>Ga0065711_1031634_pt1 | contig 29165 bp, 9 predicted proteins | sample Hoacrofraction12_FD_59098 | JGI IMG/M metagenome (GOLD analysis project Ga0065711, IMG submission 59098) | Hoatzin crop microbial communities from Cojedes, Venezuela - Epithelial fraction 12 v2 (version 2) | ecosystem: Host-associated > Birds > Digestive system > Esophagus > Crop | place... | reverse complement strand
TTTTTTTTTTTTTTTTTTTTTTTTTTTTTGTTAAAATTAGAAATAATTATCCTGGTGTTAATGATTCAGAATTTAATGCCAGTGTCTACATTTGCTTTGTTTTAGAGTTTGCTTGGAATAAAAGATTTATTCTGTTTTTACTCTAGCTATTTAAAGAAATGAAGCATATATGATCTTCCTCTCTGTCTGTCATTCTTAATGACTTTTGAACAAGCTGATGAATTTCAGCAGTCTTTGGCAGTGGCCTGTGGGTCTCAAAGGCACTAAGGTTACGCCTCACGCCGCCCTTGGGTTTTAGATCCGTAAACCATTGCTTGGTTTCCCAACAGCAGCCACTTGGTCTCTTCAGTTCAGCAGCCAGGCAGTTAACTCCCTAACGGCAGCAACAATTATTGCGTCTGGACAACAGATGGGATAAAAATGGGATATGGGAGAATTTGGGACATTATTGTGAGGGGAGATACAGCAGCTTTCGAGGTATTGTCGTCTTGTTGGGATTATGGCACAGAGCAGCAGGGATTACAGCACTGGGAAGGGAGGTAACCCCTAAAGAGAAAAAGGAGCAGGCATTAACTAGAAGTTACAAAGCTATAGGAGAGCAGTCTGGAGTAAATGTGTTGCTTGTACAGCTACTTGTTTATCTGTAAAGCTGGTCATCTGCATTCAAACACCATGTTATCTGCAATAAGTATCATTTATACTCTTTAATACAGAGATTTTTTTGGCATCTTGCTCAGAAAACAGGTTGTCTCTTTTATGTAATCTTCTCTGGTGGGCGGGTGCGGGGATCTCAGCTGCCTTTCCCAGCGCCTGCATTCATCCCCCTTTACAGTGATTCTCTAATGAAAGACATCTGTTGTGCAATGCCCATCTCCACTTTCATAAATGCACTCGCGAATGTATTTTGGTGTTCAAAATTATTTGGTATCCTTTGGTTGTATCTTCATCTCATCTGTGTTTCGGGCGAACTCTCTACAAGTGGTGTGGGCAGAATCAATACAAAACATTTCAAGGTCAGGTACCGCACTGATCCTGTTAGGCATGTTGTATCACTTGTCTCATGCACTTCATGATGTCAAAAGCTCTGTTTTGCTTACTAAAAAAATACTGGCAATACTATACATGATCAAGATGGCCCACTGGAAATATTACCCTGCTTGGTAGTTTTGTTTGTGAAAAGAAGATCTGCAAAACTGTGTGCTGAGAGGAATAGTTAAATTTAGTTTTTTATTAGTGAGTTAAATGATATAGGGGACGATAATGCTAAAAGCTCTTAAGCAGTGCTTTCTACAGAGTAGCTCACATTTGTTCACTGTTTTTATAGATTCAGCAAATGAGGCAGAATGGTTAAGTGACCTGCATGCAGACAGCTATCTGCAAGAACAGTTCATGGGCCTGGGCATTGCTATTGAATTCACTGGTCTTTGCAAACCCAGTGATGAAATTGTTGTTACACTCTCTCTCTTTCCCACCAAATAATACCACTTTTAGAATAAATCTTGAAAGGGATGAAAACCTGGCATGATTAAGGAGATATTCAGAACTCTGTAGTGTTTGTAAAGTGCTATTTTGATTTGCAAATTGTTCTCAGGATCGCATTTGTGGAAGTGTATGGGTGGAAACCAACTGCATCTTTGACATTTCTCTTATGCATTGCTGTCAATCAAATGGCACATTAAATTATTTTTCTTCTTTTAAGAAAAATCAATTGAATCACTATTTGAAGCTTTCTTGGGGAATCAAAAAATGAAACAATATTCAGAGATGTATCTATGTTGAAAATAAATGTGATTCTGCTATTTCTATAATCATTTTTTTGTCTCTGATTAAAAGACTTTTAAAGTTCACGACTCTCTTTAAAGCAGCAAAGATATATGACTGCTTCTTTTTCTTCCAAAGGATTTCCTGCTGCAGATTTTCACTGTATTTCGGATACTAATACGACCAGAGATGTTTCCGAAAGACTGGACAGTGATGCGTTTGGTTGCAAACAAGTAAGGCATTTTTGTGTTAATATAAAATAAGGGTGGTATGCGAAGATCATGGTATAAATAAATGAAGCTATATGATGTATGTAATAAAAATGCAACATGTTTTTTATAATGCTGGCTGCATTATAAATTTTTGAATTTAAGATTTAATATCTGTGGACTTTTTACACGACAAATTCACAACATGATCTGTACCTCTTTCTCTTCTGAATTTCAGTAAGCACATATAACTGGAAGCTCAGCTTTTACGGAAGGAGGATGCTAAGCATCAACAGCTTTGTTTTCCAAGTAGTAAATGACATCTCAACAGAGTTAGGTTTCAAATATGTTTGTTGAAATGCTGAGTTGGTTAAGATTTGTTTGCTCTCAAGAAGAATTTATCTGCTGTAATATCATTACTGATGTTTAAGCATGTTTATTAATTTAGTGCTTGTCAGAAAAATCACAGATTAAAAATGGCAAATCAGGAAATGAGGTACAGCACAGGCACCAGTAACGTAGCATTGCCTAGCGATACTTTGAGATGTAACATGGCTTATTTTTAGAGAAGCAGGTTCCCAACATTTCAGAGAAGTCATTACAACAGGTGTGAAACTATTGAACTTTATTTCACCTGTATCACCAGCTATCCTTTTTTGTAGGCTTAGCTTTAGAGCAGATAAACCAGCTGAACAGTCAACATAGTTACACAGACACCAATGTCAGCAGAGGAGGAGGTTGTGTTGGGCAGACTTTGGAATCTAGAAATTAGGATTGACTTAAACTTTCACAGTATGTATTGCAATGCCTGCTGGAAATTGGTTTTTAGTCTGTGTTGTGCCTGCTGGCTCCAAGGAGAATTTAAATTCATGGTGCTGTACAGACTACTGGTAACAGTATTATTGCTACAACTAAATTTGGCAAAACAGTGTCCTTGCTCATGGCAGATAGGTTGAAAGTAGATGATGTTTAAGGTCCCTTCCAGCCCAAACCATTCAATGATTCTATGATATATATATTTTTAAGTGTGTGTGTGGGTATGCGAGCATTGTAGTATTTGTTCAAACTTAGTCAGGATTGGAAAAAAATATCATTTTTTTTGCTCATTTTTATTGCCTCACTTAGTGTTGCTAATCCTGCCAAGTTTGAATTCCAGCAAAAAAAAAAATGTTAATAATCAAAGGATGGGCATGATCATTCGTTTCTGTGTATGGTGTTAAAAGAAGATATGGCTGATACCAGCCTGCATCTGGTAATCATGCTTAAGGAATAAATTGAGAAATACAGGAAAGAGGGAGAAAACATAGGAACTTTTAGACTAAATATATAATCTAAGAAATTGTTATATATTCCAGAAACAGCTGGCTTGGCAGATAGCTTTGCAACAGCTGACATGTACAAAACTAAGATTTAGGAACGACCTTGGCACGTATTTCTCGGGCTGGTGGTGTTCAGATATGCTAAAGATGATGTTACCAAGTTCTGCAAAAGCAATATTTACTTGTACCAGTGTTTCAGCCAGCATTACACATCTCCTTTTACGAATCCATGTCGCGTTGTTTCTGACCATCTAGGAGGTGACTCTATGTCCAATTCTCTCAAGCGAAGAAGATAGGCAGAACTTGACGATAACTGCTGGTGGGAATTGGCCATGAGAAGCCAATCAGATCGGCTGACTGAAGCTGGTAACGCACAATTGCGTAAGCATTACTGCCAGCAAATGGGGTGTAAACACATCTTTACCAATTCAGCATTCAATAATTGCTTTGCTAGGCATTCGTTCCTTTGTGGAGGAAATGCTGGTTTGCTGTGAGACAGGGGGTTTACCAGGGGTGCTTAAAAGTGTGGTGTGAACTGAAGACTGATCGTTCCTATGTTATGTATCTGTGTCTTTGCTTCTGTTCCTTTCTGAGGCAGCAGAAAGGAAAATCCACTTCTGTTCTCTCCTCAGCTGCAGAGCACTAGTTTTTCGGAGATGTTTCTGAACAGGAGCTCCTTCCTTTCACTTGTGACCCCCACTGCCATTGCAGTGACTGCCTTCCTTCAGCTTCCCCGAGCCACAGAGTAGTAGCTTTGCTAGAATTCTCCCAACCCAAAATCTTGAGGGGCAAAGAGAAGAGTCTAGAGGCAGGGTGAGAAATTAGGGCACTGCCTGCACCACAGACAGAAGCAGCTGTGAGCACGTTCTTCCTGAGCTTCACTTGACAAGCCTGAGTGCTTCCAGTGGTCTGAGACTCTTCAGGATAGAAGGCAAAACTTCGTGAACTCTTTGCTGTGTTCATTTCTAAAAGGAAAAACTAGCAGTTCTAGCCCATCTTTTGAAGATCATAATCAAGTAATCCACTAACAGACTGGATCTTTTCTAAACTCCTGCTTCCCAGGAATAAAAGGACTGTCATGTTTCCTGTGTCAGATGGCCACCTTCTCAGCTCTCTGGGCTTCAGCCCGAGAAACAGCGGTTAATCTGAAGGCAGTGTGTGTCTTGGGAGCTTCACCCATCACTGCAGTCACATCACCAGCAGCACTGTATTTTCCCTTCACTGTCACCAGAGCGATATAAAAATTCAAACTGTCTAATATTTACAGGAAGAGAGATTTAGCCTGTCTGAGCCTAGGGAGAAATAATGAGTCCTTGCAAGGATATAATCAGGTAGTAAGCTTTTCCTGAGGGGGGGGAAAGTTTTCATTTTTTTGGTTATTTATATATGCAGAACTTCAATTACGTGAAAGATTTTTAGATCTCAAAATGACATAAGTCTCTCAATATATCATATTTATATATAAAAATATTGCTGCCCCCTGGCTTCTAGTTTTTTTCTTTTTTGTTGCATCTGATACTTGGATGCTGTCTGGGATAAAAAAAAAAGAAGATACTGTGAACTCAAGAAGATAGACTGTAACTATCCAGAAATTAAGATACTTCGTGATGATGCATGTATAATCTACAATTCTGAGTATCCAGATGCCCATTATGAAAAATTACTAATGGCTAGCATTATAAAAGTACCAAGTGACTTCCAAAATTTGAGAAATAAAGTAATATTTAAAACAGCAGACTTCGCACTAAAGCAGAGAAAAAGATCTTTTTTGAATTGTGTTCTGTGATGGAAGGAGGAGAACATACAAAAAATCCTGAACATTTATAAGTTTCTAGCAGTCGAGCAATGAGACAGAAACCATCTCTGTTTAAAACTGCGCAACCATGTAATATTTGTAGTGTGCTAATCAGCATACATTCAGCAAAGCAAAATAATTACTTATTGTCTAATATTTCTAACATGGGTGTTACTACTGAGTGACAAATTATGTTTTTATATATACTACGGAAAATACAGTTTTAATTTCTTTCATTATAATGATAGACTGACTTTCTGCATCAACTAGGTAGTAAGCTAGCTTGCTGGCCCTCTAAGAAAAGCTTAATTTGAGCCATCTGGAGTCTTGTCTCTGCTCTGGAGCCCTGAGCGCAGGAAAGACATGGACCTGTTGGAGCGGGTCCAGAGGAGGGCCACAAAAATGATCAGAGGGCTGGAACACCTCTCCTAAGAGGAAAGGCTGACAGAGTTGGGGCTGTTCAACCTGGAGAAGAGAAGGCTCCAGGAAGACCTTACAGCAGCCTTTCAGTGCCTGAAGGGGCTTATAAGAAAGCTGGAGAGAGACTTTTTACAAGGGCATGGAGTGATTGGACAAGGGGTGATGATTTTGAACTAAAAGAGGGTAGATTTAGACTGGATATAAGGCAGAAGTTTTTTACAGGGAGAGTGGTGAAACACTGGCACAGGTTGCCCAGAGAGACTAGATTCCCCATCCCTGGAAACATTCAAACTCAGGTTGGATGGGGCTCTGAGCAACCTAGTCTAGTTGAAGATGTCCTTGCTTATTGCAGGGGGTTGGACTAGATGGCTTTTAAAGGTCGCTTCCAAGCCAAGCTATTCTATGATTCTATTTGTTCATACAAATTAACACCACATAATAGAGGAAGATGTCTCAATCAGTTGCCTAGCGCCAGAGAAGAATTTAAAATTCTATAATGAAATATGCCAGACTAAAATTGAAGCTTCTGGATAACACCTTCATAATGTCTTTCAACCGGAAACCACAGTGTAATGGTCACTTGCTTAAACTACCCTAAGGTTAGGAAAATAATCTAATGCTTTAATTGTCTGGCATCTTTTGAGAGTGTTTAACAGACTCAGCTGAATTCCAGGTATGTCATGTTTCATTAACAATTGAGGAGGCTGTCAGAGAGCAAAATGAGTTTCTATTACTTGCTGAGCAAAGGTTTGATATTTATAGCATACTATGCTTATGTATTGCTGAGCAATGAACTAATTTTTCCATTGCTCTCAGTATGCAAGAATCTTTCATTTTAAAGATCTCTGTGTGGTTAACTAATGTATGTCCTTGCAGCGTTTTCTTGAATGGTAGAGATGCTGGATCATCCAATTCTCAATTTTAATTTTATGAGCATACAAAGTGGATGTGTGAATATTACTATTCACAGTAAAATAATTATCTGTAGATTAAAATTTACTATAGTTTTTTGCTTATACTAAAATTCCAAATCTATCTACTGACAATTGGGCGTAGTGACTTTAAACAGAGAATCCTTTTGATTATCTAGTTCAGTAATGACTGGAAGACATTATTTAAAAAAAAAACCCTCAAACAGAATACACAGTAAAGGATGATATCAGGTTAGCGTTAGTTTCATCATTATGGCTGCTTTTAAGAATCCTGTTGGCTCCCATGGTGTGGGAGTCTGAGACTCCTACAATGAACAAAAATTCTTGCTTTTATGTAATACATGGTGTTGCTAACAACATTCTTGCTTTTATGTAATACATATGGTTGCTCACAACTGAACTTGACATGCAGTCTGTCACAAAAAGCATGTATATACACATAGGTATGCATGTATGAAGAAGTTTATGTACATATAACAATAGATATACGCACACATATGTGACTCCAGGTTCATTTAATTTGTTTATGAAATGCGAAAGAAACTTTTTTTCTATTCAAACACCTCTGTGCTCAGGAAGATTTTACTCTCAAATAGCAAAGGATGAAATAAGAAGCTAATGTTATATATTTGTCCCATGTCAGAATAGAAAAAGAAAGCTTTCATTTTCTACCGCTGGCTACCTGGGCAAAAGCCAGGTTGCCAGAGCATGGTCCAGGCAGCAGATCAGTTGTTGAACTTCTGGGGCCTGCTGTGGATTTTTCAAACAGGGTATTGCAGAAAGGTTTGCTGTAAAGATCTGATAGAAAAGCCACTCTGTCAAAAATGGCCTGACCAGACCTTGGGTTAGCATTCTGTGTATGAGCCCAGAGTAATTTAGTAGCTAAAAGCAGAGGTTTTTCCCCTGTAAACAAGGCAGCGATTGCGAACAAATTTGTGGCAGGTGGTAAGAGGAAGAAAAGCAAGTCTTGTCACAAACTCAATGTTTTCTAGTTTGATACTCAAATGGATTTAAAATAAATGTTGTTGTTGTGTTGAAATCATTGGCTAGGAAGCAACTTGGAATGTGAGTATTGTGTTGGATCAGGCAGCTGTCCATCTGTCCTCTGGCTTCTGTCTCTGCTTTGTGCATTTTTGCTTTTTTTTTTTTAATGGAACCTACATTATTCGTAGAAAAGTGGAAAGAGAACCCCCAACCTCAGCAATACTTTCTGTCTTACCTGATTTTAGATTGTTGTGGATTCAGAATAACAGATTGTGGCTCAAAACCAATGGCTTAATCTTTCTGTGTTCAGTCTGATGTTTTGATTTTTTTTGTCTACAACATATACACTCTCACTCTGCAGACCTACAGTTTATCAGCTAATCCGTATCATATCTTTGGCTTACCACAATAAATCAAATGTGAGTTACATTGCCTCTTGCAAGAAATACCTGCATTGCAGTTACTCTGTTATCTCGGCAAAATTCTGGGAAAAATATTCTAAAAACTGCATTTAAGATTTCTACTCTAATGACCTTCTTGTAAGACTTTTAGCAGATCTTTTTCTTCAGTTTCGCCTGCCATGGAAGGAATGTGGCAAGAAAGGAATTGTCTCAGACGTAAATAGAACCATGTGATGTAAACTTGGCAATATGATTGCAACTCTTGAGATGTTGCGGAATTTTCTCTTCCATACAATATTTCAGGGATTCATTGTTTTGGACTTAGGTCGAAATTTTACATAGCAATAGTTCTGATGAACTGACCTTTTCTGTCGGAAGAGCTTCGTGAAATATGCAAACTATTCCCATTTTGTGAAACATATGGGCTGTAAATTAGATCATACACAATAACAAGAATGACAGGACTCTTCTCTTATCCATGCCTTGCTTCTTTGCTTTGCTTATATTAGTTTGTTAATGTCTCACTTTATCTTCCTTGCTGCAACAGGGAGTGCTGTACACACACTGTAACTCCCTGTTGGTGGAAACGTGGGGTAAACTGTACAGATGAGTGCTAAACATGGAACACTACTTGGACAGAAAAGCTACAGTATAATTGTTGAGAAAATAGTATGTATGAAAATGACATTCGAGCAATGGAACTAGGTTCGAATGAAACTTGAGACTCAAGCAGTATTCTAAAAACAGTCTTAGACTTGGCTGTTACAGGTGTTCAGACACATCAAATCAGAAAGTAAAGTTTGGTAGGGACAGCCATTTTAAAAGTAGAGAAATGGAAGCAAACATTTGAACGAGTAATAAGCTAAATGATACATAGACATTTTGTATTTATAAAATTGAAATCTGTCAAAAGTGACAAAAAATATAATTTATCTCCTAGGTGGGTTTGTTAATGTACAGTTCTTCAGCGTTGTGAAGATAAAAAATATTATACCCTTAAAATATATATATTGCTGTTATGATATTTAATAAAATATATTTTGTATTGAATGCATTGCAAAAATAGTGAAAAATTAAGTCCAAAGCATGGCAAGGGAAAAAATTTTTTACATTGTAACAGCATATAGGTCAAGAACCATGCTCAAAGAAGTACTATGTGTGTTAATAGATAGATAGTAATTAAATGAAATGTGTAGGCATAACCTTTTCTCAGAAGGTCTTTAAACAGTTGATTGTTGTAAAATACAGGAGTGTAACAGCGAAAAGAACATTCTATGTTTATCTTTTTTCCTCCTCCGTAAGCATCCACTGCTGACTACTTCCAAAAGGAATTTAATGGTTTATATGGATTTTTGGTTTGACCAAATATGTTGATAGACACAGGTGCTGCAGAGGTTATCTTAAGGGTTTGAATCATTGAAATAAATTATATTTAAATAATCTTTAAGGATGTTCTGTTTCTGTAGATGACCAAACTTGGTTGCTGCAAAGAACAAGGCTGTCGTTGACCCCTGGTGACAACCACTATGAAAGGAATTTGGTCATGTATATTTATCTAAGATGGATTAATGTAATTCAGTAGGGCAGTGTATGATGGTTTGCAACATACGGAATTGTGATATTTACATGCAGATCTTTCTCTCTGAGCTCGTGTAGTTATGCATTTATCTGTTGTCACTAAAGACACTTTGTCCATATGGCTGTCAATATCGTACATTGGTATTAACTAGATACCTTATATTTAAATTCTATACACACATATTTTCAGTACCAAGAAAGCCGAAAGCAAATTGCCCAACTGTATATATTAGTGCTAGTAGGACAAAGTGTGTATTAAATGTGATATCAACACTGTTCGTGGAACAACATTTATGGTTTGTCTTTTTGGTCAATTATATTCTTCTGTGCAGAACATCTATTTTCAGCACGCATTCTTCCATCGCACCTATTTTTATTTGTTTTTCTTAAGGTGCATGTTTTCTGTCAGTAGGTGCAGTTAGTAGTCAGATATTTGTATAGGTTTAAAATGTAGTATATAATGCCACTGTACATGCTACATCTGTTTCTTGGCTGGAAAATTGTCTGGCTCTGAGTATTAAATATGAATTTCCACTTAATGAAAACTACTGTCTTTTTCATTCTTTTTTTCCCAGTGTGATCATTACTACGGTCTTGTACCTTTCGGATGCCCTTCGTAAAAACTTCTTAAATGAAAACTTTGATTACAAGGTAGAGTAACTATGTCTAACATAAGATAGATGCAATAGCTGCTACATCATCCTGTGCCTTGGTCAGTTGTAATTAAACTTAGCTCCAGCATCTAAACAGCTAGAACATACACTAAATCAGCAATTTCAAGTGCTCAGAAATTAAGTTTTCTCCTAAATACAGGACTGTCTTAAATATCAGGAATGCTGTGGGGTTTTTAAATTTCTTATTATTTTCATGTTGTTATTTCAACCTCTGTGTTAGACTACATATTCGGGATTCTTGCATAACAATTTTTTGGATTACAGAAACTATTTTTTTTATTTGTTATCTTGGAGTTATCACAGAAAGGAAAATTATTCCACTTTTGAATCGATGCAAATTTATCAAAAATATGGGTTTGCATTTCTGTAATTTATCTCAAGACCAGTTACCATGCTGCATAATAAGATTAGAAAATTATAACACTGCATGGTGAATGTAGTTAAAGATGTTAGTGAGTACCTCATATAGTGAGGTATGGCACCTATGATAAACTGTGAATTACAGAATGATGCTCTTAGGATTCAGATGGGAAGGCCTAGAAATGCATCTGAAAAGCCCCTTTCCCATGGAAACCTGAACAAATAATTCTGCCCAACCAAGAGACATTGGTCCATTTGCTTCATCACAGAAGCTGCATAATTTCCTTCCTAGAGAAGACAAGAAGATTTCAGCAGAGTTGTGGATGCTCCTCTGAAAATCCAGATTCTTGCTGGAGAGGTTGGAGGGGATGCAATTTATCTACTTGACATGACTGGACATGAGGAAGCCTATCCTTTATGAAGTTCCACAAGTTTGGAGACTAAAGCTGATAGACAAGGCAGCTATGTTCCTTCGACTTGCTTAACAATGTTATTGCTATCCTGCAGAACTGCAGTGTCTGGAATAGGGCTCCCGCTACGTTGCTTTCTTCCTCCTGCCACGGAGCATCTCTAATTAGATTATAACAGTTAATATTTTAATATATTTTGAATTTATCTTTAAACTTATCTTTATGTCTTCTAAGTAGAAGATTCAACATCTGATTCATAAAGCATGTGTACAGACATCTGTATATTTGCAGTATGTTAACAAAGCCTGGCTTTGGTTTTGTCCAATGAAGACTGCAGGAAGTGAGACTTGCAAATAATCTTATAAAGTAGGTCAGACCAGAGAACGACAGTTCTGTTATGTGATAGCTTTTGAGGTGTCAGAATTTTTTCGATTTTAGACTTAAAGGCACAACTTTTTGTAGTTTTCTATTTAAATATACCAGAAATTGTTTCAAAATTTAGAAGGCAACTTTTTCTGGTTCAGAGGGATGAAAAAAAAATATCTGCAGCTCTGAAACTTTTCTTTTGAGAGATGTAGAATATGTAAAATAGATGTATTTCTGCTGAACATTTTGGGGTTGGTGGAAAGTGTATTTGGATGCAAAGAAAGTTAGTCAAAAACAGTCTGAGTAATTTATTAGTTGAGACTGAAACAAGAGATGTGACTTGAAAATCTGCATCTTGAGTGGTCATAAAATGGTGGTACTGAGAAAATGAAATAACCAAATGCCATATGCTTGTTGTAGATATGGGATTCCTACTTCTTTCTTGCTGTCATTTTTATAAACCAGTTATGTCTGCAACTGGAGATGTTCACACCTTCCAAGAAGAAAAAGGTTTTAGAAAAGTAAGTACTGCTGTCAGCTTCTAGAAAACTGTAATAGATCAAAGACTTCTCAAAATGCAAGGCATGGGAGGTTGCAAAAAGACCTACCAAAAGATGATGGTAATAGTATTTCCATTGACTAGAATGAGAGTTGGTTCTGGCCCTTTGTATGGGTCTTCAGGACTGACAGCAGCCTTGACGGAAGTGACCAAATTGGTTCAAAGTTTGGGAGCAAAATAGCCATGTTGTAGCTGTGCCAACGGTAATTTCTGGTTCATGCAGAAGTTGATTCAGACTGGTTCACGTGTTTCTGTGAGACACTGCACTGTTGTCTGTATGAATTAATTGTATTTCTTTAAGCTAGAGTAAAGCTATCTGTTCTCAGAGAGAGAAATACAGTGTATTAGTACAAGAAATAGCTTTTGCTTTACAGCTGGGTTACTGGTGTATAGCACTGAGAAGGAACTGATACTTTTGACAATATTGCAAATCGGCCTGGGTTTAGGAATCTGGTTTTAGCCGAGTACAAGGGAAAAAGCAAAAACTTGGAAGAAATCAGTACTTTTGAAGTAGTTTTTTGTGGACTACGAATGAGACATTTAATTTAACAGTGTCACAGAATGGCATATGAACTTGATTTTTTTAAACGATCTTTCACTGTTTTGCTTTATCTTTTTAATACATTACAGATATGGTGACATGCGGGTAACAATGGGATGTGAAATCTTCAGCATGTGGCAAAATTTAGGTAAGTAATTAAATACATCATCAGTAGCTCATAAAATTAAAAATAATTATTATTTCACCTATTAAATTCACTTGCTAGTGATAGAGGAGTTGTTGATAATTAAGTTCACCTGAAGTCTTGATTCAAGTTTAGGAAAACCCTAGTCATTTGTAGTTCCTTTCTTTATAGTTAAACTAAGCCTTGATACTGTGTATCTGACCTGTCCCTATTTCTTCAAAGAGAACTGAAAGAATACCATCAGTGAAAATTAGAAAATAAAGTACTTCTCTTTTTGGGCAGAATTATTATGCCTGGAAATATACTTATATTCACAATTCTAGTTCTGTTGCCAAACAGTTTAAGGAATAGACATATATCAATTCTGAAGCTCTCTTGAGATTCTGGATTTGCATCAAATCTTCCCCTAAGTCCTAGTTGCACTGAAATATAAAGGCATAAACAAATCAGTGACTGATATATAAATGACGCATTGGACAACGTGAGAAAAATATATGCTTGGATGTAAACCTAGGGACATTTTTATATTTATAAGCAATAACTGTGCAAACTGAAAATATGAGCCTCAGAGAAATGCAATTAAATGTTGTTTGGGAAGAAAATCAAAACTGAGTAGAAGATTTGGACACTATGTTTGTCATCTTTATATTTCAGTTATTTAACAGTCCACTTCATTAAAGGGCTCATTAAAGATATGAAGACCATCGGTGGTTACTGAGATACTGTCATCTCAATTCTATAAATCTTTTCCCCAGCAAGATAAGTAGTTGTAAAAAAATGGTCTTTCTGATCAGCTTGTACTAGAAAGAGAAATGTTCAAAATAAGAAATACTTGCTTATTAATACCTTGTTAACATTTGTTGTGTAGCATATTTGACTTCTTTGCAGTATTTAGTATTGCTTTCTTACACTGAGGCATCCTCTAAGTTATTTGGATACATGATGGATATTTCTAAACTGGTATATCAAGGATCCACTCCTGGGTCCCATCTCATTCCTGCAGCTAGGATAAAGCCTTAGTGTGCATCGTCTCCCCACTCACATTGTTTGCTGCTGAATGGAAACCCAATATGCATGCAAGGAGGGAATCATCATGCCTTTCAATAGGGACGAGTTTTGTGGGGTACAATATGGAGTTCATCTATAATGTGTCCAGTCAAATACAGTAGTCAAGATATTTCATATGATTGGTGTTATGCTAGTCAGCATTTTACAGTTCTCTTAGCAATAAGAGTCATCAAAAGCCTTGATCCTTGTACAATACCCTTGTTTTCACATGGATATGCATCCCAGGATGTTTCCAGCAAAGGGAATTCTGATTTTACTTTGCACAAACACAGCCACTAAACAGAGCAACAAGCAGGGGGGACTGCCCACTAGAATATCCAGAGATCCAGAGGTAGGCTGAACGTACATTAATTCCCAGCTTGGAAAGTCAGTGCGTTTTGATTCGTAATCCCCCCATTCCGAAGATGTCAGAAGTCTTACTCATGGAAAACTGAAACTGAATGGTCGATCTGTACTGTATGCCATTTCCAGCTTTCCTGACAAGAATATAGTTTTGTAGCTTCTGCTAAGTAGAATGTGGTGAGTTAATGGAAGATGTTTTAGTACTGATTTTAAAGCGAGTTGTTTTGAGAACAGCTGAGTCACATCTTCCCTTTCCTGCAGTCAAAACATGTACTTCCATTTCTGTACTCACAAAACTAAAGATAGGTAAAAAATCAAAGTACTTCTTTTTGATGAGCACACCATAGTATGTAACATACATGTAACAGACAGTTAACCATTTTGTAAACACAAGAATGTAGAGCTTAGAAATCAAACCATTGCTGTGAAAAAGAAGTTAAATGCCCAGAGAGTGCTTTGTCTCTCTTTGTTCTACTTCTGGAAGACTAACTTGGGATACAGATAGCCCACTGTCACTTCTGAACTCAGTATTGCGTAATAAAATCTGATAAATGATGCTGGCCTTGTATTCTTGTATTGTCTGCAGCTTTTCACTTTTTGGGCTTAAGAAAGAGCCCATGCTGTGATGGATATGAGATAAAATAATCTATAGACATTTAGAGTGCTATTTTTTAGTTCTTCAGATAGTATTTGAATTGCTTGATAGCTCACAGGACACCCAATTCACATTCAAGTTCATGCTCGTTTTCTTTTTAGGGGAACACAAGCTTCACTTTATTCCAGCATTGATTGGCCCCTTCCTGGAAGTGACCTTGATCCCTCAGCCAGACCTGAGGAATGTAATGATTCCCATTTTCCATGACATGATGGACTGGGAGCAAAGGCGAAGTGGCAACTTTAAACAGGTACCGTGTGCGAAGCTGTTTATAAAACAGGACTCAAATTCAAGCACTTCAGAGAGCGCTGGTCCCAACCGTTGGTGGTTCAGGGTGGAGAAGGTAGCCACAGTGTTAAACCTATTGGAGAGGGATTATCAGGGTTTTTTCTTTTTACTCTCTGCAGGGGTAGTAAGATTCTCAAACTAATGCTATCATGTTGCTATCATGTTGATAATGTAAGAGGAGCGATAAAATCAGTGGTCTGCTGAGGCGAAGAACAGAACTTGAGTTGTCTTCAACACGGCTGATTTTGTTGTGGTGGTTTTTCATCTCTGCTTTACAGCAGTACAGACTACTGGTTAGATAGGACTCAACTAGCTTCAGTTGAACTTAAAGATTAGATGGTCCTTCTTTGGAATGTTCTTCTGTAAGGATCCAAGTATTCTTGCTGCTCAAAAACCTTCTTAACAGGCTAGGAAGGAACGACCAAGTGTGCCATCTGCTCCCGCAGCTCCCACTCAGTTCTTTCAGACTGCCTCAAACCGTTTCTCAGTGCCCTCGTTCCTGCTGCTTCAAATGAAGGAAAGCAGAAGTATTTGAATTACTCCCAGGCAATCAATGCTTAGGGTGGGAGCTGTATCTGAAACACAAAACAAGCTATTAAGAGCGGAGGAGTGCACGTGATGTAAGTAGGTAGCTTTTCACTATCAATATATAAGCTTATTGTTAAAAATCACCATAAAAATGTTAGCAAGGAGTGAGGAGGAAAAAATCCACTTGTTTTGCTTCCCTGTGTTTTCAGCTTGGGTTTGAATGTAAATTGTAATAGATTTATTCTCTAATAAAATGTCTTGACAACAGCTTGGTTTCTCCCCTAGATTTGTGGTTGCTAATATATTACTGCTAAAAGGAGGTTTGAAATATTAACACAGAGTGTTGCCTCACATCTGTGTGTTTTATAATCAATACACTTTAAAATGTGCATTGAAGGAGTCATTAGCCACAAGATATGTTCTGTAAGTTTCTTTGATAGCTAATACATAAATCCAGGAAACTGGATTTCTATACCAAATACACTGGCAGGTAGCGAAGGCTGGGAAAGTAAGTCTGAGCCCCCAAGTGTTCCGAACAGTGCAGACATTTATAAAAATTAATTTATAAAGAGTGGAGTGCAGGTCAGAAAAGATGAGATTTTTATTGAAGTCAAAGAAAATGGCTTGTGCTTACAGCCCTGCAGTGAGAATTCAGGCAATTTATTTGGGCTGTGTTCTTTTTGTCTGACTCCATAAATAGATAGCTGGCTTAGCAGCAGCAAATGCTACTCAGCCTGTAGTTTTAAAGTCACGTTGCTCAATTTAAATTAGCTCCCTCCCTCAAAAAAAAAAAGCCCACCAAAAAAAGAAAACCCCATGAACCTTGGGAATAACAGCTTCAAAGAAATGAAGTGACTTATCAGATTTGCGTGATTGACCGATAATTCTAAGAGATGCATTTAGCAAAGTCCCTTACATAAAAACAAACCTTCTCTCAATTTTCTCTAATCTTATTAAAGGAAAAAGAAGCTGTTTACACTACACTTGTATGTTGCAGGTGGAAGCAAAACTGATTGACAAACTGGACAGCCTAATGTCGGAAGGTAAAGGCGACGAAACATACCGAGAGCTCTTCAACAGTATGTGAGTAATATGTTTATCATACACAGATTCCTTGAATTTGGTTGGTTCTATCAGATGCTAATGTCACTGTAGAGAGGGAATGCTTAAAACAGCTGTGAATCTCATTTTTTTCTTTTGCTTTTTCTTTTTTTTTTCTGAAAACCTGAGGAATAAAACATTTTATGGTGTTGTATGGCATCTGTAAAGTCTGGCTGTACTTCTCTTTACCTACTTATTTTAAAATCAGAAAGGCAAGAAGTGCTTCATAATTGCATAGGGTGCAGGTAGAGTTCAAATGGAGCGTTTTGAAAACAAGGCATGAGAATTTAACAGAAAGCTGTTCTGTAAGTAATTTTCTATTGCCAGAAACTTGGACTCATCTGTGTAATGTCACTTGTTGATTTCTTGGTTGATGTATCCAATTTTATTCATTCTGTTAAGATTATTTCTTATTATTTTATTTTATAAATTACTTGTTAAGCTTTTAGTATATTTTAATAAATGACAAATCACTGACATCTAATAGGAAAAGCTGATAATAGTGCTGAAGTTCCTAAGATTGCCCACAACTGAAATAAATGATTGTCACAGAGTACAGGTACCAAATAACTAACTGAAGTCTGTCTCTGTTGTTCCTCAGAACCCAGTTCCACCTAAGTGGAAGATTTCACTTATTTCTGGTGTGTTTAGTAGGAGATGTATTGTTCCTCTTTAGGATTCCAAGCTGCGTATTTTTCAGTACGATTATACACATGATCTTTTTCTGTTTATATGACTTCCTAACTATTCCTTCTTCTTTAAATATTAGTTTTAGCTCTGTTGTCTTTGCTGAAATAATAACATTGAGATCTCAATGTCTGTGAATAGCAAATATATAATAAACTCTAAATGTACTGAGTTGAAAAAAATAGTGTTCCTAAATATTTATCACAGAAGCAAAAGTGGATAAGAGATCAGGCAGAATATTACAGAAATGGATGAATGATGGTAAACAACAGTACAGTATGCTAAAGCAGAACTTTCTTGTAATTATTCATTTTTTTTTTTTGTAATCTGAATAAAGATAATTAAAAGTAAGATGATTTCAGTATTTTAGTAACACAGTACTCTAACTTCAAAATTATGTCATTAAGGGAAATGCTCTAATTATAAGATGAAATCTAAATACATTCTCCTGTGCAAAATACATCAGAATGTGTGTCACTGAAATACCTTAAAATTCTTTAAGTATATTGGTATGAAATATAGTTCCTAATTTGAGTTGGATTTAAACTGGGGCATGTTAAACAAGATACAGTGAAAAACGATCAGAGCCTTTTATAAATCTAAATGCTGAAGACATAGTCGTAGTAATTTAAATTGCAGAATGTCTCACAGCATCAGTGTGCTTGTCGTTTCTGTTCGGATATAACAGAAGTTGAAACTAAACTCTTTGAGAAATTTCAGAGTAACTGCTCAAGTTCACTTCCAGCTTATGAAAAATAGTATTTATCATTATGTTTTTTATCTCAGTTTGATTTGACTCCATACATTACACCTCTCAAGAGGGGAGCCTGCAGAATGTACTAATCTAAAATGGAGGATGACATAGTGTTCTAGGATATGTGAAGGAAAATGATTCGAATCAGATGGGCAGTTTAGGGAGCTGAATGCAAGGGATGGGGTCAGTTAGCCTGAGATTTCTTTTTATTTTTCATTTCTTCCATGGGTAATTTAAACCAAACTATATTAGAGTGTCTTTAGACAGTGGAAGAAAGCAGACTTGTTTAGGCTGAAGTAACAGAGATGTGGTATGTACCCCAGGACTGTGAAACAGTAATACAGTTTTGCAGCAAGCAGTGTTTTGTAGTCTTTCATGAAGGCAAATGCTACGATATTACCTGATCTTTCTGAAGATTCGGCATGGTTGGTTTTGATAGGTATAGTTGGGAGCCAAGGGGATGCACATACCTACTTTGGATACAGTCCAGTAACTGCAGTGGGTGTGACACTTTCAGGATTTGTCATGCTTTTTGTTTATTTTGTCTGAACTGGAAAATGAATTTAAATCTCTCAACTCCCACGTTTTTTTTCTCAGAAACAAACTGCATCTTTCCTTTGAACATCTTCTGTTTTCAAGGATAATTTATAAGCATCTCTGGACATACCCAAAATATTATGTGTATAGAATTCACTGGTTATAACGGAATTATTTTTACCAAATGAAAACACATGGTGAAAGTGGGGGGAAGATGACTGCTGTTTGTTTTGAATCGATGTTTCTCTAGGGACTTGAATGTGACCACTCAGTGATTAGCTCCTGATGTCATTTCAAGAGCTGCAAAGCATGGAGTAGTGAACATTTTGCTGTCATGAAAAACTGGATGCTGTAATTGCTACCCAGTGTAATCGTGGTATAAAAGGTGTCCTGATCTACATTTTCACTGTAACACTGCAATTGAATTCCTGAGTTAATTAGCACAGGAAAAAGAATGATTTCACTTTATTAAATAGTGGTTAGAACAAAATCTTTGGCAGCCAAGGGATATGCTCATGTAGCTCTTTTGTTCTGAATCTGATGGATGCTGACAGTTCATTACTTCTGTAGCTGTATTCCAGTTTGGCGTAACACAAACCAGTTCAGTGTTGTCTTCAGTTGTCTGAATTTCTTCCCCCAGGTGCATGACTGAATTTGGCACTGACGGGACTGAAGCTTTCAGAGCCCTTCTGAATATTTTTGTGGGGTTTGGGTAGCTCCTCACTGATCTCTGAACTTTTTGCAGGAAAGTTTGGTTTTGACCCATCTGACGAGATGAGGGAACCTCTGGCTATAGTGAGGTACCAAAACAGACCTCCAGATGTTTTAAGGCACTTTTAGGATTAGACGCCTCTGAGTTAGTGGGCTGAATAACTTTGTGGTTTAGGCATATAAAATCTGCTTTCTGTGTGATTGAACATACATATATAATACACGCATAAAATCCACTTACTACGTGCCTGAACATGGTTCTAAGCCTGGTGTTCGTCTCTGGACAGCTCTGATCCTCTGGGTCACCACTCTGCTCTCTTATTCTTGGGAACCCAAGATATAAAAAAGAAAACCAAAAAAAACCAAAAAACCCAAACAAAAACAAACACCACCACCACCACCACCCCCCAAAAAAACCCCACCAAAAAAACCCAAACACATAGTTGTTCAGATGAGCCCAGATGTTAGGCTGTAGTAGTATGGATATGCAGAAGCGTTTTCATTTTTTCTCTGTGTTGTTTATCTCCCTTGGTGTTTTGTAGAGCATAGCACCTGGGCTATGCTTTGGGACCTGTAAGTAACAGGAATTTAATTCTATGGTAGATATAGCCATGAGGAAGCCAAGGTATATATTTGAGTAGCTGTTTCATTCTGTTTGTTCTGTGCATTGTGGTGAAAGATGTATGGTATAGAGGGGGAGGCATGCATCAGAAAGCAAGTCATAAAGTTGTTCAACTGATGACATTGATGTCAGTTTAAATAAATACTTTGAATATATCTACACAACCCATTTGTAGAAATTGTATGTTTGTAATGAATATGCCAATACATTTATAAAGAACATGCATAAGTCAAATGCACATGAAAACCATCTGTTTTAAAAGAGAAGTCAGACTGCTGCTGGTTTTCTACAGGAACTGTAGGTAATTATTTTGATAAATTTAGGTTGAAATGTTCCTGTTTAACACAGGGTTGAAAGGCAATAGAAAGGAAAAATCAGTGCAGTAGTCAGTGCTTAATAATGTCACAGGCTCTACTCGTATTTCTTATTAGACACAAAAACTTGTATTGAAAGGCATGGAAGGGGTTTAAAAGCAAATGAAGTTAGCCTGTGTATTCTGTATGGTAAGCAGAGATGCCAGATTAGTGCTTCAGCCTCTTCTGGTTAAGGATGGCCTTGTCATCTGTCTCTGCTAGCAATGACAGGAAGCCAGTCTCTGGTGGGGGAAAGGCACCTGACTGCCTCCTAAAGAGAAGTGAGTCTAAATCAATGTAAGGGTGCAGAAGGAAGATCAGTGGTTACTTCTTGCTTCCACCAGAACACAGCTTCATTTAGGTTGAATTAGTTTGGTGAATTGCATCTGTGACATCCCCCGTACGTGAGGAGCTGAGCAGAGCTGGAGTGTGTAGCTAGTGCAGTTGGCACGTAGGAGTTATTGGGCGCTGTTACATGTTTGGTGAAATTTGGATGTAGGAGTTTTATGGGACTGAACATGCTCAGTATAGATGAAGGTCAGTGGAGCTGACAGCTTGCCCACTGCAAACAGAAGGTTTGGAGATGCTATTAACAACTCTCTAAAAAGCTGTGAGTATAGGGATGTGGCAGTTTTCAGGGACTCCTAAGTAAACCGTACCTGGGTGCATTTTCAGGGAGACTGAGGAAATATCTCCGTGGACATGTTGTCCATCTGAGGTCCTGCACCAAAGGAGAAAAGTAGCACAGTTCTGTAGATAAATATTTCCTTGTTCATTCTCAGAGAGGAAATGTTGGAAATTGGTGCCCGAATGATTAATATTTGATAAGCAGTGAAAATCAAAGGCCTATAACAGAAGGAAATATCAAGTATAATTTTACTGACACCTCCACTTACACCATCTGGAAAACTTTTCCCTTCAATATATAATCTGCATTTACATAAGTCTCAGAATTCAATACAGCAGAGTTTTTGATAAGGAATCTTAGGACAATTTAAGCTCATGGAATTTTACATGTGCATACTTTGTTCTCAGAAGGAAGTCTTAAGTGAAGGGTGGGAATTGTCTTATTAAAATCCCTTCCCCATTTTTAAATTTCATACATGCTGAAATATTAAATAGGAGAGGAGGAGAAATCTTTGTTTAAAAAGTTGAGTTCCCATTGAGAAGGCATATTGAATTGATAAATATTCTTTTCTAGGTACATCTTTAAACTCCCCATTTGCTGACGTATCAGCATGAAATTAATATATATATTTTATGTAAGAGTTCTGTTAAGTCTTTGGGATATTAATATATTCTGAGAATTAGGTATTTGATATATTTTAACCTGATGCAGCTAATATAAAAATCATTTGTTTTGTCAATGCTTCCTGGACTAGAATTCCACTTTTTGGTCCTTATCCTAGGTAAGACATTGTTTGCAAATTGTGCTTCTTGGGAGGGTGTTTGTAAAAGAAAATCTAACTGTTGAAGATGTTGCTAAGGTATTAAGGTACTGGTAAAAGTGGAGTGGTTGTCATAGTGACAGTTAAAAATAAATGGTGAAATTGTTCTGGCTTCTTTTTTTTTCAGTCTGCTGAAGAAAATTGAGCGGGAAACATGGAGGGAAAGTGGCGTTTCATTAATCGCCACTGTGACTCGCCTCATGGAGAGGTTACTGGACTACAGGTCAGTGATTATCACAGTTTATAAGCAGGGGTGTCACCTTCAAAATACTAGGAGACAAGTATGGTGATCTCATGCAAACGGTGGCTGCACATGGACACATCAGTTGTACATGCTCAGGATCCCTGACAGCAGCTGCCTTAGTCAACAGGAAAATGAGACAAGCTGGTTTGAAAACCAACCAAGTAGCCTCCCCATGACAGGAAAATCCAATGGTTTGCACGAGTTTCCTGTAAGGGAGTGTAGGAACTTCGACAGTACATTAGTGACTCGAGTCTGTCTGAAGACACAGAGCTCAGTACTAATCACCTGACAGTTGTTTTACAGAATGTGCAAAATTCTTATCACTATGTCAATCATGCTTAGCTGTAGTGTCAGCCAGCACACTAAGTATGTATACAAAGATATGATCTCTGGGTGAGGAGCTCGCACCTGACTGTACCACATGAACAAAGGAGAGGGAAATGAGAGACGTATACTCCCTTTCAGGAGTGGGAGGCTAAGAGGGATTTTCTCAGTCACTTGTGAAGTCCCTGTAGAAACTTCAGAATGCAGCTTAGTCCTCCTGATTGCCATCAGCTGTAGCCCTTTCTAGAGCTTAAATGTTATTTTTTTTCCTCTGATTCCATGGGGGACACATGGTAGGACCTGGTACTCCACGTGTTATCCTCACTGATAGTTTGAAAGGAAACCTGTCTTGTCAACAAAGAGACCGAACTCTTAATTTCTAGAAGCCTGGCAGTGCTATTCCTCTTCAGGGATCGATTGGATTACAACCTCCGGGGCTGTCAATCCAACATCTTTCAAAACAATTGTGTGTACTGGTGGCTAAGAGAGTATTTGGGATGATTGTTTAGCTCATGCATGCAAGAATGTTTTAAAATGAAGTTAAATTTCTTTTAGTGACTGCATGGCGATGTCTGTCTGTTATTTTTTTACTCCAATATGGTTATACCGACACTATTTTTGCCTTTGTGATAATCAAACTCTGCATGGTTCCATTTTAACTTTTTACTTGGGTGTCAGATCTGTTGCCTCCCCAAACAATAAATGATAGTAATTACAGTATTTTAAAAGTGCTACTGAGGAAAATCTGATAGATCTTGGAGCATTTTACAGAGGAGGTCAGTGTCATTCTGTTTTTCCGCAGAGGAGGAACTAATGCTGTAATTCCATGACCAATTTAGATGTACGCTGTCTCTGAAGAAAGCAGACTCATCCCTGCTCATTCCCTCATTCCCATCACCCTCTTTGTATGCCAACACAAGTGTTTGTGCTGCACTTTGGTGATCTGACTGACATGGGCTAAAACTAACCCAGCAAAAGATGCTGCCTGACCTGTATCCCTTCCTGAGGTTTGTGCAGACAGCAATGCAGGGCTGGGAGTGAGTGCCTGAGAGCAGGAGGGAAGCAGAACTGCCTCTTCTGGCAGTCGGGCTGGCTTTGCTGGCATGGTTTGAGCACAAGGTATGAAGAAACCAGATAATTTCCAGCAGTCATCTAGCAAATCAATGACAGAGCCAGAAAAAGGCATTGACTTTCTTGACAATTGAGGTATTCCATGTCCTAGAAAAGGAGGCATGAAAACCCTTACACACCTGGGCCAGCTGTTCACACAAATGTCTTTGGGTTGCACCGCATCAGTCAGCTTGCCGAGCCAAATATGTTTGTTTTTCGAGATGTGCTTCACTAGAAGAGGATAAGCGTGATTCCTTTTGACTTTCACTACTTTCTGTTTTAGGGACTGCATGAAAATGGGAGAAGTGGATGGCAAAAAGATTGGCTGCACTGTTAGCCTTTTGGTTTGTATAATACTTTTCTTTCCCGTTTTGATTTTGGTTGAGCATTTTCTAGTATACAGCCACACATTTGAATAGGAGGTACCTTGCTTCCTGAAGCAGTTTGAGTGGAAGTTGACAGGATAAGGGTGGTTCTTATGACATATAATATGAGATATCCCCTGAAGACTGCAGGCTATCTATTCTCTTCCTAGAAGAGCCAGGAATGCGGCTCAAGACCTGCTCTTGTCATGTTATCACAACAAACCAACAGTGCCAATTCGTAGTATGAAGAAGATTTCATGTTTGTTTACAAGATGCATTTTGGTTCTGGGCTAGTTTCCATTGACAAGTTTGTTGACTTCCGTTAACCTTGGAAAGTTTCCATTTTCATGGTGAATGTTTTGGAAAGCTATATTTTTAGTCAGAGAAAAAAACAGAATAAGCTGACTTGTAATTCTGCATTTTTGACGTCAGTGAAACAATTTGGTATCACTTCTAAGTAGCAGTTGTACATAAAAGAATAAAGGATTTCTTCAGTGGGAAAATAGTGCTCTCTAAATAGGGATGATGTTTACTACGTAGCCCTAGAGCAGCTGGCTTTCTGTCAGAATCTCTGGCATGATTTGAATTCTGTAAAGCACCTGGATTATTTTCATCCTATCACTAAGGAGTTTTTGAACTATTATTAGCAAATCATCCAAGATTTGCGCAAAAAGAAAATTCAAATATTTAAAAACCCCAAAACACCATAATACTTTCTAATGGGATTTTCAATGACTTCTGCAGGCTAAGGCATATTCATTTCCTAATAATTTTCAGACAAATTTTAATACTATTTGCACACCAGAGAAACAATGAATACTATATTTTGAAAAGGACATTTCAACTACAGGAGTAGCACACGAATTCGAAGATATTTGCTTGCCATATGATGGATGGACTGGTTGTCATCTTGAAAGATGTTTTATGCAATGACTAATTAGAGGAATGTATAATGTTAAAATTATTTGAAGTCCAGAGGAGGAAGCAATATTTCATTTTTCACCACTATTTTGAAGGTATTCTGACTTCCAAAGATAAGAGGACTGGTTGGCATGAAAAGAGAATTTGTATGTTGTTTTGCCATAGAGGTATATGCTGTTCTTCCAGAAAATAGAATTTCCCAAGTTATCATATTATCTGGAATTATGCCACATCATGAAATATGCAGAAGGAGCATGCACCAGCAGCAATAACGTAGATGAAAGGAGAAGGTAGGAACTTTTTTCCTACTCTCCCAACCCTCTGGATCATCTGGAGTAGGTTTCAGATTAGTAAAGCTTGTTTGGAAAAGCTGGTTTAAGAGGTGTCAAATGGAGTTAGTTCCTTATGCATAAGAATCACCTGACTCCCATTGGAAAGTTTAATTTCTAATGAAAGAACTCTGCCATCACAAGAGCTCTACAAATTTGTTGAAAGTATATTGAATAACTTTTGGTAACTGACTGAGGAGTTTTTCTCAGGCACCTCTGGTCCTCATGGTGGTTTGACGTTTAATTGATATTTCAGGTGTTATTAATTTAAAATTATATAATCTTTTTAGAAAGAGGAGATTTTCCTGTGGTGCTCTACACTGGCATATGACATCATGCCGTTTAAGTAGAACGTGTCCACATTGCCTGTTTGAATGTTGTTTTCAAACTGCTTTTTCTTAGGAAAAGTCTGTATTTAATGAGGGAAGTCTGCTTTTTACATCATGTCCCATTTTGAAGACTACATCTGTTACATTTAATATCTTAAAATAGTTTGTTGAAAAAATCACGGCACCTTTCTTAGCACAGTGTATTTGCTGAGCTGTGACTGGGCCGCCTTGCTGTGGCCTGCCTCGCAGACTGACTGGGCATTGTCAGAGCTGAGCTTCAGAGAAGAACCAGCTGATTTGTGTGATTCAGACTTGTGACAAATGCTGGGGCTGTTAGTGCTTAGGGATGAGAGCCAAGAAGTCGAGTGCTGCAGTTTAGGGCCATATTTTGTCTTAATCTTTATGCTTTATTGCTCGCAATTCTGTATTGTAGGTTCTGCTTTTGTTTTTCAGACAAGTAAATGTGAACATCCAAACAGATATTTTTTCATTTTCTCTGCTAAAGAGCAGCAGCTGTTTCTGGTTTATGCCTTGTAAGAGGAAAAGAGAGGTCTTTGGATTATGAAGGCAGATGGTTGGCTAAAGGGGGCCTGTCATTACAGAGCTATTGATACATAGTCATCTTCTCAAGTCAGTTAAAAAAATACTTTCTCTATGAAGTTTTTATTTTGATATTTTCATAATTTTCCTCCCGCCTTTCTCTTTGTTTCCTAAATTGAGTTATTATCAGTGGCACAGAATAAGAATACTGTACAGTAGGGGTAAAATTTTGGCCACACGTATAATTCAAAATAGTGATTTGAATAATAGAACAGAAATTTTTAATTGCTAATGAGGACCAGTGCTAGATTCTTCCATCCTGTAAATTTTTATTAACCAAACCAAGGTATCCTGAACGCTAAGTATGGCTAGCAGGGGGACTTTAGCTACATGTCCATAGTGAGAATGGCAATATTTGTGAACAGTGCTATAGGGTTGTGCTCCTCTCCCTGTAACTTTTTCATACTCTTTTTTAGGGCTTGCAAATAAGTAATGAATGTTTTGAGCTAAGAGTTCTGGTGTTGCATTCCATATTTTATCCATGTAACAACAAATAGCAGTTATATGTCCAGAAATCTTTAGCCACTTCTAGAAATTTTACCCTGGATATCACTTTAGAGTGCAGCTCTATTTCAGTGTTACAATGCAATATTTATGCGTCCGTTATCAGTTCCCAGCATCAGTCAGGGCTGAAGAAGTCACGTTTTTCATTCAGGATCATGCTGTTTGCAATACCGGATAGTCCTTTGTAAATCTACCAAAGCCCTTCTGGCATTTTGCTATGACAGAAGGAAGCGTGGACATACCAGGTAGTAGATATTTTGTTAAAATATGAATATTTTAAAATCAACATACAGCTTTCAGCAAGATGTTACATGGCCTAAGTAAGGATATATGGGTACACTTTTTGGATGGGTTATCACAGAATAGAATCACAGAGTGCTTTGGGTTGGAAGGGACCTTTCATATTTATAAAGAAAGAACCATCAGATTTCAGTTCTATCCAGTTCTTCCTCTTCTGTTCTATGAGAATATAAATAAAAAACATTCAGGACCGTGTTGACTTGTTGACTGAAAATGTACTATTCTATTTACTGTTTCTTACTCTAATACTGCAGTTCTGTGTAATGACTTTAGTACACATGAAACTTTCAAATCTATGCATGTATTTCTAGAGCGTTATGTTTGAAATTTTTTCTTTGTAACCACTGTCATATATTTGTTAACTACTACATTTCATTACAAAATTCAATTTTATTGCAGAATTTTTACAAGACTGAACTGAACAAGGAAGAGATGTATATTCGTTATATTCATAAGCTCTATGACCTGCATCTGAAAGCACAAAACTTCACAGGTAATAGAGTACAAATTAGAAAAGATGTTTAGGACTGGTCCATGATTGGCAGTCATTTGCAAACCTGTAAGCTGTATCCTCAGTGCAGAACATACCAACCCAGGCAACAACTGCGTTTCCTTGCCCAATTAATCTCTCTCAAAATACGGCTTTTTTCAGCCCCCTAACTCTACTACTTGCTGTTCCACGTTGAATGTAAATGACTACTATGGATACACACTAACAATAAATGTGTGATAGGGTCATTCTTCACCCAAGAGGAGTAAAGTTTAGAGGAAGTTTTTATGAGTCCATTTGGTACTACCTGAGCCTATGTACTTTTTTGTAATACTGCTGGTTAGCTGTTTGGTGTGGTGTTTCTACACAGCTGTGTTTCAGAACCTCACTTTTGGGTTAAAAAAAGAAAAGAAAGGAAGACCCATATCACTTACTGATGATGAGACAGAGACCCTAAAACCTGTAACAAGTGTAGCACTTTGCTGGTGTCTTTCTGAATCTTCACATCCCCCATTTGCAGTACTATTGTGCAGGATTTGTCAACGCAAATGTAGTGTCAGGGCTGGGCGTTATCTTTGAAATGAGCACCATGTGTGTGGTGGTTGTTTATACAAGATAAAGTGCACTTCATTTGCGTAACTGCATGCCATCAGTAGTTGTTGGAGAAGATAAAATCAGTGTCTCTTTGAATTAAACAATCTTTGGTTGACAAAATATTTAACTGACCTTATAATACTTCCATCTTTTCCCCAGTGTTTGCAGTTGCAACTGCATGTGTTCAGAATCTGTCCAGAATTTTTTCCTTCTTAAAAGCAGCTTAGTTGGCTGAGGGTCACTAGTAAACAAGCTACAGGTACCTACTGCCACAGCAAATTTCCTTATGTTTTTCTGCTATCCATAGGAAAGATCCTTTGCTTTGAATTTCCACAGTCCCTTTGCAGTTCGTGGGTTTAAAGTGTAGACGAGATGGCAGGATATGTTAAGGAGAGATTTTAATTTCCTCATGTGACCTGGCAGTAGTGAGTCACAATAGAGTTTTGATTATCAGGCAGTATCTTTGCCACAGCTGGCTTTTGTGCCAAGCTATTCATTTCCTGATTTTACATAACAGATCTTAGTAACTCTTTAAGCAATGTTGAGTCCCCTTTACACACTGGCGGCTAATATGTGTCCAGTTTAACTTCAGCAGTGATATGAACCTATTTTTTTTTTATTGTTTTGCCATCTGTTCTTATTTTAAACAGTATTTTGCTCAAAATTTACTTCCAGGACTTTGTAGTATTTCCTGTGTATTTATTATTAACATGTGTGATTCTTTCATTCTTTTTGGTAGATTCTACCACTTTGATTTTCTGTTTTAGCCATGAGAGCCTTAATGAAGGATTGACTCACACCCATGGCACTGGGATAGAGACAGTCTTACCACTAGAAAACAGACTTATGTCGTCCATTGCCTTGCCTTATCAGTCAAATAAGGCCTTTTGTAAATCAGCTGATTTGGTACTTCAGCGGCATTCCTACATGTTGCATCATTAGTTTCCTAACTGCATAGTTTCATTCTAGGGATAAAGCCAGCTTGTCCTTAAAATAATTTTTCTCTCCTTTCATAGTATGATTTACAGGACTGTTTCTAATAATCCTCTGTAAAACAAAGAAGCCCTTTTTAATACAGAACATAGCTTCAAATCTTTCTTTACACAGCACTCAGTTACAGCTATAAATATAACTCTGTTGAGGCTGAAGCACATAAATGCACTGATTCCTCTTGTGTCCCCTCAGACAGCTGAGAAATGTAATGAGATTGTCTTTGTATCTATCCATCTTAGAAATGTTTAGTTTTTTGAATCTTCCCTATATCAATTGAGTTTCCCACGTCATGAGTCAACCCTGTTTATCTCTCCTTACTCTTTCGGTGCACAGCCAATAGTTACAGACCTCTCCCCGAGGTACCAGTATGTTATCTGTTATGCTGGCCACTGCCAGACATAGGATGCTGGGTGGAGGGACCCTTTGCACTGTTTGACCAGTATGGCCATTCTTATTTTAGAAATCTTGTATATAGATTTATGATAACTAAAAAAAAAAAAAAAAAATTGGTGTG
>Ga0065711_1031632_pt1 | contig 29165 bp, 14 predicted proteins | sample Hoacrofraction12_FD_59098 | JGI IMG/M metagenome (GOLD analysis project Ga0065711, IMG submission 59098) | Hoatzin crop microbial communities from Cojedes, Venezuela - Epithelial fraction 12 v2 (version 2) | ecosystem: Host-associated > Birds > Digestive system > Esophagus > Crop | place... | reverse complement strand
CCAGCACCTTCTGCCTGCAGCACCCCCTGCCTGCAGCCCCCCTAGCACCTTCTGCTTGCAGCCCCCCCCGCCTGCAGCCCCTCCAGCCCCCCCTGCCTGCAGCCCTACCTTCGGCCATCTGGGGGCGCTGTGCCGCCGAGCCCCTCCCGCGGCCGGACAGTGATCCATGACTCGGCGCTCCGCAAGCCCGGGATCCTTCCCTCTGTGTTCTTCTCGCTGCCCTGACCGGGAGGAGCCGATCGCAGCAAGGCGAGGAGGGGGATCGAGCCTATCGGCGCTCTACAGCTGCTGTCGGCTATCGACCCACTCAGTTCTCCGCGCGCGTGCGCAGTGCGCGCCGGCGCCGCCATTGCTGTGCTGTCAGTGAGGCGCTGGGAGCCGGTGGCTGCCGGAGCGGAGGTAACGGCGAGGCGGGGGAGGCCCGGCGCCTCCGCACGGGCCGTGAGGGGAGGCGAGAAGCCGACGCACGCCTCTGAGAAGCGCGGGCGGCTGAAGTTGGGCGAGGCTGAACCGAACCGCTCTTAGCCCGGCTCGGCCTGTCCCGGCCCGGCCCTGCCCGGTTCTGCCGAGGTTGAGTCAGGCCCTGCCCCTGTGGTCCCCCTGCAGCATGGAGTTCCAGGCCGTGGTGATGGCGGCGGGAGGCGGTTCCCGTATGACGGACCTGACCTCCAGCATCCCGAAGCCGCTGCTCCCGGTGGGCAACCGGCCCCTGCTCTGGTACCCACTGAACCTCCTGGAGCGTGCCGGCTTCGAAGGTGAGCTGCGACGGTGGCTGGGGGTGCAGGTGGAGACGACGTGCATACCCCGGTCTCTTCAGGCTTCCCATGGCCACCTCTGCCCCTCCTGTTTGTCACACCCCTTTTTCTGATGTCCTGCCGTAGGTGCCTTGTTGATCAGGACAGTTGCCTTAGCAGGAGGTCTCTGCACTGGAGCTATGCTGTTGGCCCATGTCACATCCTTTCCTTAATTCTATGCTGCACCTCCTGTGTCAGCCCCCCCCCCCTTGTCTCCCCTCACCAAGGCTTTTCTCATTTATAGGCTTTTCCCAGCTTTGGTGTCTTTTCCAGTGTTGTCAACCAGGATTCTCTCGTTTCTTTCTCTGAATCATTAATGAGACTGGCGTGAGAAGTGTGTCAGCTCTCTTGGGATATTGCTTGGTTTCTTGTTTCATTCTGGCCTGAGGTTCAGGGTTACTTGCCCTGTCTGAAGCATTTAGTTCTTGTTGCAGCGTGCAGCCCAGCGCTGGGTTTTGGACAGAACAGACTATGCAGGTTGTAATGCTCACCCCTGGGCCTTGTTTCAGAGGAGGGCTCAAATGGTGTTTAGTACATGGTGAGGTTCTTTAGTATTTTCTAGGTTTAGGTTTTTGTTTACCTTTTGAGTCCTGGACCAAATATTTCTGTGGTGTTCACCCTGCTTCTTGTAAAATTTATGTCTCTGTTTTTTCACATTTGTATTTGTTTGTATTTCACATCTGCGTTTCTGCTTCTCGGTTTTTGCTTCTCCTGCATGACTGCGATTATTCTGTTCTCCATCCTGAGACTGTGGCTTTTTTCCCCGAACTGCTGCTTTTTTCTGTGGAGATGTAAAGATCAACTCATGATTATCAACTTTTTTCCCTTGGAATTGTTGTTTGTTGGAATCTGCTTTCTAACGTCTGCTTTCTGTGACTGTTCTCCTCTCTCTTTTTTGCTAGGATTGTACTTTTATCCTGTTATATTGATATCTGGGTAGCTAAAAGCTTCTCTGTAACCAGTATTGTGCTGTGTGTGGCTCTTTAACTATTCGGACATAACCATCTCCACTGGATGCTCTTGACCACTAGTAGGTGGTGTTATGGTCAGGTTTTTCTCCTTCCTCACACATAGCTCTTCAACTTATCTATCACCTATGAAAATTTGAATGTGCAGGGTGGTGTATGCAGCTTCAATAAATAAGCTGCCACCTTCCTGCTCCTCTCTTGTTTCTGCCCCCTGACTGAGCTGTACGTTCCTGTGTTGATACTCCAGTGGCATGAGTTCTCTCCCTGGACTGTAATTTTTATGAAGTGTTGCATGAGGCTTTTGTTCCTCATACTTGTGTATGTTAGTAAGCAGGTGTTCCACAGGCTGATTCACTGCGTCTCTTTTGTCCTAATTGCAAGTGCTTCATCTCTGCTAATATTTAGGAGACCTTTGTCCAGCTCACCAGACTTATGCTGACTGTGTGGGCTTATAGCTTTCACATGACACCGGTTCCTTCTCCATTGGTTACTTGTTTCCCTAATTCAAGGTGTGTTTTCAGTCCCTTTCCCTAGGTTCTTCAGCCTGTTTTGAATCCAAGTTGGCATCCGGTACAGGAGTGGGAGAGGAGCGCTCCCAGATCTCTGGTACCAAACTGCCACACAATTTGCATGTTTACAGTTCCTTCCTCTTTTCTGTTAACAGACTTAGGATGAGTTCAGTTTTGTTTGACACGGATTTATTCTTAGGGAGTTTTCATGTTACCACAGGAGCTTCCTAGGCTGAGGGCTGTATTATTTCCCATATTTCTCTATTAAAATTCTGTGTGGAATACGATGTTACAGTGTTGGGGTTTTTTTGGGGATGGGATATTTTAACTTGAGGGTTTGACTCTTGCTTTTCCTTCCAGTTCTTGAGGCCAGGGGAAAAGGTTTCTTGTTTCTGTTTTCTCAGTCTTTTCTTTGCAGAGCTGTTGTTCCCACATTCTTCATTTTGAAAACTATGCTTTCATGCCACTGTTGATATCCTTCAAATATGCATTTACCTTTTCTCTTTTGTAGATGGAATGAGTGGCTGCTCACATATTTCTCCAGTCTCTTGCCAAGTCAGTGCTAAGAAATAGTTTAACCATTGTATTGTAATACTGTGGTTAGTGGCGTTGTCCACAGAGGATTAAACAGGATCGGACTGGGCAAAAGACAAAGCTCGAAAGTGTTGGTGACGTTAATGCAGGGTCACATTGGTCTGTTTGAGGACATACGGTTTGAGATTGCTCACTAATGACAGAAGATGTTTCTGTTCTGTCTTGATAACTCATGCCACTCATGTGTATGTGTCCCTTTCAGCAACAACCTCCACCCGCACAAAGCAGGAGAGATTGTTTACATATTCATTATGAGTTTAATTCTCTTCTTCAAAGTTTCTATTGTCAAAATATCTTGGTTCGTTGCAGAACCCAGTTATGTTACTCAAGCCTTTTGACAGTTCCATCAGCCTTTGTAAATAAAAAGTGAGTGTATCATCCTATTTGTGATTGTTTTTGTTTTTTTCCTCTGCTTGATCTCATCCCACTTTCCTTTGTCCTAGAGGTCATTGTCATTACAAGGAAGGAAATCCAAAAGGTGTTAAATTTGGACACAAAAATGAAGCTGGATTTTGTGTGCATCAGTGACACCATGGACATGGGTACAGCAGATTCACTGAGGCATATTCACCAGAAAATTAAGGTATTACTGTCTTTTATTGAACTTGACTGGAAGACATTTGTTTATAAGAATTTTTTTTTTCATTGTGCTTTAAGAGCTGTCACATGTAATGATATTGCAGGTAATTGAATTTCCTGGTCTTCAGAAGAGCTGAATTTTGTAAAGGTCACCTCCTGGGGGAACTCAAACAAAGACTCTAAATGACTAGAATTGACAGCTAGGAAGACTGGAGCAGATCCAGGTGGGGCACTGGCTGCTTCTTAGTCAGTGTTAGCTTTCTGGTAGGTTAATTAAGAAGTTGTATCTGTTTATACAATTTTTGATGTGGTGTGTGATAGCTGTTGTCCATATGGTGCTTGGGGAAGTAGTTCTGCACAAATGTTCCTTGTCGTCTTAGCTTAGGCAATATGCTGATATGTAAGGAAGTTTATGTTCAGTTCTTGGCCCTGCCATAGGCTTGCCTGCGCCTGTAGGAGAGTGACTGGCTCCGTGCTTCGGTTTTCTGCTTTTCCTGTGCTTTCGCTGGCTTGGTCACATGGTAAGCTCTTCGATAAACAGTGCCCAAATGTGATAAAGGGCTGCTGTTCTAAGAAGAACGCCAGTTTATAGAATTTTAATTCCCAGCTGCACAATTAAAACACTCCCATGTAAGGCAGAAATGCTGCTTGGAGCTCTTACCACGATCTGGGATGGAATTTTGTTTTTGTTGTTGTCATACACTTAAATCTTTCTGATTTATTCCCTGTGTGTTTAGGCCATCTTAGCCAAAACGGCTGTTGAAATAAAGGTTGCAACAGAACATCAATGAACCGTGTAAGTCCTGAGGTGTCATTTTGTCTTCAGGCTCTTTTTGAAGATAATAACTGCAGTATCACAGGCTGTGTACTCCTGAGAGAAGGACTCTAAACAAGACAAGGTGAAACTCTCCAGGTAAATCTGGATGTCTGCATAGTACAGCGAGAGAAATTCTGCGAGGGATTAATGCGCAGGCTAGAATAGTTTAGAGAGTGAAGAGAAGATATAAAAAGGAAAAGCAAAATCAACAAAATCAGTTTAACTTAACATTTCTGTCACGTGCAGAATCACACTCTGTCATAACTCACTTTGGCAGTTTTTTTTAAATACGTGCGTGCAGTAAGGAAATATCTCTGCACTGCAAATTGTGACGCTGGCCTTACAGTTTATTGCCTGACCAGAGCGCTCAGTCTGGGTGTCTGTCTTTTTGGCAATCCAGGCAAGTTTGCTTAGGGGGAGTCCTGGGAGACAACAGTAAAGTGTGTGGCGGTAGGAAAATAGACTGTGTCTTCAGAGGCGGCAGTGTCGATATTCTGTTTATTTTTCAGAAAAATGGCTTAGAGAAAATGTGAGGTAGTATTGAAAAACACACAACTTTTCTTCAGTCAACTGCTATGTATGAACAGCAGCAACTGCTTCTTCCCTTTTTATTCTGTGTCTTGCTTGTCTGGCCAGAGAGGACAAAGTGCTCTCTTATTTGAAATAAGCCTATACCAAGTTCTTGAGTAGATTGCTGCACTGTGTATTTTGGAGTCATTCCTCTAGTAACTGCATACCACTGGTACACCTCTTGCAGGGTGTACCCTCTCCTGTGTGATATAGGTGAGAGAACTACAACGTAGAGGTGGCTGAAAAGCTGCTGTATATTGGCTGTGTCTGCGGTGTAGCAGGAGAGGGATCCCGCTGAAGAATGAGTTTCCCTGGTGAAAACAACTGCTGCTTGTGGCCACAGTTTGCTGGCAGGCTTTTTGCCACCGATGCCAAAAATCTGATGAGGAGTTTAAACTGGTTGCTGAAACTTAGTTGTCGCAAATTGAGTTAATTGCCCACAGACAGAAGAGCAAGTATGCTCGGTAAAAACGAGATTACATGGCACAGTATAGACAACTTGCTTGTGTGCAATGCAGGTGACAGGGAGTAAAACCAATATTATAAATGCACGGTAAGAAATATGTCTAAGGGGAGCTAAACTGCTGATTACAAATTCTGAGACATGCATAAATGTCGGACCACTCTAAAGCATAAAATCTCATGACTTGCTGCCTTGTCTAGCATTTGACTGAGGGAGTTCCACTAGCACAGTATTGCTGCAGTTGCAGGCCTTGTTATTGTGTTGCACCTTGGTTAATGAAACTTGATACTTTAAAGATTGGATGTTGAGATTAGATTTACAGAATTACATTCAGTAGTAGCATAAGAATACATAGATGCGAAGCCTGTAAGGGCTGAGGGAGGTTAGTTTGCATTGTTGTTTTATTGTTTTTTTGGTGCTGGCATTTTTGGGGGCAGGTAAGACTGACTGTCTTGGCTCACAGTAACAAGCAGCTGATTCCACCAGTCTTTCCTGGTTGTTCAGAAGTTCATGAGAGCAAAGGAAGCCTGTTCACATTTTTGTTTGCTCTTTGCCCACTCTACATACACAGGATTTTTTGGACATCTTTACTTCAAGAGTTGATACAGCAGATGCGTGCTCTTTGCTGTACTGGAATTCCTCCTGTTATTTTTGGCTGTCTCAGCCTACACCTGATTAAAAAGGTAGCAGCTTCATTGAAGTTTTTATGTTCATTACGAGTCTGAATGTATCCTTTTCTTGGATCTTTCACACAATAAAGATATTATGCGAAGCTTGATTCCTAAAGGTACCTGCTTGAGAAGTAATGAACGACAGAACTTGGTCCCATAAGTTCCGCTTTCTGGGTTGCTAGGCCTGGGTGTCGGTCTGGCCTGTTCTTTACTAGTAGTTCTTTAATTGACTTATGTAGTGGGTTGTTTCATTATTTAAACATTAAATTCTGGGGTCGTAATAGCTAACACCATTAGCCTGTTTGTCTTCGCAACTCTGCAACTGAGAACTGAGGCTTAACGAGGTTAAGTAATTTACCTAGGATCATTAAAGAGATTTGTAACAGCACTGGAAACTGGACATGTGTCTCAAATCTGTCATGGATTCATGCCTAAGATCATCTTTCTGTACTGGGTGTGTATTGCATACTGTGTTTCCCCACCTTGAAAAAGCCAGCAGGATGAGACATTAAACACAAGATGAAGCTGTTTTAAATGGAAAGTACAGAAACAGAAACTTCAGTAGAGCTGCAGTCCAATTTCTGAATCACAAGTGTTATGTTTTTTTCGGTGTGTGCTGGATTTCGACTTTAAAAAGGTCCTCAATTTGGGAATGCTTTGGTCTAAATGTACGTAACTGAAAAATGATTTTGCAGCATATGAAGTAAATACTGATAAGGAACTTCTTTTTGCCTGTGTTCATATTATTTTTTGACTTGGTAATATAACACTTATCAATGTTTTACACTAAGTCCAGCACTTAAAATGATGTTGTTAAAAAGCAAAAAGTGGACATAGGAGTTTATTAAGCGTTTTGTTTTATACAGGGATATGAAAACAGTTTGTTTAAGAACTTTGTGACAATTATTGATCAGATCCTTGAATTGTTGCCCTGTGGACAATCCCAGCATGTCCCTAGCATGCTGTTGGTTTCAGGATCCCGCTATAGTCTGTGTGCCTTACGGCAGTTTCCATGGCTAGCATTTTAATGTCCAGTCTTTTTTTTTTGATATACTTGTAATATCACTATCAGTTTTATTCTTTTGGCCGTTTAAGTTCCTAGTTTTCTACTCATCTTTTGCAAGATTGATAGTGAATGGCTTTTCAAAATATGAAAACGAAAGTGAAGCTGCAAAGGCTTAATTCTTTTCTCATTTATATGTAGGATTGAAAATAGTAGAACATAGACTGTGTAGACTCACAGTTGATGGGGTACTAATGCTCTTGTTAAAACCACAGCTGTGCCACCATAGGAGTGTTTACAGGTCTCTCTCACCTCGTGATCTGTGCTGGTGAGACAGATCTCTATCACCTCATGGTCTATTGTAAATAGAGAAACAAGCCAGCCTTCCATGCCTGTAGGTTTGGATTGATGAGCTTCCCTGGTCATGAAGAGTGAAGAGAGCTCCCCTGTTCCAGATGGGACCTTGGCAAGAGCATGGTAGATAGAGGAATTGAATGTATTTTGGAAGATGATGTTCTGCTTCTGTAGCGAAGTAAATTAATTACAGGAACATTGATTTTATTTATTTATTTTTAATGCCTTCTGACTTCAGTTTTCTTTCAGTTGTTCACATATGCAGTTATACTGCAGTTACACTGTTACAGAGTAATTCTGAAGTGATTTGCGTAGTGTGAACTTCAATATGCTTTGAGTTATTGTCTTACCTGCAGCATGGGAGTGAGACAGGTACAGCAAGATTTAGAGGACACAAAAAGAGGCACTACCATGGATTTCTTCAACTGCGTGTCCGTGAGCATTTGAAAAGCTGTGCAAAGTAGTGGAAAAAACCTTTCACTAAATCTCTTGAAGACAGCGAAGATAAACCAAGCAACTTTGATGGCTTAGAACAAGCAATGAATCAAGCAATTATATCCTTAGATTCCAAATCCATTAAAGCGTACTCTTTTGCAATTTATCCAATCCAATATCTTTTGTGTTGAACTTCTAAAATATTGCTGTATGTTCATGTCTGTTTTCAAGAATCATTGTCAATAATTACTCTGAAACTTCAGAAAATTATTTTTATAGATTAAATAAGAAAGTCAGCTCTCTGTAAGTCTGTAATAGGTAAATACCACCTCATTCAATGTACATTAGTAAAAGCAGACTGTGAGCTCTTTAGGGCAGAGCTTATGCTTTCCTTTGTCTCTGAAGGGTATATGTTTTAGTTTCCCGCTTTGGTTGGAGCCATGTTGCTATTGTCTTAATCTGTTATTTGCATTAAAGAATATTCTTGACCTGTTAGGGAATGCTTGAAATAAAAAAAAAAATAGTTAGTTTAGGTGTAAAAAATTATTTTTATATGAAATGTAAATCAAACTCTCTCCTTCATGAAAACTCATTTTCCACATCCATTTTTTGCCTGTCACTTTCTGACCCTGCTTTCTTAAAATATCTTTCCTACTTCATCAGTCACTTAGGCTGTTACTGGTCACTGTTTCATCCATTACAGGCGTGGGAGGCACGTAGCCTTTGCATGCCTTGCTAAGGAGCCTGTAGAATTTGTAAGGGGGAAGAAGAAATAATTTTTTTCTTAAAGTTTACCCTTTAGAGAATCTGACTCTTCATTAGGGACAAATGAGCAAACAATTTAGATGTAATGATGGCTTAATCCAGCCTTGAGCATGAACAGCTGAACACCTCTTCCATAGATGATGAGAAAACACCAAACTTGCTCTGGATTTGTCTTTTTTTGATTTTCATCACATGTGGCACTTCAAGAATAAGGGTTTTTTAAGTGAGTTCAGTATTTAGTGTTTTTAATACAACAGTATGTTCAGCATGCTGTGGTAAACTAAGGGTGATGTTACAGGTGTGACAGAGCAGGTGCTAAGGTGTAATTTGATAACTTCCATATTCCTGTTTTTATTTATTTTTATTTAGCATCCAAAGCTTGCTAAACTGCCTGAAGCAGTATGGAAGGGGGTTTCTGTAAGAGGTGTGGTTTTTCTTATTTTAAAATCATGTATAATTGCTTTCTTCTCAATAACTATCACTAGTCCTTGTTTCTGGTTTTCATTGATAAGCAGCACTGGCTGGAGCATTCAGATTAGTTCAGTCTGAATAATAGGGAAATTAGTAAGAGTCTTGACAGTTTTGGTGGTGATATCTGATACACTTCCTAGCAGGGGAAGAGATGCAAGTGCTGTCTGCTGCATGCTGTGGTAGGAGATGATGCAGTTTTGTTTTGTAGGCAGCTCGTCTTTCAGTGGTGTTTGTGTTCGGGGGGGTTTTTTCCCCATAATTGTGGGCAATAGACTGCCCTTCTAAAAGTTAACTTATTTTGATGTATCTTGAAATTTTATGTAATGGAATCCCCTGGCTCACTTATGGAGGCTTTTCCTCTCTATCTGGTGTTAGTGGACACGCTTTTCTTAAGTCACAATGTAAAGTTTTCTGGTGCGTCCATCCGGGCATTTCAGTGGGGTTCTTCCATTCAATATGTTGGTCTGTGACTTCTTCAGTCCAGATTTATGTCTTCATTTATTTGAATTCTACTGTGATTCTTAAACGCCTTCACTTGCAGTTTAGTAGACCTCCTTTGGGTGATTCACAGGACCAGCATGCAAAATACAGCACAGTAACAGTGTCAAGACATTGATTGGTAACACAGAACTCATGATTTTGGGGATTAGTAACAAGAAATTGTAATAGGAGCTAGCAAGATTAAATTGCAATGTCTCAGAATGTACTAGTTGAAGTAGCGTGATGGCGAGCAGCCACTCTGATAGAGGAAGGAAAGGTAAACGCAAGACTAGAATGTATTAGCTAAAGTATTTTTTATGGTAGAGGTGAGAAATTAATACTATTGCCTAAGGCAATGGGAGGATTTTTTTGCCTGGAATACTGCACAGGCGTGGAACTCAAATGCATCAAATGTGGAACTCAGATGCATCAAATGTGGAACAAACACCAGAACAGGAGATAAGATATTCAGAGTGGAATATAAATGGATTTAAATTTGCTATGAGAAAATGTAGGCTGAAAATTACAGCAAAGTTTTAACTGGAGCAGAATAGGATTGTCAAAAGTCTTCCAGAAAGAATAATCAAGACAAAAATCCCCTAACTTTATACTAGAGAGCGGAGCTCATTTTTTGTTGTGTTTTTATTTGTTGGTTGGTTGTTTTTTTTAAATAAACTAGGAAAGTGACACCTAGAATGGCAGGAGGCTAAACTCTGACTTAGGAAACCCCTTTGAGAACTGTGTTTCTGTGAACTTCTGCTTGTACCATTCATCAAACTCCTGCAGACCTTTTTGTGGGTTGTAGATTGTTGTTGATGAAAAATAACAAAAAGGCAGGGGGTGTCACTGTAGTTTGCAAATGAGTTCCTCTGGAATTTAGGCATTTCTAGTATTTGACCATTTTTTTTCCTAGCCAAATTTTACCAGACCCACGCAGCTGCTGGCTGACGCCACCTCCCAGGCCGGGGCCTCTCCGGGAAGCAGGCTGAGAAACCTGGTGAAATCGTGTATCTGTGTTTCAGGCTGAAGCAGGAGGTGGATTGGGTGTGCCTGGATCAGGCATTTGTCGTCACTGAGTCTATATTATTTTCATGTTCTGTTAAGCATTTCTCTCCCTCGTGTCACTCAACTATACTCCAGCCAGTGATTAAAATGTTGCATTCCAGCAGAGTAACAGCAATGGAACAATTTCACATTTTCCTTCCTTGATGAGCCTTTAGTTGTGTTAATGGAAGCCCTGACTAATATGGTGTGAATTAATCAGCATGTCTTCTGCTGCTATCACTGCTGAGTGCTTGCATGTGAAATGTTTCATCTCAGGTGGTCCACCTGGTTTTCTCAGTTTCAGAAAGTGAGATTTGAAAGTAATACAGCTCTTAAAAAGTAAAGCAAAACAAAAACCGTAAAAAGCTACCAAAAAGAAGAAGAAAAACCAACTTTCTTTGAACAAATAAACAAAGATTGAAACTCCAGATTCACTTGGTATGTGCATCTTTGGGAGCCATGTTGTGGAAAGTGTGATGTCATGGTGGTGGTCTGTATGCTGCTGAGGGTTACTGATCCGTGGAGTCTTGGACGGCATGGCTAAGCGCTTCGCTTCCTCTGTTGAAAAATCTCCTTTCCAAACACATGATGTAAGTGAGCTTGCTGTAACGGCTCGAAGGTGGAATCTGAATCCTTTTGGTACAGCTGAACAGAGTTTGGTGAGCATGGAAAGAAAAACTTCAGTCCTCATAATATATAGTTATATATTTTTTGTACTGTCAGTGGAAATAAAAAACCCAAATGAAATTCATTTGTAAGATACAAGGTCTCTCTTTCTATATGAGCAAGATTTAACTAAATATTGTCTTCATGTATTTTGAAGTAGTAAAAAGAACTTGGTCATTTTTTTCCTGCAGATCTGACAGAAAATACTGTTTACCTGAGTGTCTAAAATGCAAATAAAAGTTGCTGTCTTGCCATGCTTTTCTGATTCTGCCGTTCACGATGTTGTTAGTGCTGTGTGGGAAAAGCAGATGTAGCAGATGGCAGCTCACAGGGTACGTAGCATCTTGTTTCCTTCTCCGCCTCTGATTGAAAGCTGTCACCACTGAGGCGCTAGGCAAAGTTTATTACGGATTGCATGCCCAAGTCCTATTCCCAAAGCACAGCTGACTGTCTTAGTAGAAAGCAGCTCTACTGGCAGGTGCTCAGGCTGGCGATGTTGCTGGGGGGAATGATACAGCGCTGCCTGACTGTGTGCTTGATGAATGTGTTCAGGACCTTGCTCTGATCCTTATTTTTCCTGGCAGGGTAAGAGTTAGGGAATTCAACAGTTGTTGTTCTTTTTTTTCTTTTTTTTTTTTTTTTAAAGTTACTCAGCTTTAGAAGAATGTAGCTAATTAATTATTTTGCTGCCAGGGTTTACCATGGATCAGGGTTAAAACACCAGAAGTTTGAATGAGGCAATTAGCTCTGAAGGTTAGGATTAAGGGTGGTTATTAGAGCTTTTGCTGTTCTGCACATGGAAGGCACCCTCTTTAGCCGACAGTTCTACACACAGGCAGAAAATATGTGGAGACCTCAGGTGTTTTACAAGAAGAGTCATTGACAGACCTGAGATGCCTGTCAGTTTTAATTGTTGCGTCTCCCATTGCATGTCTTTATCATTTTCATGCTCCTGGCAACTTGAGGCCTGTGCTCATTACGTTAACCAATACCTCTTGTTTCCATGTAGAAGTTAATTGTCAGCATTTCTCCTGTGTTACAGTGTATGTTTTCATTTAGACCCTATATGATTTCTGATGAGTTACACGAATTCAGCCTGTTCTAGCTGCAGACATGCTAAGCTCTTTGCACAGGTATATAGCTGAAAAGATTTGTTTAAAAGTGCCCTGGTAAAAATCTTTTCCTGTTTGGTATGAGCTACTACTAGTTTTCATTTGCTGGGAGTAAATAGAAGTCAGTGTTCATTTTTGTCAATCATTGCTTGTTTTCCCAATTTAGTGTATATACAATCGTCTTGTGTAAATAACTTACTGTGCTATGCGTTGAGGGAAAATTACAGCTTCAGTAAAGGTAATCTCAAAAAACATTTTAGACTTTTGGTCTCTAGCAACACTCTCATGGGCATATGAATGCAAAGAAGAATTAAACGTCCTTATTATCATCTCATTATCAGACATAGGAAGCCTTTTACATTAATAATCAAACTCAAGTTTACAGTTTTCAAAAGTCGTTCTATGACAAATGTTCAAAGAAGTGAAAAGTCAATGTGAAATGAATTTGTGCATCTTTATTTCCAAAGAGAGAGTAAGATATTAAGAGTGTGGAGGAAAAAGTCGGTGTCCTCCAGCTGCCATCTTTGCTTGGTGCTGTCAGTGGAGGGGCCAAAGCCCTGTGCTGTGTATGACCCTTGAGAAAGTAACTGTCCCCATGCCTGGAAGAGGGTGTGAAGGCATTGCTGATGTCAGTGTGACCCTTGGAGTCCACAGAGATGGAGCTGCTTAGGGATCTCTTTGGTGTTCCTTGATGATGTCCTTGTTTTGAATGTTAAGTCATCATTTAGTGTGATGTTTTAATAATTTTTGGCATGTAATTTGCAATGTCCTTGGCCTTTCCCCGTAAGACCCAACTCCTCCCTGGCTTCAAATAGGGTGAGACTTGCAAGGAGACGTTCACTGATTATTTGCACTTTTTTCTGGACTAACATTCCTTCCCTGCTGTCTGAAGCCTTTTTGCTTTGTTTCTAACCTGCATGATTTCAACGTGTGTATTTTCCCCATGTTTGGATCTTGACAGCCCTTCTCTCATTGGAGCTGGGGCATTTCATGGCAATTGTGGGCTGCACAGCTGTCGCGGTTACCCTGCTTCAGGTGACAGCCCTTAGTGAGCATTCATCCTTTGAAACAGAAAATTGAATTGATTAGATCACACACAGTTGTGTGTGTTAACCTAAGTACAGAGTTCTAGTTATTGGAGAATGCGGGAGGGAGTAGATGCCGAACTTCAAGCCATGCGGTTACTGTGCTAAAGAGGTTTCTTCGCTGTGTCTCTTTTGCAGCCTGGTACAGTAGTGTAACACTGATAATAGGAAGGTGGTGCTGTGAACAGCCCAGGCTATCCCAGAGGCTGTCACTTTGCTCAGCACTATTTTTCTGTCATTGCTGAATTTGGTGAAAGCCATGGTGAAGATCAGTGGACTGCAGGATGCCTGGAATTTAATTTTGCATTTTTGCCATGTTATGTAGTTTTTCTTTTTTTCTTGGTTTCGTGCTGAAAGGGGAAAAACAACTGCGTATTCAGATTTTCTTGAAGCAAATGTAAGCGTTCTTCTATAGTATAAATTCTGTTAGCTGCTTTGGGAAGATGGTGACAATTCTGGATGTAGACTAGTAGTGCTGGAAAAAGCAGTGGAGGTCTTGAAGTTTTCGTAACGTGTTTCTTACAACACCTGTTGCTGCAGACCAAATATCACTGGAAAAATTGGAGAGGTGCTAGAGGAGAAAATAGCGTCGCACAGAGGATAGTATAGGAATCTACGGTTCAAAACAGTACTTTTATCCAACATAGTAATTTGTTTGTACAGGAAAAACCACTTGAACAGAGCTAATCAGGTTTCATGCATGTGGATACTCAGACTCAGTTCAGTGCAGGCTAGTGTGAAGCGGCCGTGCCACAGACCTGTGCTTCACAGTCACTGGTTCTGTTGAGCCTCTGCTTTGTGGAGCAGATTAGCATTTGGGTTTTCTGCAGTGACTTGGGTTGACCTTGGAAGGAGTTGCACACTATTTTTTTAATTTAAGATCATGCTGATACTAGCTCTGGGATGGCAGAAGGATTCCTGAGGACACATGTTGTATATGTCTTGATTTTCATTTATAGTCTGGTTTGAGACTGCAAGGAACCATTATGATCCTCTAGGCTGTAAGGGAATTTGCACACAGTAATTAGGTCTGTTAGCCCCAAAACTTATAGATGACTTAGTGAATGTGTTTCTGAAAGATAGCAAGTCTTTATTCATGCATTCTAGTAGATGAGAAGTCTATTATATCCTTTGGTATTTTATTCCAGATTGTATTTATTCTCCCTCTTAAAACACTTTGCCTTTTAATTCTATGTTGAACACTAATTTCTAGCTACTGAACCCAGTCATGCTTGTTTTTTGTTGTGTTGCTGCAAGATCTTCTGCTCTTTAGGTAATTGTGGGCTGTGGGCAAAGGCCTTCTTTTTCTTCAATAAGTTGAGCCGGTTGAGCTCCATTAGGACTACTTTTTATTATTATTGTTTGTATGACTACAGCACCTGACTGCCTAAGGCTCTGCTTACATGAAGTGTTAAGCCTGGGCTTGGGCTCTGGGCTTTGGCAGCAAGCCTGCTGCGCTGCTGCTGTTGAGATTGAAGCCCGACTGTGGTGTTCTCCTTGCTGTTCATGTGAGGCAGAGTCCAAGATCAGCTGCGCAGCAGGTCTGGTAGTGCTGCCGTCCAGGTAGGTAGTCCTGGAAACCTGCCTTCCAGGAATAGGAGTGGCGAGGAGAGCACCGTTTGTTTCTGGAGTTCTGCTGCCTGTGTAGAAGGGATCTGTTCATGCAGTGTGTTGAGCCAGTGGGGAATTCAGCTTGCCAGGCTCACCCTCTGTGAACTGGTGAATTCAGGGCCTGGGTTATGGGGTGCTTCCCTGAGCTTTAGCACACATGGTTCTCAGGGGTGACGCTGCACGCTTTCTGAATGCCTTTAGATGGGAGAAAAAGTCTTCTCTGTTGCATGCTTAGCATCTGGACATAAGCCCAGGAGATGATGCCTGACCTCAGACAAATGAGACAGTCTAGTGAAACAGGATAATACGTGTCAGTGTATCAGTCTGGTGCCCCAGCATAGTGATAGCCTGATAATTGCCAGTTTTCTATAAGTGTAAGGGTAGCAGATTTCTTTTATTCAAAAAAAAAAAAAAAAGACAGCAGAGCCTAAACCCACATCCTTTAAAAGATTCAAGTAGGTAATAGATCTGGCATCCTTTATTGATGTAAGGCAGAAGTACACTTGGTAAGTGAATGGTGAGTGGAAGAGATAGGCTACTAAAAGGAGGGTAAACAACCTGTGCTTGATGTGGCAGAAAATGGAACCAGTGAAGAAGGGTGACACAGTTGGAGGAGAAAGCTGGGAAAATGATTTCTGGAGTGCCGAGTGAGTAGGACAAAATTGCATTAGTCGGAACCAGAGGAGAATGTGGATTGCGAAGCTTATATTCCAGACCAGAAGGTTTACTGTTCAGTGTCATAGTATCAAAGCTCTGCTTTGAAAACATTCTTAATAAGCTTATGAACTTGTGTTCATCTCTAGACTTCTGCTTTTGGTTGCTGATAACTGTAAATTACCCTTTTCCAACCCCATGTATCAGTTTGAGCAATAGGTAACGAGACTTCCTCCTGGGAGGAGACAGGATGCCTTCCGGGCTTGAATATCTTTCCTGTTCCTAGCTTATATGTATGCAAATTAAAAAATACTGATTTTGGATGGTAGATCTTGAGATGCAAAGATAACCTAAAATGGTATTTTCATTGTATGATCCCATCTGATACAGCGCATAGGATGAGCCGTATGGTGGGGCCAGGGTTCAGTCTCCTCCCCAGCTTCTGGCATCTGTCTTCCAGCTTTCTTTGAGAAGATAAACAGTGATGCTGACAGGTTACGTATGTGAAGGCATTCACATTGCCTTAAGATACCCTCACCTGATGAATTCAGGGCCATCCAAGAAATTAGAAGAGACTCCCTTGGCTCCCGTATTAGACTTTCCTGTTTCCTTTTTTCTTCTTTTTTTTTTTTTTTTAATAAAAAACCCTCTTTCATGTTACAAACTGTCTTACCAAAAAAAAAAAAAAAAGTTTCTTCCATCTTTTGATGAGGAGAGGTTGCTGCTGGATTTCAGATTGAGGGACATCCTGTGCCTCCACTGCCCTCTGTCCTTAGAAGAGTTACGAAGATGCGGGTCCACAGCAAACTTGCTGCTGCGGGGTGAGTGCACAGTAGGTAAATGGTTCATGTCTGCTAACAAAGTACTAAATAATGATTTTCTTCTGAATCTTGCTATCAAGGACATTACAAAAGCAGAGTGGGAATTCCCAGCCAAAGGCAGCCATTTCAGTTGGTAGCTAACAAGATCCCACAGACATGAAAAAATAAATGAGGTTCCCTGCTCCAGTTAGTTACAGCAACAGCAGTAGAGCTTCAAAGAGGTCACAGGTGTGGAAATTGGAGGACTCTTAATGGAGGCTGAGATAAAAAGGGATTTTCTGAAGCCTTGGATGTAAGCTTCTGATCTGAAGAGTGGTGAGTAATGCAATTGCTAGGAGGTATCTCTGGCTTTGCCTGGAGCATGCTAACAAGCGATCAAAATGCTTGCCCACAGCCAAACTGTTCTTTCTCTTTCCACTCTTTAGAATAATAAAAGCATTGCACACAAACCCCACTGTTAATGCAACATGTGGGTGAAGTTCCAGGCTATTGTGTACAAAACTCTCAGTCTTAATTCCAGCCGAAATTATAACTTGTTCCTCTCTCCCCTGTTGTATGGTGACACCGCAGGAAGTGATGCAAAGTTCTCTGGTTTTGCATGTATCAACTTTGGCTGAGTGTAGGAATAGAGTCCATCTAATCGAATTTTTTTTTCTTTTCCTGTCAAAGTCTCAGCTGTAATACTGTGCAGTTGGAAACTTTTTGCATTTAACTTCAATGTTTTGTCTGTCTTCATTTCTGTTAGGAGCTGGTTTTACAGCTTGTGAGTATTTTTCTGCTTTTCTGTTTATAATGCAATCTGACATTTGTTTTCCTCTTTCTCTTGAGGCTGATTTTGTTCAAATTAGAGATTTCCTTGCAACACGTGTTTTCTCATTTTCTAGTCTGCAATTTTTGAGGCCCGCAGCAGTTTAGGCTATGAGGTCCTGCCCTTGTCTATACTTGATAGAAAAAGCATAGTGAATACCACTAAAAAATCATAATTTGCTGCCAGCTATCTGTGGTAACCTTGATATCTCCTGTTTGAGCAGAAGGGATCCAGCAATTATTGCTGAATGTAAAAGAGGTTTTTAGCTTTGCCTTTGTATGCAGGGTGTGACAAAGTCCAAGGCTTTTTATTTATGCTGTTATATTACACCATATAATTGCATCCATCTTTTGATGTGTGGTATGAATTAGTTCCATTGAAAGCATGTTTTCTATTTTTAAATCAGTTGTCTTGAACTGAGTTCTTGAAACACTCTGTCTTTTGGTCTTCTTTTTGTGTAGATTTTCCATATTGTGCTGGGTTTAATATAATTGTTGACATGTTGGTTTTGAGGTTTTTTTCTTTTCTTTATTCTGTTTTGTATAAATCTCTTGATGTTTTGTGTTACAGTGTTGTATTTATCCAGACTGAGTGTGTAGGTTATCTCATGAAATCTGAGCATCTCACAGTTTGGAAATGTGTGATGGTGAAGTGCTGTTAGCTAGCATTAGAAGGGGACAGCGGAGATCTGGAGGCCTTAAGTGCTGTGTTTCCATACTTGGCTTGACTGAACAGTCTGTATTCAGCAGTGGCTAGACTGGAAGCCCGGGGCTCCATTCAGGGTCAGCTGGGACAGAGAAACATCTCCTTGAAACTTGGATCAAAGGTGGAATGGTCTCTGCAGGACCTTGTTTGTCTGCATTGATTAGCAAGCAAGTCTAAATTCTGAATTTGAATGCCTAAATTGCAAATCTGAGGTTAAATTGAATTACTGAGTCCCAAGTGTCTCTTCCAAGGAGTCTCATATTCTCCTTGTCTTTTCTGTGGCTCTTGTGATGCTCACAAAAAACGTGAGCTGTGCTACCAGCAAGCTAGGAGTGCTGTCCCTATACCTGAGTAGCACTGCACTGTTTCCTTGTGTTCCCCAGCCCAGAGTCGTGTGCTGTTCTCTTTTACTGCGCTTGATGTCTGGTCTGTAGCAGCCTCTGGGACAGAGTCCTGGTCTGCGACAAGGGCTCCTCTGTGTCATAGAAGTAGTAAACAAAATGGCACATAACAAGTTTGGCAGAGCAGGAAAATGCCAGAAATTCCAAGCATTTGTTTCATGCTTCATCCGTTAGATGGTCCTCCTTGAGTTAAAGGCCCTTGCCTTGTCCTTTCCATGGTTGTAATGGGGGTTGGGAGTGCATTTGTGCATGCGTTTTGCTTCCTTTGCAGTGGTTCTGCTTGGGATGTGTGCTTGCTGGGTTTTTTTAATCAGTTCATGTTGATTCTTATCGAGTGTTTGTATAATAGTTTGGGGTTGATGTAATCATTGTTACATGTATTTCATTAAGAGATGTATGTGTGTGCGTACTTAGGTGTTTGCATAATTCATGAAGTCAAGTATGTTCACATACCCTTTGTTAGCACATGAGCGCATGCAGTAAGTACGTACTTCTTTGTATCAGTGGCTCACGGAGAAAGGTGCACTGTATTTATTTGGCATGTATATATGTAAAAGACCCACAAGTTCTACCATTTATTTTCTTTCTTCTACACCCACCCTAAAAACGTAAAGAAAAACACACACTTCTGCTAGGGTTCTAGGATAGTTTATTTTTTCATTCAGCCATTAGTTTATTCGTTCAGGAGTTGTACACTGGAAAAAAAGTGCATCCATTAGACAGTGAGGGCTTTATTTATGAGGGGGATGGTGTTTCAAAGGGGAGGCTGTCAAGTCCCAAAAGAGCCTTTCATGGTGTATTCTCAGCGTGCTTCTGAGGCCACTGCTCTGCTCATCAGGAGGAGAGGCAGAAATGTGGGCTTTACAGAGCAACTGTGTGTTTCACTGGTCCCTGCGCTCACTGACGTTTATTTACATATTGGGAGAGTAAATGGGTAGAACAGATGGCAACCAGACATTTGGTGGTTCTGTTCCCGTATGCTCCTCAGGGGTCTTGCATTCAGGTTTTGCAAAAAGCTTGTCCTATAGTGAGGAGAAGAAACCCAGGAGCCTGTTCACAACTATGAAACGCTTCTTGGGTTTTTGCTATAGTGACAGATTAAAGCATTTAGTAAAATGTGAAATAATTACAAGGTTTGTTTTACAAGTCCAGATACTTGTTCCTTAGGATACGTCCATTGCTGTGTCTGTCTCTGTCTTTTTATTATTATTTCTTGCTTTCACCACTGGAGTGAATGCATTTAGATCTGAAGCCAGAAATCTCTTCCTTCTACAAACTGAGTTTGAAAAGTGCAGGTCTATTTATATGGATCTTGGATACCTTTTGGCCTTTTCTACAAATACTGTAACTCATTTGTGCTCTTGTAAAAAACGGAATATCTGAAAATTTTGCAGGATTTTCCAAGATACTTAATAAGTGTTTCTTCACTGTTTACAGTTGTGAAGCAGGAGACTTACTCCCATACCAAGCTGATTTTTTTTCTTGCTTTCTTTGTACACAATAGAATGTTGGAGCAGGGCTGCTCCAGAGTGGTAGACAACTTGCTTTAGTGGTTTGGGTTGTTTGGGATTTTTTTGTGTGTGCATGTTGTTTGTTTTAGAGAAGTGATAATTGAAACACTTTTCCTGGGCAAAACTGTACTATAAAATACACATTTTCAAAATGTGTTAAAAGGGGAGATGCAAGTCAGGTTTTGAATGTATAAAATTCTTAACCTGCACGTTGTTCCGTCCTGTAAAGCAGCCAGGTGTTTCTCAGTAAAATAGGGAGAAATCAAATGAAAATTGAAGAGTTTGACCTCTTGCACAGCATGCCAGATCAGCAGCTCTAACAGTTTGTGACGTGATGAATTCCAATGACTTATTGGTAAACACATGAAAAGTTAGTCTCACCTACAATGGGGAATCTCCTAGTATTAGATAAAGTCTGTAGATCAGACCTTTCTATAATAAACCTTTCTGTAATAAAAGGTCAATGCTGAACTAGTTCGCTTTGAACCAAGGTAGTTTTCAAAAGTAAAAGTAGAATCACTGATCCTCCATGAGTTAATTGTCTCAGATTTTACCAAGTATTTTCTAGTGCCCTTCTTATTAAATAATGTCTTTTTAAAAGACAAAACTAGGAAGCCATGCCATGCTCTCCAGGGAAGCTTGCCATAGTAAATGGTAGCACAGAAAGTGAAAATTGTAAATGTCAAGAAAGAAACATTATCTTCTTGAGACACATTTAGAAGGTTGATCATTAGCAAAAAATAAAGTAGAAACTTGCTACTTTTCTGTAGGCCATGCTGCACAAATATTATGTTAGGATTATTTTAAATGAAGATAATTGCCAAACTAGTAGATTTTTGGCACTGTATTCCACAACCCACTTGGAATACAGAAAATTGCTTCTAAGTAAGAATTTTTAGCAAGATATTTTGATAGTATGCGTGGTAAATGAAGCTGCTACGTCACGCTCAATATGTGACAATGTTTCTGTGATATACGCAGCAGTTCTCTTAAATACTTTGTAAGGCACTTTAAAATCCTTTGAGATCAAAATTAAATACAAGCCTGTTATTAAACAGGACCTAACTTCCTATTTTTTTTTACATGGGGTATTGCTGGTTTTAGGAAATGTATTTCTAAACCGAGCCCACCATCGCAGTGCAATTACTGAGTAAATCACATCCTAGATAGTCTTTGCCCCCCCCCCGATAAAATAACATAGTTTAAATATCTTTTCCAGTGGTTTGTAGCCAGATGCAAAGTCAGCTAAAAAAGATTTATTGAGAAAGATTTCTTTTCTATATCATTATCCAACTAAAAGTAGTTGCTGTAAATACTGCAGAATTTCATGGCAGTCTTGAAAGCTATGGCTTCTCTGTTGCGATTCCTTCCCTTGGGAGGAGATGATGGCAGTTTAGATGGTCACATAGTCTTTATGGTCCAGAGCTGGGTAAGCATTAACCAGATAACTAATTCAGTAACAGCATGACTCAAGAAAAGTGAACTGCTAAAAAACAGTAATTATTTTTGGCAGAATGTGGCAGACCCTCTGTTTTTTCAATTTAAAAAAAAAAAAGAAGAAAAGAAAAAGAAGTTGCGGGTGTATTTGTTGTTGAGTCCCCATATGCTAATCCACGTGTGCTCATTTGTATCTCTGAAGGGTTTGTGGTTTTTTTTTCTTCTTTGACAGACTGATGTCTTGGTGTTGAGCTGCGATCTGATCACAGATGTTGATTTATATAAAGTTGTGGATCTCTTCCGGACACACGATGCTACTCTTTCCATGTTGATGAAGAAAACTCATGAACCCACAGAAGTGGTACCAGGACAGAAAGGGAAAAAAAAGCCAGGTATGTAGATAGGAATACATATATTTATTAATAAATGATAGAGAAACCACTGGTATGTATGAAATGTTTAGTTATCAATCCCAGAGTGAAAGAAATAAAAAAGCTCCAGATACCTTATTTTTCCTCAGATTCCCTGGTGGGGGTGTGACTTGGTTTTTTCCAGCTCAGAATTAAGTATTAGACTCGTGTAATCTTGCAGGCTCTGATCCAAAGCTCACAAGAGTTAAGGGAAAAGCTCCAGGTGACTTCAGTGAGTTTTGGATCAAACCCTAAATTTTTGTTACATATGAACATTAAAACCATTAGGTTTTTCAAGAGCACTAAGCATCAGCCAGATTCTAGCTGGGAATTTACTGTTGACTGTAGGGACCAGCGTTAGATGGGTAACAGATACTTCTAGAAATTCTCCCCTCTCATGGTATGCACTGAATTACTCTTCTGAGATCACATCCAGGAGCCTTTTGCTAGGCAAAACTCCCACTGATTTCAAGGACCTTGTCAGATGCTTATCTTGTCCCTCTTACCATAATATCTTAGTGCCTTGTAATCTTTAATGTATCTATTCTCACAACACTGCTGTAAGGCAGGGCAGGGCTATTATCCCTGTTTTACTTACATGCTAAAAGTACTAAATATCATACAGTTGTTCCCATACCATACCTCTTATTTTCTTTTAATGATATCTGTTAAATTGTTGAGGCTTGATTATTGCCAGCTTCGTGGCTCCTGGTCCATGATTAAAGCTCAGAGGCATTACAGTAATACAAATAAGAAAGCGTAGCTTCAAACTGAAAGAGGGGTGAAATGCAAGCCAACAGTTGCACTATGTGTGTGTCTGAAAGTGGAGAAAATGTGTTTTTAAAAGAAAGCTGCTTAGACTGTGCATGAAAAGATTTTCTGGAGCAAAGTGTAAGGATAGTAAGGCTGAAAACATTTAGGACTTGGACTCTCAAACATCTCTAAACCCCCTTGTTTTTAAAAAGGCAATCTAAGTGATAATGGCACATAAAAAATTGTCAGGAGCGCTACTACAGCCACAGAGTTGAGCGTTTGGGAGTTATAAACAAATGGGTCTATGGTTAAACATCATATTGCTGCCCAGTATGTGAGCTCTGAGTGCACAGGATAGGGGCAAGGAGGTCTGTGAGGATAAACAAGATCATATGAAGACTCTTCATAAATGTAAACACATCAGGCTGCACATGCATTCTTAATTTCCTTGGTTTTTAATGTCTGTGTGCTTGACTTTGTAGCATTATGCTTCTTACATGACTTGTTAAAATTTGTGTATGATTTCTCAGATCTTTAAAAGACCAAACTTGAAAACATATTAAAACTCCATCATGTGGAAGTGTTTTGATGCCCACAGTGTTTTACTGTGGGGCTAGGTGCTTAGGTCTCCCACTCGAAGCTACTCTACTTGAGCTGTCATGGATAGCTCTAGTAAGTTGTTTTCTGTGGATTGCCTCGGATGAGATACATACGCTACCAGACCTTTTTCAGTCATTTGCTAAAAGCGGGGGAGTGCCGAGACTGAGGCATTTTGGGTTCTTCTCCAGGTTCTGGAGAGAAGCAGCTCAATTTAGGGAGTGCTGCACCCTCCTACCTTTCATTCCTGCTTGACTGAGTGCACCCTATTGCTGTCAACATCATCCTAGCTAATCACTGTCTTTTTTCCCATGCTGGCTTCTTCTTACCACCAACTTCCATTCTTGTTCTCTTTGCTTAGCAGTCTCCTCCTTCAAGGATCCTTGTCAAGAGTCTAGCTTCTATTTCTCATGTATTACTCTTTTCTTTCACTACCAGTTCCATCGCCTGTTCCACTTCTGACTTCTCATCTCAACCTGCATCAATTATCTGCCCATAGTCGCCTTTTTTCTTCTCTTCCAATTCTTTTCTCTATGGTCCAGTGTACTTTCATGGGCAGTCCCAATTTCCACCAGTTTTCAGGAACTACCTTCTCTCTCTTCCAGCCTGTCTTGCAAAGTCCTTGTTTTTATGACTTTCTTTCCTCTCACTGATGTGAGCTTACAGGTTTTATTTCCATGTGAAAAACAGGTTACAAAACCAGAACAGATCAAGCTCTTTCTTCTGGAGTAGTCATCACAGCATGGCTGTGGAGCCTCATGGCTTGTGTGCTTTGCTTGTACCACCCGATGGTACAGAAGACCTTAGATGGCACCTGCCATTTGATCAGTTATAGGAGCTGAGGAACTGAAACAACCTTTCCTTAAAAATAAAATAGAGAGATTTTTTTTTTACAGCAAAAATAGAAGTCTTGAAAGTGCATGTGAAACTGCAGTTTTTCTAGGAATTATAATGGAGTCAGATGGCAAAAAGTACACTCCTGTTAAACTGGAATACCAGAGCTTTTCAAGGGAAGGACCACCTATAAGCTTAGGCTAAACAGTTCTTTTTTTCTTTAGTGTTAGAAGCAGCTAGATTGTTCTCGATGAAGTTTTCCAAATGTTGCTCTTAAGGGAAGCACGTGGCATTGGAAATTTCATTCCAAACAGTTAAAACCTGTTGAAGTTTATAAGCAGGTGAAGACAAGATATTAACATGGAATGTGTCAGGCAGCTTTTCATAGTATGTGGCACTGTTGGCTCCTTCTGATAATCATGACACATATACGTTTCTTTGTACTTGCGCTGTACTGGGCAAGTGTTAGTATTAGGAGATGGATCCTTAGTCCTGATGAGCCACTAAGTATATTTGCAGCTTTATTTATTGTGTCATTGTTTCTACAAATTCATCAGTCTTTTGAGAAGGAGCAGCAAGACTTTTATTTCACATGTGTCATGAATCCAATACAAAGTCCTTGCTTTCAGGGTATTATTGAACATTCAAGAACTGTGATATAATTTTTAAATTAGCATGAACTGCAGTGTTAAGCGGCTGTAAATTCATACTGATGGTTTCCTGAAATGCTTGACATAACTCAGCTGCAAGTTACAAGGGGAAGTTCATTGGTTTTTAAATTTAGAGGATCATACATTGACAGTAATCATCTCCTTGGCTTTTTTAATTGATTAATAAGCGGCATGGCAATTTAAAAAAAAAAAGGCAGTGTGTTAGTGAATGGTAGTAACCCAAATAAACAAAGAGTGTGAGGAATTCAGACACCCAGAATGGAGCCATGTGCTTAAAGATGACTTGCAAGGGATTGAGTGGAAAAGAGTTTCTGAACCTTTCTGTGTATAAAGAAAGGCAGAAAAGATGGGGATGGTGACTCTCTCCTGCTTGTTTTTCTTGTCTTGAAAGCATCAGGCATGTCATCACTGGTATTCCCTGTGTTTGCCAGAAGACCTCTTGGTGGTCTTGCAGGCTGCATCGTGTGAATTCTCTCGCTTTAAGTGAAAGGGTGGGAATACCAAATCTTTAACAAAGGTGTCTTTTTCCTAAGTGTCAATTAATTATGTTTGATTAAAAAGCATTTTAGAAAATCTGACTGAAAATTATTTCAGCTGTCGCTGAATTGCTCAACTTCCATTCTCTTGTGATGTCATGATTTGTTTAGGTCATTAAAGCCCTCCAAGTTGATGGGGATCTAATTTCTAAGGTAATTAATAAATTGCAATAGCTGTGTCAAATCCTTATTTATCTGTCGTGAGGAGCCAAAACACGTCATGCATTCCATTTTTATACTTTAAATGATTTTTAGTTACCGACTCTGCAGCTTTAACGTTTTTCTCATGTTTTCCTTGCAGGGATTTTGTAAACTAGATATGTATTTGTTCTTCCATTTATTTTTTCCTCACTAAGTTATGTCAGTGTGATTTGAAACATCACTCTTGTGATGTGGGTAATTCATTTTAGTACTAACGCCTGTCTTTTCTAAATTACAAAAGTAAAGCTATTTATTACCAATGTACAGTGAAAAACCTAACCTGACCTGGTGTCTGCTACAAAGAAAGAAGTACAGCGATCTCACATGGTTTTGCTGTCTGTGTCTTACCTATCCACACAAGCAAGAGAAACCAGTTTGGTGGCAGTCATGTACCTGGTCCTGTTTTCATCAAGTTTTTTTTTCCCTTGTTGCATGAGCTTTGCGATAGCAGTGTAAAGTGTTAGAAGTGTTAGTTTACTGTAGGAATGGTTAGGAGATGGGCAGCCATGACCTAAACTTTGAGAGAAGCATCGGTACCTTGATGGAGGAAAATCTTGTCACTGTTGTGTTTCTAGCCTGTCAGGAGACCCCAGTTAGGTGGCAGTGGCAATGGTTGGTTAGCCCCTACTCTCAAATTTCGTCGCTCTCCTCAGCATGAGGATCAGCACTGCTTTTGAGACTTATTTCTGAGTTTTTACAGCAAGTGAGCTTTATCTTAATTTTGTACATAATTTGTCAGTGTTACATATTCAGGCCTATTCATATACTTCTTTATTGTAGGATTAATTTCTGAGAAGGGTTGGGAGGGGGGGAGTTTTCTGAAAAGGGTATGCTTGATCACTTGGATCAAAGGCTGCCAGTAGAAGAACTTTCAACAGCTGCATAGATTTAACTGTATTTGGATAGTGGTTATTACTATGGTGACTCTGAACGAACAGATAAATGGAAAATAAGGGATGGGGCTGAACTGGGGAAAAAAGCTGATAGGATTAAAAATAGTTTGGCTGAGAAAAGATCTTAGAGAATAACTACTTGTAGAGCATGCTGTTATTCCACTGTGGTTAAAGACTTAGAACTTAGGAGACTGAGTATTTGCCAGTTTGGCCCAGAATAATAGTATTTAGTGGGGTAAAAGAGGTTTTTGTAGAACTGTACCATGGCATTCTTGTACAGCCTGTGTTCCTGTAAAGATCAGTGTATGGTTGCCACCAGAGTGATGGCTCGTACTACAAAGTGCAAGTTAGAATAAGCTGCCACTACTGTATTCAGATGTTGTGGAAAACTTAAAAAAATAAATGCTTGACATTTCAGTAGGCCAAAGTCACTGTTCATGCACAGTCACTGACTACAGGGGATGGGAATTGCCACAATGATATGTGTGACTATTAGGTATTCTCTTGGTTGGCAATTTTATAAATAGATATTTAAACCAAGTTAACCCACCCAGAAACATCAGTGGTAGGAGTCTGAGAATCTATACCTTTATGTGTGTTTGTATATGTCATTCAGGTTTTCTATTGCTATCAGTATTTATCTGAAGTAGGAAATCAGTTGCAAAGTGGTTGTCTTAACTGAAATCATAATCTTCTCCAGACCACCAAGTTCTAATGTGGAGTGATTTCTGATGAGGAAGCAGCAGTTGGGTTTTGAAGAACTCTCTGCTTGCCTTGGGTTTGTTGTGTCAATTCAGGTAGCAGGGTTGTTGGTTTTTTGGGCTTTTTTTGGTTGGTTTTTTGGTTGTTCTTTTTTTTTAAAAAAAAGGGGGGAGAAAGGGAGTGAGAAGGAAAGTACAGCTCAAGATGAAGTGTTGCCTGTCAGGACCTGTAGTTGATATCTTCATAAAAAGGATGTAAGAAGCTTGCAGGGCCAGTGTTTTGAATGTCAATATATGCATCAGCTACCCTGACTGAAAAGAAGTTAATAAATATTGTGGATAAATTTTGCAAATTCATTGATTTGCTGGGCTAGTTTGAAACCTAGTATTTCATATTTTGGGGGTGGTTGGTGATCCTGTTTGTCTTTCTAGCCTGCATTAAGACAGGGTTATATAATGATTGTGTTTGATTTTCTACTTCAGTGGAGCAGCGCGACTTCATTGGAGTCGATGACACAGGAAAAAGATTGCTCTTCATGGCTAACGAAGCTGACTTGGATGAAGAACTTGTCATTAAAAGATCCATCCTTCAGAAGTAAGCTGATGAGTCCTTGTAATAGCAACTGAATTTATAATGGGGGGAAATAACTTTGGACTAGCAGTGATGGTTAAAGACAAAGTAGGATGAGAGGGGAAGAGGAAAAGCAGCTTTTCAGGGAGCAGTATTTTATTATTCATTACGTCATTACAACCAGTTGATAGGCTTGTCTGATACCTTTATTGTGAAAATTCCAGGGAAAGAAAAGGAATGAGTGAAAAGGTAACTCTCCTTGAAATGAAGCCAGTATTGCTATAGTTCAGGTACAGTTTGGATTCAGAGATTCAAAAGTGGTAGACCTCTGTCCGTGAATGAAATGCTAGTCTCATTGGCTGAGTCCCAAATGGATTTACAGAGTATCTAAGAGAGGCTCTCAGGATTTCATGACACTTTTCTGCATATAAGGCACAACACCTCAGCTGTATTTCCAGGCCTAAAAAGATTCATTAGGGAATCCGAGTTACATCCACCATTAAACTGCACTGGGGGCTTGGACAAATTTATTAAATATGCCAGACGAGCTGAGCTTCCTGCACAGCATATTTCATATCCATTAGGAGAAGAAGGAAAGATGGCTTGTTGCTATTTATGCTCTTCTGTACAGTGAATTTAGTTTTTTCAGACACACGTTGTCTGACATGTTCTGTGGAGAGCTCTGCTGGCTGCTTGAGAGGGCAGCCTTTGTGGTCCGTCCCAGGCTGACAGTCAGACTAGACACCTGTGGGGCAGCATCTGAGCTGGGAAATTTGTCCATGTGGACCTTGTAAGTCAAGGATGCGGACATCTGGGCTCTGCTCGCAGATAATCTCTTCTGTGAACATGCCTCTGGTGTGTTCTGTGGGCCATAGCTAGGTGTTATCTTTCCTTGCACATCCCCCTACCAGATGCAAGGGAGGTGCTGTGTGCCCCTGGAAGGATGACCCCTCTTCTGCCCAAGTTTAAGAATTGCCCTAGAAGGAGGGTGGTCAAGAGTGAGCCCTGTTCACTGCTGTGATTGAAAGAGCCTGTCCCAGCGTGTTCCCACTGGCACTCTCCTGGGTTTTTCTTGGACGTGGCAAGGACCAGGCTGCAGGAAAGCCTTCTGTACGTATGCAGCAGCTGATTGTGTAGGAAATTCAGTACTGTTATATTCTGTGGTTTTGTGCAAAGAAAAACTAATAGACCTATTTTGGGCTGGGAAGGAATATTTTACCTATCGTAAGTGACGGGTTTGTCTTTGTGGTTTTCTCCTAGCACTAGCAGGTGGCTATGATATAAGGACTTAGAAATTTCGGTAACATGTGTGATCTTAGTTGACCTCTGATTTTACAGGTTCATCTAACCAGAGGATTCTCATTCCTGTTACCCTTTAGCTAAATTAATCAGGCTTTATCCTGCAGGCCGAACTTTGCCTTCAGGAACACCTGTTCAGTTACATTGTCTTCAGCAGATCTTCCTGAGCATAACTGGCATTTGGTAAATGTAGTGTTGGTGATATACAGATGGGATAATAATCCGTATGTCTCCCTGTCCTTCTTACATTTCCATGTGCACAGCTATCAAAGCTAATCTAAAGAGTTAGCCACCTTCCAAACAAAGCCCACAGGTGACAGGATAGTCTACAAGCACAGAGAGATCTGCTAAGTGTTAAAAGAAGGGGGGGG
>Ga0065711_1005168_pt1 | contig 29172 bp, 14 predicted proteins | sample Hoacrofraction12_FD_59098 | JGI IMG/M metagenome (GOLD analysis project Ga0065711, IMG submission 59098) | Hoatzin crop microbial communities from Cojedes, Venezuela - Epithelial fraction 12 v2 (version 2) | ecosystem: Host-associated > Birds > Digestive system > Esophagus > Crop | place... | reverse complement strand
GGAAGGAGAACCTCCCTTGTCCTGCTGGCTGCACTCTTCTTGATGCACCCCAGGATCCCATTGGCTTTCTTGGCAGCCAGGGCACACTGCTGGCTCATGGTTAACCTGTCGTCCCACCAGGGTGCCCAGGTCCCTCTCCGCAGAGCTGCTCTCCAGCAGGTCCACCCCAAGCCTGTACTGATGCATGGGGTTGTTCCTCCCCAGGTGCAGGACCCTGCATTTGCCTTTGTTGAACCTCATCAGATTTCTCTCTGCCCAACTTTCCAGCCTATCCAGGTCACGCTGAATGATAATTGAACTGAATTATTTCAATTAACATCTATCTTGCTCAGGCAGTGTTATTGACAGAAGAAGGTCTGGGAAGTTAAAGTATTGTTTTTCAGCAAAACTGGACCAGTGGGATCCCAGGGTTGTTCTTGCTAGCATTTCTGTTCTCAGCAGGAGCAGGGCTTGGTCCAGAAGTCTTCACTTGCCAGGTCCATAATCCATCTCAAAGTGCCTTTTTTTAGGAGGCTTCCATTTTCTGAACTACTTTCTTCCTCTGTTTAAGTGGACCTGGAGATATCCAGCCTTGCATTGGATGAGGGGCAGCTGTACAACATCTTGATAGTGCCAAGACTGGGAATTTATTGCCCCATCTAGTGCCCCATCCTATAGCTCTGTAAGCTGCAAGGGGATTCCTGACATATCAGAGGTGCAAGGAGGTTGCTAGGAGACAATCCTAGTTTCAATCCAGAGGTCAAATTTGCAAGGAGACAATCCAAGTTTCTAGCAAGTCTTCCTTCTGATCTACCCAAATAAGTGTTGGCTAGCAATCTGCGAAGCTCTGTTATGTGGCTGGGTACCAGCTCATGTAACATTTGCAGTCAGGGTTTCAGAGCAACTCTGTATGTGTGCAGCATTTAGTACAAGGACACCAGAGTCCTGGCTGACAGTACACTGTAAAAGTAACCTAATAGTTCACCTATTAGGCCTTACTTTATGGTATATTTTGTCATATACTCTTGTCATGCAGTTTCATTTTACTTGATTGCATTGATTTTTGTTGTAAATACCTCTATATTATAGTGGAGGGTATGTTAGATAGACTTAATTTTTTTCCTCTGTGCTATTTCACTCTGACTTTAAAGTTCTTGGCATGAAATCAAAAGACAGAACAAAACACATAGGCAATATGATCCCAGTAAGAAAGACAAAGCTCTCTTCCTAGAAAATGTCTATTAACAAGCTGCTTTGGCCATATGGAGAAATTGGTTTTAATCCCTCAGCACAGAAATAACAAGATGTAATAGCTAACTGAAATGACAAATTCTTTCTATTTAGTATTATGGAGATATTCTGCATTGACAGTATCTCCCTGACTGTGCCATTAAAATGGAGCAGGAAATAAGAAAATCAGAGTGATAAAGAACTGTAGTGCTCATAACGGAGAGTCCCGAATGTTTTGTAGAAATAGGCGTTGCTCCATTCAACTTCAGAGAGCTGCGTTTTGTTGCTTGGTGGAAGGATGCCAGCGCACTGTATTATAAAGTTTATAAAGAAGCCTGTGACCTTTTAAAATTACTGCAAAACTGCAGCAGATTAACAAAAAGCCTTAGCACTTAGAGTGGAAAATCTTTTAAAATATTTTATGTGCCCTGACTTACAGCAGAAAATAAATCATTATTTCATGTTGTAATAAACTTTAACTTTGTTTTCTAGAAGCAACCTGCATCCAAGAAACTATACTCTTAGTGGAAATATTGAGCAAAACTAGAAAAATTTATCGAAGCTTCATGTGAGCGGCCAAACAGGGCATTACTGACTTCTTTCTATTTGTCTTCCTGCAGAAATGATACTGCAGCAATAACAGATGTAAGTAAATAATGAATATAAGCCAAGTAGAAATATTCAGAAAACCATGGAGATCATAAATCTAATAACACTGAGGAAACTATGAGTCTGATTTTGTCTTTTTCTTGTATTGGTGGACAAAAATTAGGAGTGTCTCCTTAGCTACCGGTGGAGTCACCTGGGAGTAAGTGACAGAAAAGCAGTCCTTGTACATTGTAGGAAGAATAAAAGACTGTGAAATATTGCATGTGTTAGTTCAAATGTGAACAGAATAGTGAATTATACTGCAAAATGAAGAAGAGCGTTAATCAAAATGAGCATGTATTACAAACGAGGGCTGAGCTGTATTTGAAGTATTTCTGGGGGGCTTCACAAGGTGGAGAGAGTTTACCAAGGTAATCTATTGCTTGTTTCAAATTTCTCTAGTTGTCACTGCAATGGGTGGAGCACTAGTGTTCTTAGAAATTAACATTTCACCAATGTTCTTTATTTGACTGAACTGGAAAACTCATTTGTGAAACAAGAGGGTATCTTCAGGGCTCACACGAAGGAATCAGATGTTTTCTGAACAGATGTTCTACAGCACGATACTGCATACACCTGACAGCTTAGGAGAGGGACAATGTACACAGGGTGCTGAATCTTTTAAAATACGATGCCGTGTCACCAGCAAAAGATTATCTTTGTTGCTTTCTAATTCTAATAAAAAGCTTTAGTGATTGGTTAAATTACTTGGGCCATTTCAATCAAATCACAGCTGCTGTTTAATTTAGAAAGCAGTTAGGATCATCCTCTAAGCCTATGGGCTTTTGAGCAAAATAAGCAAGTGTGAACACTTTCCCTCTTCCAGGTATCATTCAGTAAATATTGCTGTATTACAGATTTCAGGCTTTAGATCAGTAACATGCATTTAAGTAAATCAGTTGATAAGGTAGTATGTGTAAGAATAGCTGTCTGACTTTCACAAGGCACGAACCTTTTTCTCTCAAGATGTTACAACTGGAACGAATGCAGTGCAGCTTTGAAGATGCGCTGTGTTCTGACAAGACAAAGACATTTGCGATTACCTGCTTTGTGTCATTAGTTTGATGTGGTGATTCACAGACAATGCTGTCAGATGTCAGAGAGGCCAGCTGAGACTAGTTTTACATTGGAATCTTCAAGTGATGGATTGGTGGATAAAGATTGTGTTTATTTCTTTCAAATGCAGTTGCTGTAGGATTGTACCATCCACAGTTGTAACCGCTGTTGGCATACTGTACTGGAGAAAAGAGCAAGTACAGCTCTGATACAGTCTTTCAGCCAAATAAATGTCTGTCCTGTTGTGTAACCATCAGCTGGGGAAGTGTTAGAAATATATGGACTGAGCCTGAAGTGTTATCAGTTCCTGAGATCTGATCTCATGTCTGAAACCTGCTGGACACTGCACTGTCGCTGCTGATTCCACTCGATTTGGCTGCTTATTTGAGGTGAATATGCGAGGGCTGCATTTCCAAACTTTTTGGGTACCCACAGCATCAGGAGCGCTGAGGGGGTGATATGGGATCTGAGCACTGCCTAAAACTGGGACTTGGTGTTCTTTGTAGTGTAGAGATGAGTTTCAAAATGTTATCTTACTTTTTGTATATGTTATCTTGCATATTTAAATGTACATTTTAAAATGATCAAATTGCCAGAACAATTGGTGTGTAGAGGTACAACTATTGCTTCATATGAAGAAATTGGTGATTAATATGCTGATTGATTAGTATTTATGAAGTCAGAAAGGACTGAAAATGAAATTATTTTCAAATGAGGATTGCAAAAGATTACACAATTTCAGTTTCCTCTAAGGCAAGGAGGCCTTCCTCCTCGTGAGGAACAGAATATTATTTCCATAACGCTGATGTTTACCTTACTGATGTTGTAGATAGTGAACTATGAAGAAGTGATAAAATCATCTGTTTGGCATTGACTTTCAGGAATAAAAACCTTTGGTAACTGTGACGTGCAAGTACTGCCTAATACACCATGTACAGCCGTGATAAATTAGTTTAGCAGGTATTTTGGTAACTTGTTTTTTGGATGACAAAATGCAATGACTGTTCAGAAATACTAAGAAATACCAAGAAAAATTAAGAAATATTAAGAAATATATGACTGTTCAGAAATATTAAGAAATATTCTGTTTTCACAGAATTTGACAACAGCATTCTTTCACGGGAGGATCATTCCTGATGGTCCAGTATGACTTATATGCAGAAAAACATAATGGTAGGCAGCAGTGATGTTACTAATTATCCAATGTACCATAAGGCAAAGTAGTCATCTACAAGTTATCAATATATTCTCCTATAACTTTGTTTCTAGGAGACTCAGATATTGTTGTCTAAAGGCACACTTAGTTCAATTTTTCATTTAAAATGGATGTTACTGATTTCATACCTAACCAACAACTTCAAAAGGCGATTTAATTATATGATCTCTTTCCATTCTTGTGTCCATGGAGATGTAACATTTTAATTAATTTGTTTTCTGGACCTAGGTCGAATGTGTTCTCAGAACAGCTGCGTTTCCTCCTTCAGAAAGAATTTTGCTGAACATGTGAGCATCCTGGCAAGCTTCATGAACCTGTGTGAAGATGGAAGTGGAAGCTGTTTTGTTTCAAGATGTCCTTTCCCCTGTGTTGCTGTAAGTCTTGGAAGCTATGCATCTTTCATAGGCAATGCCCACTCAGCAGGGATCTGCAGTCTAGCTGTGTTTTTACATTTAATGGTTTCAGTTTCTTCTATCATGACTAATGCAAAAGGAATTTGTTCTTCTTTTCTATGCTAATTCTTCATTTTAAAATATACAATTTTTGAAAAATAATTCTAACCCCACAAGACATGCAGGTTTCTCTGGTCTTGCTCCATTTGCATTGCCCCGTTCAATTCAGAAAGGTCACAGATATCCCAGAACTGTACAAATTAGGACTCTAGTGCCTTCACTGGCAGTTTTTGAAGTTATTTGTGATAGATTTATTTTTTTCTGGACTGCTTGGTAGGACCCAGCCTCAGTGATGGGGTCAGGGATGTCCAGGACTTTCACCACCCATGTCCAGAAGGGTCCAGCACAGAACGGACTGAAGCCCTGGAGGGGGACATTGCTCGCTGCCAGCCACAATGAGCAACGGTGGAGAAAACCATTGACACACAGCTGTGTGACACTGACATAGGGAGGGCTTTTGTATACATGGAGGTCACTCAGAAAATAGCCTTAATTGTCTGGTAGATACCTGGAAAGGAAAGTATTGTTTTGCTTTAAATAAAGATATTAAAAAATTTTTAAAATGGCAAAGAAAAGCATAGAAACGTAGGACATTCCAGACTTAAAACCCCTCATGAAAGCTCAATTTTGCTAATGTATGCATATTTATTGTGATACTGGTTTAATTACTGTAATCATACTTTTTTTTCCCCTTCAAGATGTGTGCCAGTTTCAACATCTATTTGGCAAGTTCTATCATCTTCATCTTACTTTGAGAATATTTCAGCTTCCATGCTTAGAGGATGTATTGGTCAAGAGACTTGTTGTTGGCTTTTCAGGTGCTTGTGGCCAGTGGGTTGGAAGACGCAGAGTAAGGCTGTTACATACAGAAATAAGGCTGTTATTTACAAATCCAACTTATGCACTTGTCTGGATCTTTCAACTCTCTGCTCTGAGCTGATGCCAGAACTCTGACTCCCACTGCTGAGAGATGTCTCTCCCTTTGTGGGGGCTCTGGTTGGACTGGGATATCAAGTTCTGGAAAGATCAGATTTTTTTCTTGTGAGTTTTTTTTTCAGCTTTCCTTTCACTTGTGCCTCCTGGACTTGGCTTTATGGTGTATTGGATCCTGTAGTGCAAGATCAAAGCTCTACTGTCTAAAATCAGCGATCTCTGGGGTGCTTCCTGAAGGTGTGGTGTTGCCTCCACTACCGTAGAGAGCTGAATGGATGAATAGTCAGATGGCATTAATACCTCCCAGTGGGGAGGACAGAATGGTAGCTTGCCTCAGTAATGCTCAGTTTCTTTTCAATAACCTCTTTTTTAGCATGCTTCCTTTGTTTACATCCCTGCTAACTGGGCATTCGATTCTGAAGTGACAAAGTTTTGTCTGATAATTTCACATAACATATTCTGAAGGACAGCACACTGCCACAGCTGTATACCTCCGGTGACTTCTCAGTGCTCGTTTTCTCTTGATATTAAAGCAAGACATTTCAGATCCTCTGTGGCATTTTAGATGGGTTTTGGTTTGGGAAGTCAGACTGTAAATGTAAGATAACGATCGTGATCGTTATACAAGCAACCGCAAAAAGTTCACATTCTGCTTGGAGCAATTTAAACTCTTTCCCAGTGTTTTGAGGTATGTTGGCCTTAGAGTATCTTTTAAACTCATTTGTAATTCCTCTGTATTTAAACTAAGTAATTCAGCTTTAACTCCATTCAAAATGAGGAAATTCTGATGCAGCTGTGAGATACTGCATCAAATGGTCATTAAGATAGCACTGGGACAGCAGAGTAGCAATGTGTCCATTGCCTGTTTCAGTGGTTTTGCTCATGCAGTTTTGTGGTTAATGTCTCTTTCTTTATAGCTAGTACAGAGCCAAGCTACCTGGATTTCAACCTGAAATCTTCTAGCCCCAGTGCTGACAAACAGGAAAGAAGATAGCCTACAGTAACACATTGTGGTATGAGATACCAGGCTTGCGAGTCAGGAGACTCAAGGACTTGTTTCTTCACCACTGACCTGCCATGTGTCTTAGTCTGTTAGTGCAATTTCTCTCTCCACTGTGTCTCATCTGTTTTGTAAGCTCTTGAAGCAGGACATATACTTGTTTAGCATTTGCTCAGAGTGTAGAAAAAGACAAGCATCAAGATAAAATATTCCCTTTCTAAGCTGCTTGGAATGGAAACAGGTATGATGGAAAAATGATGGTAACAGAAGGGCAAACACAGATAATAACTTTACTCCTGACCACTTAAGGAGGATGGCCCATTATTGCTTTTTGATTTCTCAAGACAGCCTGGTCATTTGATGCCATATCATTGGAGACTAATAGCTGACATCTTTCAAAGCAAAATACAGTGTGGTTGTGTAAGTGATGAAAATGATTGGTTCTGAACACAACAAATTTTAAATTATTTATTTATACTTCCAATAGAGGCAGAATGATATTATTTTGTGGATGAAATACATTCATTTAAAACTTGAACTGTAGGGGAAGAACTAAGATGCTTTTTCCAGGAAAAATGTAACTTAGTAAATAGTTTAGGCCACAAAAAGTGGAGGAACATATCCAAGAATGCAAGTATTGCATCTCAGTGAATTTGAAGTTAACTTTGGCTTTGTTTCAAAATGGCATTTTTCTAGTTAAAAAGGAACCTAAATTTAAAGTACAGAACTTCCTGAATATTCTTGTCATCTTTTGACCAAATAAAATAATCTAAGCCCCCCACCTACTTTGCTGCAGCTAGACAGAAAACCATAATTATTTTTCAAGAGGGAAGCCACTTTTGCCCACACTAATGTGACCAATATTCATTCATTTTTCAAGCAGCCTTAAGTGGCCATACTAATTAAATTTCCATAGTTTGTTTACTTCTAAAACATGTCCATATCTTTTTCGTTAAAGTGAGATATGACCACTGTAACAGTCCAGTGTATTCCCATTTCAGATTTACTTTTAAGGAAATTAAGCAATTATCTTCAAGGCATCTATAAATCAGAAAGTGCATGTCAAAAACTGTACTAAGTAAATGGCTTCATAATTACAGCTATGCTGAGTTGTTTGACAGAGAATCTCACGCTGACAAAAGCCCAAGTCCCTGCAGAGTTACTGTGAGGTCAAAAGAAACCTGACAACGAGGCGCTGAAGCACCAGCACTTTTAAAACTGCTCCTAATATGTGAACTGATGACCTTTCTGAGACTGGAAGATAAATATGGAATGAATTCATGCACTGTGATCTTGCTCTGAATATAATTATGTTTAAGATGCAAATGAACCAAGATGCGAATGACAATGAGGGACTGAGGGATTGGGATGTGCAGGGGAACCAAGCTTCAATAGATCTCTCAAGTGTTTTTTCACCTTGGCAGCATACGTGGTTGAAATTAGTGTTGAACACTTTTCAAACTCTGACATTGTTAAAAGCAATTTGGCATATGCTTGAATAGGTCAGCTTTCGAGACTGACTGCAAATTTGAGTTCTGGACATCATCCTCTGGAAGCAAGAGCTGGGTATCCTCCTGCTGCTGATACACTGTGCTCTGCAGACCACAGTGATGGGTGGGCAGCGACAAGTGCAACCACAGAACTTCTCTGTTGCTGCTCTGGGCGTCTCTCTGGAGCTGGTGAGCCAGGGCTGGTTTAGCATTGAGAAGGAGGTAAAACCCCTTAATTTGCCTTCGCCGAGGAACAGGCAATGCCCTGGGGAGGAGTTTCTGGCTGTATAACACAGGAGGAGACACAGCAGATGTCCGCTCAAATAATTGTTCAGGAATTTCTCATCTTGCAAAGTCATGTGAGTATTACAGGCAAAGAGATTGCTCGGGTGTGCACTCACCAGACACCTAGAGGTATCACTCTGAAAGAGTAAAGAATGACTATATAATAGCAACTAGTCTAGAAACAGCTTTGAAGGAAGGAATATGAGATAATCTTGTTAATTTTCATGGAGTCAGGGCTACAGATGGTTGTAGTCCAGGTCTGAGTATATGTTTTTAGCTTCATTTTGTGAGATGGAAAGTGGATAAGAGAGTTCACCACCCTGCTCTGGGAAGGAGCTTCCTTATAAGCCTTTTTAAGTTTTCATAGGGGACTTCCTCAATATTAGCTGTGAGGGACCTTGCAAACCCATTAGGTTGAACAATGAATCAGTAACCACTTTGCTGTTTTCTTCTAGGAATAGAACCTCAGTCCTGTGAAGCTAATAATATATTTTAGTGCAGCAGGTGAGTTACACATGTGGTAGCTGTATGGTGTTTTTATCTTCATTCATGGGCTTCTAGAGCAGCAAGCAGAGTTGATATCAAGTTATGAAGGGGTTTCTGCAGATCTCCATTTACAGGGTACCTTCTTTGAACGAGATGATGATTGTAGGTGCCTTCCAACCGAAATAGTTTATTCTATTCTATTCATCCTTCTCTCCACAGCTGTTCATCTCTCTCCCCTGACTCTGTTCCCGGAATGTGCCCTCCCAGCAGCTGGCTATGCCTCTGGTGCTGAGTGCCTCCCTTGCAAAGGTGAGCTGCTAGCAACAAATAGCTCATTCTGTACTGGATGCCTCTGGCTCCTGTGTCTCTACAGAATAGAGCAATTCAGACAACTTATTTGTCAAGGCTAAGCCAAGTCCTGCATCCAGTCTAAACATTTTATTAAGCTCTTTGTCTGTCCTGTGCTTTCCATGTCAGAGAATTGGCTTTAAACTTTAGGGCTTTAAAGTCCTCGCACTATAGCTACAAACTGTTCGGCTTACATACAGGTACATGGATCTCTGTTGCTGTCACAGCAGATCTGTTGTTTGACCTGCCATACTTATTAAGCCATTCCAGGCTTAATACAGGGGCAGGATTCAGAGTGAAAGCACAAAGCATCCTTGCAAAAATGACGTCATTTGCTATTAATTAATCCACATGATTCATTGTTTAAAAAATCAAAAAGAAAAAAAGAAGCATTTTCTTAGCAAGGTACTTCCCTAAGGACAAATGTCTCATTAATTTTGAGCACTTCAGTCTGTATGAGCTATTAAAGCCTAATAATGACCATTTTATAAGGAATGTCACTCATCATGTGCTCACAAAATAAGATGTATTTATTAACCCTATAGGCACCTTGATTATTTATATTTCCTGCCTGCTTAGACTGTAGAACCCTCTAGTTGTCCAGTGTGCAGACTGTTCCTCTCTGTATTATCCAGCACTCCTGACAGAGGTTTATTTTCCAGCCTCTTGTGTTCTGGTTTGCATCTGGGTGTCTGTTTGGGCAAAACCAATGTTTAGGTATATGACTTCCCAGTGCTCAACGTGGTAAGGAATAGAAGCAAGACATACAAAGTAGCTAGCCTGTAAGCTGGAGTTCAAGAAGCTGGGAAAAAGACAAGAGGAAGGAGTCTATAAAAGGAAGGACAAAAAGAGTAAGAAGCATGAATCAATATTCATTGCACTGATTTTCATTTCACAGCTTTTGCTGAGGATTTTGACTTCATCCTGGTTGGATTCAGCAGAAGCTATATAGGCAATGTTAAGAAAATGCTATCATATTTTTGATATGCTAGTGTGGTTTATGTGTTCATGTTTCTCACAGTTTGCAGTAATGGGAATAAATACAATCCCAAACTTCCAGTGAAAAGGGGAAACTACTGAAAGAAGCTCTCTGGCTGACACCAGACTGCAGAATGTATTTTCTTAACCAAAGTGGAGATCTTTAATAAAAGCTCATTATCAGCCCACTAAAGATTTTTATACCAGTGAAGAGTCTGACAGTTCATCGAAAACTAACTACAGAGACAGAAGCTCTTACAAAAGAATAAAACTTGAAATCTACATATTTTCAACTCTTATATTCAATTAATATCAGTACAGAGCCCAGAATCCTTAGCCCAGCTTCTTCTCCTTCATACATACCCACCTCTAACCTGATAGTACCTTCTCTCCTGTTCATGCAGAGTCAGAATCAGATGTCTTCTTTCTGCCCCCAATTTGGGTAAACTGCCTTTCTTGGTCCAGCAAAAAGCACTTCTTTTTTGTGTTTCATGCTATTCCAAATGCTGGCTGCAGGCACTGGTTAATCGTTTATGGTAAGGTTATTAGGGTAGCCAAGAGGTATATTTAATTGATGATTTTTTTAAACTTGTGCAAAATGCAGTATTTCCAGTTGCTTCCTGTTTACTGTCACTTGCAGGGACATCACGGTTTGTGCATGATTTAGTTACTGATATGGGCTTTTCTGTGCTTAAGCCCCTCTTGGTTAACTTTTTGAGAACTGATAAATGTGGTAGTGTGACACATTTTCCAGCCTCAGGTGAATAACCCAGATGGATGTGTAGGAAACAAACTTTCCCTATCATGTCATTAGATCATTTGTAGAATCTTATTTGGTGATATTCCCTGAGAGGCAGCTGGCTTGGAATAATCAAAGTTTGACTTGATGTTAGGGAAATATATATTCAGATCTGTTGCTAAACAAGAAAAATATACATGCAGTGCAATTCTTCAAGACATTTGGATAGAACATGGTAACTAGGCTGTGTAAATAGTGAAAAGGCCAACTCCCATCTGAGTAGATTAGTTCAAAACTGTAGTCACCTGTGCAAGCAACTGTGCGTGTCTCCCTCTGGGCATTTCCCCATCTTCCCTTCTGCTACGTGCCGTTCTTTGGATCTTGAAAGCCTTCCTGGGAACAGTCTATTCCAGTGTCATGTCATCAGTATCTCAGCATGGAAGTGTCTCGGTATTCTGTGGCAGTTGCAACATTTTCTGGCTTTTTTCTTCTCCTTTTCTTTTTAAGAATATCTCTCTGTTATTCTCTCCCCGTTAGAATTTTCCTGGAATTTGTCCATCTAGAGGTACAGAGACTTTGAATAACCTGTTCCTGTGAGGATGTCCTGGTTCCATTATTTTCTACTCTGTATTCGTTCATTTGTGCTGGAATCTTCTCCATAATCTCACAGCCAAGGTGCCCACAGGTCTCTGTAGCCATTTCAGTGTTAAGGGCAGACTGCCTTCAGCACTTTCATTTCATTTCTTGAAAATAATTTCTGAAGATATTTGTTCATTATGGGGCTGGTGGTGTCCTAGGACTGTGCCTTTGAGGGGAAGTATTGCACTGGCGGGCACTGCCCAAAGAAGGGTGGTTGTTTTCTGATGTTACATTCCCAAGGTCAACAAATGCAAACAGGTTATCGCATTCAGCTGGTGCTTCTATGCATCTGGAGGCTGATCCACAGCCACATCTGTCCAGACAAAAATCCCCAAACATCTTTTCCACCAGGTACAAGGGACTAGGTTCTCTCCTCCAGTTTGAGCTATTTTCAAGCCAAGCAACACTTTAGCCTTAGCTTACAAACTGCTCCCTCCTAAACTCCCCATGTCCCTCCTCCACTGGGCAGCCTTTTAAATCCCAGCCTTTTAAACAGCTAGCTCTCATTCCTTGCACCTATTTATTTCGCCCATTAGGGACAGTTGCCTTCAGGAGTCTGTAGCAGAGTGGGGTGACTTAGCAAAGGGATACTGCAAAATACTTCTGCTCTAGGAAAAGGAAATGTGTAGCTTGCCTTATACTGTGAATTCAGGGGTTTGGGGAGTGGTTAGAGGACAATGAGGTGAGGTTGTAGTCCCTCTTTTTCAAGTGAAATTATGCAGACCTGGTAAAAGCATTGCATATTCTGGCAAGTACATTTGTCTTCAACATCCTTTGACAAAAAGAGTAAATTACAAGCTGTTGTGATACTTTGTGGCTTGAGTCTCTTAGCAACAGTGCTGCCTCCAGAGATGACCCTTGTCATTTCAGAGTGCCTGAACCTGGAATTTTTAAATAGCCTTATATGGTTATAATGAACTTTAAATAAGCCTTGTCTTTATTAAAGCCTCCTTTCCCACTAAGCAGATTTTATTTCCAAATCTCATGATAGCTTAATGACAAAATATGATAATAGTTATGCTTATTGTAAATAGAATCACAAAGGAGGTAAGTGGTTTCTTTTTCAGAGATGCACCTGAGTTAATGTTTAATAATCCAGCTGTTTTTTAAAAACTCATCTTCTCTGAGGTTGAGAAAAAACAGCTCTTATTAACTGAATGAAGGGTTTAGGGCTTTACAGCTGATACCTGTTATTAACAGCATACCTGAGATCCTACTGTATAAGTGAATGATAAGTAATTTTACTTCTTTCATTTTTCTAAATTTCAGAATTTATTCAAAATTTTTTCCCCACCGCATTTTTTTCAAAACTCAGGCTCTTTCTTTTCTTTGTGAAATAGCGAATTGTAATAGAAAGACCTGTAAGGGGTGCAAAACTAGCTGAAGACTTCAAAGAAGTAGGTAAGTGTTGCGCACTGACTGGTGTCATGAGGGACCTTCAGAGATTTGACCTGGCTGTGAAGCTGTTTAGTGCTGAATGATGGTATGGAAGTGATGTTTACTCACCTTGCAGATTCTCTGGATGGCTGGATGCGCATTTAAGCTGATCGTGACACAATAAGGAACAGGATGCAATCTGATGAGGATGAAGCCCTGTGCTCATCCAGGAATAGTCCCTTACAGTTATACAGCTAGCAAAAATGTCCTCAAGAAAAGGATCCATCTTATAGAATGGCCCACACATCAGGCATGAATCAATAGCGCAAGCGTGTTGGGAAAAAAACCAAACATTTTTCCTGATAAAATGTCATGTGAAACAAGTAAGTCCTTCTGCTTTGTCGGGCTGTAGTGGGAGTGCTGTATTCAGTTTGGGGCAGCACGACGCAGGAAGGATATCAACAAGAGCAGTGGCAAAGATTGTGAAGCTAGAAAACATGGTCTCTGAAGAAAACTGAAAAAAAAAAAAAGGATTTGCTTACCTTCAGAAAAACTGAGAAGTAACATAGTTAAAATCTTTGAATGTCTAACTGGAATGCCATTGAAAGTGGGAGTTATAAGTTGCTCCCCCTCTCCAGAAAGGCCCTCTCTCTTGTACATGAAAGAACAAAAGAAGTCCATAGAGGAGGATAAGCTGAGGCTCTGTTTTGAATCTTACATGCAAGGCACAGGTTTAGACTGCTCTTTTCTTAATGCTTTAAGAAATAAGATGCTGTTTTAGAGAACAGCATTAAGGAAAATAAGGCATGCAGATGAACTGGTCACAGTTCTGTGTCATTCAGATTTCAGATACCTTGATTATCAGAGATAGAAACATATATTTAGCAATTAAAAATGTATAGCTTTATTTCCCCAAATACAAAATCGGACATACAGCTGGGTCTGGTGACTGATAACCTGGATAATGAATCTAGTGTGCTTCTTTACCATATATGCAGTCTGCACTGCAATTAGTGGTCATACATTGCCAGAAAAATATATAGAGGAATCATCTTCCACCTGCCATGCTATTAAGTTCATATTATTTCCATCAACATTCAGCAGTGTGCTGGACAAGTCTTAAAGAAATTTATAAACTGATATCAGGTATGACGTAAATCAATGAGGATGAGGCAGAAAAGGGATAGGGGAAGGTTGTATTTATGTAATATAATTTTATGGTTACAAAAGTACAACATCGTTGTGTAGGAAAGTGATTGAATAGAAAAGGGCTTAAATTTTTCTAACCAGCTGTTGTCAAAGTATTTACATTAGTTCGATTTGGTCTGTTGGATGGTATCACAATAATCCTTTTGAATAAATGTAGTTCTAGATAGGGTGAACTTGCATAGAAAAGGTTACCTCTGTGTCTAACGTGTATAAATGCAAGAAAAAAAACCCCAACCCCTTGTGACATTAAACAGCTGTTAGTCGTCTTCTGTTTGTGATTCCTGTGCCTGAAATATAGTGGAAGAAATCACCTGCTTTAGCAGTGGCAGCAAACATAGTGTTTGCTAGTTGAAGCTCCCATTAAGACCAGTGATGATCTGGAAGCCCTTCAGTCTGAAAACCCGACTCACTGCTGTGGTTCTCCTTATGTAATCATTTGCACTTCCACAGGGTGGGGGGGGAAAGGCTGCTATTCTGAGCTCAGGGCAGCTGTAAGAAGCCACAAGAGCCAAGCCTTGGTAAACCAAGGCAGACAACAGTGGACTGGGTCTCCAGAGAAGGTTTGCTTTGGGACAATCCAGGACACCAGCAAAGAATTGCCAAATGTGAACCAATGCCTACTGAAGTGGTGTGGGCACGGAGGGGAGGAAACCTACCTGTTGTTCTGATCGATTTGAACACATCTGAAATTAAANAGCAATTCTGGCAATAAAATATTGCTAGGTGAGAACCACATACTCATCTGCTATGCTTTTTGTTAAAACAAAAACTGTGGGCAAGGAGCACATTTCTTTTGCCCTAATGACATTTCACCCATCCAATGAAGTAGCAGGTTCCTCTGTATTCTTATCAGAGCTATTTGTGTGCATCGGTGGCAACAGCAGCAAATTAATAGAAGCATTTTCATTCACGGCTGGTAAATGCAAAAAAGACAATCAGTTACCTTCCATTATAATTAAATAGCCATTGCAACACTTGTCTCACCAAGTGAAAAATCACAGACTTGATAGGGAAATGCATGTTATTTTGAAGCATCTTAGAGTGTACTAAACTGTCAAAGAAAGAGCAATATTCTGTGGAGGGTACAAAAGGCATACAAAAGCTTTTTAGGTGCAACAGGATAAATCCATTCAAAACATGAAGACAGACAAATAAAAACACTTTGTATCATATACAGGTTACATGAGGCAAGACAAATGAATATTAAGGTACAAATCTGGTCTGCACTCCTTTTTGCGCTGCCTCTTGACTGTAGACATTATGTGTAGTAGACCTCTCTTGAAGTGTCTGTCCGTGTCTTTAGCTGTGTAAGTAAAAGGCCACTGATACACATATAAACACTCACATATGAAATATGACAATTAAGATAAAGCTAAATGATGTCATTTAAATTTTGCAGAAATACAGACCCTCATAAGAAGTCCGACTGGAAGGGACCTCCATTTCAAAACTGGGTCAGCTGGGAGGTCAGACCAAGATGCTCAGGGACTGGCCCCCTGGGCAACCTGTCTCACTGTTTGACTGTCCTTCCAGTGAGAAGGCTTCTCCTTGGATCCACTCTAAAGATCTCTGGTTTCAATGTATGCCTGTGTCAGGGCCCTAAGGCCACTCATAGGGCTTAATGCCCAGGACTGGTCTCACCTGGAACCCCCAGCCCCACTCCTGTCCCTGGGTCTGAGAACCCTATTTGAGCTAAGACCTTGGCACCCCATCCTTGCCACTTTGAACGTGTTGTGGCCTTGTCTCTAGCCCTGTCTCTGGCTCTGTCTCCTTTTGCGCCTGGCTGGACTCTGTGGAGGGACCCTGGATCTGGTTCATCACTCGCTGCGGCTGTCAGTGAACCCTGTTGGAAGCAGCTGGCTCTGCCTGCTGTGTCCAGCAGTCATGGGGCTGTGCCCCATTGGTGAGGGCATTGCCTGCATTGGGGCCACCCTGAGTTCCCAGCTCACCTGCCTTTTGGGAGTATCCAGCCCTTGCTGCTTTTGGACAGACCTGTGTCTCGTTGCCCCTCCATACACCACTGCGAAGAGCCCCCGGGCAGGCTGCTGGTAGGTCCCCAGAGGCTCTCTCTTCTGGGGGCTGAACAAGCACAAATTCCTTAGCCTCTTCTCACAGGGCTGGTGCTTCAGCCCCATTTCTATCTTGGTGATTCTCTACTGAACTCACTGCAGTTTATGATTTTTTTGAAAACACTCGTGTATTTTCACACCCTTTGTAACAGACCAAAGACTCTTCATTTGACTAAGTTCTGAAAACCTCGTGTCCATGGCACTGTCTTCTGTTTCAGATTCTTTACTTCCATTCCCAGATGGTATTTTTACTGATACCACTGGACTTCAGCCTGAGGATGCTTTATTACCATAACATTTTCATTCATATCAGTCTAACAATTTAGCAGCTAACACGCATTTCACAGTTAGACCTAAACAATGAAAGAACAGGGCAGTTTCTTAATGAAATTGTCTAGAACATCTGTAATGGGAGCAAAATAATGAAGTAAACTATTCACAGAATCACAGAATGTTTGGGGTTGGATGGGACCTCTATGGGTCATCTAGTCCAACCCTCTTGCCGAAGCAGGGTCACCTACAGCAGGCTGCAGAGGACCTTGTCCAAGCGGGTCTTGAATATCTCCAGAGAAGGAGACTCCACCACCTCCCTGGTGTATTACTATTAAATAATTTAATTAATTACATAATAACAAGTAATAATTAACAAGTAATTGTTAATAAGTAATAATTAACAATTAATAACTAATAATTAACAAGTAATTGTTAATTACTATTAAGTAATAAGTTACATTTTAAGTATTCATGCGATCATATAGCTTTTCATCACTTCATAGGCTTTGGTTAGCTACATTTAATGTATCAGTGAATCTTTAAGTCTGATTTTCTTAGCCTTTCTTAGCCTCTCTTTTCTAGACACCTCTATTAAAACCCAAGCACAAAAAAACCCAACGAATATGACACTAATAAACTAAAATTCACTTATAGCCTTTTGAATTAAGACAAATAAAGGAGATATGGCTGTACAAGTCCATGAAGTCATGATAGAGTTATTAGAGCTGCCTTTAAAGATAAATGCAATCTTTTTCCTGAGTCCAAATTTTGAATCAACAAAAAACTTGGCACTTGTTGTAGAAAGGAAGTGCAGGTAGTTGTGGAAAAGACAAGTAAATGTTTCCACACCTGGAACCACTGTTGCAGATTTTTTTATTCTGGACAGGTACTGAGTGTCTGCGCATGATCTGCAGGCAGAACCTCTGCTTAAAAACAGCCCATGCATGCAAAAAACCCTGGCAGAACAACAAGACCGTTGAGAAAAATTATAAGCCCTCACAATTGAAGTATCTCTTATCCAGCGAAACTTCATGACATCACATTTCTGGCCTGATTGTTGTGTAAGTTCTCGTATTGTATGGCTTTTGGGAGAATGTGATCTCAGTACACAGATGGGTGGCAGTGACCCAGTGACTTTTGCTTCTCACCCTTTGCTGCCATGCCATTCCTCACTGGACTACGTGGCTGGTCATGATAATGACCCTCAGCCAGACACCTTATTCTCTCTCTCACTTGGAAAAGGCTCAAAGACTTTCAGGAAATCCTGAGAGCTGGTGGAATTGCAAAATCTACTCACTCTCTTAAATCCCAGTTTGGGACCTGTATAAAGTAAAGGCAGTTCTCCTCCAGCCTTTGCTGCTTTCATATTGCTTTTACTTCAAATCCTTCTGGAAGAAATATCTGTTTTAAGTTCCTCATGAACAACACATGTTTTCATAAGAGATTTTCACAGGGGTTTCTATAGCCTCTTTATTTCTAAGTAGTGTAAGGCCATTGTCTAATCCCAGGTGTGTTTATGGTTAATCTCCAAATTATCTATGAGCAGCTAGAATAGATCAGGACATTATGCGTCTCATAATAATGAACATGTGGTTTTCCTGCCAAAAGACTGTGGCTCAGATGATACAGCCCCAATAGAAGTAAATAAATTAGGAATTTAATTACTGCCTCACACGATATGTATTCAGAAGTTTCTGTGCATAGCAAAACAAGTTCAGGGAATTGCAGTAATTTCCTTTGCCACTTTATTTGATTGTGCAGTGATGGAGAGGGAATCAGGTAACTTCATTTGCATTAAAATTATTATGATTTCTGTTTTTCAAATCAGAAATATTGACTGAGATCAGGAATAAGAATAAACCACCCCATTTAGGTGTTTATAAATGCCAGCTAGATCATATTTCATCAACAGTATATTAAAATGCCTTATAATAAGCAGATGTTAAAGAAACATTCCTAAAAATGTTGTACAGGCCAGTTTTACACTGAAATTAAACAAAAGTTTTATGACCAGAAAAAACCTAGGAAGATGAGAACCGAGGCTAGACATCTGCTAAAAGCCTGTATAGGAAAAGAAGTGTTTACAGCCCCATGCTTACAAAAATAATCAAGTCAGAGGCCAAAGATGATGCCCGAACAGATTATAAATCATGTGATTTTAAAGCAGATCACCTCTGAGATTTTTTAATTTGTTTTTCTGATGTGGAAGCATTTAGGCTGCACATTTTCCACTTATCTTCCCGAGCCACAGCAACTTGGAAACTTATGTTTTGCTCCCCAAATGAAAGCTGAGGTTATTATGTACAGACCTGAATTAGGAGCTTGCACTCCAGCAAGAACACCAAATGCATTGCAAAGCAAGTACTGAGAGTTTAAAAACCAGCTTCCTTTCTTGCACTGTTTTTTCTTAAACTTTCACATAATCAAATTACAGGCTTAAGAGGCATGGATTGAATAAATCTAAATATATGAACATTTGGCTGAGCACATACTGGTGGTAAAATGAAGGCAACACTAAGAACTGCCACTAAGGACTCCACTGTCTTTCAGACAGTTAAAATCCCTGAGACTCCTGTATGATTTTATTTCAAATTTGAAAGCAGTTGTCCCAGTTCTAAGCTGAATTACACCTCTTTTCCCCTTTGTTTGCTTTACAGCTGTGTCAGGAAGGGTTTAAGCAAGTTTTGTGTGGGATCGTACTTACTTTGAGAGGCTGTTGGACTGACTTTTTCTGTGGGCCTCCATATGTGTGGAGATATATATTGCATCACTGTCGGAAACAGAGGGACATCGTCTTGGACAAGCAGCTGCAAGAAGAGCCTTTCTGGTCCAAACAAGTACAATTCACATGGACTGAGGATAAAATTCTGGCCTCTCAGTGCATCCTCAGTCTGCACACACTGACTGAGCAGGACTGCCCCGTCAGAGCAGGAACATTGTCCTCCTGCTTTGGGTTGGCCAGAACCCTGCTCTGAAAATGTTCCTGTCTTCCTTAATTTGATGGGACTGAGCTAGAGCGCTCCTTCAGATCACTCCTACCATGGAAACCTATGGCATGGATAGATTTTGAGTATTTCCCTACACCTCAGCATTTTTTGGGGGGGCCCTTCTTTCCCCCTGATTATCAATATATAACACAGTACACATTTTAAAGACACTTTGGAAGTTTTTCTCCCTAACTTACTCCTCTGGATACTAAAATGTTACAACATGGCCTGATGGCTGCCACAATAACTCAGCTAGAGTTTCAGCTTGAAAGAAAAATGTTGACTGAATCATGGCAGGTAGAAGAGCTGAATCAGTAAAAACTCCTTCTGGTGTACATGGACTGAAGGTTAAATCAGACTCCGAGTGAGGGAGAGCTGGGTTGGGAAAGAACGGAGAATGGGCTTTGTGGAGACCACATTCCATACAAGCACTGATCCTTATGGCTTCTTGAACAGCTCATTTTACTTTTTTTTTAAATTTCCTTGTTTTGCTTATGCTGTTGTGATTAGAAAATAGCTCTCCTTCTGTATGTGTAGGTGTTAGTGTTCTTAGCAAAAAAGATCCATGATCTTTGCTAGGCTTCTTGGGTATTATCATAAATACATATATACATAAATTCCTGCACTACCTTTCAGAGTTAGAGCTTCTGTCCTTCCATATCACTACTTCAATAAACAAGGAAAAGCCTTAATCTAAGCTTATTTGGTTTTGAGTTTTTTTTGTGGGAAAGGACACAAATTTTTTACTGTAATACCTAGCAAATACAATTTTAGTGCAAAATTCTGGTTTTTATACCATTTTCAATATGGAATTACTGCTGTGAGGAAAATGAGACTTACGTTAGCAAACTGAGAGCAGAAAGTGGCCCTCCAAATTTTGGAAGAATTCATAAAATGCTTGAAATGAAAAACAAGATTATAGGTGACATTTCAAATCAGACTGCCTTTAGTGTGCCTGTGTGCATGAAAAAAACAGAAACCTTGCTGGCAAGCAGAGAATGGTGAGCTGAAATAAAGAAAGATTGAAATGGGGAAGAGCATGAAGTGAAATAGAAAGGGGAAAACTACCTGGGGCATTATGTGGATAAAAAATGAAGGAGGGGTAAGCGCAGCCCACTAAGAACAAAGGGCGGAATGCCAATTACACCTGGTTCAAAGGCTTAAAAGATGCAAAATGCTAATTGAGGTAATGAAAAAAAATTTCAAAGGACTTTCTGCAGGTAGTATACTGGCTTCAGATATTGGGGAAATTTTTGAGCAGGGAAAGAGGGGAGATGGAGACAGTATCTTAGCTGTAAATAAAGCCATTTGTTTCTTGAAGTACGTCACCCCTGAAGGAAAGCCAGAGTGGAAGTATAAAGTGGGACTGATACTTCTCCTCTTTGGTAGTGGGTTGAGGGTGAATTTAATTACTTACAGTGTGATACCAGCCCAGATATCTGGGACATTGCTTCCAAATTTAGAAGAATCTTTCAAAGCACCTAAATCTATATTTAGGGATCTGAATAAATAGGTTATCTCAAGGGCTTAGCCCTACCATTCTTCTTTCTCGGATAACTAGCAGGTACATGTATTTACTTGTGGACAGGAAAAAGACAGATGACTAATGTTTGTCATGATGAAATGTCTTTATTCTACATGCAGACAAAATATCATGAATTTCACTGGACTAAACATGATCAGTTTGGCTACTGTTGACAAGACCTGTACTACTCATCATTTAGAGTATGCCATTCCTTGATAATGAATATGAAATTTAGACAAAAAAATAGCAGGAAGATAATATGGTTCACCAAGTTTTGGGGAAATTCTTAAGATTCTCGAAGAGGAAAATAAGAGCATGAGAGACCTTTGCTATTTGGATAGTATTTGTGTATGGAAACAGAGCAGTAGAAAGCTGCTCACTTTTAGCTAGCGTATCAGCCTGTCCAGTTCTGAGATGCAGGGGAAACTTTTGCTTAGCCAAAGATGTTTTCTTATGCAAGATTATTCCCGTCAGTCGAAGAAAAGCAATGTGCATTGTGAGGTGCAAAGACAAAGTCTTGTCAGTGGTTTTCTAATGGCTGACTACAAGCCGGTCAGGCCCCCGTTAGGCAGCTGTCAAAATGAGACCCACACGTGGTAAGGACATAGTCTAACATTATGTTACTCATCAGCACAGTGGAAGGTGTCCCTGCCCATCGCAGGGGTTTGGAACTAGGTGATCTATAAGGTCCCTTCCAACGCAAACCATTCTATGATTCTGTGATTCTATGATGGAATTAGGAGCCCCCAAACCATTTAGTTGGTAAATGGCTGCAGTAAACATAAAGTCCTGTACCCAGCTGCTCACCTGAGAACCTGCTGGAATGCCACTTGCACTGTTTTCGCAAACCCACCCCACGAATAACTGAAGTCAAATACGTCAAGATGGATTTGCAGGACTGGGGCTACAGACACTAATATGTGCAAAGATCTGAAGTGATCACCATCATCTACTGCGGTACAGCGATTGGAGCTGTACTTTCTAAGCAGCAGTATGTTTACTTAAAAATATACTCCAAAATAAACCCTGTGTTCTAGCAAGTTATTTCTTTATGTCACTGTAATTGCAGTTTAGATATCCTAGAAAACAAAATGCAGGTGAGAGGTGGAAGAATTGATGGTTTGAAGTAGGTTGTTTGGTTTGGTTACAGCCATTGCTTTCACGCTTTGAAATCTTTTGTTAATGGTAGCCTCTTAATGCCAGAGAACCGTTGAGAGATGCATAGCCTTAAACTGTGGTTTTAACAATGTTTTCTATCTATGTGGATTTCAAGGAAGCTGTTAACCTAAATGCGTATAAAACTGCCAAACACACACAGCGGTTTCTGAAGAAATATTTCTCATTACAAATACTGCATGGGAATAATGGACTTCAACAACTATTTCTTTTTTTTGGAGGAGAAATGATTTTTCAAGCACTTTGCAAGTCCAATGTTCAGCACTCCAGCTGTCAATCAAACACAGGTGAGAAAACAGAACACCGTAATACAAACCATAATACCGTGACATAATCCCAAAACATAAACCATGGGTATCTATTCCCCCTTCTGAAAAAACAAAGCCCACTCCCCATGAGTTGCAAGGTTCTCCGCCCCTGGGATGAAATAAAAAAATCAAATTCAGCTTTCCTGTCATTAAATGAGCTGAACTGCAGGAATTGCTGCCCAGCATTGGAGCAATCTTAGACACCCCCTCAGGCACAAGCTCCTGTTATTTGGGCATACCATGGTGGAGGAATCCTTTCTGCATTTTAACATTGTTAGTCCTTGTCATCTCCTCAGCAGCAAGACACAGGAACAGTGAGGTACTGATATGGACCCAGCAGCTGCCAGTGACAGAACAGCCCTTTTCGAGCACTGTCGCACATTAGGAGCGACTGCCCTACACAACATTTGAGGAAGAGTTGCCAGGGCAAGAACACATGCGGTGAGAGCCGAGAAATCAGAAAGTAACGTAATCCTAGAGAAAAGGCTCTTGAAATAGTACCTTTTTATTCTTTTAGACATCATATTTTCTATCTTCCCCTATTCAGGGCTGTGCTGTAATGATATTAATAAGCTCTTAAGATTTTGCTGATCTAGGAATCTGGTTGTAGGGTGAATTAATAGTATGAAAGCCAGAAAATTAAGAAATTTAATTATTTTAATTATGCAGTTGCAGTAATGGAGAGCTTGAGAGTGTGTGCCATAAGAACTCAGACACTGCATTAATGAAGAAGGTGACTGAGGCCCCCCTCAAAGGGCCGCTAAAGGCATACGCAAGACACCTGCTGTGTTTCACAGTGGAGGATGTGAAGCTTGGATAATGTCCAACTTTACAGCTCTGTGACCCAGGCTGATTCATTCTCTAAGTTTACAGTATCAGCATTTCAACAGAAAGTCACCAGCAGAACTGGTGACTCCAGTTTTCCTTTATGAGAAACGAATTTTCAGGTTTCAATTCACCTGACTTCAGACTTCTACTTTAGGATGAGAAAAACTGCACCTCTAAAGTACTTACTCTTCACCCTTAAAGTATTTATCACTGCAGTGAGTGAATGGTGGCATGTGCAATAGGATGATACCTAACCAATGAGTACATCTTACAGTACATAAGAAGCTGATGAAGTTATAAGAAGTTATGGCTTTTATTTGTTGAAATGAAGTTGCTTAACAATTAACACTGCCAAGTGCTATCTGATTGCCAGTGCATAAAGGTAGGCTTCCTTTAAAGTCCTGAACAACTGAACCACAGGGAAACTGTAACAGAAAGTTGGGCTGTATGACTGGGAAAGCCTGAGTCGGTCTCATCTTTGGGTAAGATTGGAAAACAAACTCTTGAAAGAGCATTTGTAGTCCATGGGTGAGTGGCTGCATATAGAGAACCAGCTGTGGACAGAGTCCTTAGAGCTCCTGGTTAACCAGTAGCGAGTATTTTGTGGGGCAGAGCAGGAGATGAGAATGTGTGCCATATCAAATGCAGCTGATGCTCTTTAAGACTTTCTGACTATTCTCACTCTTCAGTAAGAGGAACAGACAGTTCTTGAGATCGTAGGTGTGTTTCACTGAGGCTTGGGGAAAGAGGAGGGGAGAATGGTCCTCAATGAACGCTTTTCTTTAGTGCCACCAAAAAGCATTACAGATTATTTCAGAGAGGATGCAGCTTTGCTGCAAGATGTTACTTTCATTTCATCATTTCTGTGCACAGAATTATTCTTATCTTCACATTTGTATTCTCTTCAATGCAATTTAGAAAGGTGAGTACTTTTTAAGAGGGGTCCTAGCACCAAGACAATTTTTTCCCTATTTCTGTTTAGAATTGCAAAATGTCATGTTGCTATGCCCTCACACAGAGGAGTTGGCATCTGTGACGCTGTTCCGCTTGCTTCAAAATCAGTGCGAATAACAGTAGCTCAAAAAGACCACACAGATTGATACGATCATTGGTTGTTGACTTATGTTTGGTGCAGAACATGAAATGGGAATTTACTCCATCCTTGTGAGCAAGCTCTTGACAATGATTTTAGAAATTTACAACTCACTTGTGTCTACCTGTAAAATAAAAAGCAACTGAAAAGGAAGCATGGACACATAATAGCACTAAGACAGGAGCACAGCTTCAGTGAAAGGATTAAAAAAGCCTCTTCTGTCGGTCTTTAGTCCAACAGAGCCATGTTTTCTGTTTTGCTCCAGGTATCTTTTGTGTCAGCATACCAAATGTTTCATAAAGTAAAAAAAAAAAAACAAAAAAACACAAACCAAAAAGATGGAAAAAACTCTGTTAGCCCTTTCTTGACAATAGTTGATCTTGACAAACTGCATTGGCTCATGATAAATCAAAATGATTTGTGCCGAGTTAAGCATCGTCTCCTGGGGAGTGTCATAGAAAGTACCTGGACTTTCTAGGTGGGGTGAAGAACAATGAAGAACCATTAATCACATAGATGATGTGTTTATTATTCTACAGACACAGTTCCAGGTGTCTTTAGGATCTTAGTTTCAAAAGCGCATTATTCTACTTTGAAAATTTACTGTAAATAAAAGACTGATGTTTGCGGAGTGTTTACCACCTGCTGATCACAGCCCTCTTGCCAGGAAATCTTACTGCAGACCAGGGAGCTCTGAGTGTCAGAGTATCAACTGGAGGCAGGGAAAGAAAGCTTTTTGCTTGTAGTGATCACGTCCTCTAATCCCGTAAACACAGGCTGCTGCCCGGGAGGTGGACGAGCCCTTCTTCCATCCACACACGTGATCTCTGATACGTGTTGTCCAGGGAAGGCTGTACGGTCTGTTTCCCTCTCCCATCGCATGGAGCACGCCGGAGCTGTGTAGCAGTGTGGCTTCAGGGCTTGGGAATTGCTGGACTTTTGCCTTAAGGCAGTTGGGTGTCAGAGCCAGTACTCAAAAGCTGGAGTCCCTGACTCACACACATGCACAAAATGATTAGTCTATTGAACCGCATTGCCCTCCGCATTATCCGGCTTGTTCCCCCTCTGTGCCGGAAAGCGCCCTCGCTGCTCACAAGAGAAACCAGTCAATTTGCAGCAAATTAGCTGAGGAGGAAACTTAATGAGGCTCTCAGTGTGAATGTCACTCCTCACCCCAGGTCACCTCCCGTCTTCACATCTGTCTGTTTCGTGGCCTCAGCTGAGAGTAGACAGCATGTTTCTTGTAAAATACTCATTAAAGACCATTTCCACATATTTCACTAGCATGACATTCAAATGGAAAAGAAAAATAACTTATTTTCCTGCCCCACATACTGTGTGAACAGATTAAAGGCAGCTGCCTTGCTAGAAGGTATAACACTATAAATCACACAGGTATTGTTACTGAGGAAGGCTTAATACTGAAGGAGTTCCTGCTACCTATCCAGCCTGGCACAGAATGGAGGGAAAGGAGGAGTCATGCGCTTCCTATGAACTGCAGCAGTTACGGATCTCCAAAGCTTTTGAACTGATGTCAGAATTAAGGAAATGAAATCTAATGTTGCTATGGGAGAGGGCAGATATAACCAAAGCATTCAAACCTAAAGTGAGCATAGTGTTAAAAAAGATTGGTGTAGAGTGATCAAAGGGAATCCTTCATCCTTCACAGAGAATGGAAGGAAGAAGTGCAGCTGAGGAGAAACCTCTTTCTGTTACATTAAAAAGAGTGGCAGAGACATGTCTGTACACAATTTTCTTTATGCAAATTGCCGAACTCATTATGCATTTTCAAAAGTGTTTGTAAGACTTGAATATATTTTCAAACAAATAGAATCAGTGGTATGTGAGAAACCATTGTATAAAATTAAAGAAAAAGCAAAGAATATTCATCTCAGTAACTCCGAGCTTGTCAATATTTTAAGAGTTTATTTTAATTTCTTACTTCTCTCACCTGCTTAATATCTCATGGCAAAAAATTTAGCAGACTGGATTTGATTCAACTCATCTTGGAAGTGTGCAATTGATCTACAGATTCAGCTTTCCTTTCCTGAAGAGTAAAATGTTACTTGAATGTCAATGACTGGTGTCCCCATTGTATAGACAAATATGCCTGCATTAAAATCCATGCATTTTGTTTTCTTTTGGCTATGAAGTGGTAGCTATTGCTATAGACCTCCACATTTTGAGATCTGAATGAAAGCAAACCTTTTTGTTCACAAAGGAATCCCATCCTTTTTAATTTATCAACAAATAAATGATCTGTTTCTTCCAGCATGCACTAAAAATTGCAAAGTACCTTTAATGGCCTAAATACATGAAATTATGAATTTGCTAAAAATATCAGCATTTAGAAATTTGATGATGACAACCTTAAAAATGTCGTGGAGACATTTGGACTGCAGCTATCTCCTTCTGTCTTCAAGCCAGGAATAGCAGCTAACTTTAGTGTTCTTACAGAGAAATAAGACAAAGACACCTTACTGTGATACTTTCAATATTTTCTTCCCAGTCTCTAAATGTCTTTTCCACTTCTTGTCAGCTTCAAATATCTTGTATCTTCATTCTGGGAATTTTATTTATATTCTGTTCTCTCCTCCATTTATTCTTTTCACAAAGGAGACTAATCATCTTTTCACACTGCTGTGTCCCAAAAAGTCTCCATTTTTTGCTAACTTCTAGTCACCTTTGTCCTTTTCCCAAATTTTCTCTGCTGGCCCCATGACTTTTGACTTTCAGAGCACAGTTTCCTCCATTTGATTGTTTAGAACATTTAATTGCTTCTTATCCCTGCAGACGTTACTTCCCTGACATTTTATAATAAGTCTTAATCAGGACATTTCTGCTTGTTTTTTCTGGCAATAATCAGCTGAAACCAAAAGTGGCTGTAGGAGGATACCCATTTTGTGAATTTTTGTAGATTAACTTCTAAAAAGTTTTGACAGTATTAGAAGCAACTTTTATTAGCATTTGGAAAAGATTTCTATTTGCCAGCTGAAAACTGCTTGAAAATAAAGTTATTAATTTACAGTCATTTTAAGGTGGGATAAAATTAAATACTTAAAGTTGTCCAAATATTTGTTATCTCATCAAAAGAACCTGTTTTTTCAAAACTGCTTGTGTTCTCACAGGAGGGGAGGCTAATTTCTAGGTCCAGCTTGCATCATATTTTTATACATTTAAAAAAGTATTCTACTGTGGAACTGAATTTCCAATTTATGACGAAGATGAAAAGGGGCTTTTGCAGCATATGCAAATGTTTGAGGGACTAGTGCATGAGGGAGGGTTAGTGGCCCTTGTGAGGTGCCCACGTTTCTCCAGCTACCACCTGCTCCACCACAGCAGGGAAAATCAGAAGCGCAGGAGTGGAACGCAAGCTGCGTCCTCCCAGGGCACGGCATGGGTCGTGTAGCTTGGGAAGACCTTGCTGAGCACATCACACTGGGGCACATGGTACCCAAACGTGCCGCACTGCAGCTTGGTGTCGCTTTTCTTAAGTAAGCCAAACTCTATATTTTCTTTAATCCAATGAAACAAACACAGAGAAAGGTACTTTCCTTTTGTATCTGCCGCTCACATGTGGCACCATGTGTCTGCAACTCACAGCGGACTGACACCTCCTATCTCAGTGGCTTTATTCCGCTGTACTGGGTAACTCAGCATCTGGCATAAATCAGCCTTTGAATAAACATTGTCTGAGACATTCTGTATCGCAGCCTGACTGATACAGTCTGTGTAGCTTGTATTGGCTGTTCTTCGCATTCTAGTGGAAGGATTTAGCTCCTTCTCTGTTGCTGGGGCAGGTTCTGGTGGGTTTAGGTGGCTACTGGTGAATAAGCCCTGGAACTGAGCCCTCAAATGATCAAACAAGCCAGGGACTGGAGAGAAATAATAATAGAAAAGAATGATTGGAGGCATGAAATGCAGGGATTCCTAAAAATCACTAGTAAAACAATTGTGTGCAAAAGGGCCCTCCAGCATTATCCAGTGTCTGCTTTTACATAGTTGGAGAGAGGAGCTGGAGAAGGAGCAGGACATCATGGTCCCTTCTCAATGTCTGTTCTCAAAATCTTTCCTAATCTTCCATCTAACATAACCTTAAATGCAGATTGCTACTCTGGAGTGGTGCGTACTTTTTCCTTTACCCTGACTTGACCAAGCAGCTTGCTGAACTTCAGATGCTGCAGATTTGCTAATTTTTCTTTAGGATGGGAAATCTGTGATAAAAGCCAGTGCCTCTGGTGATGTCCAGTTTATTTACTGACCCCAGGAGAAACCCTGTGGGAGTTAAAGGGGTCTTTGTTCCCCATACTTGTTCCAACATCAGTGTTCAGGCCAAAGAGAGGTCTAAAGAAGGCATCTGCAGACCTCTTCTAGGGTATGAACCAAGTGGTGGTTCTGGTCCTGCTTTCCAATGTTTAGTTTTCTTGTATTTCTGATGTTTCTTCCTCTCAAAGCCAAAGGTTGCCACAGGTCTGGTCTGAGCTGGTGAGGGAAGGAAGAGCTCTGCAGAGGTTTTTGTGTGATGCCATCACATGAAACCCAGCAGAGAGGCAGTATGACCTTCTTTATGCTGTTCTTACAAGTCTGGCCTGAACAGAAATTCTCCATTCAGGTGACCACTTCTTTTGGGTTATATGAATGTCTATTTCGGCTAGAAGCCATGATTATATAAAGATGGCATATGCAGTCAAAATTTCACAAAGTTTGCACCAGCATCTTAGAAGTTCTTGAAAGGCATTATGGCAAGTGAAGAACATGATAGGAATATTTTTAGGCATTGAAAATGGCCAGTTAATAAGCTTTTCAGAATTTGGTGGCTATCATCTTCCATTTCAGATTAAAAAAAAA
>Ga0065711_1003205_pt1 | contig 29174 bp, 24 predicted proteins | sample Hoacrofraction12_FD_59098 | JGI IMG/M metagenome (GOLD analysis project Ga0065711, IMG submission 59098) | Hoatzin crop microbial communities from Cojedes, Venezuela - Epithelial fraction 12 v2 (version 2) | ecosystem: Host-associated > Birds > Digestive system > Esophagus > Crop | place... | reverse complement strand
CCTGCCGAAGCAGGGTCACCTACAGCAGGCTGCACAGGACCCCGTCCAGGCGGGTCTTGAATATCTCCAGAGAAGGAGACTCCACAACCTCCCTGGGCAGTGGAGTCCAACCTGTTCCAGTGTTCCGTCATTGTGTGATCCCTCAAGGGATTAAAAAGTTAACACTTTAGCCCGGACTTCGTACTGCATGTGATTTACCCCTCAGCAGAGCACAGGGAAGGTCCACAAACTCTTGGCTCCATAGTACACGCTGGATATGCAACCCTCTGCTCTCCCCAAGTTTCCCAGCAAGAAGCTGCTTTGGCACAAGTTTCCCTGCCCAAGTATCTAGGCAAGAGGAAGGAGGCAGGGCAAGATTACCATTCAGCTGAGCTCAGAGACAGAACTAACTTGGCACTCGTAGTTCAAAAAAAGAGGCAGCCTTGACTTGTTACAAGCTTTTGAAGAGTCAAGGCTGCAATGCTAGCCAGGGGAAGTTCAAAGTGAGAAAGGCTGCTCTGAAACAAACTGTTCAAAGGTGTCCAGCATGTGCAAGGACCAACCCATCCTCCTCCAAGACAGTCACTTCTTAGGTAGTTGTGAGCTGTTGATCTAGGAAATGGTATCAGTTAATTTGATTTTAAAGAATTTTCTAGCTTCTTAAATGGAAATGGAATGAACATTTTACTTAAATCCCTTTTAAAAATAAAATGTCAGAATTACTTAGTGAATATACGGATGCTTACATTTGAGCTACATTTTGTAGTACAAATGCCTGTATTAAGTCAGTGCACCTTTATTGAAAAGTAGTTACCTCAGAATTGCAGTAAATTATTGCCAACAAATATGAAAATTTAAAAGGCACATTATATAGCTGTGTTACTCTCCAAATAATTCACAAGGTAAAGTCAAAGAAGAGAAAAAGTCACTTAGCAGAGCAATAAAAAGCTTTCATAATTTAATATTTAAAAGTCATGGCAATTGTGCTGGTATTAGAAAACTTCAGAGAAAGAAAAAGATAACTAGAAAAACAGTTAATCAAGCCACAATCTAGGAGCAAGCTGAACAGAAAACTGGAATCCTCCTTACCTTTTTACCATTCACAAAGAAAACAAGTTCATCCCCTGTCTCATTTGGAGCCATGCTGCACACCTTCCAAAATTCACTGAAACAGGGCCACAGATCACCCTTCCAAGAGCAGCCCTACACCCCACAGCAAAGTCAGCACCAGCGATATGACAAGTAATCTGAGTCTCCCTCAAGAATGTTTGACTTTATTTCTACATCAGTGCCCTATGAAACCCGATATTATATAAAGAGCCAATGAGGAGGCGTGCCAGCAGCGTTTGGTTGGTGCCTCTGCAGAAGTAATGACAGAAAAGGAGCTAGAACCAGCAGAGTGACCCGCCCCCTTTTATATAGCAATAGATCACAATTCAACTGCATTCCCTTTAGATTATACTGCCAGGCTTGGGGCACTCGGAGAATGCCACTGCAAGGGCTGCCAGGAACTCTCAGTATTTTGCAATACAATGCAAACTCCAGGGCGCGGGGGAGGGAGTCTCCCAACTATCCCTCACTGAATATTGACAAGAAAAAGCTCGGTTTCCCTTGCTCTGTGCATAGCCATCCACCCAGCTCACCACACAGAGATCTCTGATGAGAGCACCTGCTTATTTAAAAACTCCTCGATACATGCACACTAGCTAGCAGACTGACTGCAAGACTATTTCACTATTTTTCTTTACAGTTTTAAAGCTACAGTAACCTCCACCTGAGAGGACCAAATTTAAACAGATATGTATTTGTCCAGATAAAAGCAATTCTAGAGAACTGATGCTCTGATCCAGCACCTCAGAAGAGGTGTTGGGCTGAGATCATAATGTTTTCACTGGGCTCTTACAGCATTTAGGCTTACCTTTTTTGGCTTAATCCTCACATCCTGGATCTTAGGTGTGTGTTGTCAGTGAAACACAGAGAAAAGCCAACTCTGAAGAATTTTTTGTCTTCCATGTCCTTGGTGGTGGTTTCTTCTGGCATCTCCATTACACAACTGTACATTTTGCATTTTTTAAGTCTTCCTAGGTTTTTTTCCCAAAGTTGTCACAGAATTGTCCACAGACCCCTAGACATGACATGCATTGGTTTCATGAACAAGATATCTAACCCCTAGTTCCAGTTTAAAGTTCCTCCACAAAACAGCATGATTCCAAAGTCTCATGGAAGCTTCCTAGCACTGCAGTTAATCCTGTCTGTTACATCCTGATTTTTGTGACTTTGCTTTCCTTCTTCAGCATGTGAGGCTTATTAGTTTCAGCTAGGTTTTCTGGCTTTCTTAAAATCCCTAGGAAAGCACTACATCAAAATCTCCCTCCCAAAAACCTCTCTGAACAATTCACAAAACAAGAAAACCTAATTAAATTACCACTTTCAGAAACAGTCTTTCCTTCAGTGTATCAGAGTGAATCCAATACATACATTATTTTTACCAGCTTTCATCTTCTGACTCACATATTCTACTGCCCAGTCTATCCCCTAGAAAAGCTTTTTTATAACAAGTGTCAAACATTGTCTCAGCGCTTCTTCTCAGGTATTCGGTTTGCTGAAAGTATAGTGCACAGCAAACTTGTGCTTAACACCAGCTGCCTTAATCTACATTTGTAGTGAGTTGTGCATAGCTGAACCAGTGCTGACACCTATTGTCTGGCACCTCCCAGTTCATAGTATAACAGTATTACAAAAATGACACTTTTCTCCAAGAAATCTTCAGCTCTGTTGCTTCATATCTATGTGCAAATTTACATGAACACTCCCCTCACATACCAAACATCATGCTCAAAATTAGTGCACACAAGCATAGTACTTATAAATAGTTTTGCAATATTTTAAATAACAATTATTACTCATAACCACAGGTAACATGTTACAACAATCTTAAAGCAACTAGCCATTACAGCTAAAATCAAACATGCTTAGTTTCCTAATCTGTATTTTCTATAATGCACAGTGCTCTTCTTAGGTTTAAAGAACACTTGTAATCATGTCATCTCTTGTTTAAGGAATCCCATGTGCAAATTTTTGCCTAGCCTTGGTGATAGCCTTATAGATAAACTATCCCTTTCTGCTAAACCAGTTAGCAGCATCTTATGATATTCCATCATCATGTTTATTTTTGACCCATCAACCTACTATGCGCATAATACAAAAATAAATACATCTATGATAGCAACCTCTATATATAGATTACACAGTAATATAAATCTTCAGGTCTTATCTCAACAGTGTCACTGATCACACAATACCAAATTTATTCTCACCATCCTGATGGAATAGCCTATTACTATAACCATTGCACACGCAGAGAACCAAGACACCCAAAACATGAATTTTCCAAATCCTCTAAATAACTCTGCAGCATGAAATCTTGTGCCATTGAAGTCTCTTAATCATCTTTGAAAATCCCACCCCAAATAGAACAAAGAATTACCAGAAAGAAAGTGGGGAAAACAAACAAACAAACAAACCAACCCCCAGTAAACTTCTATAACATAAGAACATCTCCATCAGCATAGAACTCCCTTAAGTGAGACAAAAATAAAAACTTTTTTCAATCAAATACAAATTGGTTATGAGAGAAGGTATTCTGACTTACTCGTCACTTAAAGTCTAGCAGGTTTCCCATTTTAAAAATCATTCCTTTGACCATTCATAACTCAAAGTTGGGTATGTTTTAGAAGTTCAAAATTCCCTGCAGTCTCACACACTTATTAAAGAGCTCAGAAAGCAGATACTAGTGTTCGTCTTGTGAGAAATGGGAGGGGAAAATAGTACAGGCATCTCCAAAGAGGATTCTGTGGAGGTATTTATGAGGAGAAGCTTGGTAAAGCAGATAGCAAAGAAAACAAAGTCCCAAGTCATTTCTTTAATGCAGCACCCCATGTATCAAGCCTCCGGTGTTTTCACATTAACTCTGTGTGCCTGCTGCCCCTCTCTAATAGCTGGATGACTACTACAATTTATGAAGTATCCACTGTTGCTAGAACATGTGTCCAGCATCTTTTGGCTGAAGTGGAAAGGACTTGTTTGCTTTAGATCTGGAGATGCCTCTTCACTTGGCACAGATACCCTTTCTGGGAGCATGCACTGGCACTCTTTTCAGGGATCTCAAGAGGTCTCCACCTGCCAAAATGAGGGTCACCTATGAGGGCATAGAGCTTTACACACCATATCTCTTCTTGATGATTTCTTTTCAGAGCATAAGCTATTAGTGGTTGTGTTGCTTTGTTCTGAGCATTCTCTGTACAAGTTAAAAAACACATAAATAAATCACATTGTGTTGATTACGGACTGTGAATGTGAAAGCAGAGAGCATTGACTGAGGATGTCTGTTCTTCTCCTTGGCATCACCTATTGACCACTCAAAGACAGAATCCTGAAATAAGAGGAGTTTTTACCTGACTAGAAAGGGACATTCATACTTTATTGGCAGTATCTCCCAAAAGATCTCAAAGAAATGCAATATTGTCAAGATCCTAATACAGGCAATAAACGTCTTACTTGGCAATAACAAAAAAACCCATAAATTTGCCATATGGGTATGAAAGTAAGATATTACTTATTTTTTCAAAGACATTTCCCAGGGAAAAAAAAAAAAAACTGTAAGTTTCATGCACTTTCTTACAAGATATCTAAATTCCTTTCTGGTTACAGATACAGGCTGGAAAAAATCACGGTCACAAAGCAAGTATGAATTGGATATACTCATTGAGGTTTGCAAGTGGACACTAGCTCGTTATTCATGAATCACTAATCATTCAGTGTTCAGCTTATAATTGTATGAATATTGTCTAATTGTATGGATTCATTTCATGAATTATGATCTCTTCATCTGCATTTGAAGATGGGTGGAGTCTAATTATAGTTCTTTTCCTAGTCCTACCACCTGGCTTCCTCTGAGAGCAAGAAGTGAACAAAGTTAGTTAATTCTGACTTCTGTTGAGAAGTACTGGTTGTCACAAGTCTTCAGAACAATTAGCAAAGCAAGATGTTGTTTTCAATTCTTTTGCAGTTTTTCTTTCATAATGTAGTTCCAGTGGACCAAACAAAGGATATTTCAGATATATGACCTGAAAAGCAACATCTTTTCAAGTAGGCTTTTTAATATGTGTTCCTTGTCTTCCAGCATTGTCTTCAGCAGCAGCTAACTTGACATCTACCAGTTGTGTTCTACTTGCTTCCAGGATATCATGAAAGAGAAACTTCAGACACCTGTCCTGATAATCTAACTCAGTAAAGTCAGTAAGGTATTTTAATCTTTCTTCCTGGCCTTTCTGTCTCTTCATCTGCCTACACTCTAGGAGCATCTTTTGTATTTAGTCATTATAACTCTGTCCTGGGAAGCACCAGAAGGAAGCAGAGTCTCCTTGCAGAGAGTGGCTGCTGTCTTTGTCACAGGTGGAAGCGTCATCTCCACTGAGTGTTTCAAAGAGGAAAAGAAAGCGGGGCAGCTACAACCACCACTTAGAGCTCTTAATTCTTTTGAACAGCTGCTAAAGCACCTCTTCTCTAGCATCAAATACCACCCTGATATTCCCAGATCCCTGAGAAGGCAAGTAGGAGCTTCTGGGCCAGCCTAAAGAAGTAAAAGCTAGTTCCCATACATAGCTTGCATAGCACATGGCTAATTTTATACTGCTTCGCTTCATAGGAGACAGTCTCACACAGAGGTCTGCCTCACTTGTTTTCTTCTCCCCCTGTAAAGATACGGATGAATTTTGCTCAGGAGATCATTCAGTCTAGTTTTCTCTTGTCTATACACCAGATGCAGTCTAGCGTATGACTCCTTGTCAAAACTCTTATACCAGCTATATGATGTAGATTTATATTTAACATACTGTCCCAAACCTGTCTGGGCATCTGCACAAGTCCTCTGGCTGCCCTGTGTATCTCACTGCTAATCACTTTCTCATTTTAGAATGCAATATTTTGGTGGGCAGTTTGTTCAAAAGACAAGAAATCCTCTACAGCTGCTTCTGCTAACAAAAAAGGCTTCCTGCATCAACCTAATATTTGACTGTTCTGTCTAGAAAGGATTTCTATGCCAAAAACTTGTGAGCATTCTCCAACTACTTAAGTTTGTCTAAGAAAAAGACTGCACCTCTTCACAGACTCTGCCTAAATGGAGACATGTACATCTTAGTACTTTGGAGTATGATTTCCTTCTAGCTTCCAACTAGCCTCTACCATTACAATGACTGAGAGTTGTCAAAAACAGACTTATCTAGACCAGATAAGTACGACAAGTCAGTCCCCCAGAGAATTTCAGAAAAGCTTTGTTAACAGTATAATGCAGGACAGCAGATGCCATCACCGTTGCCGCAACAGGCAATTGTCTGAAGTTGAAGCCATTATGGTCAGCTTGCATCCAGACTATCTTGATTTCTCTTCAAAACAAACTCATTCTAAATAACTTGCCACTAAGTAAAGGTAACAGAAAATAAACATCAAGCAGGAAAGAAAAAGCCTCATTGAAAAATCATGGACAGTACTATCTCAAGAGCAATTTGCACAAACTCGGAATTAATCATTTAAGGTGAAAATTAGGAAAGCCATAAACATTGTAGCAGTAACATTGAAGAACACCCTTCCAAGGGAAGCAGCACCTGAAAGAAAGATTAACTCCTTTCAAAATGAACCTTGAACAGCCTATAAAATGGATAATGTGTTATGCATCTACTACAGAAGTTGAAACTTCAATTACTTCAAGTCTTGTTTCCCTCCTCGAAGCATACCTCATGTCCAGAAGACAGATTTTCTTAAGTCACGTTCCTGATATCCTACAGTCTCAACCTGAAATAAAAAAGCCTTCATATTCCCAAAGTTATCTTATTAAGATTGGACAGGGAAGAAAGCTGACTGTATGTAGAAAGTCTGGAATGATGTACACCTTAAGCACATCTATGAATCCCTGACTACTCAGAAAATATGTTCTTAATTACCTGGATTGTTTTCAAGCATAAGTACCTCATAGTCAGACTCGCTGCTTTCAGTGATAGACTTTATGCCCAAGTATGGACATTTAAAAGGTACTGAACAGAAATCTTACACCTTCCTTACTCCTGAAGCTTTCCTAATTCACGAAGAACAAGTTACCTCCACTTTTCAAGAATTCACTTTGAAAACAGTTAAAAGATTAATGTATTCGCTCCACTACACTTCTTCCTATATTTGCATGATGAACTTGCAGATCCCAAATATTTCTGGTCATTTACCATGGTTGCCCTTTATACCATCTGATGACAAACAAGACAGTCGTCATCTCCCTTTTGTAGTGGCCTCCTTTTTTAATGAAGCTGGTTTCCACCCACTGTTATTTTGTATCCTGTATTATTTTATATCTGATTACCAAAGATAGAGCTGATAGTTTTCATGGGTTGGCAAGAGGTTACTTTGCAGAGTTCAAGCAGGCAAAATGAGGTTGAGGTATTTACCAACAAATGAATTACATGGCTGTTGCAATAAAATATCCAGCATGACTAATGCAGACACCTAACTAGAGTACAGATATACCCGTACTTTCAGGAGAATGCTACTGATGTATCTGATATAAACATGATTAACAACCTTGTTAAATTAAGAAGATAAGATGGGCTTAACCAAACAGCTTAGAAAAATACTGGAGAAAATGATGAAAGAGTAAGACAAGGAATAAAGACATGTGTATATAGGAATTCTCAAAGCTGCTTTTCCCAGGGCAAGGTAAGCATGTCCTAATGGTTAACAAGGTTGGGACTGTAGAAATTGATAACTGACTGCTAGTTGTTTTCTGCTCTGTTATCTCTATAACTAGCAGAACAGAAGCGTCCAATCACACCTCTGTCTGGTTTCTGCTGAGTAAACCCGCTGTTTCTTTGCAACAATTTTTCAGTGATCCTTCCAGGAGATAAATCAGATCTCGACAAAGCACCTCAATTAGAAGTGGTCAGAGTAGCCAACATTATTCACTTTAGCAAAGACGACACAAAGTTTTTATTCCCTTGAACAAAGTATAAGTTATTCTATAGAAACAAAAACACAGCAGAGTTGCATCCAGAGTTTCAAATCCGTCTTCCCTGAAGACTATGATCGTTCCAATCCTAAACTGGATTCCATACATAAAAGCTCTGACATTTCTGTCCCAGGAGAGTTGCTGCAGTGGTCCTATAATATTATTGCATTTGTTACCACAATAGAATACTTCCAATAAGGAGAGATTTCAGTTTCTGTGCCACAAAGCTTGCAATCTAAACCAAAAGCCTCTGAAGAAAAACAATAGGCTAAGAGAGCCCAGAAGAAAGACCTAGTTCTTATTATTTTTGTAATCATGATTACTGCAGCAGATAATAGCTTTTAGGAGGGACTAGTGTGGAGCCTGTAACATGCAACCTGCTGCATATTCCATATCTTACAGAATATTAAGCACAAAAATACGAACAGTAACCTGCACTGAGAGTTGAAATAACACAAGAAGAACTTACAGGATCCTAGCGTCATCAACACCAAGCCACTGATATCAAATATCCAGATGCTAAGGAACTTCTACAATAATCTGAATTAACTTCTTTTTTCCGGCACCACATCATCCCATACCACAGCTGTGCATGGCAGAAGTTTTTTTTTATCAGATCTTTATTTTAGTGAATTAATCTGTTGCATTGGTCAGATATTATTTGCATGTGTTTGTAGATCTTACTTTTTACATTTAGCCCCCCTAGTCCAGAAGTTTATTGTTGTTGAAGAACCACAATCTAGCAGAAAATCCATAAGATCAAATAGTGGCAGCGAATTGGATATATGATGATCATTACTTTAGGAATAGCAAAAAGTGATGGTAGACAAGCTTTTACTAGACTCTGTTCAGGAAGCTACATTCTATTCTTTTAAGACAGGTTCCATTTCTATACTTACCTCTTCCTTTACGTGGTGCAGACCTTAACCAAGCTGGCCTTCAAACCCCACTTTGATCCATCCATTGGAGTCATGCATTGAGTAGTCTCCATTTTTCTATGAATAGAACCAATATTTGGACAAAAAAGACGGTCATTTATTGTATATCTACCTTTTAGATTATTTAAAGTGCACAAAACCATCCTTTTAAAAAAGAACATTCTTAGAAAACCAGCCTTTTTACACATCACACTTCTCATTTCTATATGGATTAAAAATGTAGTTTGAGTTTCTCATCTCACACAAGAAGTTATGCAGTACAGAAAAGTTGTAAGACCTGACCAAAGAGCAGGACAAACAGTGAAGAGACCAAGGGTGAAATTTTCAAAAGTACTTAGTGCTGAGCTCCTTTCTCACCACACTCAGTGGGAGAGAAGTTAAATAAACATCAAATGCTTTCTGAATAATTCTACCTAGTGAGAAACCACCCATTATTTTCACTGAGACCAGAATCTGAACCCAAGACCTGTACTCTGTTGACTGAAACATAGCATGTATGTATCTTTACTTTGTTTACACTTCCCAGGGCTGATGCCCCAGCAAAAGGATGCAAAGTCAAAGTAAGATCAATTAAAACAAAAGTAAACACACTAGACTGTTTTCCCACACTGACCTGAAAGGCATGAAAGCAACATAAACTGGAAGAATAACGCAAGTACTACTGATTTTCCTGGAAGGGTTTCGTTTTGTTTTCTGGAATAAAAAATAACTATAGAATAGCTTATTCCACAATACATAATCCAGTGAATTTCCAAAAGCAGGAGAGTTTAGAGGGTTCAAAGCACATTCGGTTATCACAGTTCCTAGATGTCCATTATATCTTTTCTGGATAAAGATTTGTAGTGAGGACCGCCACTCAACTCAAGTAATGTTGCAGTCTCCCAAGATATAAACTGAATGGTTTAATTTATAGTTATTCACACCTCTTCACTGTATCTCAGGAAAATCTCTTCAGCACAAGAAATGTTTTCTTACACTAAAACCACTAATAAAAAAATGTATAGATAAAATAGAGTACCCACCAGTTTTGGGGCACCATTGACAATATCTTAGATTTTACGAGATTTTTTTTCCACGCTTCAAGTGTCTTAGGTCTGCTAACCTAACTAGTGTTCATGTCAGCATTTCTTGTAAGAAAAAACATCATTGTCCCTGATCCCTTACCTATACTGACGTAAGAAGAAGTTTGGATGCAGAAAGATTACACGATGTTCAGGATAAACTAAAGTAAAAAAAAAAAAATTAAGAACTTTCATGGTCAGGGTCTGCTGATCTGTGAAAGCCTGACTCAGCAGCAACTTAGCAAAAAACAAGTCCCTATTGGGCGAGGAGAGGGAGCGGATCCCAGAGCTGGTCAGCTGGAGAGGTCAACGGCGGGACCACAGAGAAGATCAAGGGCCTGGCAGACAGTGCCTGGGCCCTGTTCCCAGCAAGGGCAGGCAGGGATGGCCAGTGGGTCACCAGCAGGGTAATTCTCTTGCCTGCTCTGCACTGGTGACTCCATAGCCCTCAGCAGGACCCCAGCAGTGGGGTATGTCTTACTGTCCACTGACAGCAGTTCCTCCAGGCCAAGCCATTGTGGAGATCAGCTTAAATGCAGCAAACTCTCTCATAAGCAGACATTAAAAGAAGGAAGAGGACCAGCAAAAAAAATCAGACATCCCACTGCTTACATAAATGTTAATGGTGAACAAGTATATGTATTTACAATGAGACTCAACGGCCCTCCCTGCCCTTACCTCCGTCTGCGGCATGCCTTCTAGTGGCTATGCATTAGAACTTGAGATGGTCTCCCAACTGACCAGTCCAGGAGCACCCATTATTTCTAGAACAGCCATGAGATAGACATGTAGATAATGTAACCACCAAAAGCTGAAAAAGTGAATAGCTAGAGACAGGGAAGAACAGAGACTTTTAAAGCAATTTAAAAAAATTGCAAGCACAGGAAAATTGAGGGGACAAATATGATACATTTTTTTTCTCTGGAAAAAAGATCTCTAAATTTCACCTATTATTTAAAAAGTCTTCTGGCCCTACTCAGACTGAGTAGGCACAGTAGGATGTCTTCCTATCAAATTCAACTTCTCCTGCATTGCACAGGATACTTCAACAGCTGCCCTGACAAGGTATAAATAATTAACTTAATCTGCACTGTGCAAGCAACAGGGCAAAAGATTACAAAATCTATTTATGCAATTCAGACATGTTACACTGGGACACTCAAAATACATATCAGCAAGCCAATTGTCCTTTTCTTGTTTTTATACATAAGATGGAAAACATTGAGAAACACAGACAGCATAAGCTAAATTTTATTTAACATACAGAACACCTAGACTGGAAGAAAAGAAGAATATTTTTTTAAAATACTCACTGAGATTCTGCCATATGGCATGACTAATGCCGAACTTCAACAAAAAAACCAACACAAAAAAATAGTTGTTTATTCTATTTATTCCTTTCTAAAAGCTCAAAGGTATCTGAAATCTGGCAATCAAGATAAACCAGGATAAATAATACATGTAACCACCCCCCCCCCTTTTCAATTTATGTTCTGGCAAGAAGATAACACTGTTCCTGTAGGCTTTTTATTTTTAAAAAGTCTTCACAAATCATTCTAGCAAATCTTTCTTGATGTATTGATAATGCAAACTTCTGCAAGTATTCTCGATAATGCAAAAAGTTCCCAAACATTTGTGACCAACTAATTGCAATTATGTATACTACTCAATCATTTAAATATCATCATACAATTGATAGTATTCATTTCCTTGACTGGAGGAGGCAAACTCATGACACTATTGCTTGCTGAGACTTTATAACCCTCTTCACCAACTCCAAATGAAAACAAAAAAATCAAGAGCAAATTCAGCATTTTTATTCTAGCCTTTCCATATAATGGATGTCTCAAGATCACTGCACACTCCAGAATTATTAAACTGCTGATCTGTTTATCCCACATCTCATACACTATTTTAAACAAGCATCTTTGAGTGACAAGAGTAAGAGTCATCAGAATGAAGAGCTGGTTGCCAAGTTGTGGCAATGCACTGGAACTCCCTTTTCTGAAGGGAAAGGAGAAATCACTCCAGATGATGCCATTTTTAATAGGACAAAACCCATACTTGAAAAAGCCCAGGCAGGCAACACTCAGAAAATATGAAAATGCTCTGATGAAGAGGTACCAAGTAAGTTATGATGGAAAAAAAGGTCCAGAGTTTTTTTTCCACTGAGATGTCAAAGGACATTTATTTGGTGCCATATTTTGTGTTTCAAGACTCTTCTGCCAGCTCTCAGTTAGCACAGCATTCAGCCTGGGCCAAGGAGTTCCACAAGAGAGAAACTGATCTTACAGGGCTCTCAGAGCCAGGCAGTCTTCCACTCCGCTGAGTTGAATGTACTCAAGTTCAACAGGGGACTGTCTGTACAAATCTATCCCCAGACTGAGTCCAGCAGGGGTCACAGTGTTCACAGTCAGACATCTCAGCTATGATTACAAGTAGGTATTTTGAGTTTCCCATTCAGCTCCACAGAACTTCCAGGTGCAAGAAACGAAAGGCTGGAGCAGATGCATCTTAACATTCCCTTTTATCATTCCTCATTTCCTTCAGCTTTTAGTCTTACTCCTCCATAATCACTGACTTAAGACCATGGCTCTTACCCCTTTCAGCTGAGAGCTTTTACTCAGAACCTACTTTATCTTTGATTCATCCAGAACCATGACTTCAAAGTTCCTTCAAAGTTTCCAGACAGAATAAGCATAAATATGCTTTGACTGTGATTCCCCTAGAGAAGTTTCTTGAATGGATTCCACAGTATCTATCCCTAAATCTCGTGGATGTCCAGTAATTGTAATGAATTCCTGAACATCCAGGTTGATGCAGGACACATGCCATGTGGTTCAGTCTCTCCAGAGACTACTGCTACTTGCTAGCCTGCGAATCACACTCCTCAGCAGATCACTGTTGCCTCAAGTTCCAAGCACGCTGTCAGAAGAAGGTTGATTACCTTTCTGATTCAGGTTGTCTGTCAGGACAGTTGTCCCTACTCAGTTGTCTACTTCTGCTCTGCAGTTTACCGGCTAAAGGCTGGCTTACTGCTCCCTTCATACAGCCTTCCTGACATACTGCTTAAATGTCTTTTGTTTCATTTCCTTCTCCTGGGCTGTGTTTCATAAGGACCATGCTAAAAAAGGCAATGTCTTCTATTTGACTTTTTCAAAACACATGCTCACTAAGGTGTGGTGGGTTGTTTTTTTTAGCTGGTGCATCTCATTGTTCACACTTCATTAACAGAAACTCCTTTTCCCTTTTGACTACTGCTGGGGAACCTTAAGGCAGTTTAAAAGAAGCTAAAACCTGCCCAGGTAAGCTGAAAACACATTGTGAGCAAGTATCTCAGGCATTTAGGTCTGTTGTGGACAGACAGAAAGTATAAATTGCTCTAAAAACAGTTGACTGCAGAAGCAGCGCTTGATCAGCACATTTAAATAACAAGTACTCAGAAACCTAAGTATCAATATCCAAGAAATCAGATATATATATAATATCTTATCCAGCCATCCATTATGTTGCTGTTTTCCCTCCCTCCTGTTCCTGTGACACTGAACTCCAGTGAATGTTTCAGGTCTACACTCACCAGAATACCTTCCATTCTTTTACTGTCAGCTGTTTCCTCCTCCATGGAGGAAGTACAACCTAAGTACATACTCCATAACAGTTTCAACCCCTTTTGAAACAAGAAAGTGCCCCTAGCACATCCAGCTGGTAACTTCAGTCCCAATTACTTCCTAGTTTCAAGATAGCATAACCAGCTTCTTCCATTTGGTGCAACATGGACCTGTACAATGTTATCTATTCACCACTTCCCCATCTCCCATCCTCTGATTAGTTTACTGTTTTTCTCTGGTGGTTCTTCATCTTCAACATCCAGAAAAACTGGTTTAAGCCCTCCCTTGTGTCTGTGCTTTTCTCTCCAAACAGGTAAAGTCTTTCTGTTGCCACCCTCACAGTACTTTTTCCCATAACCCAACAAGTTAGAGCCCCCAGTCAGTTTCTCTGACACGGCCAAGCATTCCCATCTAGACTTCTATGCTCAGCTTGGAAGATTTACCAGAACATTTCCAACCCAGGTTGCTGAGCTCTGTAGTATTTCTTAAGCAGCTTAGAAACCCAGGAAACTGGCTGAGAAAATGATCATCAGGATGAAGATTCCACAGTATGTCCATCTGGCAGAACAACACCTCAGGTCCCATTAGAACAAAATCTTGAATCATTACCCCCTTGGCGCTGAAGGCAGTGGACCTCCACCCTTGGCTATCTAGTGCTCCTCTGCACCTCCGTTCTTATTTCTGTCTTAAATGGAGAGCAAGCTTGGTTGCATAAGAAACCACCATGTGCCAATTGGGATGGTCAGTGTCTGGCTCCTTGGTGTGGATAAGTGGGTTCTTCTCACAGCAGTGTTTCTGCATTCCAGGATCAAGCTAGCTGGCTTCCTCCAGCTTGAGTATCCTGCAGATGAAAACCATGTGCTCCCAGTTTTGCTATTCAGTCACCACCTACAGCAACTGTTGTAGCTCATTTGGCAACTGGCATGTTTCACCTTGGGTGGTACCTCTTATCTGGCATCCTTTAACACCCTCTTAGTAGGTTGAAGAAAAAAAAGCCTGCAGTCAAGCATCGTTCACTATTTCTGTATTTGTTGGGAGTAAACAGCTTGATGACAGCAAGCTTTTCAGGTATAAAACAGCAGTAGATCCTAAACGAGCTTTTTCCTTTTCACATAGGTTTGGCTTCATGAACACCATGTCTGAGGTCCATGTTCATGAAGAATCCATACCTGCTTTGCCCAGCCTCTGTAACTTTTCCAATATGCGTACAATTCTTGGAAAGGAGCAATTTAGAACTTGGTGTGACTTCTCTAGCCCTAGATAATTTCTTCTAGTAAAGAACTCCTTTGCCAGTTGCAGCTTCCCCTTCTGTCCTACCCCGTATCACATGATGCGTCAGTTAAACCAATGCAGTGGGAGTCCAAAGAGCATAGCAACATCTTCTTGGACACATCCCCTTCTGTGTCTCTCTATTTGAGCATCATTTAGTCTGCCACACCTATTTCCAGGTCCTTCAAACAAGGCCCACATCCTGTTCAGGAGTAAGGCAGCAACTACAGGAAGGTACTGACCTTGTTTAAACCACCTAAGTGACACCAGAACAACAGGATAGTGCACAGGGGCAGGACCTGCCCCACTGCTTGATTAACAGTACTTCCATAAGGATCAGTTGTCAGTATTACAGAATCTTCAGGCACATTAAAGAAAGGCCAGCTAACTATTTGCTAGTGAAGCAAGTATTAGTATTGACTAAATCCTGAAGTGCAAGTTATGCTTGACTCGTGGCAAACCCTCCACAACCAACTACACTTTAGTGTAATGAATGTGTGAGGAGAGCAGATTGCTAGGACGGCCCAAGTCCAATGTTGACAGCAAGCTAGAGTCTCAAAGAACCAAGCTAGCTACCTTGCTGCTGGAAAGCAGGGGACTGGAGTGTCACGTCATCAGCCTCTGGAATGGAGTGAGAAATGCTCCAGAGCCTAACTGGAGATGCAAGGAGGCATTAACATTTGGGAATAGCACGTTCCATTCTGAAATAAGTTATGCAATCCCACAGTGACAAAAACTAGCTGGAAAACAGACATGGCAGAGGAACTATGAAGTCAGACACAGGATACTACACATGCCACAGACTGATCCTGCAAGGAGTATACCAGAAACAAAGCAAATAAGATTTCTGCTCTGACTCATGCATATTATAGGATGCCTCAAAGGACTCAATAGTACACTGTCAATGATGTCATTCTGGAAGCTTATACAAGTGCTTATAATTACCTAGGAACTGTTTATAAATTGCCAAACCATAGGAGATGTCCATTCACAACATAATCCTATTTTATCCTCCTAGTGTGGCTCTGAAATTACTAGAATATGAACAGTAAATCTAAAACCATCTGACTGGAACCCAATCTACCCATCAGGTACAGATCAAAAATTACACCTGATGATGTAGAGCACATACAAAAACACTGACATTTTGCCAAAGAAAACATTGTAAGAAAAACAATAATAGGGCACAGAAGTTGCCAAGAAGAACAAAACAACAGAATAAAAATGTTTCTGTGTATTTATCCACAGTGTGGAACTCCAGATGTTGCTGATGCACAAAAGCCAACTACAGCAGTGACAGAATATGTCTGTACAAAGTTGTGGAATGCTGTCGTCACAGAGGAAGCATCTTATCAGAGCACTAGAAAGGGTAGTTTTGGCCAAGTGAACTGCTTGTTAAAGCAAAATAATCCTAAAACACCAAATACAGAAACACTTTTCTACAAACCATCAACTGTTATTTTCATCTGGATTTGTTTTTTCTAGAGGTTATACATCCCCAGGAGAATTATGAAATTGACCTTACGATTCCTATATCTTTCCAATTAAGCTCCCAAAGTCAATTATTAAAGGCTTGGAATTAAAGTTATAATTCAAATCTGAAATCTTGTATCTTCAATGTGCATATTAATGATTTGAGAAGAGCTTGTAAGAAACACCAGAATTCCTGTAAGTCTACTTTATTCAATGTTTTTAAGGTTCGTTTAATTGGATTTATGCTTTAAAAACTTTAACAAATATATTAATTTTTATTTAGTGCTAGTGCTGGGTCACATGCTATTGTTTTTCCATGTAACAACTTCATGTTGCTATGCTACCAAGAGCTACAATAACCTAATAAACACTAATTAACATTTGCACAACATTAATGTGATTACTTGCAGATTTAAATACATGAAAAGCTGAGACACTAAGAGGAACTCTTAGATCATATAGTGAATCCACACTAGCCCAGGAATAGAGGCAGTAAATCCTCATTGGCATTTCTACAATGTCTGGGTAAGGCTCTTTTTAAGTGACTAAACCATCCAACTAATTATATTACTTCAAAATACTGCTTCAACTTAATTTGTTGAAATCGATATTACATCTTTCCACCCAGAACTGATGGGTTTGATTTTCATTTACTCTGGATTCTTATAAGAAAAATCAAGGTTCATTCTTAAATTATTAGGAAGCAGCCACTGCAATTCTGCAGAGTTAAATTAAGAAAGTTCCCAAGGTTTCACAGCCATCTCCCACCTGCTTCTGTGGCAGAGTGGTCAGGGAAGAAGATTTTTCCAGTGTTCAAGAAATCACAGGTTGACATATTCAGAAATATCCACCAGACTCTCCCAGCTGATCCAGCAATAGACCACAGGAGAAATCACTGATCATACCTAGAGCTCTTCACTCTCTTTTTGCCTGCAAATTCCTCCTCTTTGCCAATAATCACACTCCTCAGATGTTACCCAAGGTCACGTAGTACTTTTGGTTACAGCTTTACCTTCCTATAAGTCCATTCGATCTAGCATTTTTAGAGCAGAATATCAGCTGTCAACTTCAGAGCCCCTCTCAGAGGAGCATCTGGAACGCACAAATTCAGGGAAAAGTGAGTCCCCAGTCTCACCCTATCCCACATACTTTCGAGACACAATGAACACTCTCCTGAAATAAACACATCCATCCAGGAAGAATTGTCCTTCAGAGACAAATCCAGTCCACATATCATCAGTTCAAACACTCATCATATGTAAGGATCACTTCGAGATGTGTTTACATCTCTTTTGAAGGTTTAATTTTGGACTATTAAAAGTCCGTTCAATGAAAAAATTGCAAAAGCTTGGTGTCCTTCACCAAGGGACATGAAACTGAGCAGTTATGCAGATTGCTCCAGGGACTACCAATTGCACAAGTTTTGTAGAACCTTATTTGTCATTTTACCTTGCCAATTTTTTTGCATAACAGTTCGAAGGTGGTGCTGCAGTTTGATGGGCTTGCTTCTGTTTCAGCGACAAAATAGAATAAAGCAAAAACTAAAGCATTTGTAAAAATCAGTATCTTGTGTTTAATTAAGCTCCTAATGTTGCTCTTTAAATTTAGGTAACTATTTCCTAGTTGGTATTTTACTAATTCCTCTAAGGTAACCAGAGCCCTTATCAACTGTTACACTGGTTCTACTGCAGTTAATTCTTACCTTTTATTTCTCCAGTCTTTAGCAATTCTGCCTCAAAGTTTGTTCCTTTTAAATAGAGAACATTCAACCCAACGTGATCTTCATTGATTTACATCAATTAAGAATCTGAAAAGGTTTGCTGCTGCCTGAAAGAGATGTGTACTACTTCTTACTGCTCCTTCTAGATTAATGCCCATGGTTACCTGTGGCAGTTTTCCTGTGCATTCAACTTAACACTGATAAAATGAGCAAGATTATGCAATTAGCAAGATGCTATCTAAGATTTTGACTAAATTTTAACATTCAGAAGCTCTACATAAAGCTTTATGCTGCTGGGTTGGACAATTATTAAAACTTCGGTCTTAGCAGTTGGTCTCAAAATGCGTTCTCCATATGGCTGTAACAAGTTCAACACCCTGAAGTTCGCGAGTCTGGTGGATGATAACCTTGACATGAGCCACCAATGTGCGCTCACAGCTGTGAAGGCCAACCATATCCTGGGCTGCATCAAGAGAAGCGTGGCCAGCAGGTCGAGGGAGGCGATTCTGCCATTCTACTCCACTCTGGTGACACCCCACCTGGAGTCCTGCGTCCAGCTCTGGAGTCCCCAGAACAAGGACACGGAGCTGTTGGAGCGGGTCCAGAGGAGGGCCATGAAGATGATCCGAGGGCTGGAGCACCTCTCCTGTGAGGACAGGCTGAGAGAGTTGGGGCTGTTCAGCCTGGAGAAGAGAAGGCTGCGGGGAGACCTTATAGCAGCCTTTCAGTACCTGAAGGGGGCCTATAGGAAAGATGGGGAAAATATTTTCAGCAGGGCTTGTTGTGATAGGACGAGGAGTAAAGGCTTTAAACTAAGGGAGGGTAGATTTAGACTAATGAGGGTGGTGAAACACTGGAACAGATTGCCCAGAGAGGTAGTGGAGGCCCCATCCCTGGAAACATTCAAGGCCAGGTTGGACAGCGCTCTGAGCAACCCGGTCTAGTTGAAGATATCCCTGCTCACTGCAGGGGGGTTGGGCTAGATGACCTCTAAAGGTCCCTTCCAACCCAAAGCATTCTATGATTCTATGATAGAGTCAATAAGGCACTCATGTTTCTTCTAGAACTAGTACCATGAGATTTTGTGCCTGAAGTGCAGTTTACAGATGACACGTGATTCCCTAGTTATAGTGAAGACAATTACAAGTAGCATCAAGCCAGTAATGATGATTCTACAGGTAACGGTGTCCAGTTTTCTATTTCCAGCTCAGATAATGAAATATCCTATAAAGATGTGTTCACAACCACTTGGTGAGACCAGAGTAAACTGAAGCCATTCAAACTAGTTCTGCCTTTTCCCCACTTCCATTAATAAAGAATGTCACAAGACGCTCATTATCACAAGTTCTTTTTAGATTACAGATCCATCATTTGCAATAAATAATTGATGCAAACACTTTAATAAGTCACATGAAAGCATTCATTACTACCTGACTAGCTTCCGCTTGTGCTTAAGCACAGTAGAAGCAAATTACTCCCACGGCCTCCAACGGACTGACACACCTTAGAAAGCTTAACGTCACTGTTAGAAGGTCATTTTTACAGATGCATGTATGCTTCCCCATCGCAATCACAAGAGCAAACATTGACTGATACAAGTAACCTGTTGTTTTGAGATGAGTATGTGAAGAATTATCACGACCTTGACCCATCCTTGTATAGCAAATGGCTAGATGACCTATCAGTTGCAGCTTGCAACACCTTTTCCAGCCTCTTCCCCACTTAGGGTGAATGGTGAAACCCTGAGCAGAGCCGATGCACTTTGGAACATTCATCAAGTATTTTACTGGTCCCACAGCACACAACTGGTTTAAGGATTATTCAGGACAGGAACACTCATGTCATTAAGCCTTTTAACAAATGGTAGAAATACAAAATGTCAGGACTAAAGCTTTTCAAGAGTGCACTCAAAGGTCAAGATTTTATCCAAGCACAGTGAGAGCCTACAAAGCATGTTCTGATGAAACAAAGCAACCTTGCCTACAGTAACAGCAGTCACATTTGCCTTATCTCATGCCTTCAGGGAAGAGTTTACTAGGAACAGTGCTGTCATCTAGCCCCTCCCTACTTTAGTATTCCTTACAGCAGTTAAATTAAGTACATCTGGGCAAATATGCATATGCTCTCCTTTTTTTGCAAAGCATTATATACATTTCTCATGGCAGTGATGAGGGGAACATGTAGCAAAAAAGCCACACAACGCCTTTCAAAAGAGGATGAAACCCGGAAACTGATATTCAGTATTTTCCTAATTCAGGTTGCCGGTTTCATGAAGGAGGTGTATTCAACCATGCAGCTAGTTACACCATCTTGCAAGTTCAAGTGTCAGACCTAGAGTTTTCTGGACATGCTAATCTATTCTTGAGACAGGCACTCCCTGAAAGATGGCTTGTCATATCCTTCTGAAGACAGTACCTGTCACAGCGTAGAAGTTGTGGGAAGCAGTATGCAATGAGTATCTATCCTGGCTAAACACTGCATGAACTAACTCTTGAGCCGTTTAAGCTCCTGCCTCTCCAAAGGTAATCACACTACCTTTCAAAAGCTATTTACTACTTTTTTTTTTGTTCTATTCTTTGCTCCTCCTTTTACTATTTTTGCAATATCAAAACATGTGTAAGCATGTCTTCATCACTACCACATTACAGACTTTCTTCTTTCAGGCACCCAGACCCCTCAGCCTTCCTGGCCATAGCACATCAGGAAAGCACTTCCCTGCAGTCTGTCACTCTTCCATGTTGATTATGCAGGTTGCTCTCCCTGCAAAGACAATTAATTGCAACATCTGGCCAATGGCCTTCCAAACCCAAGTTCTCCTAAATCCCAAGTTACTTCTCCCATGACCTAAGCATTCAGCTAATCCCAAGGCAAGGACATGTTTGATGGTTATCTACATGGTGCAGTGAACTTCTCTGGCCTGTATCAACTGCAGTGGCAGTGCAAATGCTTTTTAACCCGTGGAAATCAGCAGATCACATCCATGAAAGACTTTCCTGACAAAAACTTCTGTGTGCAGCTAACACAGGAGGCCTGGTTTCCAGCCCACATGTTGCTGCATCATCAGAGCCAAGGGAGAGGGAGCTAGTGTGCCCCCTTTCAGGCTATATCACAAAACCAAGATCACCCCTTGGATTTGCACTGCACTGGTCACATCTTTTTCAGGTACTCTTGCTAGCCGTCCCCAAGAACTTATATATGTATGTAGAGTAGATAAACTGCCCTAAAAAAAGTCACCCTTTCAACTTGTTAAGGTAGAACTGTTGCCCCATAAATCCAAGATCAAAGAGCTTAGGAATGTCCTGAAGTTCCAGGATACTCTACTGTTGTAGACACGTCTTCCCCTTTCAGTTATAAGCAGCTCAGGCAAGTCGGACAACAGAATTTCTAACCACGTTGTGGGCTTGTTGATTCTTTGTGTGGTTTGGATTGGTTGGGTTTTTTTTGTGGTTTTTTTTTCAACAAAGCCAGTCAAGAAAGATTGTTTCGCATATTTCCCAACATTAGTTCAGCCTACTCACTACTTATCCAGGCAGGTAAGTCCAGCTGAACCTCTGACAGTGAAATCTGCTCACGTAATATGTAAAAAAACCTGTAGTGAAGGTATAAACCATTCAATTCATGTACATACAGCTCCTCAGACATGCCAGCATTTTAAGAAGACAGTTAGCAACAATAGTAGCTGGATACTTTGACCTAGAAGGATGTAGAAAGAGAATTGAACTGAACACATTGTCAGAAGCCCTGCTAATCAACTTCCTCCAGGACCAGTCTATCAGTAGGATGTAGTTTGAAGCAATTAGGCACAGGAGATTAACTTTACTAACTGTTTCATTTTCTAACCACTTTTCTCTAGCTGCACACATATTAACCTTGGGGATTCATTTGCACCATGTTACTCTCACCAACCTATCATAAAGACATATCCTATAACTGCATTTCTACAGGCAGCTGGAGTATGACATTGATATTAAAGCCACTAGCTCAGATTTTAATGAGCAACACTGAGCTTTCCAGAGCATCCACAGAAGTTATGCCTTTGCAATATAACAGGCAGGTTTCCCCCAGCCTAGCGGATGTAGGCTGAGCTTAGCAAGCAAAGCTTAAAAAAGTTTTTCATCAAGCATTACAAAGGAGCATAGCTATCAGGGCTCCTCTTTACTCACTGAGCAATTTACTTCTTTACAATACTTCTAATTCCCCCTGACACTCTTCTATTCCCACAGAAATCCAGAAAAACTTTACTAATGATCTTTGTAGGTTGCAGGCGGGCTTTTATCTTTCATGGGAACTTTGCAATTCAGACAACACAACTGCAGTTCCCTTGCTCAAAGGGAAACTCACAGCCTATCTTACTCTCAGCTCCTAATGAAGACACATACCTGCTAACTACCCTTTCATAGCAGTGAAAAGCATATGCTGAATAAGAAAGAAAAGGTTAGGCTGCTTACGCTGCAGGTTAATTCAATGAAACCAGAAGCGCCTTTTGGAGACAACAAAAGTCAACTTGCATTAACAAATCTGTCCTGATATGCTAGTCTAAGTCAGCATCTTTTGTGGTCCAGCAGCTCACCACAGAGTTGCTTGATCACCAGGCAGAAGGGGGCCTGCAGTCTTAACCAGAGCCAGGGCTGCCAAATTTCTGACAGTCCTGTGGTAGGTACTGCAGGCATCCAGGGCAGGGCATGACCAGCCACAGAGGAAGGGGCTTTGCTCCTGCTTACAGGGGGCTCAAGCCACAGGCACAGCAGACCAGGCCTGCTTACCGAGGGACACCAGGGCACCAGCCAGCCCTGAAGTCAGAGAACACATCAGTGGCCCCTCATCTGTCTCAGACCCCCTTGCATAAACTGAAGAACTTGAACTGCACTTATGGAGAGGTCACACCAAGCAGGCTGCCAGCAGGACAGAAAGCTGCTGGGACCTTCACCCTGAGTAGTGGGAAGCCACTTCCCACACCTCACGCTGCTCTGCCCCATGGCTGTGAAAGTCTGGGACTTGAGACACTCATCTCCTTACAGGGGTCGGCTCCATGCAGGTGGAACACACAGGCCCCACTGACAGCACCAGCCCCTGATCACTAGCAGGACCCCAGGCTGGGAGGACTCCCAAGGTGGAGCCCATGGACATGCCTGACCCCAGCAGCAGGGAGGTGACTCACGCTGGGAGAAAGCCAGCAGGAACCACTGGACTGGCTCCTCTGGAGCTGTGCTCACAGGCAGCTGCAGAGGGGACAAAGTTGCAGAGCTCCAGGTGACACAAGCCTTGACTGCAGCACTGTCACCTTCCCCCTGCTCCCAGCACTGAGAGCCACATCCTCCATCCCTGCTGGGGGGGGGACATTGCCCACAGTGCTACTGAGGGCATGCCTGCCTCCACCCTAAAACACCGGAAGCCCAGCCCAAGGCAGGAGTCAGCACTGACCTACTGGTGGACCACCCCAAACACACTGCAACATTTTGTTTGTTTTTGAATGAGAAGGGACAAGCACATTCACACCCACGCACAGACACAAACACCAAAAGCTTCTCCAGAGCAGGAAGGGGACACCAGGCAGCCATTTTGCCTACCCACCACCACAGAGCAGAGGCCCACATTCAGGAGGCATGGAGGCCCACGGCACTCAGCGAGCTAAAGAGCTACAGAGGTTTCCAGAAGGCAAACGCCAGAGCACAGGGCCACTGGGCTGCCCAGGCTGCCAGCAGAGGCCATCACAACTGAGGTAACCAGCAGCTCCCCCCTGCCCTGCAGGACCACAGCTTCTCCCACCAAAACACTGAGGTACCAGAGGAACCACCACAACAAATCCCAAACCCCAACCACCCCTCACCCTCCTCCCTTTCCTCTGCATTTATTAACTACATGCAGGCACACTCCATTAGTTACTAACACAGCCCACCTGCAGCAGGGTCCACGCACTGCCCCAGAGTACAGCTGAAGGTAAAAAGCCTTATACATCCTCCTCTTCCCCTGTCATTCTCTCATAATTTTTATTTTTTTTTTATATCAAGATGAGTGTTTTGCCTCAGCTGTGACTCCAGAAGTTTTTCAGTCAGGTGCTCACTAATGCGCTGGCTCCATTGTGCTCCACTGTCCCCGTTGCTCAGCAGCCCTGTGTCAAAGGATCAGCAAAAGGACCGCTGATCCTTTCTTACCTGCTCCTGAGGTTGAAGGAAATAAACGTTTGTGCTAAGACTCGTGAAGAGAATCATCACATGTGCTGGATCAGGAGGCAGGGAAAGGGCAGACATTAAGCCCCAACTACCCCGTAAGCCCCCAAGAGGCACTGAATTCTGATGGAAGTCATAGCCAAAGAAAAAATTTCTCCTCTGGCAGAAGCTTATCAGTCCTCTACTTTCCCCTGTGAAGAATTGTGTCTCTATGCCTCGCATTTAAACACACAAGCTTGCAGGGAGTTATTTACTCCTCTCCACCTGACAGCTCAGTTAATTTGGGAAGCACTCATCTGACCCTGCAAGCCTCTGGGTAGACACCACACTCCTGTCATAAACCGGGTGAGCAGCTTTAGGCAAAGTACAGCAATTTGAAAGAGCCACCATTGCCACAGAGGCTATTAACCCTTCCCTGCAGAAAGAAGGGAACCTATGTAAACTGTCATTATGACCACGTGCATCATTGCAATGCATTATTCGTATCGTGGTGGCATCAATAAGTTCCAATAAAGTCATAAGCTCCTCTGTTCTGCAAGCACATAGCCCCAGCCATAGATCCCTGAAGTTTAAGTAGGTAAGACAGACAAAGGGTGCGGAAATGAGGTATAAGAAATTAAATTATTTTCCCAAGGTCACTCAAGAGTTTTGTGGCAAGCTAAAGTAAAAACCCGACTCTGCATCTAGGGATTAACCACAAAGGCCTCATTCCCTCATCTCCCAGTCAGTACATCTGAAATGCTTTTTGCCACCTGCCATCCTCCTCCTTAATATTACTTCATTTCTGAGGTTTAGTTCCTGGCGCATGCCCATTTGGCAGACACTGCCTACACGTCAGAGCCCTAGGAGCTGTTATGTTATTATGGTTGTCCATTTTAATAATGGTGTGTGTCTCTGTCTTCCCTGTTCTGCCTTGTCATGTTCTCCACCTGATGTTTCTGAACTGTTTTCACAGGCTGCAATCACGTTCAAATCCAGGGCCTGATATACAGATACTGGGAGTTAGATGAAGTAAGGACGATAGTGCTGCATCACAGATGTGTCCTCAACTGCCAGCACACAAAAAAGGTCTCTTTAAAAAACCTGTAAAGTCCAGAGCAAGTAGCATCAGAATTTTCCAGACCTACTACTTTTGAAACCATCAGTTCGTTCACTAGACCGTAATAGCAGAATGAGCTATAAAATGTGAAATGACTGTGTCCTGTCCAGCCTTGGGGTAATCTTTAAACACTCTTTATGAATCAGAGATACATACTATGACAGTTTTTATTAATTAAACTATTCTCTAGTGCTAGAATGCTACCAAGAAGTTAAGCAATGTATATGTTCGACTGTCAGATATGGTTCAGATTTTATAGTATCCAATGAAACATCTGTTACTTTCTTCAGTGTGGCTGCACTCAACAATGAGGCTACAAAGCTCATGTGTCAGAAACATTCCTATTTAAAAAAATCATAATCTCTATTGTTTTTCCTGGTTATCAAATAACATCACTGGATAGGCCCTTCTGAGTAAGAGGGAAGTTTCTACACATGAAACTCATGAAACTTCCAGAGGAACACTGTGATTTGGGGATCTTCTCTGATCCCTAGGACATCCACTCACAAGCCAGTTCACACAGCCTCTTAGGGGACAGAAGGTGTTTGTTAATGCTTAGGCCTCAGTAACCTAGGTTATAGCTTCACCGTACTCTGGGATAAGGAAATGTTCTTCCACTAAGCAGCCACCTTGAGATTCAAATCAGGTTAATGTAAACTGCAAATTAATGTATTTATAACATACAAAAAAGGCAATATAGAGACAAATACTTACAAAAGATACAGGTGAAGAAATGAAAGGGAAAAAAAGTATAATGTATTTTCACCAAGGTGAAATTCTCAGAACACCTTTCCCTCGTGACATCTAAACTATTATGAATATTTTCCTTATAAAGACTGTTGAATTAACATGTGAGGGGATCTTGACAGATTAAATTCCCTCCCTTCACTTACCTGCTTTTCTCAACAAGCCTTATATATTTCATATTCATTTAGGAGATGATAGCCTTGATATTTTCTAACTAACTAAGAAAGTTAGAGAACATCTATTTTAATGAATAACAGTCAAAATCGGGACTCTGTTCTCTCTCAGGAGTGTGCATTTCAGTTCAAAGCCTCTCATCACTGAACTAGGTATTTGTTAGCAATGTCTCCGTAAAAACATGTATGTTACAAGCATATGAGGAAAATTAAGTCATTAAGCTCATAACTGGTGCTTGTTCAAGACTGGACACAAAATTACCAACCATTTGGAGGCAACTGATCCTTTAGCATTTATACTATAAATATTCAGTAACCATCAGCATACTCATAGGTCTTCACTATACTAGGCAAACATTTCAGGCTCATATTTCTTCTGCTCATATTTCTGCAAACAGCTTGACATGTCAGATTGGCAGCTTCTCCTGAAAGAAGCAAAAAGATGAGCCACTGCTTACCATGAGGCGACAGGAAAGAGTTCAGCATATATCTGGGCCCATGGAATCCATTCATTATCTTGATCTGTTAAAATACTGTGATTTTTTTTTCCTGGGGTGCTTTTCAATTTCTCAGCATAGAGCAAATTATGTGATAGAAGTCTTAATAGAATTCAGAGAATTCATGCAGCTTTGGGATTAGATTCCATTTTACTTCAATTCTCTCTTATGCTGCACTCAGAGACATTGTAGCTTTTAGGACTATTTTTAATATTGTCACCTAAGTGTCCCCCAATATATATATGTGTGCAGGAGCGGTAAGTCATTAGGATGACAGATGCTGCCAAACTGATTCCAGAGTATCTGTCTTGTGCTCTCCAGAGCTACAGAGTGATGGCATTGTCAGGCAATATGAAATATAAGAAATGTGAGGATTAAATTTACATCAAGCTTGGAGAAAGAAACTACCTATGCACCACCCAACCTCATAATTATTTCTAGTTGCTGTCAGCTTCCATGAGTGAAAACATGGCAACATGTGCCACAAGTCCCTGCTAGTGAGAGATACTGTAATAAGGGACAGACATCTTTGGTAACCACAAGAGAGTGACACTAGTTCCTCAGTGTATTTTCCCTAAACTTCATAACAATATCACCATCAAATACAGACTACATGTAACTTAGCCAGTCTACAGGCAGGTCCTAATATTTGGCAATCCTGGGTAACACGGAAAGATTTCATCTAGGTTGGGAGAAAAGGAGTTAGAGTTATTTCATCAGGGCAATGGATGTGTGCTCTGAGATAGACTTTTTTTGAATAAGCAAGGTTAGTAGAACTCTCTATTTTCAAACCTGCCTAGTGCTTTGCATTGCAGAGCACCTATTTCAGTTATTTATGCATTTGTCAGCCAAACCTGCTGGGCTGCATTTTTCCATACTATGTGAAAAACTATTAGTCTTAGTCCCCCATTATTTGGAAAATGTTAAATCAAAACTAACACTCTGTTTCTAAGAACAAGACTAAGGGTTGATTTTGATGTTAAAAAATGACAGCATTGGCAACTGTTTTCTTGTTTTTATTAGAGAAAAGCTAGAGAATCATTTTCTTTGAAGAAGCAAGTTTAAATTTGACCTGGACCTGGTGTTCCCTAGAAAATCTGCCCATGTTTGCACAAAATACAAAGCCTTTGCACGATGACAGTCTGTTCGTCTTCAGTAGAGTTATTTAATAGCTTCATCGAATAGCTAAAATTTCATCCTCGCTGAGCAAGCATTCACACAACTCCTCTGCATGCCAAGGCTGTGCATGCATCACCCCTGCAGAGCAACTGTTCATGCCCAAATCTCATAGATCCTTTGTGTTACTGCACTGTATGTTTATAAGCCATCATCACAAAAACATAGCCCAGGCCTGTGTGTGACAGAACTAAATTTTCTGTATTTTCTGTGTGCTAGCTACCTGTCAGTAGGGTCTCTGGGCCATGGTGATGCAAGGGCAAGGGAAAGCAAGGAGGCAGTTTCAGCAGTATGGGGAAGGAATGTCTCTTCTTCTGCAGCAGGGCCCAATCAAGAGCATGGGAAATAAAGTCTGGGAAGTAAATTGGGAAAAAGTGTCTGGGCAACAAAGCCTGGGATGGAGGTGGCGAAGACTCTTTGAGCACTCTTTGAGGTCCATGGATAATAAGGAGGAATTGGAGGACAAGTAAAGGAATAAGGAGAGGAAGGAATGGAAGCTGAGGACAGAGAGAGAGGAACTAACAGAGTAAAGATACTACATGTGGGAACAGCAGGGATGGAAGGTAATAGATAGGGGGAATGAATGGACAAATCTATGCCCACCAGAATATTTCCCGGCAAAGCCTGGAACAGGAGGCAAGACCTCATGGCTTCCCCACTGTCGGACAGCACCAAGGAAACCTGCTTGAAAAGAGTCCTGACCCCTGCTAGTACTGATCTGCTAAAGCCCTGACAGCCTCTTCCTGGTGAGGACTCGCCAGTGTCCTCAGGAAATCTCTCTCTGTTCAGCCTGACTGTGGTTTCAAACAGAGCAAATTCAAAAACAACTTGAAAATACAAAGGAAGCATTTTTCACATTGCAGAATAGATCACCTCAAAGTGATTCCAAAATCTGCAGAAGAGCTCAACCAAAGTAGCTCAAAGCAAACAAAGGCGCACACTGATTTCAGCTGGCTTTACCTAGCGAGACAAAAAAAAAATACCCCAAGAGGCTGGCTGATGGTATGCCTGGGTGTGAAAACAAACTTGTCATATTGAAGGTATTGCCACTTAGGAGTCGCACCAAGCCACAGTGGCTTTTTTCAGTCTCCCACTGTTACAACATGGTACAACAGGTTAACCGTGAGCCAGCAGTGTGCCCTGGCTGCCAAGAAAGCCAATGGGATCCTGGGGTGCATCAAGAAGAGTGTGGCCAGCAGGACGAGGGAGGTTCTCCTTCC
>Ga0065711_1031629_pt1 | contig 29178 bp, 11 predicted proteins | sample Hoacrofraction12_FD_59098 | JGI IMG/M metagenome (GOLD analysis project Ga0065711, IMG submission 59098) | Hoatzin crop microbial communities from Cojedes, Venezuela - Epithelial fraction 12 v2 (version 2) | ecosystem: Host-associated > Birds > Digestive system > Esophagus > Crop | place... | reverse complement strand
CTCCTCCTGTTTATTGCCCATGCTACGTGCATTGGTGTAAACACACTTGAGCTGGGCTGTCAATCTCACCCCTGGCCTTGGCACTCCAAGCCTAGGCTCATCCCTAGTGAGCTGGGCAATATCCCCTTCAAAAAGTGTTTGATTACAAAATAGGTGAGAAAGCTTTAAATTTCAGTGCACTGTTATTAGTATGCATTTTCAGTTTCTTTGCTTGGAAATGTGAAGTTTCTATAGTTTCTGACTGAATTATGTCTGAATTATTTTAGCCCTTATAAAATAAATTTTAATTCTGAATCACCATTTACACATTTAGAGGCTATTTTCTGTAAACACTTGTTCAAATAGACTTGCGCTGCTTGTTTTTCCTGCCAATAAAAAACTTAGTCATAATATTGTGCAAAATTATCATGATTAGGATGCACACAAAATGAGCACAGTCTGGAATTAAATTCCTAATGAACATTCGTATAATATTGTACTAGTGTGACCTGTGGTAAACTCCTAGGGATACACTAGAGACAGGAAACATCTGATGTGAAGATTGTGCCTCGATTTTGTTGAAGAAATGTACTATTAACAGAAGGGCAGTCGATTAGAGACACAAAACCCCAGGGCTCTCTTGCAACAACTTGCTTGTCTGTGGAGAGGTGAGTATTCCACTTCTTGCCCACAGTTTTCACGTCCCAGCCACTACTCATGCACCTGGCTTTAATTAGCAGCCTCCATCACATCATTTTTGCTTGCATTATTGTACAGGACTTTTAGTTCTTGTGGATAATTGCTGCTGCATTTCACTCCCTCCCAAAAGTAATGTTTTAGAATTGTGGATAAAGGTAGAACAGGCAATGAAAGGAAACAAGACAATATGAAAGGGATTCAGTTGTCTAAATGAAGGTGTCCAGGATCATTTAGGATGCCTTCCACCACCCAAGATAACTGGTCAGGGCTGATGTAGGACTTAGGGGGACTCTGGCATCTCTCTGGAGCAGCGGTGAAAGTGCACAATGCCTGAAATGACACTGTTTGGATAAGCAAATCTCACACTGTCAGTCCTATCAATGTGCAGTCCTTAGTGCTGGCACCTTAAAACTTGTCAAATTTTTATAGGCTTCAACTAGTCAAGAACTGAGGAATCATAGGACAGTAATAACACAACTTTGCAGGTTAGTACAGAACGGAAGAAAACAGAAAAGGGTGCTTGCTTCAAATGCTAAACATAAAAGATCATCTGGGATGGCTAATGGAAGGAGCTGACTCCTTGTTTTCAACACTGAATGAGAGACAGTAGATGGGATGCAGTACTTAATGACTGGTGAAATTCAAAGAGAAGTATGATTTGACCAAAAGAGCAGATTCAGGAACTTCTCTGTGTAGGAGCATTCAGAAGATGCTTAATGACGAAAAGACTGCATTTAAAAAGAACAAAAGAATGGTTTTTCCTCCAGACAGAAAATTAGGAGAACCTAAATGACGCAAATGTATTGGCTTTGAGATGCTGTGCAAGAACAAGTGTAATACTGGGACTCTGATTGGATGTAGGGTCTTGACTGAGATCTGAATCAAAGTTGCTGCCCAGGACTCTGGACAGGCACAGGCAGACTGGCAGCATTCCCCTCCCAGAATGAGAGGATGGGGAAGCATGCCAAACACTGCTTAGCAAATCCCTAAACAGTCCACTCTGTGACAAATTCCAGAAGATGAAACGCATTGACATTGCTAGCCACTTGCAGGCCTTTTGTTTTGCAATGGTTTTATTAGGCTGTTACAGGTTTATGACTGCCTTCAGCAGGGTTTTATGTGGCAACCATACCTAAAGTCTCTACTCAATTCTGCAAGACCTTTTGTACCTTCAGTAGCACACTGAGCTCAGGTTTCTAGCAGACATAACGAGGACGCAAAAAAGAAAAAAAAGAAAAAGGTTATTTGAGACAAACCCCAGTTGATTTACCTCAAAAGGTTTTCTCTTCTCCAGGAGATAGCACATCTAAGATAGAATGACAGGAGAGCTGAGTCAACCTGGTGGTTTTCCAGTTCAGCACAGGCTGTTATTGATGCTGTAACACTGCTGCTGCATAGAATGATCTTTTGGATACCTCAAGAATTTAAGACACTTGTCAGCTGCATTTTGCAGAACCTATTTGTGACACAGGACTCTCCAGATTCAAAAAGCTTTACACATTAGCTTTTTGGCTTCAGACAAACGCTCACTATTGCATTCTTTTGCACTGAATAGAGGCTGTTACAGTGTAAATGTGCCCTTATCTAATTCATAGGGTTACTTCCAGCTAGCCAACACAACTACACATGACTGTGCAGTTGTTAAGTGATTATTTTATCTCCTCTTGAACAGGTTGGGTTTTTTCCTTTATTTTTGTCTCCCATCAGGGTAAGATGAAGGAAGGGTGGAGGCATGGGGTAAGTACAAATGCACTGTATTTAGGTCTTGCTTTCATATGAATCCCTACAATACTGAAGTTATTGCATTAGATCTTCCCATAGCCTCTTTGTTGCTGATTCTGGCCTGACTTATTTGTTGATGATGGATGATATGTTTCTATTACATGATACCTTTCATTCAGAAGGTTTGCAGTGCACTATTTCATTTCTGTAAAAACTCTCAATTTAAGCACCTAGTTGAATGCAGCCTTTTGCTGAATGCTGTGGTTATTCCAAAGCACCGAACTCCCTATCCCCTTTTCTCCAGTGCTCTGTCCTCTGCACCCAGCCACACAGGACACCTCACTTTTGCCAGCTCTGCCTTTCACTGGATCCCCAGTAAAAAGCTAGTTCAGCTTCTGAAGTGACACAAAACTCATCCAGCAAAAGAATAAATATTTTTCAGCTGGTTTTATGAGCTGAACTGGCTCACCTGTAAGACAGAGCTGGCACATGTAATAGAGCAGGACACTGCACCTACAAACAGGTCCTAACCTGATGGAGCCAGAGCAGGGAGAGGAAGAAGCTGAACTACCCCGCTGGGAGGTGCTTTGATTACACAAGTGTTTTAGATGAGCTCAGCTGTCTAACTGCAGACAGAAGTTAATTAATGGCAATAGTCTGAGCTGGACTTGTCTTGGACCAGAGTTCAGAGACATGTGCTCTTTAATGCGAGCAGCCACATGTGCAGATTCTGCTGTCCTTGAAAGTAAGGCAGGTTCACTAACGCTGCTTCTTGTTAAAGTCTCCAGGCCAGTTTAACACCTTTGCTTAAACGAGAAGAGATCAGCAACATGCCCTTCTGCAGCAGTCAATCTGAAAAAAACCAAAAAAAATCTTCCTTGGTGTTGCTGACAAATCTATCAGTAAGACATGCTGAGAAAGCAGCTGGATGTGATATAGCTGTAAATAGTGTATTACATTGCTTGTATTTTTGGGACTCCATCTGAACTGAAAGATCCACGAGAATATCGCCTGGACAGGGCAGTGAATCACTGAGATAGTGAGCTCTGCCCCTTCTGTTGAGGTATTTCTACTGTGTAGAGAGCAATGTAAACAGAGAGAAAGCAAACACTAAAAGGAGCATTTCTGTAGGCTAGTGCTTAGGCTACTCATCTAAGAGAGAGCCCTGGGCTCTGGTGCCCACTTGCTGGTCTGCTGATGCAAAAGATTATCGAGTATCAACTGCAGATGAAGTCTCAGGCACTGAGGACAGGACACCGAACTCCCCAGCCTTGTCAGTGGCTGGGCTGGATTGTGGATTCTTTGTTCTTGGCTGCCTACAAGCACAAGTTCATTAGTATTTTTGGAGAGTCCTTACTTTCCCCAGCCTGGCCCAGCCTACTGTCTGGTGATCTGGTGATCAGCGCTGCCCAGGCAACGTAGGCTTGTATGCCCTTGGGCGAAAGATTCCAGTGTTTCCCACCTGGGTTGTTGAAAGTCAGTGAATGGTATCTGGGACAAAGTGGATTCAGTGCAATGTGTCTCTGACAAGGATGGCGCAGCAATCTGCTTCTTCCTGACACCCTTATCTTCTCATCCATCTGTCATTCCCTAGCTGCCTTCTTTTGCTGGTCTGAGACTTTTGTGACAATCTTTGTGAGAGTATATTGCCTAAAACATGTTCAAAAGAGACATACTCTTGCGACTGGCCTGATCTCTATGTATGCTGTGCCTAGGATGGTCAATAGTGCGATAAGGATAGAGGGACATCTTGGCGTGGGGGAATCAGTGTGGCACAACCTCCTCCTAGGTAGGAAGGAATGGAAAGTGATAGGCCAAGACAGCAAGGAGCCCCCAGCACTTCGGGGAGTGCTGGTAAATCAGCACAGGGGCTCATCTGGGGATGTGAGCAGTGGGTTTGAGACAGCACGAAACTTCATTGAGTACTGCTGGGCCAAATCTGGGCAGGGAACAGAACAAATCCACGTAGGGAAGCCAGCAACAGTCAGCTGAGTCAAATGCTCTTCATCCTTCTGAAAACATGGGGTTATTTCCTTCTCTGGGTGATGATTTTAACAGCACCCCTTCTACCTCACCTTTTTACAGTTGGTGTAGGTACACACAGACATACCTACAACCTGTATAGCTCAGTGGTTACAGACCTTCTCACGGGGGATCCAGAAGTAGAAATACAGCACTCTTAGTTGAGACAGTTTATCTCCAGAGGATAAAGTTCAGGACTCAGAGGCATGATATGTCACTGTGGCATAAGAAGCTAGTTTACGCTAAATTTGGGTCCGAGGTGGTTGGTATCTGTCTCTGTGAATGCTCTCAGCCAGCCCCTCACATGTCAGACCCTACATGAGAAAGGCTTAAACTGTGATGCATCATGCTACAGCCAAGGTTGGCTAAGTTTCTGAACAGGGATAATTGTTCTGCCTTACCTCACAGATGGCAACTTGATAATCTACAGTCTAGGCCCTCACCCAGGAACTCTTGCAGTACTTTGCAAGACCTACCTTTTTGATAAATCTCTAAGCTTTGAAGGGCTGTGTGTTCATAACACCTTCTGACCAGCTTGTCTGAGAAATTAAGGAGCATTTTTATTCTGAACATAAACATGAATGTAGTGTAATTTAATGAACTTCATTGAAGTACTTCTGGATTTACTTTAGTGTAGTTGACAGCAGAATTTGTCTCTATATGTGTTGGCATGCACTCTATGGGACATTGTGAGAAAAAACAACAAAGTTATCCTTCTTAAACCATGTTTCAGCTTGTTAGTGGATCTGAGCTTTAAACGCTACACTCTAGTCTAATGCCAGAAATTTTACCTACTTTCAGATCTCCCCATTGTAAACTGTCTGCCAAGCCTTGAAGACTGTAGGTGTAAAATACAGTTCAGTAAAATACTCTTAAGTCTGAGACTTGCCAAGCAAAGTAGAGTCCATGTCTCTCCTGTATTAATGACTTATATTGTAGCATGTCTGGAAAACTAAGGCTTTAATTAGTAAAAAATAGAAAATGCTTTACAACATAGCCAATTTTGGTACATCAGTGCTACTTCTTAGAAAATAAGTTTGAAAAGGTTTTATTTACTCTTACCAAAGGAAAAAAAAGTGAATGTAGTATCATGCTGAAAGTTTTGATTCCTTCTGGTTAGCCAGAGAACAGGTATATGCACAAGCAAGACTTCACGTGATGTAACTGTGCACGTAAATATCTTACCTAGATTTAGCCTTTGTGAGCAAGAGGTTTGTCCTGTTTATCGGCTGAAGACTAACCACATACTAGCCTGTGTCAATATAAGAATAGCCATTGGAATTGATTACACTCCTTTAGTCAATACTCATTAGCTCACATCTGGAACAGTGCATCCAGTTACAGGACTCCAACAGAAGAAAGACATCGATAAACTGCAGCAAGTTCAGCAGAGAGCCACCAAGACGGCTGGAGGCTGGAGCATTTACCCAGATAGGAGAGGCTGAGGGAACTGGGATGATTCAGCCTGCACATGAGGTTAATAGCAGCCTTCCAATACCTTCAAGGAGGTTACTGTGAAGACAGAGCAAGACTGAGCTGCACAGTGGGAGAATGAGAAACAATGATAATAAACAGAAATAGGGAGATTACAAGTAGATATAAGAAAAAATTGTCTCCATGGGGATAACTTTTCATTGGAACTGGTAAACTAGACAGCCTGTGGAACTGGACAACCTGATTTGAATCCAGTGTTGACACTGCTTTGAGCAGCAGGCTGGTGTAGACATCTGTCTGAGGTCCCTCACAACCTGAATGAGTTAGTGATGTTGTGATCTTACAGAAACATCAGTGAAAGTGAATGTAGCAAGCTACCAAAGCAAAATGGAAGTTTATTTCGTCTGGATGCGAATTCTGATACATTGCAAGATTTAAAACAATAGCAGATGACTAGGCATCGTCTCGACTTCTCTTTCTCTGCTCTGTACCTAATGAGTTTTTCATGAAGTCATTACTGTCAAGCCAAATTAAATGACAGCAGACTTAATCCATTACGTTACTTCTGATTTACTAGCCAAGTAAACAGCTGTATGAACTTAAACAAAGTTATACCGTCAACTGAAGGAAAAGCATAAAAAAACCCACCAAATGCACAAGAAGAGAGCAAAAAAGATGAAAAGTGAAGGGCCAAGTTGTCTTTATTATTTTCAATGCTGTTTAAATATATTTTTGACATTTAAATTAGTGGTTTACTCCTCTATTCTTTGGGTCACATTCAAACTTCATAAGTTGTGTCTAGCCCATAGCTGCAGTATGAATTCAGGATGCACGGTAGACCTATAACCTGCTGTCTGGGACACCAGTCTGCATTTAGCCTCAGCTCAGATTGTCTAAAATTTTGGTGACGCTAGAGTTTAGAATGGACTCCAAGTATTCTGCAGTGCAAAACCATCCTAAGCTCTTCTGCTTGAGCTTATCGTTGCAAAGGCTGACGGGATAGCTGGAAGCCTGGATTTGACAGGGCTGCGGTTTAGTATGAGTTTGGGTTTCCCTACATTCTCTCTGGAACATAAGCATGGCCTTCCTTGAGCAAGGCAACTATCATACACAGACATTTATTTCGGTCTCTTGTTCACCCCTTGCGACTGTTTACAAAGCAAGACAGATGCAGTTGTTTAAACAGCAGTCAATGTTCAATATAACTGTGACGAAGTCTTCTGTCTTGTGGTATTACTATGAAATGGGCCAGTTGTATAGGAAGCTGCACATTTTATTCACAGTTGCATTCACATTTGATTGCCAAAGCCAGTCTGATCTACTTTTTAAGTTTGCTTCAAATGCTATTATTCTTATTGATCTGACTATATAGCACCACAGAGTAATCTGACCAAAATATACAAACTGATCCTGATATCTCCAGTTGTGTACAAGGGTTGTTTGTGGATACTGCTGCTAATTTTGAGGGGGAAAAATAGCTATGACTCACTGTTGATCTTGTTAAGAACAGCAATGGATAAATGGTTGGGTTAACGTAGATTTCTAAGAGGGAACCTTCATTTTACTTGGCTTACACTGCCATTATTTTAAAAACAGCTAGATAAAAAGACCCATTAATCTAATTTCCGTCAGTGTTTTCAAACATGCTGCAACATAAAATGCCTGATAAAATTATTAAGATTATTTATTTCACAGTCTCAGTGTCTTTACATGTCTGAATGGCACCAAGCCAGGGGTCTACTCAGAGTAGTGTTTAGTGTGCACAGGCAAAAAATAAAACAAAAATATTGGTTAGAAAAGCTATTTTTTAAAGTAACTTGCTAGAGCACCCTGGTTTGTATATTAAGCATTCTCACAAAAGGTAAATCCACTCATGTTTCCAGGCAATTCAATGAATAAGAAGCACAGAATACTTTAAAAAAATGGAAGACACTTTCCTTTTTGATTTTGTAAAATCTTGATAGGTAATGTTTTTTTTTAGGTGCTCCTTACTATCATGTTATCTAAAGATGCAGAAAAGAAGTGGGGGGAACTGACTTTAAAATGTAGATATTTTGGTGAAAGATAGCAGTCCTGGATCAAAACACAAACAAACTATGTATGTTCCCCAAAATATGATCTGCTATAGCCAACAATTAACTGACTCACACAGTGTAAAGCTGATTAGCCAAGATTTTGCTTCTTTCACTTAGTAGGTCTTTATGAGTCTCATTTTGCCACTCTGGCTCAAATTGAGGTGTACCTTACTCCTCAAGGCATGCCTTTGAGTCTAGTTACTCTACCTAGACTCTACTCAGGATGACTAAAACTTCCAGAATCTAGTTTTGTGTGTTATGTTAATATTTTAAAGATAACTGCAGCCTCAATTTTGGTTGCCAAGACTTTGTAGCAAGTAAATTCTGTAACCAAAAAAACGGAAGGTAAACCACAGATACAACCACAGAAATTTCTTAATTAACAGAAACCAGCCTGAAGTTGTGTTTTGAAACTGAAAAGTGTTCTCTTTCTTCCCATTTTCACCATTGTGGCTTAAATCTCCATGCTCTGGTTACCATAGAGTATATGGCCACAAACATAGAGATTAGTCTTAGCATTGGTGCTAGTAATTAAATCATAGTGCAGGGGGTGATTCTACAAACTCTGTGTTGTGAATCCATGTACCCAGGCTATAATACAGTAAGACTGATTTAATTATTTTGGTTTAGGATACCAGGGGCTACAGTACATTCTATGTAGTTTCTCAGAGACCTTCAATATTATAAAACTTAGAAGTCTGATTCTAAAGAGGCCTAATATTATAAAACCTAGAGGTCTACGTTGCTCTGTAAGAGCTATATCACATCATCCAAATGGGAGTTGCAGGACCCAGTGACTTAAGTGGAAGCAGCTTGTGACAGTCAATAGGAAATGCTGAAGAGAAGAATATATCTTAACTCATTGAATCATATAGTAATTTACATTGGATTTTCCCTCTGAAGGTCAACTAACCCAACCTGCTTCTCAAAGCAACTCAAAACTTGTTAGGGCAGGTTGTCCAGTGCCATATACAGTTTAACTATGAATGTGTCCAAGGATGGAGATTCCACAAGCTATCTGAGCAACCTGTTTTAGTGGTTTATCACCTTCACTGTGAAGACTTTTTTTCTTGCATCTATACAGGATTTCCTGTGTTGCAATTTCTGTTCATTGCATCTCATTTTTCCACTGTATGCACGTCTGAGAAAAATTTGGCTCCATCTTCTCTATAACCCCTTCCATTCCCTTCAAGTAGACAACAATTAGATTCCCTTTGATCTCTTCTTGAGGCTGAATGAAAGTTGTCTCTGCTTCTCTCTTTACTTCCCAGATCCCCTGACAACATCTGTGGTCTTCCACTGGACTTACTTTAGTATGTACAAGGGAGATTGCAGCTGAACATAGTGCTCTAATCACAATCTCACAAGTACTGAATAGAGAGGAATAATCACTTTCCCTGAATGTTGTACAATCTTGCTAATATAGTCTAGGATTCTGTTGGTCTGCTGCTGGCTCCTGTTTAGCTTCCCATCCATGATGCCTAGTGGTCTGACCAAGTTTCCATCCACTTTGTAGTCTACTCATCCAATCTATGTCTCTCTAAAGGGGAACTATGGGAGACTAACTGTCTATAAAGACTCGCTAAAATCATCCACCTTACACATACCCAAAACAGCTCAGTCAAGGGTTCCCCATTCAGCTCAGTACTCATTCACTCCTAACTTGTCTGCCTGGTTTCTTGCACAATGGCATGAACCGCTCTTGTGCTTTCAGGAGGTTGTCTTTGAAAGCCAGCCAGCTTTTGTAGGCTTCTTTGCTCTTCAGAAAACCCTGAATAAGCAGAAATCAGCTCTCTTGGAGCCTAGGGTCATTATTCTGCGACTTGCTGTCCTTGTTTCCCCCAGGTTCTTAAGTTCTACCATTTCATTGTCACTGCAGCCAAAGCAGCCATAAACCTTCATGCTAACTCTTCCTTATTTGTGAACAATAGGTCCCTCTAGCTGGTTAGTCCACCATCACCACCACAGAATTTTCCTTGATGCACTCCAAATATCTCCCATATTGCTTGTGCCTTCTAACGTTGTCTTTCCAACAAATGTCATGGTGGATAGATTTCCCTATGGCAACCAGGGCCTGCCATCATAAAGCTTCTTCCAGTTGTTCATAAAAGACTTTATACAATTCCTCCCATGCACTGGCAGGTCTGTAGACGACACCCACTGCAATGCCCTCTTTGTTGGCCTTCTTCCTTTTAATGATATGTAAGTGACTAAATGTCATTGAAGCACTTGTGTCAGAATGGGACTTACAGCGTGAAACAGTCTCCTGGATTAAGATGCTTGCAGGTGTGTCTCAATAGAGTGCTAAACCATCTCAGTGGGTTCACACCTGGACCTGATTCATCCACCTGTGGATATCGACATCCCCCCATATAGAGATCCCCTTGATCGTGTACTCTTGACTTACAGCAGCCTTTAAATATGTGTGCAGAACTGGGCTCAGCTTCTTCCTCTCCCTGCCACCTCTTTGTCATCTACGGTGTTTTAAAAATGATGGTACTGATTTATGGCATTTTATATACAAGTGATTTACCTCATTTACATACAAAAATCTGAGAATTGTCAACAGGCATTGAGCTTTGTTGTAATGTCTTAAGTTCCAGGTACACAACAAAGCTGAACAACCTACAGTCCTTGACTAGCAAAAACCTGGACATCTGTAGACCACAAGTGCCTGTGTGGCTAGGCAGAGTTTTTGATATTTTCACTCTTAAGTTCAGTGCCTCAGTTCAATAGAAACTCCACTTTAGGCACTCTGTACATTTTAACCCTGGCTTTTAATCCTTTCAAATTGTAGATAAGACACTGATTTTTTTCAGGGACAACATATTTCTTATTCTAACACAGTTTTACTCAAGGATGGCTTTGTGAAGCAGCATCTGTATATATTCTCACCTGAATCTTTAGATCAGTTGGGCTAAATTAGCCTTAGCCCAAGGATACTTTTCTGTCTTGAAAATCCAACTCAAGGTCTCTTTTCTGTGGAGCAGTACCAGTGCTAGTGGTGATAAATATAAGATACTTGAGGTGACTGCTCTGCCACCCTATTGTGTTTAGTAAGTGTGCCTTAAATTCAAACATGGATCAACAAGAAAGGAACCCTCATTTAATTTAGCTATCTTGGCATTATCTCAGCGGCGCTAATAGAAGTTAAGTGTAGTCAGATACTATTTTTGTCTGGGAACTAAGCAGCTCAGATGCTGAATGCAGACAGAGAACTGTTCTGCTGACTAAGAAGCTGCTTTTTTGTATATAGTCATGTCTCATAGATGAGATACACTTAAAGCAGTAGTTTTGTATCAATAGTTGACACTGAATAAGCAAAAAATTCAGTATGTGTCAGATCGTGATGAGATACTCGTGCACCCATTTTTGTCAGTGTTGTGGTGTTGCATTTTTGGACATGACACACCCATGTAACGATCTTTCTGGAGTGAAGTTACTAGAATACTTTGTCATTTTCATTATATCTGGAGATGCAACGTATGATTGTGTGAAATCATGAGTTATTCTTTCATTGTAACAGTATATTTTTGATATTTTTTGTTCGATGTGCTCTGTGTAGAAGGTGTAATAGTGTCATAGAATCATAGAATCATAGTAGCAGGGGTTTAACTAAATAAGTATCAATGAGACAATTGTGGAGAAAGAGGGACAGGTAGTTTTATCTTCCAGACAGTAACTGCCTACCTCTTTCTCTCCTCTTCTTCACACACCCATGACCTTATTCTCCAGGAGAAAGGAAAATTGATGATTTCCTTTTTAAGAGGTGATGAATTTTAGTTGTTTCATATTATGGACCAAAGTCAAACATCCCTGAGGAGAAAGCCACATAATGAACTATAGAGAAACACAGTGAATATAAAGCAAGTCAGAGAGATTCTAGCAATTGCCAGAAATCAGAGATTCTCTTTCAAAGCACAGAAGATACCAGACAGAGACTTAGAGTACAGCAGTCTTTTATTTTCTTGATAAACTAAATGCACCTAGAGAACACACTATATACACTACCTGGCTTCCCTGCCTTGTATAGCAATCCTGGGGTCAGTTGTGCAGGGTGATTTTTATCTAGAAACAAGACTGTGTGAGGTGATCTTTTTACAATAGATACCAAACTGATATTGCATGGTTCATGTTGTATTCTGTTGATTGGGAGCATTTTGAAGACAACTCTTAACAGCTTAATAATCTTCCTGTTTTACTTAACTAAAAAGAAAGGTTAAGACACATGGATTGTTGATGAAGAAATCAGCATCTCTGCTGATCACCTAATGACAGCCATTTGTCAGCCTTTAGAAAGACAGAACCGGGCAAAGAGATGGTGAATAGTACACTTGTCATTAATTCATCAAGTCAGCATATTAATGTGATTTGGGTCAAGTTAGTGGCTGCTGCGCCAAGCATTCATGGCTTCACTAAAACCTGTGTGTAGTAGGAGAAATTGGGGAAGCCTGTAAGAAAGTTTGATTTGGCAAAGAAGTGAAGATCCAAATAAAGGAGAACTCCAGGGGGAGGCCTTCTCCATCAGCTTATGTGACAGGGAGAGCAAGCAGTGGAGTTGGGTTATGGCATGTCAGGAAATTGGCAAGGGGCAATAGTTAGCTCCAGTAGGAGAGCTCTGAGGCAGGGAACAGGAAAGGCTGCGAGTCTGTTGACCTCCTGTTTTCAGAGTTCCTCTTTCATGAGCTCATAGGCCAATATCCTCATAGGTCGGTTAACAGCGAAAGACAGAAGTGTTTGTTTCTCAGGTTAGGAGCTCTAGTTTCTTTCATGTGTGTTCAACATTTTTGTCTGCCTTAATGAAAGTTTCATTCATGTGAGATGAAGAGAGCTGCTTCTCCTTCAAGCTTCCCATGTAATCAGAAAGATATAACTCTGTGTTTATGTTAAGGATAGAGGGACAGAGTGCTACATGTTGTGTCTTACTGCCTGCTCAGTCCATCACTTTTCCAGAAATTTGAAGGGATTAAACATAAACAAGAAAAGGCATGACTACAAAAGGCAGTGAGTATACTGCAGCACTGATATCAGTCAGTTCAGTAACGACCTTCGGTGTTCTCTAGATGCATTTCAGAAGCACAACACATAGAATTTCTACTCTTCACGAGTAATATAGATTAGCAGGGGTGGAATACAGATGGGTTCTGCTAGCATGCCCTTGGGTATTTCTATTAATCCTTTTGCTTTTGGGATATCAGAAAGAGTGTGCTAGGTACTGAGATCACACGTCCTGCCCTCAAACTTGTCCCCTACAACAACAGTGAAAAATCAAGACTTCTGCTTGCTGAAAACAGCATCCTGGTACTATATAGTGACAGGTAACATAGTGTCAACATTGTTTACTGTTAATTGACCAATTCATTTGATCAGAATGGGTTTATTTACTGTAGGTCATGAAAGAGCTAATTTATGTAGGAGCTTCCTAAAACACGATCTGCTTCCATTGACATGGGTAGAACTTTCCCACAGAACTGAATATATTCATATATTTTGCAGGCGAAATTTAAAGCACTCTGTTTAATGTCAGCTGTAAAATATATAAACGGTAAACATCTATTACTAGTTCTTTTCAGCTATGGCAAAACTAAAACCAAAAAACTTGTGTCCAAAATGTGCAATATGGTCCTGCAGAACTTGTGCCACTCACACTGAAATAGAATATTAATGCCATGATTTCAACTCTAAACTGAAAAGATCTTTCTTGTTTTTCTTTATTTTGTTTTTTTTTTTCTTTCAAACTAACGGTCAAAGCTTGTCTAATGGTGGTGCACCAGATTTCATTAACAGGTAATTTAGCATGCATCATTATTTATCTATATCGAAAATACAGGTCACAAGCGTATTTTTTTTCCCCTCACTTAAAAGTGCGTTTTCTGTCATAGGTCCTTAGCAACTTGAACTGCTAGAAGCATCTTCCAAGGAAAGGGAAAACAGACAAAATAGCAGTTCTGTTTTCCAAACATTTTTTTCCTCCTGTTCAACCTGAAGTTGACAGAAATGAAGCCTTTATTTCCATAGAAAATATTGTCAGTGCAAAATCTTAGACAGCATAGGCTTTGTGGTTGTGATTTGGTACAAAATGCAGAGTGGATGGACAACTGACCATCTAACCTGAAATCTTTCTCTCTGCTGCTCTGGCGCAGCAGTAAGCATGTATCATCTCACTGTGGCTGACAAGGCACATATATCTTGGAGCTGGGGGATGTCTTCTTTGTAAATATGCATGTAGGCTATACAGAAGATGCTGTTCTCCAGAACAGAAAAGAAACAAGCTTCAAAAGGCATGCCCAGGCCTGTCCCTTCTAATTAAACCTTGGTGTTCAGGATTTCTGCAGCCACTGAAATCTTCGCCTTTATGGACGCCAGTCTTTGTGGAGCCAGCTATCTATTTTTATTGTGGCTGGTAGCAAAGTCATTATGAAGTGTTTTTCCATAAAAGGCAAATTGTCCATCCATACAGAAGGTGTTTCATTAAGGTGAGGAACTGGAGACTGCAAATTGTGGAGGATGTTATTGCACTTCTTTGCCTACAAAAGCTGCAAACACCTTGCCAACTGTACTACTGTCTTCTCATTCGCTTTTATGACTTGTATTACACTACCTACTAGCCTAATTGTGCCAGCTGATGCAGAAGCAAAGAATAAAACCCAGCCCCTTTGTATCTGAGCCCCCTTAATATTTCTCCAACCTGTGAGAAACATTTGCATAAGAAGCAAGATTCCTGTATTTCTTTGACAAGATTCTGAGCTGAAAAAAACATTATTTTAGCCTGAGCTAGGAGTGGTTTTGCCTTAGACAACCTCAACACCCAATGGTCTGAGTCAGCAAGAAAACTGCTTCCAAGTTCTCCAGCATATTAGAACAATAAATGCAGATTAGTCTCCAAAGAAATATAGTAATAAGGCCATTCCCGTATATGAACCCTCATAACTTCTGGCAGAAATTCTGCTCCCACTGAAGTTTAGTAGGATTTTCCTGTTGACTTCTGAGAAGCCAATATTTCACTATCAATTCTCAGAGCTATTCCTGGCCTGGCGTCTCCCTCCCTGGAGTGAGTGGAGAACACCTGTTCAATCATCGCTGTTTAGAATAGATGCATTTGATAAAATATGCAAGAGCTTTTAATTCTATTCTATTCAGAAATTTTGGTGGAAGCTTTCTTAGTTGTTTTGGGTTTTTTTAATGTTGACTGTAGTACAGTAGACATGCCTGTATGCTGGGTAGTTGCTCAGTAACTTGGTGATATTACTGCTACTTTTACTGTTTTTTACTCTTTTTATTCTATCTGCTACTATTGCTACTATCATATCAGAGAAGCTAGAGGAGAAAAAAAACAAACAGGGTTCTGATTTTCAAGGTGCAGTACCTAAATATTTTTACTTCACATCAGCTGAAATTGTATGCTCAATACTCATTAAAATACCCTGTCAGTACTAGAAAGAATAGGTCTGACACTTGAGATGCTGCAGGTAACAGCTTTCCTTGGAGTCACTGCAAATATAAATTTTCCTCAAAGGGAGAGAGAAGAATGAGAGAAATGAATGAGATTTAGAAAAGCAGACAGAAGGAGGGAGAGGAAGCTGGATGACCCTCTTCCTACCTGAGGAAAATTATACCATCTCTACCTCTTCAAAATCACCAGGTTAATATCAGAGAGAAAAGAACAAAGCAATATCGTTACTATAAGCATATGATTCCCACTCTCTGTAGTCAAAATCTATAGATTCATTAATCCTTCCCAATTTTATTTTAATAGCAACCTTATTGGATATTATATGTCTTCCCATTGCTTCAAAACTTCAGTCAGCTGTACTAGCGGTGGGTATACCACAAGAAGCAACAAAATGAGATTCAAACAATACCAGAAAAAAAAACCATCTGTGTGCACACCCACACACATACATGCATGCACACAGGGCAGAGGAGTCACAAATTCAAGCTAATTCTCTCCCTGGAATCCCTATGTATCCCTTAGGAATACATATCCTATTTATGTTGGTGGCATGCATGATTTCTGATTATGGCCAGTGCTGGTATTTCAGGCTTTAAAATAAGTGTGAAACCAGTCCTTCAGAGAAGATGTCCGCTTCTTTTAATTTCCCTTTAATCTCCGCTGCGCCAAGAAACTCCACATGTTCACATCTTTTCTCTCTTTAATGTACAGAAAATTTATTATGACGATGATTGGATTAACAAATAAAAGTCAGTTAGGCTAAGCCTTACAATCATAACTTTCAGGTCTTTTTGAAATCTCAGAAAAGGAACATATGTATCAGCTCGTCATTTGAAAAATTTAAGTGATACAGAGCATTGTGTAATGTTCAGCCAGATCCTGAAGCCCTTCTCCCAGTGATTCCTACTGAATACAGTCCTTAGAATTATTGAATGCCTTCAACTGCCCTACAAGAAGTGATGCAGTTTTATCCAGGAAGAGTGTAGCTTGAGAAAAGATTGCGTCAAGCAAACATCAGCAACTCAACGTTTATGAGAATTCCAGTGTTCAGGAACAAAACCTGGGGATATGGATATTTCTGGTATTTCGTTGTTAGAAAAATAAAGCAAAGGAGGTGAACACAGCTAAAGATGTTATGACAATTTACTAATAAGTACGTAGACAGAGGAAGTGCAGTTTCTGGGATACTGACTTTGCTGAGATTTTGTGGTTTTATACAGCTGAGCGTCAGGCCTAAACTTGGCTACATGTTAAAAAAAGCAGATATATTTTTTTGGCCTACAGTATCTAAGAAATTGTTCAGCAGAAACGTGAAAGCCTGCATGAGCTGCACTGGAAAGCAAGAGGACGTTGTGTAATAAATAGGAGTCAAGAAAGTGACTGGGGAATAACATTTTCCATTGCACCAAGCCAAAGTAGAAAACTCAACCTCAAGTTTCTTTTTCCTCCCTCTATGCTCTCCTTCTCAGTTTCTCAGAAAGGCATTCACTATATTCAGATATAGATTCATTTCTCATTTCTTATGCAAATATTAGCAAACTGAACCATGGGGCTAAGTTCATCATGCTCAGCACTTTCAAAAGAGCATACAACTGCCAAGACTTCGTGGTGGTTCAGGCACTTTGCTTTTGCAGACTTCTGCGGAGATTAGAAGTTAGCTCCAACACAAACAGCCCTTTCATTAGGCTCTCACTGATTGTGACAATGCAATAAATTTTTCAGAAAACACGCCATTAATGAGTAAACTTTCCTTGTTCCCAAGAGGGCTATCTATGTTAAATAAGATGGATGCTAATTTCAGATGCTTAAAAAAAGATATCATTGAGGAATAATCTTTTTAGTAGACAAGGCAGAAGACAGTTTGCTTTACTGATGACTTAGAGAATGTGTTGCTGCATAGCAACCTGTTCTCAAAGAGGAGGAATATTTCTGTTTGATGCTAATCTTCGGAAACTGCCCCTTTTTTCTGTTTCTGTTTCTATGCCCCCCCCACAGTAATTACCTTAGCCAGCCTCTGATATTGGGTGTATAGGACTGAGCATAGATTAACTTTTGAGATCTACACAAAAAAGCAACTAGCAACTCTCACAAGCGTTCACTGAAAGTACCTACAAGAATGCCAGTCAGTGGGAATTTTGTGTGCAAGATGCACATCTAACAGCAGCAGAACTGAGATCACAAAACTATTGACAATAAACTGAAAACTTCAAAAAAATATTCTAATCCCAAAATAACTAGGCTTCCATGTCACAGATGCAGGTACTGTTTTTTTGGAAATGCAGTTCTACTTCAAGCCAAGAATAGCCTTTCAGTGTGATGGTATTTTTCTCCTTGCATGGAGCAGCATTTGTAACTCACTCTTTTAGCTCACCTTCTAAACGGAAATTTCCTTGCCTTGCACTGTCCTCATTGGTTTTTATACATTCTAAAGTACCTTGTCAAAGTCAGTTTATATTACTTTTTAATTCAACTTCTGCAAATTCATGCATCATTAAATTAAAGTTGAGAGAGCAGAATTTTTTTTAAATAAAAACGTGGTTTTACAAGGGCACTAAAAAGCAGATTTCATCACAACACAATGCACTACTACTCTGAGATTCCCTGGCCTAGGCAGAATATGCTAGACAGAGAATCAGAGTCTGTACGACCACAAACCTGACATGCTTTGAGGGCAGGAGCTAGCAGTGCACTGTGCAGGGTTCTTGGGGATAATCTGGATTTCTCACACATGATGCTGCTTTACGTAAAGCAAACATATCCTAATTCCCATTTTCAATAATCTAGAGACTTAGGTTCTTCAGTCTTCCTGAAAGTGGAAGCTTTTGTGACAGTGACTCTTGGTGCAGCAATGATCTGCAGGATTAAAAAACTGTCATTGTGATGGTTCAACTTCTCGGAAAGAGCAGGAAACGTTTCGTCCTGTAATTCTTTTGCGGGCCTAGTTTTGCCCCCTCTGTAGGAATAAAGTGTTGATTTGCAGAATAAAGTAGAATGGGAGCTTGACCCAGCTGTAACTGCGTCCCACACTGTTCTGATGTTCCTTCAGTACACGCACTGCTCTCTGCTGGAAGGTTGTTGTGAGCATGCGTGATGTGAGAGCTGCCAGCACCACTCAATAAACATGCAGTACCATTCACTCTTTCTTACGTATTTATGCCAACAAGCTGGGTCTTATGAGTGGGTGATAAGTAAGATCATGCATTGTAAATCCTTATTCGTCTGCATCTTCTGGACTTTTGTCTAAATAGGCTTCATTTCGCATCTGCTGAAACAGTAGAAGGCATATGGGCAAGCAGCAGAATGTTCCCTGGGTGATGTTCATGAGATCACTCTTCATTTTTTTTTCCATGAACAAGTCAGTTTAACTTTGGAACACATTTCTTTTTTTCCTGATCCTCTTTGACATCATATGGATACCTCAGTGTTTTCCTTCAGCTGAAAAAGCTTACGGCATGTTGTTTCTGTGGAGTAAATGACCAAACTGCTAATATTTTTAACAAACCCAAGCTGATTCCCAGTGGTGCTGCCAGGCTAAAGATCTGTTTCTTTTCTAGATGGTACCACATCAGCTCAAGCCTTGGCAGTGGCAGTCTGGGCAAGGTACTGCCAGTGTGGGTAGCCACACTGCTGCTGGACATTCCTCAAGCATTTCTCTGTCTCTTGAGGCCCTGAGAAGTTTCCGTCTGGGAGGCATGAACAGAGAACAGGTTAAAGATGCTCTACAAAAGGACAGATGTGAGAATGGAAACTGAAGTGTTTTAGTTGTTCACAGTTTTTCACCTTGCCCAGAGTGTGGCTTCTGCTACCTATTTCATTCTGTTATTTAACAATGAATACTTTAACTCCTTCTGTATAGATTCTGGTAAACTTTAACCACTTTATAATTTTAACTGTTTTAAAATGTAGAAAATAATGCATAAAACAACTTTTTATCTGTTACTGGCTGGCGTCAGGAAACACTGGTGGACACACTGAATAATTTCAGCCAATCTGACACTGCATGCACTCAGTAAGCGAAAGCTTTCTTTGTCTCAGGGCCACCTGACCTGTGCAAACCAAACGGAGTTACTTAGTTCAGCTGCTGCCGGGTAGGGGATTGGGGTATCAGCGGACCTGATGCCGTGGCAGAGAAGACAAGAAGTTTCTGGACAGGGTGACAAAACAATCTTCTCATCAGTGTAGCTTGCTCTTCCTGATCAAAGTAGAAGTTCACAAGTGGGATAATCAATATACAGCCATTGCCTCTGGTCATAAACTGCGGATTTCCTTTTCCAGGAATTAAAAGTTATTCAAGTTAGCTTCTCTATATTTGCTTTTCATTGCACAATTTAAAGATGTCTGAAAGTCTCTGAAAGTTGAAGTATTAGTCAATCAGTTTGCTGACGAGTGCTGCAACTATGTACAAGGACTACTGTTCATACTAAATTAAGCACTAATGTAACAAGTTAATCAAGTAAATTCCATTTCAACAGCATCATAAGGAAAAAGGGTTACATTAGGCTTGAATAAACTCTGCTTTTTGAAGAGCTGAAAGAGTGATCTAATACAAATGTAGTCTTGAATTTGCTGTGCAAAATAGTACATGAGTACAAAGGCTCTACTTAGTGGGTGTAAGTACATATGCAAGTATGTATGCATAAAAATTGTAATTTCAGAACCAATGCTGATAATGCTAACATGCTATTTATACAAATGTATCTTGATGTAGTGTGAAACTTCACACTTGCATCTTCATATGAATACAAATAATGTTCAGTGCTATCTCTAGTCCAGCTAGACTCTGCCAGTAATTTTAAAACCTTTACTGTTCTGGAATTGCATCAGAAGTAAGTTCTCCTTTTCTGGAAATGTTTGTCACAGTGCAAAGGATGTGGACAGTCTTGTGAATAAGTGCATTTGCACATGCCGAGTGCCTCACCTGCTCATTCCTGTAAGACATCCTTGTTCTTCTTCCTTGATGAAACTCGTGCTTCCAATAATGTATTTAGTTGTGTTCAGCAGTCACTTGGAGTATTCATGAACACAGCAAATCCAGAAAATTTGCACCAAGCTATTTCTGGGAGATGAAAAAAAAATAGCTAGTGATTTCCAGAAAAGTCATAAAAATTTAAGTACCTTTTGTATGTGTTGTAGATTGGACTGGTGACACCATCTATTAAAATTGCCCAGAAGTTCCATTACAAAATCGTTTTTCTGCTGCTTATAACTTTGCCAAACTTTAACTATTTGGCCTGAAATTTTGCATGCTGGTTATCTGCCTCAGGCTGAATCTTTCTGGAAAAATTCAGTCAAAATCACTGTTTCCAAGAACAAAATTAGGGGAAAAGACATCATTCTGTCCATATCAAAATATTCTGGTTACCTCTTTTGTGTGAAATTTTAATGATTTGAAACAGAAACATAAAATTTGGCAGGGGTGACTGAGGTGTCCACCCTGCACTCTTTGTTGTTGACGTGGAACTGCATCTTGAATAAATTAGGAAACTTTCCAGAGAAAACAAAAATAAAAATAAAAATCCCAGTTTGCAAATGCTGAGTAGATGATGACTAGAATTCTGAAGTCACAGTTCTGAAAGACTCTTGTCTGTACAGATCAAGATATCAGCTTGTAGTGAGCTGGACTTTTTTTGCAGTGGATCAAGTCAGGGACTGGTACCGAAAGTGCATGCAGCGAGACCTCAGCATTCTCCATTCCCAGTCTCCTTGCTCAGGCAATGTAAAGGACAAAGATTTCTGCTTCCACTACAAAGATGGCCAGAGGTGATTGCAGAAGGAGCGTGTTAGGACAAGGAGCTTGGTGGACAAGACTGAGACTGAAAGCATCTGTCTTTAAGGAGAGAAATGAAGATCACAGGAACTGGGATACAGGAAAATAGGGCTGTGGGATGAATGGACTGTGTTGAATCCTGAGGAAGTCTAATTTTCTGCACTGGAGGTTGAATGCCAAAGGACGATGAGGGAAACTTGAAGGCAGGAGTCCTGTGGAAATAGTACTGTGCAGTCCTGTAACTCACTATTGTCATAACTCGCATACTCACCAGTGCTGCATTGCAAATACAATTGTGACATTTACTAATATGTGGATGCTTATTGCTGGAACTGGTTTCATATTTTTAATGCTGTATTTTAGTGTGCAGTGTAAATGAATGCTGTGGTTTCCAGTTTTAGGCTCTCATGACCTTCTAGAGTTGGAAAACCAAACTTTAGAACTCACTGGAAAACTGGTATGCTTTCCTTCTGATTTGTATAATGTTCATATCATAACTCCTTTGAGTGGCAATATATCAGATTTTATCTTCTCACTCATGACAGAAAGTGCCATCCTGGGCTTGAAACTCCAGATTGATTTTGTTTCCAAAGACAAACGCTAGTGAAATGTTTCAATTCTTTTTTCCTTAAAGTGAATATGGCTAGGCTAAAGTAGTGTCTTGCTCGGGTGAAGGAAGCACTTCATTAAAATGGGAAGGACTCATGTTGGATGCATGGGGTTATAAGTGCTGAGATACATGATTTATAAACCAGTCCTGCGTGCAGCAGGTTAGAACTAGACTGAGAAACTAAGTCGTGGCTAGTGTGATTCAGCTGCTGAAATTGATTCCTGCATAGCCTGTGCTGTACTGAGCAGAACAGAGTCTAAACCAACTTTTATTTCAACAACTGAAGACACTTATGGGATAGTTTAGGTTAGAATGCACCTTGGAAGTCATTTGGTCCAAACCCCTGCTCAAAGCATGTGTTAGTAGAAACTCAAGAAACCAAATTAGATCCTTATGCAGAAAACAAAACAAAACTTTTTTGGCCATTCTAACTAAATACTGTTTTTCTTATAAGAGATTACTCCCTTCACAAGAAAAACACATTTTTGAGGTCAGTAGAACTGTTTATATCTTATGTCATATGAGAACAAACAATGAGGGACGAATCAGTAAAATTCTTAATACAAGAAACACAAAGTGTGAGATTCATTAAAACAGCTGTTCTGCTATTAATATTCCTTAGACACTGAACAATTTTCAAAGTGGCTTTAAACCTTGCCAAGTTAATTGCTATTGTAGCTGGATTGGCTTGGGCAAAGACTGTTGGAAATGGGGTCTTATTATTGTTCACATGGGTAAAATGAGGGCAAGTCTTAGCTGATCTCTGAACTGTGAGGTTAAATGTTTGACCTGATCAGATTGTCAGAAAGGTAAAGAGGGCCAGAGACAGAAAGAGCTGCTGGGTTAAGCAGCAGTGGTTCAACAGTACTGTCTTCCACACAGTTGCACAAATATAAACAATATAAAGAAGGGGAGAACTCAGTTCTAAGGTGTCATAAAATAACGTCTGAGGAAAAGGTGTTTAACAGACACAGGCCACGTCTCCGATAAGCTGATCGTATCAGCCGTATGGTCTATATATGGAGATGCCTTAGCACAACTTTAAAAACTTTCACTAATATTTCCTTCTGATTTGTGTTTAATGAGAATGTTTGCAGCAGTATGTAAAGCATCAAATAGTGTAATACAGATAGCATAGCATACAATCTTTCAAAACCACTTAGCTATTAACAATGCTTAATAAACAAATTTCTGATATGACTGACCAGCTGGTCCGCTTAGCAAAAAATGATGGGATAGCTTAAAACCATGCTACCTTTATGCTTTTTAAGAAAATGCAGTTACATTAATCTTGAAAGAAGAAATAAACATGAAATTTTATGCTTGGAATTTCTCCATCTGTGTTCATATTGGTCAGAATCAAATAAAACTGTGTAGCCTGTGTTTTTAACTGTGGCTGAATTTTGAACAATAGTGGATCTGAATGTATCCTGTTCTGCTACAAAGACTGCAGTCTATAAAGTGGGGATCTGGGGCTGTGCTATCAGTGGGTACTTTGAACAGTGGATGTTGGACTGCTATGATGGGATTAATCTCATGTAACTTTCACTGCATGAGATGTATCCATTGAGCCTAGGATAATCCTTTTAGCTCTCTCTACAGTCAGGCAAGAGACACACACAGCTCCAAAGAGCAAGTCCTTCAAAGAATGTCTGAGGGTTGCTGGTGGTCCCCACTGAGTTCAAATGAGTAGCTGAGACTATGGCCCTTATTTATAGACTTTTAAAGCCAGATGAAGTGAAACTAACTCTGAATCTATAAGAATTTTTTTTTTCCTTTGGATACACAGAGACTTACAGAATAGTGCCCCAAACTTGAAAATCTGTTTTGCTTTTACAAAAGAATGCAATACCACATATAAATATAGTCTGCTAAAAAGATACGAGGGACCATAGCCTGGATCAAAAACCTGGTGCATATAAGCCATTGGGCTTAGTCAAAGTATTGTCTGTAGAAAGGAGCTGAAGAATGCATGTTATTGGAATGATTAATAAAAGGTTGAGAAAAGGCAGAAATCTATACAGATGAAATCTTTCGGGGTAGAAAAATGTAATGACCTCCCTGTTAGCCATGATGTGTCACTTATTCAACAGTATTAAGTTAAATTCCTGTAGGAATTGATAATACATTGTTGATTGCCAGCTCCATATCAGGACTTCAGGATTTAGTTTGAGATTTTTGCTTGTACTCTAAAACTATCATTATAAACTTTCATTTTACAGATTTTTAAGTGTTTCATCCTCTAACAGACACTTTTATGAAATAAATAGAATCCCTATGTTAAATGATGTGATATTTAGTAGTTCTATTGCACAGGAGACAACAACAAAATAAAACTTAGGAGCTGAATAATTTGTTAGTCTGTTAATCCTCAATGGTACATTACAGAATACTGTTTTGCAATTCTATCTTGAGAAATTTTATTCTCAAACTGTGTACCTAGTACAGGCACCTGAAAAATACTGTTAAATTACAATGTGAGAATGACAAATGTTCAGATTCTCTGTTCTTTTGGATTTGTTTAAGGAGTATTTGACATTTTAATTTATTTCAATTTTGTATTGGTCCATGTCATAGCAGTGGTTTTCATGAATTGCTCTGTACCCAGGACAGGTCTTAGCTAACCGTTGCTAGGAAAAAAAATCAAATGTTTAATTACAATCAAATCAGCAGCCTACTCAGAACTGCAAACATAAGTTTATTTCTGAAAGACAAGCAGTGATTTTTCTTTAATGGGATATAGTCTGTATTGTAAACTGACAGCCCCTCAGGTAAAAACATGTAAGCATTTTGTTCAACAAACTCTTGTCTAATAATGTGCTCTTCTGTCTCCTTACAAACTTCACATTACTGACAGGCTGAAACCAACAGGCGTTCTGTTCCGCTTGTGACAGCCAGAGAGCTTGCTAAAAATAGCTTCAGCTTATTGATGCCTGACGGTAAGGACCCTCAAAACAACCATTTGTTATCAAGGAAATTTCTACTGATCATGTAGCCGTAGGTCTCTGTTATTAATCCCTCATCCTCTTTCTTGTTTTCTTTTTCTGCACTCATGTGCAAAACTGTCATTTTTGGAGCTTGTATCAGTCTAAATCATTTCAACCAATAATCAAACATACAAACTGAAATAATATTGTTCCATCAACAGGAAAATAGTTACTATTACTAAGGAAAATATTATTCACCCTGATTAACTTCAAGATGAGCCTTAGATGGCTTCAGTTTGACTCACTTTCTCTTTTATTAGATTTATTGCTCAGACATCAACATTTTGTGAATTTCAGATTTTTAACTGTCATTAAAAAACATACAGTAAGCCAGCATTGGGTTTTATTTATTTTCTTGATCTGTAAGTAAAATCTAAGGGCACATTTTTAGATTAGAAGTATGCATTCAATCATTACAAAGTAAGGGAAAACAGGTATCTGCTGCCAGTTATTAATGTAAAGCAGAAAACTGGAAGTGTTTCTTATTTTTCCCTATGATTGACAAAGATATAGAAATAAACTTAATTTTTAGAGTAGGTTTTTTTTTTCCCAAATAAGTGCTTTTAATCAGAACTAGTTTGGAATCTTTTTCTTGCCCTGCAGCATTTTCAAGTGTTCAGAAATATACTTGGTTCCGTACCCAGGTAAAAATGAAAGAGGGAATAATAAAGGAAAAAAAAAAGGATGTTTCGCCCATCCGTAAACCAACACTATCCAAGCCACTGAAGTACTCCCTAACAGGACACAACGTACTAAATTTCAAATTCCTGATCCAAAAGACTGTACTGGGATTGTGCAGCCTGGGCAGGCCCAGCTTGCCATGGGTCCTGCCTCTCCACGGTCCAGCCTGGGGAGCAGACCACAATGCACTGTGGCTCCTCTTGAGCCGGTCTGTGCAGGTCTCACCCTGGGCGCACGCCTGAAGTGTTGCTGAGGGCTGGAAGGCAGCCCTGGCTCTGCTCCTCCGGCTGGGTCTGCCCGGGGTAGGCCTCCCTTGGTGTGGCCAGATGAAGCAGTTCAACTTGGTAGGACTGATTAAACACTGTTGGGAAGCAGGATCTTGACCCTTGGGTGCCCAGTCAGCAAAATAATTTGTGTGGGTTTGCAGAAATAGTGACATTTTCCAGGGTGAGAACTGACAACAACTTTTGCAAACAAGCTGCTGCCAGGAGTATTGGTTGAAAGTTCTTTTTCTATATTCCTTTTGTTGGACTTGGTTCAGCCTCCTGCTTGACATCTGCACATCTATTCATCATCTTAGCTTGCTTGGAAAACAACGGGGCATGTGGTGCTGAGTGGAGATGAAGTGCACTGCTCTCCATGGGAAGCAAGTTCCTCTGGTGGGATGTGTTTGTGCCTACCACATGCCATGCTAGCCTAAAGTTATGACTCCAGTACCACTGCAGACTGGCAGCCTGAATTACCATTTTCATCCTGAAAAGGAAATGCATGTTCACACCAACCTTTGTTTACATTTGTGTGAGCAGGCAGCCTGAACCTGAAGGATCAGCTGCATCCTCAGAGTTGTGTGAATTACTGTTTCCTGCATCCCAGGGTGATCCAAATACCACTATCCAATTCTGTACTGATCCATTGGTCCATAACTAAACAGTCACACAATGTGTAAACGACAAATGAGCTACTTGCTGCACGTTTCTTTGTATAAGAAGGCCTGGTCATGAAAGTATTCTACTGGATACTACATAAGCATGAAACACAGAAGAAAATATGCACCTCAGAGAATTTTGAATCTAACTGTGAGTCGTAAAATAACAAACCTGTAGGAAGGGGAGCAGAATGTAGACTGTAGATCAATAGCACAAGCAAGGGGCTAAGCACATTAGCCAAGCACTGTCAAACTTTCCTCTGAGTACAGTGACCCAGAAGAGCCTTAGCAGCAGCCTGGAGAAAAATAATGTGAGACCCTTGCAAGTACAAGGGGTAACCTTGAGAAAATCCCGCATATGCTTCTTTGGAAACATACCAGCGTTCAATCATGAACAGAGATAGCAAGCAGGACCCAAAAAATATAGTGAATGAGGAGTCTTGCAATTTAATGTTATGTAGAAGGGACGAGTTGCAGAGGGAGCCAAAGAGATGGGTGATACAGGTAGCATGGATGGGTGAGAGGATAATCTTTGCAGTAGCGAAACTAGTGCATTTTCAGGTGCCAAGAGAAAGACAACAAACTCACCAGGCTGAAAGAGTCTAGGTGAAAGCTGCCGGTGTGCAGATGTAGAAGAAAGATTATCTTAGTAGCAGCATATGTAAAGAAACTTAGACATGGTCTACATGCGAGAGCTCTGAGTGAGCTTCCAAGGATGAGATTTTGCATTGCATGTGAACCTGAGATTGTTTGGAGAGTAATTTCTGTCCAGATGTTTTTCGTGTCTTGTTTGCTGTTACTAGCAGGGTAGTCATTGTCAACTGGAGGATGATATTTGTGGTGCATTTCAAAGCAGAAACATACTGTGTTGGGAAATAATGCAGAAGAACATTAGGGCCTATGTGTAAGTGCATGACAGAATGTTTTCAAGCCCTGACAAGACAATTTTCTTTGCAAATAGACAGCAATAAGTAAAAGGTGTGGATGATATTTGTGGTCACTTATTCATTAATGTCTAAAGTCTTGGAAATTTCAGTATTTTTAAAGCCTGATCATGAAAGATCTACCTGTATCACCTTCTATAGACCTGCTCAGATTTGGACATAAATTCACTAACAAAATTTTCTGTAATCATATTGTCTCTGCTGTCAGAACAGTTGTAAAGTAGTGCCTAAATTTCACTACCTGGAAAGCCAGTTGGCTTTCTCAGCTGGAGAGCAAGTAAGAGCCAGCCTCCAGGCAGATCTGGTGATAGAGGAATTTGGGCTCAAGTGTAAGTTCAAACCTTAAGGTAAGATGACAGCACAGATGCAGCCAGAGCTACCAGCTGATCTCAGAATACAGTTTGTTAACTAGCTGCACGTTGAGTGTTTTCTTAGCTTAGTCCACTCTACGGTTTGGTTTACCACTACCTTGAAGAGAGCCTTTTTACAAGGGCATGTAGTGATAGGACAAGGGATAATGGCTTCAAGCTGAAAGAAGGCAGATTTAGATTAGATATAAGGAAGAAACTGAAACAGGTTGCCGAGAGAAGTTGTGGCTGCCCCCTCCCTGGCAGTGTTCAAGGCCAGGCTGGATGGGGCTTTGAGCAACCTGGTCTATTGGAAGGTGTCCCTGCCCATGGCAGAGGGGTTGGAACTAGATGATCTATAAGGTCCCTTCCACCCCAAACCATTCTATGATTACTACATTTGCAAAATCAGTGGGACTTAGTGAAATAAAATTGGAATAACACAGCAAGGAGCAGGATGCTCTTATCTTTGGATATTTCCTGTTAGTAATTTTTCATTTGTCTGTTTGCTGATACTCAAAAATATGTTGATGCAAAATGCACTCCAAGGCTGGGGAACTCCCTGGAACACCTGTGAGATGCACAGGACTCCAAAGCAATAGGATGCTGCATAGCAGAGATACTGCTATGGTATTCTTACCCTTTTCAAGTACTGGGGATATTAACTGGTTTGGAAATCTTTAGTACCATACCCTTAGAGAAGGTGGGTTTTCATTATGTTTCTGAGCTTCTAGGCTATAACTACTACATGGCATTGACTCTCAGTACTGCTTTGAATTTTCAGCAGCAGTCTGATTTCTCTGGGAGAAGTTGCCTGTCTGACTAACTATAGCAAGAAAATTGTATCCTTTGCTGTCAATCCAGTTCCCCAAAAACTTCTTCTGATACACCTCCCAAAGATGAGGTTACTTTTTATGGAGGTAGAAAAAGACAGTGATATAGTTATAGGCCATGTTCAAGAATGCGTTGACATATGTAGGGTTTGACTCCGTTTTAAATCATAAACAAAATTCCAACTTTTAAATCAGATGTACAGTCCCCTTTTATATTCATATCTGCACTTCAAAGTGAACTCTCGGTAACACTCTGGAAAGAGAGCTCACAGCTTAAGATTTACATTTTAGCTGAACAAGCTTTTAAGCATGACAGTCATCTGCAATGATATATTTCTTATAGCAGCATTTTACGGTTTTCATTAAATATTAACCCAAATTTATCCATATTTGATAAAGAGGCAGAATAAACAATATTGACTTTCGGGAGACTCTTTTGACTGCTGTTATAATCCATAATTTCCCTGTGCAAATTCTAGAGGAACCAATTGGTGCAATGCTTCACTTTTCCTGCTGCTCAAAACAGGGAAGATCTGTGACAAATGCAGTCAGAGAGGGCAACACAGGCAGCAGCAGGAGGAGCTGGAAGCCATTATACAGCAGGACGGCTACGACTTGGTCGCCATCACAGAAACGTGGTGGGACAACTCGCATGACTGGCATGCTGTCATAGATGGCTACAGACTCTTTAGGAAAGACA
>Ga0065711_1031630_pt1 | contig 29179 bp, 32 predicted proteins | sample Hoacrofraction12_FD_59098 | JGI IMG/M metagenome (GOLD analysis project Ga0065711, IMG submission 59098) | Hoatzin crop microbial communities from Cojedes, Venezuela - Epithelial fraction 12 v2 (version 2) | ecosystem: Host-associated > Birds > Digestive system > Esophagus > Crop | place... | reverse complement strand
AGTTCTTCCTCGGGTTCAGACGGAACTTCCTGTGCCTCAGTTTGTGCCCGTTGCCCCTTGTCCTGTCACTGGGCACCACTGAAAAGAGCTTGGCCCCATCCTCCTGACACCCACCCTGCAGATATTTGTAAGCACCCAACACTCTGTGTTGGTCTGTGCGAGAGGGCCACAGCAACGTCTGTGTCGGGGGGGGAGCATCCCTGCCTCGCTCGCAGGGGACGTGGCATCTGCAGAGCTGGCTCTAGCCGCGCCGGTGCAGCAGGGCTGGTGTCAGCCAGGTAAGGTAAAAGCTGCTGTGTACGGTCAAGAAATACAACGAGAAGTCCTGCTCGTTGTTAAACGGGAACCAGTGAATATCCCGCTTCCAGGACCTGGCACCACTGTGTGTGGAGTCTGGAGTGCCTTTGGGTGAGGCAGGTGGAGATGCTGTGTGCTAGAGAGATGGCTTAGGAAAAGTTTTAAGGAGTTTTAGCTTTGGTGGCCTAGGAAGGAGTGAGGGGCCTCCCAAAAGGCAGTAAAATCAGTTAAAGACTCTGGAGTGGCCAGGGATCCCCCAGCACAGCCGGCATGTTTGTCACCAGATATGCAAATCCAGATGTCACAAATCCACCTGGCTCAGGGCGTGTACCTGCATGTCCCCACCAGCTGCCTTCGGAAAGCTCGACGCTGCCTTCCTCCCAAAGCCCCGTCGGTGAACAGCTCGCAGAGACACAGGGCAGGGAGAGAGCGGAGAGAGCGGCTTTGTGACACCGCTCAGTGGCTGGGCTGGTGGCTTCTGGCTGCTGTGCTAAAAGCGTGTGTGATAATCCTTTCCCCTCCTGCCGAGTTTCCTATAGGCAGATGTCAAAGGTTGTGAATGCAAATCCTCTGGGGAAGCAGACCTGGAGAAGAAGGTGGTGGTGTGGGTGTCTGCATGGGAGAGTCTCTAATATTCTGGGCTGGATTCTGCTTGTGACTGGTAACAGAGACGTTACGTGGGCTGTTGTAAAGACAAACTTCAAAGAGACAGCCTGGAGTGGGTTCTCAGCCTTTGTCCCTCGGACATTGGCTTTAGTTCGGGGGAAAGTGCTTTAGCCTCATTTGGCTACAGATGCCAACAGGTCTCCTCTGTGCTGAGGGGCTCGGTTTCTCCTAGGAGCATTCCTCGGTGGGCAGGGAGCTGAGCTTTGGCCGGGCACTGCTGGTGAAGGCATCTGCCTCCGGTGCCACTGAGTCGTCGCTGTGGCTTCTGCAGGGCAGCATCTTTGTGCTGCACCCGTTGGGCTTCATCTCACCGTTGGTGCTGCCTGCTCCTCTTGCAAACAGCTTGGAGTTCCTCAAGGTGCTGGCAGAAGCTGCCGGGGTCAAGGGGAATGAAAGGAGGAAGGTTAGAAATGTTTCGTTCACACTCTGCTTCACCGAATTGTGTGCGTAAAGCCACTTACGGTGCTTTGGCCTGGAGTGGACGGTGCTGATGATCGCGGATATTGGTTGCTCCATGCTGCGAAGACAAGGACAGAGTGTGAGGATGCGTGTGGATCTCTGCCGTGCCAGAGCCCTGGAGTCTGGCCGGTGTGAGCTGGGCTACGTGGGTAGAGCCCAGCGTATGGCTGGGTCGTGCAGGCTCAGCCAGCAGCACCTGGGCAAAGCATCATCTAGAGAAGTGCTGGAACCCTCGGATGTGGGGAGTCTGAGGAAGACTTCAGAACACGAAACGGGGCCAAGCTGCGTGGGGACTGCTGGGATATTTTCCTGCTTTGACTGAACCTTTAATACCAGACTCAAAGCTCGGGATTGTCTGCCTTCTCCCTAGTTGTTTGGGTGCATCCCTTCCCCTCTTCAGGCACAAGGAAGCCCGGCTTTACCTGCTCTCCTCCCCTTCCATCAGCTTCCTGTAAGTGAGGATCTCCACATCCAGGGCGAGCTTGATGTTCATCAGCTCCTGATACTCTTTCACCAGGTGAGCCATATCCTCCTTGCTCTTCTGTAGGGCTTCTTCTAGCTTGACTAGTTTGGCTTTGGCATCCTTGAGGGCTGTCTCACCATGCTCTCCTGCTTCTTTGATATGTTCCTCTAGGTACAGGCACTGGTGTTGCAAAGGGAAAAGGGTGGTGGAGGCATTAGCTGTGTTGTAGTTTGAGCTGTACATCAGAGTTTTGTCACCCACCCCAGAACACACCTGGCTCTTCTGGGACACGATGCAGGACCTCAGTTTCTGGATCCGTATGTTCAGGTCTGCGATCTCCCGTCGGCTGTCAAGGAGGTGACCCCCGTAGGTGCCTGACTGGGTGCTTCCTTCGTTCAGCTGCAGGAGAGATGGAAGAGTGGGTTATCTGCGTGCCTCTGCTGCGAGGATTCCCACTGCCCTTGAGGAGAAACACCTAACAGGGGAGAAATAGCGGGTATGTGGAAGGATTTGGGGCTCATTCTTCTGTCCTCTTCTGGCTGTAGCTGTGCCAGGTATAGAGCACACTGTCTCTTGGGGTTAGTGACATTCGTGCTCTGTTTGGAGGAGGGACCAGTGGAAGGTCATCTGTGTCTTAGGTGGGACAGGCTGCCACGGGGAGATGTCTTTGCCTTTCTCCACTGACAGTATGGAGAGCCTAGAGCAACGAAACTACTAATTTACACACCGGAGTTAGGAGGAGTTGGTCTGGGTTAGCACCCTGTCCCTCCCTCCATTCCCGGGTGTAGTCTGTCTCTCCCCATCTTGCTGATTGTTTCTAGGCTGATCTCTCTCCCTCTTCTTTCCCTGCTTCTCCCCCGTACCCATCAGATAAGGAGACAAATACCTTTCTCCTGGTAAGTGCTTCGGCCTCCTCCCAGCTCCGAAGAGCCAGAGCTTCATACTGGGCCCTCACTTCTTCCACAATTCTGCTTAGATCAGGTTTGCATGCGTTGTCAATCCCCAGTACAACAGAAACATCCTTAATTTCTGTCAGCAGCTCCTCGAGTTCCTGAATAGTAAAGAGAGAATAAGACTGAGATACCAAGGAGTCAACAGAGTTACAAGCCAAGAGAGAGCTGAACCCTGACAGATCTGCTGTGCCTAGCTAGGCAAAGCATCTTCCCTATGCAGGGTGGAGATGGTGAGATTTCGTAGGTTTTCAGTCTCAGAAATTTGGAAGCTGGTATTATTTTCTCCATAAAATCCAGGCTCAGTCCAGAGTGTTAGTCTGGGGCCTTTGGATGCAATCTGTTAGGAGTCTGACAAAATAGTGCACATGCACTGCATCAAGAGCTGGTCAATTGAACTAATTATCATGCTTCAATATCTATCAGTATTCAGGTGGTGGGCATGTATGTCTTGGGCAAGAAGCAGGGCAGTGGGAATCATTCTGTAGGCTGCTGGTGCTGGAAAGATGCCTTTGCCGAGCTCTGCTTCAGTGTCTGGAGAGGCTGTGGCTGCCGCTTGTTTTATTACAGTCTGCTTTGTGTCTAGATAGAGAAGGGAGAAACAGGACTCTTCTCTGAACACATCCATCACAAGCAGACCTGTTCCACTCCCCAGCGCTGCTCTCGTACGCTGGGGAGACTCAAGCCAGCACGGGGGGAGTGGGAACACACACACACGAGCTGCACTATCACCGACTGGAGTATTTGCCTTTGATAGCTGACGCGGTCACAGCTTTAGAAAAAGGAGCCGAACAATGATGAATGGAGACTCCCCTCAGTGAACCTAAAAAGGACCCTTAATCCGTGCCTGGAAACTGCCCTCCTGGGTGGTTTGCATCCAGGCAAGACGTGACTTGGTGCTGAGCAGATGGGGCGCACGGTCACTGGGCAGCTCCCCCCGGCCTCGGACTGCGCCTGCAGGGCTGTCGCTCCTACCCCTATCTCTGCAGTTGCTTCTGATTCGTACCAGCGTTGCCTACGTCTCTCCCCATCTCTTAACCTTTCATCCTGATGGTTTTGTTCTTCCCTTTTGTGCTGAGGGCTCTAATCTCTTAGAGAAGCACTTGTATACCTTGTTTGCCTTGCCTTCCCCTGAATGGGGAAACAAAGGGCACCCTGACGCCAGGATTCATGGATAACAGAAAAATACCCCACCACTCTTCCAAAGAGCAGGATTATTGGTGTATTTTTTCCTGCTGGTGTTTAATCCTTGAACCTTTTTGTTACTTTGAGCAGGTTAATGGCTGTATGAGAAGATGCGTGTTTGTTGCAAATACTTGAGCATCCTCTGCCGGGAGAGGGGGGAGGGAAGAACCTGGTGGTTTATTAATGAGGATTGAAGCTGGGATTTTCTTCTGATTCATAGCAACATGCTGTGAGCAAAGCTGTCACAAAGTTTTCCTCATATGCCCTTCCACTGGGTATGTGTGCCTATCCACTGATGTCAGTCAAATCAACAGGTACAGGCGAGAAGATGACTAACCTGAACACGAGCTGTGGAGAGGAGAGGGCAGAGAGGGAGGCAGAGGGTAATTTCTGTACATGAAGCATAGGTAAAAAAATCATGCAGCCGTCTGCCAGGACAGCAGTGTGGGACCTGGAGGAAATCAGCTCGAGAAGAAGATCCTCACAGCAGGATCTGATTTCCAGTTCCCCCCGTGAATTGCCTTGTACCAGGAAGAATTTTACAATTCTAGAGAAAGCAAGGCTTCCTGGTTAGTCGCAGGCAGGGAATGTGTTCTAATGCAGTTCTGACGTTGTGCGGGTCCTTGTGTCGCTCTGTGCCTCAGTTTCCCTGCAAGGGCTGATAACATTCCTCTGTCAAGCATTTTAATTGTTTGTATTGGTAGAATTTAGTCAAATCATTGGTATTCCCAGAACATTGCTGAGCCTGCTTGGTAACATTTTACAGGCTCTGAGTAAGTGGCTGTGATCGCTGCACCCTGTTGGAGTGGATACAGGCACGCTGCAGCCTTCGGGTTTGTCTGAAGGGCCGCAGACTCTGCATCCTTCCCCCTTGGAGAAATCAGACCTGGCCGCGCGTGCTGTCTAAGTGGAAAAGGAGTGTATTGGATTGTGTTAAAGAGCGTCCAGCACCTTGCCCCGGGGCACCATGGCTTGTCCTCCAAATCCAAACAGAATAATATTCAGCTCACTCGTGACTTGGGGCATTTCGTCTCAAGGCAAACGCGGTCGGTGGAGTTCGGAGCTGAGCCCCGAACCAGCCAGCTCGGGCTCGTGGCTGTCAGAGGGGAGAGCCATGGGGCAGGAGGGACATCCCGCTCGGGCTCGTGGCTGTCAGAGGGGAGAGCCATGGGGCAGGAGGGACATCCCGCTCCGATTCAAAACAGAGCTGGTTTAGTTAAGGGAAGGGGATTAGCTCATGAGACTCTGCCGTAAGCCTTCTAATAGTTGTCTGCAGCACCGTGCAGCTCGCCTGGGCAGACTCTCATTTTGGTGTAAATCTGGAACAATGCCCTCTCGGTAGTGGAACTATCCCTAAAAATGCCGTTTCTTTGGGTAGCACCTTGTGTGTTCCGGGGCCAGTCTCCCGATCGCGTTTTTACCTGCTCGTAGATAGTTTTTTTCAAATCCATCAGCTCCTGGAGCCCGTTGAGTTTTACCTCCAGCTCCGTTCTGTGCAGGGAGCTCACATCTAAATCCTACAGGAGATGGAAAGGAAATCAATAGTTGGAGTTTGTAGCAAGCAGTGTTTCCCGCTGCTGCCTTTCCCCCAGCCAGTGCCCTGCCTGCTCTTTATGGGCAGGGGCTTGTGAAACTGCTCTGCTGCTCTACGGGTAGGGACGCTTCTCGCCGGACCTTTTTCCTTAGCAGTTGCTTTTTTTTGGTTTTTTTGAGTGAGTGCTTTGGTGGAAGTCTGAAATGAGGTAGGGTGGAGAAGGAAAAAGGTGGGGCTGGTCCATACCCACTCATCTTTTGTTTGCCACAAAAAGCACGGGTTATTGAAAACTCTGATGCTGTCCATACAGGTCCCCAGAAGTGCCCTTACTGGCTGATGAGTGTGGCAGGGAAAACATGCAATTAGCCATAATGATCGTTTGCGGAGAACGTTTCCTCTGCCTAATAACACCTTGCATTCCTGCACCTTGGATTTTTATTTTTTTTTTTTCTGAATGGAAAGGCTGTGCACAAAGCTTCCCATTCTGGGTGATACTGAAAGGCAGCTCCTGCTGGGGCCGGCTCTTTGAGCAGGGTGTGGCCGTGCCACGGGAAACCAAAGCAAACAGATTTATCAGGTTCCAGCCTTGCCCAGGCTCTGAGGTCATTCCGAGAGAAAACAGGCCGGCGAGGAGGGGTGCTGGGGTGCAGACCCCCCCGGCCCGGGCTCGCCGGGGCAGCTGCGGTGCGGTTGGGTGCCGGCATGGTCTGACCCCCAGGCGCTGCCGCCCCGGGGTGTTGGGGTAACCACGAGCGGCCCAGGCTCACTGGGGCTTTTCCTGTTGAAATGGTGACTGTGTTCACCGCTCACTGCTGTCCCCCTGAAGACCTTACAGCCCTGTGGTACCAGGACTCAGCCCGGAGCTGGCCAAGAGCTTAGCTGAGCCTGGACCATCTTGCCTCTCCAGGCTCTCCTGTGACTGGTGTAGAGCCCGTCCAGATGAAAAGCCGCTCTTGCCACTGACCTTTTTGAGCTCCGTGAAGGTGTATTCCATGCCGCTACAGAGGCGAATTTCATCCTCGTATCTAAAGAGAGTGAAAAAAGTAGTCAGAAATTGCATGTGGTGAAAGCCTCTGGGACGCTCAAGGTTGTCTTGCTGGCCCCAAAAAGCACTGGTATCAAAGCTTTCCACTTCTACTGTGCTGTCCCACTTCCTAGACGTACGCTAGACAGCAAGGAGAGAGACCTCTTAGGTGTGGGCATCTTGGACAAGAGAGAGCCCAACAAGCTGCCACACGCCAGCTGCTCTGTATTAACACTGTGAGCACTGAGTCTGAAAAGCCCAGAGTAGACAGGAGGTAGCTTTAATTCCAGTTTAATTTGAGGGCCAAGCAACCTCAGATTACCTCACATTTGCCACAGAAAGAGAGAGTAGGCATGGAGAAGTGAGGTGTGGTGAGTTATTCTCTGTGAAACCCAGTCACATGCCCAAAGACTCCTAAATTTTTGCTCTAAGCCTTCCTCTTGTATTTCTTTCAGGCTTCCTCAGCATTTAATTTCCAGAGTCTTGAGAGTCTTCGAAAGGGAGAAAGCTTTGGCCTGTGAAAATTCCGAGAATGCTGGACTGGTGTCGTAATGTGTCCTAAGTGTAGCACAATTTGTGCAGTAATGCAGGACCTGGCAAAGCAATCCATGGAGAACGGTGCCCACAGAGCAGAAGGTAACAAAAACCGGAGGGGATGGGGTGGAATCCTGATGGCTGAATTCCCAGCAGAGGAAACCCACCCCACAGGTGTTTTAAAACAGGTTTGATAAGGCAGAACCAGGATAGCAAACCTTAGTCCGGGGGCAGATGCCTTTCTGGATGGCCAGCAGCAGATGTGAGAGGGTGGCTGGGGGCCGTCGCTGGCCCTTGGGACAGCGTGTGGCTAGCCCTGCTGTCACTAAAAGCAGGTATCTGACCAGGAAGCCACAGGGTCTTTCTTGGGCCTGGTGTGTGACCAGCAGCGGTTGGTTCATTTGCCGCGCAGGAACATTATGGGATGGGTGTTTGGTATCTCCCACTGTGCTGCTGGACACACCATGGGAATGTTGGCTCTGCTGCAGAGACCAGAGCAGGTCGCGCTCTCAGGGAGGTCGTGGCTTCCCTGCTCTTCCGTGGTACCTCAGCTGCTCTTACCCTAATGTGCAGAGAGCATTTCCAGGCTGTGGATTCAACCTTTCAGCGCCGCTTACGGATGTCACCAAATTGATACGGGGAAGGCTGAGATCTTTGGGAATGGGGTAAAATGGCGTCTCCTAACAGGGCGATGCTGATAAAATTGGGAATGAGAGCCATGTTCTGTTGTGTGGTGGTCTGGTGCAGGAACTCCAGTAACTCTCCAGAGCCTTCCCTGCTGCTGTACGAACCTTCAGGAGAAAGAGGAGCTGTGCTTAGGAGCAGGAGGAGGAGAAGGTGTTGGGAACGCTGCACAGGGGATGGCACTGCGGGGCGAGCGGGTAAGTCATGTTAGGAGCTGGCCTGAAACGTCAAAAACAGCTCCCTGGAGCTGTTGCTTCCTCGACAGAGGGGACAGCGAGGGCAGGGAGAGGATCTGACCATCACAGGCTCTACAGTGAGGCACTTCTAAGGTTCCTCTTGAGTACCCCCATGGTGTTAAACTCGCCCTCTCCTTGCCTGCTCTTACAAGGCCAGGTAGCGTGGCTAACGAGATTTGCCTGTCTGGTTTCTCTGGTCTTCAGCTGGAATGTTAGCCATGCTGCCAGCAACTGTGTGCTGAGCTTAATTACAGCCTGCCACTCTTCCTTCATCCTCATTGCATCTCAGCCCAATCCCAGGCTGTCCCAGCCTGCCGAAGCAGCTTCACGCGTTGCCGGGCGCTGACATAATCTTGCCTATTGAACAAACAACACTCCTGACTGAAAGAGAGCAGGCCCAGCCAGCCGAACACGCTCACCACACAGCTCCAGAGGGACCTGCTGGCTGGGAGATGACTCACACTGGGATGGAGCATTCCACAAACACATTACAGCCTTTATCTCCTCAGAGATAATCCTCAAGCAGTCATGCATTGAGGTTTAAATCCATCCCATCTCGATTTATGCATTTAAGACACACTTGAGACAGGCGTCTGGTCGCCTTGGGCCCCTTCCATAGGCAGTAAAGCAACATCAGAGATGAACCAAATCTGAAGCAGGTTGCGTTCCTCTCTGGATGTGCCTTCAAGACTATTATAGGGTGGAGATATAGTGGTGGGATGGATCAGAGCCTGGTGGTGTGAAATTAAGTCAGTCCTCCTCTTGTGGAGCAAGGAAATGAGGCAGGAAGCAGCTGGAAACCAACGGCAGAGGTTGAAGGTGGAGGGGTGTCGACTGTCTAGCCTTCAGGTGGCGAGATCTAACACGATCCCTGAATCCCAGAAATGGATTCTCTGTGGGCTGCGTGCCCCGTATTTTCCTGCCGTATCTCCCCAGTGCCACACAGAATAGGTCAGCACATGCAAAAATTCCCTGCCTTCCCATTCAAATGGGTCTTTGCATGTGCAAATCGCACGTGTGGGGAGGTGAAGCAGATGTGTGCAGATGTGCAGTCATCCCTACTCAAGTGTGTTTCGGTATCTGATTTTTAGCTTGACTTCCTAAAGAAGCAGGGTTTGAGATCCTGCTCCAGCCTCCAGCGTGCTTCCCTGTCCCCTCTCCATTCTTCTCTGCATTTGGAATTGCTGGTCAAGGGCAACCTAATTTGAGAAGGAAGTGTCGCAGCTCGTTAAATCTCCTGCACGGTTTTTGGGAAGCAGTCCCTGGCTAGAGAAGGCAGGCGAATTGGGGCCTTGCAGAGGGGCACTGGCAGGCAGATTTCACACCTGAAGTGATCTGTTGGGCAGCATCCTGCTCGGGTGGTCGCCATGCGCATGGCGTGCCGCAGCTTGGATGAGAGCATAACCAGTTCAAATGTGCCAATGAAGTTGTTAGCTTTTCCTCCCTGCCAAAACTCCCTTGGGAAAAGAAACCTCCACAGGAGCTGGGAGCCTCCCAGTTTTGCATGGTTTGGGCAGACCATTTGCTCCAGAAAAACAACTGGGCTGAGGCAGCCTCTGGAAGGCGGCGTGCAGGACTCGGCAGAGCCAGCGTGGGTTAGGATGGGGTTGGGGTGCTGCCTGGAGAAGGCTCGGCAGCAGCAGCACTGCTCTCCCCGTGAATCACCAACCGCAGGGAGCAGCACGGCGGATTGTCACCGTCACAGACATCCGCCCGCGCTGGCTTTGGGTGCTAACAGCACCCAATGACAGGGTGGGTTTGGCCTCTCTGCTGCTTAGGTCACCCCCGGCAGGGCTTGTGCCTCGCAGCTCGCAAATGGGAGGAAGCGGGAGGGGAAGGCTCCGCGGATGAAGGAGCAGTGTCATTTCCGAGGGCTGTTTTCCCGTGGCTGTGTAGTCCCACAAAGCGGGAACTCTTCTCAAGACCGACAGATTGGCTGGTCATAAGCTGCTGCCCATTGTGGATTCTCTGCTGTCTAATACTGCACGTGTGCACATGCTGCATCCTGATCTTATGTCCGTGCTGGGGGTGGGGTGGGTCCTGTTTCTCTAGTCAGTCTCTTTTTTCAGTTTTGAAGGACGTAGCATGTCTTATGCCATTGTCCAGCTGGGCAATAACTGTCCAAGAAAATCAAAAGGCAGAGGGGAACACGCAGCCAGCCTGTTTATATAAGCACTTTTATCCTTAAGAAATCAGGCTGTAACAGAAACGAAGTGCCAGGCATAGGCAATTAATGAGGCAATTGCTGAGTACAAATGTGAGTGCATCCTGTGAGAGCAGATGTGGGTGATTGGCCTGACATTTGTGCACCAGCCCAACCATTTTCCTGACTGTCAAGGAATAAAACAAGAAGTATCTTTTATAACCACAAGGCCGCAGAGCAGTTACTTCCTTGGGGATGTGCAAGGGAGACCAAGTGCTCCAGAGACGGATGAGAGGGTTTGACCTTTTTAGGGCAGGGAGTAAATGGCACAACCCATACTGTGGCTTCCATCCAAGCTCAGGGTTGCTACCTGTCAGCAGCACAAGCATCGGTGAGCCCGAGTCTTGTCGTGAAGGCAACATCCAAGTAAACTGCAGACAGACACCCGCCAAGAAGAATTTGGGTATTTCTAGGCACCTGGATCAGCACATCACTTCTTGAAGGATGCTGAGCATAAGGATTTCAGCGTAAGGTCAAGAACCAAACTCCTAGTTCCTGTTCCTGCTCTGCTACGAGCTCGCTGCGTGAGCTGGAGTAAGGCGTTTAACTGCTGCATCTCCGTTAATACAAGCGGAGGTATCGGTCCTTCCCCTCATTTGCAGACACGTTGAGCAGCTGATTTAATCAAAGTCTGCAAAGAGCTTTAAGGTCCTTGGGCTAAACTCTAGAGAAGGCACTGTTATTATTTATGTATCACTTCATGCATCGGGAACAGGTTTGGGCTATTACGACAGCGATGGCTGTCGGTGCCAGCGGCAGGGTCGTGCCTTAGCATCCCTCTTCTGTTTTGACAGTGCCCGTACGTGGGTCTTTGCTACAAATCAACATGGAAGACTCTAGAGAGCTGGTGTAGGCAGATGGGTGTAACTGTAGGGGAAAGAATCTAATTGTGGATTCATCTGTGGTATGCAAATGACAGCGATAATAAGAAAAGCATTATCTTCTTGAATGAGCCATGGTACATCTCAAATGCTCTTATCTGAAGATCTCAAAGCTCTTGGCAGAAGCAGCGATAAGCACGTGGCAGCTGGTCCTCCCTTAAACTTTCAGCTGCCTCAATATTTTCTGTCAGGTGGTTTTCTAGATAAAAGTCTGACTTTTTTCGTCAAAGCAGAATTTTGCGTTAAATGTTGGGAGGTGAAGGGGGGAAGGGAGGGACGTTTGTTAATACTGAGCAGCCTAGATCCATAGAACGGTTTGGGAAGGAGGTTCTGGCTTGTGATAACAGTGTGGAAAAATAAATATTTCTCTGTTTTAGTGGCTAGCATTCCTGATAATACTGTTCCCCAGAGCTGTTCTCTGGCCTGAGGCATTTCCCAGATGCCCTGCACTCTTTGGTGTTTTGCTTTGTATGGCTTTCTGTTCAGCTCTGGTTAATCAGGAAGAGGCTGGGATGCTGACTTCTCAAATACACAGATCTGTGCACACCAGACCAGGGGTTTGTTCCTGGGAGTAACAGGCCGTCTGCATTAAATCAGTGGCACGCTACTCTGTGCACACAGCTGAACCAATACCTTTGAAACACGTTCCCCCTTGTGATATCCAGCTGGGCAAGACACCTACTTGCTTCGAAAGTTATCCATGGTGTTCAGGACCTTTGTCAGCTCCGACTCAAGATTTTCCTGCTCGTAGTTGAGCACCTTCATCTCTTGATTCATTTTGCTCATGTACTCATCGTAGATGGCCTTGACATCCGACTCGGAGTGGGAATTGTCTTGATCCTTTAGGAAGTTCCACCTTGTCGTCAGGATCTTGTTCTGTTGCTCCAAGCACTTGACCTGCAGAAGAGGTTTCGGAGACATCAGTAACACCAACAGCCAAAAGCAAAGCTGGCTGCTCCTGCCAGGGCAGGAGACCTTGACATGGAGACCGTCAGAGTAGTGAGAAGCTGCTGGAATCAGCAGAGGTCTCTAAGCAAGAACGAGAAATCCCCTGAAGAGCAGGCCATTCTCTAAATGTTTTACTCATTGTTTTACACATTGGCTGCTTACTACTTGCTTGATAGAACAAGCTCACATCAAAATGAATGAGCATCTCTTATTAAGTCACTGAAAAACAAGAACTGTTCAGTGCTGGTCCCCTTTGCCTCCAAACATATTGAAGTGAAGGCAGAATATCCACCACAGGTCATGTCCAGGGTGAATGGAATTCTGATTTAATACCTCGGAGTGGCACAAACAGAGGCAGCTCCTCTCAAATCTGTAGGATTACACCGTGGTGAAGTTTAAATAGTGAATCTGAGTCCTGGTTTGTATTGCAAAGCAACACAGACAAGGCCTGTAGGAACTCCAGAGAACAAGGAAAAGAATTACAGACTCCACATGAGGTCTGTGTGTGTGTGTGCCCGTCAGCTTGAGAGAGGATACACTGCATTTTCATCCACCCAACGCTTGATGAATCTGGCACTCTTCTTTCCTGATGTTCACAATCTTAACAGTAATCATAACAGTTATCACCTTCAAAGCTCTTGGGTAACTTCAATTAATTATCTAATTGCTGCCGCGCTCTCTTAGTGCTCTGTGAACAAAACCCAGCTCCTTCAGTCACGTTTTGGCTGGTGATTTGTGAGTTGTCTCCAGCAGTGCCCTCTGCTCTGTCACGGAGACATTTCAACGCCGATACTATGCCCTGCGTGCTGGGAGGAGTGGGGGGCAGATGCTATCAGGCCTGAACCTTCTGCCTGGCCTTCAGCTTTGACTTTAACTTTCTGCGGCCCCAAGCAGCATCCGTGCATTGAAGAGTTCCCAGCTCCTGAGCCCTGCGCAGATGCGCACCGTGAGAGACAGCAGCTTTTTGGGAAAGAACTCTGAACGGGGAGAAGTGGGAAGAGAGAGCAGCCAAGCAAAGCAAAAGCGTCACAAGTGTTGGGGTCTTCCAGGTCTCCCTGTTAGAGACCCGGTCCTTTCTTCCCGGTATCTCAGCACACGGCTGTACACATCCCATCAGTGGTCCAGTCTGCTGACTGGCTGTCTTGTCCTGGCACAAAACCAGCGTGGGACGCTGAGGACCAGGGGATGATGCTGCAGTGGAGCCAGGAAGGGACATTGGAGCTGGCACAAGTAAGTGGCCTCTGGGGCTACCAGGAGCCAACTGGGCCATTTGCTCTCTTGTCCGAGGCCTCTCAGGGATTGTGACAGAGCATCCCCCCGCGAGGCTGGGATCAGCCTGTGGGGTTGGCTGTAGGTAGGGACCAGCGTCTCGTTTTAAGGCAGCGTCCCCGTTTGCTGCTGGGACAGTAAGTGACTGAATGCGTTGGCTGTTGTTCTAAGTCCATCTTTGACCCCCAAATCAAGTCTCAGTTCCTGACCTTGCTCCTAAACCTTAGCTGCTCTTCTTTTTCCCCTCACTAACTGTTCAGTTTCTTTCCTGTTCCCAAACCATACCTATCCCCTAGGCTGAACTGCTTACATCTTGGCTTCTTACACAGTGTCCATCTTAGCTGAAATTCTTCCTTGCAGTCTTTTAACATGAGTTCTGCAGCAGGAAAATCACCCAGATCTGGCCACGTTTCCCAAAAAATCATGCCTGAATGCAGAAATGACCAAAGCTTGGTCCTCGGAGGCCTCTGCCTCTGTGCTGCTCAGGCTAAAGGCAGGGCTTCAAACAGGGGCTTCCCCGTCTTCCACCTGGCCATATCGGGATGGAAAATAAATACTAGCAGATCTGGAACAGCCTGCTGGAAAGCCATCATCAGCAAACTCCTAAAGTTAGTGTGGTCAATTATTTGAGGAATTAGCCGCTCAGGCTTGAGACCATCTGAATTCCTGATTAAAAAGACAAGTTCTCTTTGACCAGGAAGTGTCATTACTTTCCTCTGGAATGAGGGCCTGAGGCGGATGGCTGGAGTTTGCCGCTTGCTGTACCACTTGAAGCTACAGCCGTCGAAGCTAAATGCTGGACCTGCTAGCACTGAAGCCAAAGCCACCCAGCTAAGGTGGGGCATTTGTATCTTCTGTCCATCAGGCCTTGTAATGTGTGCTTTTCAGCAGGCCACCAGATTGGGACTATCTGGAAACCTGGAGGCTCCCTCACTTCTTCCATCCCGGTTTGCACGGAACAGGCTCGTGCACGTGGTCTGGCTCATGTACGTGTTGTCACTGCGTGGTCTTCTCTCATCTCCCCTACCCCCATCCTTTCTCCTGAGGTCTGGTTTCTGAGCAGGGCTGACATCCACACAAACCCCGACCTCTCGATTTGGATGCTCAGAGGACCAGGCCTGCGGCACAGACAGCACAACCCACCTGGGGGATTTCCAGCCAGGGGTTCTCCACATTCTCGTTGCCAAGATCTGTGCTTGGAAAAGCACAGACATGGAGGCTGCTGTGCCCCTCCATCCAGGGGCAGCCCCCGGGTACCAACGCACGCCTGCTTGCGTACGTAGGTGTGGTTGGTTCGCAGCTACACAGTTTGGATAGATGCTATGGGAGATGGTTCCCCCACCCTGCTCCTTCCCAGTGTGAATTCAGGTCCTCGGAGAGGTAGAGTTAAAACAAAACAAAAAAATCCCAAGCCATAGTAGTTTGGCATGGAGTGCCTGTATTGTAGACTGCAGTGAAGCAATCCTCCTAGGAGATTACCATCTGTTTACAGAGCACCAGGGCTTTGCAGAAACCTGCCTCGGCTAGGTGAGTTGTTTTCCTTTGAGAAAACCTTCTGCCTTCTCATGGATCTTAAGAGATGAAAGCAACACTTTCTTGGCTAAGCACGCAACCCCTCACAATAAAAGCCACAGAGCAGGAAGGTGGGCGGGGGGGTCTCCCTTGCCCACCACACCACTGCGGAGGTGAATTCCCAGCTCTCCTTAGCAGCCAGAGAAGAATGTGAGCTGCAGCCTTAACCAGCGTCGCTGCCCGTGGCTGTTTGTCTGCTATGGGACCCGAGGCCTGCTCTGTCCGTCACCGTGCCTCCGCTGGGCAGGCAGGGCAGAGCTGCCCATCCTCCCCGAGCACCCGGGGGGTGGCTGGCGCAGCAAGGGCGATGCGCGGGCTGCCCGATGCCGCTGACCTCAGGTGCGGCCCAGTGTCACCTAGAGCTGATGCTAGCCCTTGTTAAAGCAGACAGCACTGAAGGAATAACTAACTGGGTAATTAGCCTAATATTCAGAGGCTAGCAGTGGTTAGCTGAAGGCCTTGATAAGTCTCCTGAGAGACTGGTTAGTATCTGCTTCCCCACCACCACTGTCCTCGTCCCCGTGCTGCGCCGTGGTCCTCAGTAGCCCACCTTACCTTCTCAATTAGGGTCGCAAACTGGTTGTTGAGCAACTTGATGTCCTCTTTCTCCTGCTGCCGCATGGCTTGGAAGTCGGGATCGATGTCGAGGTGCACAGGGGCCAGGAGCCTCTCGTCGATGGAGAAGGAGGAGTAGGAGGAGCACCGGTACCCGCCATCCCCGTGGAGGCTGAGTGTGCTGTAGCCATTGCCGGCCAGCCCGTTGGGACTGCAGCGGCCCAGGCGATCCGGGGACGGGCTGGCTGCTTTTCGTCTGCTCATGTTCCCCGACACCTCCCAAGAGGAGAGAGAGCCACTGGTGAAGGCTTTGCAAGGGTTAGTCATGCTCGGCTTGTGGCTGTGCTGCTCAAGGGGAGGGGAAGGGAGAGAAAAAAAAGAGATGAAGCTTTCGTGCTGCAGCTGCCTCAAAGGGAAGGAGAGTAGTGGCACGCTAAGGAGTTTGGTCGGCTTAATTCCTGTCTCCTCAGCTCGTGGGTTGGCTAATGAATTACAAGCACCTGTTCTCCTATGTTCATTAAACGGAGGAGGGTGTAACCGTTGATGTAATCCAGATCAACCTGTTGGCTTTTTATTTTTTTTCTTCCCCTCCTCTCTCTGTATCCTCCTTTCTTCGGGAGCTTGTTTGTGTGGTGAGGGCATAGGCACTCACAGCAAAAACAAATCACTCACAGGTAATTCGCTGGGCCCGAAGCAGCTGCTTTCCTCATCCTTAAATGGTGAAGAAAGCTGTCAAAGGTGCTGGGCTGTAGCAGGCTCGGGGAGGAGGGCTCTGAGCATGGCCGCTGTGCTTCTGCTTGGCACATGGAGCCTGCCTTCAGCCCCTGGCTGGTTTCCAGCCAAAATCTGCAGGAAGGAATTATGATTTCAAACACTCCCCCACCAAAAAAAAAAAAATCACAAAGAAAGAGTCTGAACTGGCTGAGGGTAGGAGTTTGGAAATGCATCTCAAGCTCCTTGTGATGAGAGGTGCTCGTGGTCTTCCTCTGACCACACAGGCAGATCGCGGAAACTTCTGGTGCTCTGAGTGTTTTAGGGACGATAGGTCTGGTTTTGAGACCTCTGGGTGTGGGGGCCGAGCATCATAGAATCGTAGAATAGTTTGGGTTGGAAGGGGCCTTTAAAGGTCATCTAGCCCTGAGGTTATTCTGTCATCTGGTCTGGGAACGATGGAGAGCTTCAGAACCTCTAGACACCAAGCTGGTTCTTAGAAGTGCCTAAGTCCACCGTCAGCCGCCGCACTCCCACTCCTCGACAGCCCTTGAGAAGCTGACACCCCAAACCACTGTCTTTTAATGAATTTTAGGCTGCTGAGGTGGCACGCCCTTAAATACCTGTTTGGACCTAGGTGTAAATAAATGCTGGACATGGCTTTCTGGAAAACATTTTCCTGCTTTCCCTCAGTTTCTCATGTGAAAAGTCAGGACAGAGGAGCACCCGTTTCTGCCTCTTTTTGTCTGTTGCATTGGAGCGTTCTCAGGAAGAGGGGATGGTTCTCTTTGGCCAAAATGGAGAATTTCCATTTTGTGGGAAAGCTGCTGGTTTACAGTCTGGTTCTGCCCTGTGTTGGAAGATGAGCTGGGAATTTCCCTGCCAAGTGAAGTGAAGGAAAGCTTGGATCTGTCACAGACCTGCTTCAACAAGAAACATAACTGATGATGTAGTAGTTTCTGTCTGAAGAAGGAATTCAGAAACAAGGTGACCCGTTCTAGTAGGTTAAACTTCATGCGTGGTTTTAATATTTTGCCCAGAACAGTGTGCTGCATGCCCAGCGCATCCCTTCCCAGGGAAAACATTTCCCCCAGTGATCTATCTGAATACTGTGTCCCTCACTCAACAAATCCACGTCAGGACTTTTCTGTTTAATCCCGACGATTTGTTTTAAGGATTAAAACTGAATGTGTGGCTGGGAGATGACAAAGCTCATGGCTCTTGCAAGGCGAGGTGAGATTATCTTGCTCATCGTGGGCTCCTCGCTTGTGGCTTTGGGGTTGCAGGCACAGCAGTCTTCCTGATTAGCATCAGGTCATGGGGTCACCTGGCAGGTTTTTTGCTTCGTTTGGTGCTGAGGGCAGTTGGGATGGCTCCCTGGGAGGTGGATTTAGGCGAGTTCAGTGCAATAGCGGCTGGCAGCAGTGTTCTGCACCGAGCTAGGCAGGGTGTTGCACAGTTGTGTTTTGCAAGACCCCAGAAAGCACTGCTGCGGAGAAAGCGCTGCGGGCCGTCACATCAGCAACCGCATCTGCCCGAGCATCGAGCCGTGCTCCTTTCCCTAAGTATCAATTCTTTCTCTCCCCACCCCCCACCCCTTTTTTTTTCTTTGAAATGAAATTTCTGACACGGGACCCAGCCTGTGAGGATGTCCGGTTTGGCTGAAATGGCGTCTCCTGGTAGGGAATGGCACAAAACGCTCTCCCGGTGATCAGGTGGAGGTGCGAGACGTCGCTTGGTGCCTGTTGAGTCCCGATGCCTGCGTGGTATCGTGTGCTGCATCCCACATCCTCTGTTCGGTGCTGGAGGCGGGCACAGAATCATTCTGCCAAAGAAAGATGCGGAAGAACGATGGCTTAGGATTAAAGCTGTGACTGATGCTTGGGAAAGGCCGGGCGGAAAGCCCGTTTTCCCTGGTTCCAGAGGCTGCTCTACTCTGAGATGGGCGAGGGTGTTCAAAGTCCTGCCTCCTTCCAGAAGGACGGATATAATTTGCAATAACCCTCGAAGCAAAGTGTTTGCAAGTGGTCATCTCTGCTGGCAGGTGATGTGAAGACCTTGCAGAGAGAGGATTAACCTGCTTTCTCACCTCTCCTTTCTAGGTGCCAAGGCCAAAGCTCCAGTCGTCCCGCGTGCTAGGCAGAGGGGCAAGAAGGGATCCAGGCTGCTGGCGTTGGCTCCTGGGGGCACCCGCATTTCGGTGAGGCCAAGGCATCACTGTGGCAATGCCCGGCAGCTCGGCACCGAAATGATGCTGCTCGTTGGTGTCCGAGGTGCGTTTAGCAGTGCGGAAACCTGTGCACCCCATGCTGTCGTTTCAAGGATGGAGAAGGAGGGGCTGCTTTACACAGTGGCAGCCAAAGCCTTGCTACATGTTTCTCTGTCATGCTGTCTTCCCTGCCCTATGGGAGAGGCAGTGCTGAGTCAGGGTGTGTCTTCCCTTCCTGCTGATGTTCTCGATGCTCCTCCTCGGCCAGGTATTTGGTCCAATTTGGAATGGGCCAATCTCCAAAACTGGACTTTGAGATTTGGCGCCAGCCTTCTTGGCTACACAGCAAAACAAGCTAAAAAAGGAGAGGGACAAGAGGAAGGTGGTAACAAGGTGGAGAAGGCTCTGGAGGATGCGATGAAGGGTCCAGTCGCCTCCAGCTCAACGGCCTTGTCCTCCTGCTCTCCTAGTGTTGCTTGCCTGTGTCCTTGCAGCCTGGTCTGGCTTGTCTCATCCATCTGGATGGAGTCATCGCCATCCAAAGATGCTGAGTGGTCCCAGGATCTCCCATTCTGGGTATGTCTGGAGCAAGGCAACGTGTTGCGTTGAGTTTGCAATGAGGTTGGCTGGTAGGCTGAGGTTTGGGGCTGGGCATGGGGTGGCTGAAACCATCACGGGGTGGCTTAGGGGCACGTAAATCTTTGCAGACAAACCTAAAGAGTCTTGTCACCCTTCCCTTGATACGTGGAGATTTATCCTGGCCATCTGGAAAATCGCCTTTTAGGGTTATTGGCTCAACAGGTGTATGCATAGTAGAATAATTTATTTATCAAGGTGCCATAAGTAATTGCTGTTTATTAAGTGTGGGTAATGCATGAAGCATAAACAATAAATCAGCATTTGCCCCAAGGAATCCAAATGATGAAGGTGAAGCAAGACAGAGACAGGCTGAGGGATGCAGAGAGCTGCGGAGGTAATGAGTGGGTCAGCAGGACTTATTGAAGCCTCCTCGGGCACGCGACGAGCGTCTGGAGCGGGAGCCGTGCACGTTAAGCCCGGTGACACATGGCAGGGGAATGGCTGATGTTGTGGCCACAGGTAGGACAGGGCAGAGCAGCTGCAGGTTACTGGTTCCAGAAAGCCCGGTTCAGTCCACTGAGTTTACTTCAGGTTTAAAAAAAAAAAAATAACAAGAGGGCCTGTTTTGTCCAGCGCTTGGTTTGCTTTTGTTAAACTTGGCTGCTGGCCCTGTTCCTGTGGCAGGAGAGGCGTTTGCCTGCTCTGTGGCATGCGCTGGAGATCGGTTGATTCTCCGGGGTCACAGGCCAGCAGCGCTGCCCGGGGCTGGGTTTGTGGTGAGGGGCTTTGGCTGCAGAGACGCCTGAGCCCAGCTCTGCCTCAGCCCCGCTCTGCAGCGCCCGGCGGCGAGGGGAAGGGGCTGGGCAGGGCTGGAGGCAATTCCCGGCCGGGGCTGCGGCGGGACAGCCGGGGACACGCTGCTGACCATGGCGTTGCACCCGAACTGGGCACGCGTGTGGTTTGCCATTGCTCTCCTCGTCCGGCCCTTCCCAGCCCTGGGGGCCAGCGGACGGGCTCTGCGGGCAGCGCTGCAGCCACCCTGCCCGTGCTGGGATCGGGGCGTGCTGGCTGGGGACAGGAGAATGTCACCGCAGGCTGTGGGGCTTTGTGGTCCCTGGTTTGGGGGGTGGTTGGAGGTAGCTCTGCAGCCTCCCCTAGCCCCACTCCATCCCTGCTCTTTCCTTCTCTCTCACTTATTCCTTCTTTCCGTGCTCATCCACCCTTCTAGTGTCCCACTGCTATTCCTACCTCCTCCTTTTGTTCCTTTATGTGCCTGCCCAGAGCCATCCACATCCCCTTCCTCCTGCCAGCCCCCTTCCTTTCTCCCTCCTTTCTGATTTCTGGGTGAAACAGTGCATAGCTAAAACTCGGCCCTGTAAGCCACTTCCCCCAAAACAGGCGTCACTGGCAAAGAATTTATAGAAGAGTTTGGAAGGCAGGACGGGACGTGCCCACATCTGCTTCGCACACGGGAAGGTTTCCAACCCATCTGCTGCGCTCTTGGTCACGTAGTTTCCAGGAAATCTCAGGTATCGAGAGAAATCAGTAGGACGAGCTGAGCGGTGGTGACATCACTTGTTTCTGCCGGGTGCTGCGGGCCCTTCCCTGCCCGCTGTGCGAAGGGGCAGGGCGATGCCGCCCGTGCCGGGGCTGGGGACGCAGCTGCTGGGCACTGGAGCGACGCCGGACAGCATCGTGTCATCTCCTAATGAAGGGGCTCGGCGTCGTCTTGGAAACTGCTGCTTCATTTTCTCAGTTGAAGGCTGTCCCAAAGTCTGTGAATCTCCGCGTGTCCTCGGCTGTCCGTCCTCCCTGCTCGTCCCCGTGTCAGCTGCTCTGCTGAGCTATGCTGGGAGCCTGAAGGTTGCCGGTTCCCGTGCTGACAGCCCGTCCTGTTCCTCTGGCGAATCGCTTCTCCTTCTTCTGTGTCCCTGTTATAAAAAGAGCAGAAATGAGAGGCGCAGTGTGAGGATTTACTGCTTGGTGTTTCTCAATCCACACTGGAGCAAATGACTGCATTCCTTTCCGACAGCACCCAGTATCCGCCGCTCTGATTACAATCTGGCTCTGTGCTCTTGTGTCACTTTTAATTAGACATTTTGTTTCTGCATTGTGTGTCATTCTCACATGGTTTGCAGCATAAATAATGATGTATTGTGTTTCGGTGGGTACTGCGAGCCTTTAGCTCTTAATGAGGTTGTGTGGGTATTTGTAAGTCCATCTGCCTGTTTTGCAACACGCAGGTTCTGAGGCTAAAATGCACTGGGATCTTTTTTTTTTGGGGGGGGAGGCTGAAGACATCAAAGTGGGAAGTTAGAAAGTGGACGTTTGCATTGGGAATTGCAGAAACAGATAATTTTGCCCCGAGGTGGGGACTGGTGGTTGAGGAGAGTGATCCCAGCCTGCAGCGAAGCCGCTGCTAAACTCAGTGAGCCCAGAAACTCCCGCGAGCTGGGAGCGGGGATTTGGTGGGGGCGGGAGTGGGAGAAGGGGACGGTGTCACTGCCTGGGACTGGTGTTAGGACAAACTGACAATTTGCTGTGAGATCCAACAAAGGTGGGGTGGGAGCTCCTCGTGCTGCAGAACCTGTGTGCCTCTGTGCCCCTCGCTTGCCTTGCGCCTGCGCTTCTCCGAGGCCACGTGCCCAAACCGTTGGGCAAAAAGTCTGAGTTTCTTTCTTTTCCCCCCCCGGCCGCTTTCGTGAATCGGATCTCAGCCTCCCACTTCTCGCCTCGTGCCACCAGCACCGTTCCGGACCAGGTGCCAAGCGGGCGTTCAGCCGTGCCCACACCTCCGCACGGCTCTCCCGGGGCGGTTTGGCGTGCGGGCGGGCCCGGCCCCTCGGCGGCACCGGCTCTGCTCCCGCTCGCCGCTTCGGTCTCTGCGCACAGGGGCGGCTGCTGCCTGCGTGGTTTTGGGGCTGGGCTGCCCCCAGGGACCCGTTAACTCCCAGAGCCTCCTCTTCGCAGTGCGGTGTGCGGTCGGGAGCCGCTGGCCGTCCCGGCGTGGCTGCAGGGGAAGCTTTGGCACCGAACAGCGTGCCCCGTAGCGTGGCTCGGCAGGCTCGTAGCGTGCGCGCGGCGCGGGCACGGGCCCGAGTCAGCACCTCGGGGCGGAGGGAGGAAGCGCCCGCTTGCTTGGCTCCGTCCCGGCTCGGTGGGGATGGTTATGACGTGGCATGGCCGGGTCGCGTGTGCCCGTGTGACGGGTCCCGCGCAGCCCCACGCGTGTGTGTGTGTGTGTGTGTCAGGGCCACGCTGGCACTAAGCCCAGGGGCGAGTCTGTAATCCCTGTCAAATCTGGTACCGGATCTGATTCATCCTGATTTTTAACTCCTGGGGTCAAATTCTGCGCAACTGATCCATTGCTGGTGCTCGCTTGGTGAACGCGGGAAGCTGGAAGCTCCGTCCTGCCTTGAAGGGCCCTCGTGTTTTTTTTCACACTGGGTGAAGCCGCCCCCCATGCTGTCCTCAGCATCACGGAGAGCCGGTCCCACTCCTGGCACTATTTTTCCTCTTCTCCTTTTCCTTCCAAACCTCTCTCCTCCCACGCTGTCCTTGTGAAACCTGCCTGGAGCGGAGCCGATGGCTGGAGGTGGCTTTGGGTGCTGGCGGGTGTAGGGAGGGGACGGCTGGGTGCTGGGGCCGGAGCAGGTTTCTCTGAGCAGCAGGCACGGCCGTGGGTTGCCCCAGCCCCACGCAGCGCTGGACCGGATCTTCCCTCCCCTCCCACAGACCTGGAAAGAGTCATTCATGTCATAGGCCGTGTGGGCAGGGGCAAGATAATTAGAATTACAATTATTATTGTCATAGTTGAGTGTATTGATTACGGAGGCGTCTGACACAGAGCCGCCGCACCCTCTGCTGCCATCAGCACCTCGGGCCGGGCTCCCCGGCCGGTCCAAGGCTGCAGACTTGCCCTTTGCTCCTGCTGTAAAACCTGCTGCCAAGTCCCAGGCCGGGACAAGACCAGAGGAGAGGGGGGGCTGCACCTCCCTTTTGGCTTCTGTTTGGAAGCTGCCAACCCTGTCACATTTGGGTTCAAAGCTGGGTGCTGGAGCAGGGTGTCTTGCTGGCTGAGATACAAACGCTGAGATAAAATACCTGGCCGGTGCGACAGCAGACGGGTGGCAAGTGCTGCAGCCCAGATCAGGGGAGCGTGGTTCTCCTTGTTTCTGTGTTTCCCGTGTTTGCAATTGCAGGAAGAGCCCCCTTGTCTCCCTGAGAGCTGAACTCGCCCCTCTGTAAGCAGGGCTAATCATCTCAGCTTGGTAATTACAGCTGTAATAAAACTCTGGTAAGAAATTAATCGTTTGAAATTTTTTTTTCCCTTTTCTTCTTCTGACCGTGAGTCATCTGCAAAGAGGTCCCACACCGCTTTGGTCTGGCCCCTCTGCCTCTGCTTTTCTGCATCTCTGCCTCTCACGAAATTATTCGTGTGTTCACAGGTCGAGTTCTTTTGGGTAGATCCTGCAAGCTCCCGTTTTTACACATTGAACGTGTTGAATTCCAGCAGCTGCACATGGAAAACGCCCCTGCTGTGGGCAACCCCCGTGCCTGGCCAGGAGAAACCGCCTCTGGAAACCCTGGCTGGGACGAACCACCCTCGGCAGCAGGACAGTTCACGCGGAACCTGAAGGAGTTTTTGGAGTCCGATAGCCTGAAGATTCAGACGAATATTTGCAGCCACGTGTTTGGTAGCACATTGCTCCGTGCGTAGGGAGTGGAGGGAGGTGAGTCGGGTTTTACTCCGGGCTCTCCCACGTAATTCCTGCCTGCGGGACAGCTTATCTCTGAAGCACCACATGCAGTTCTGTGTTTCTTTGTTGTTTTTCTTCCTGAGGAGTGTTTACTGGGCAGCAGATCGGTTTGGACAGCTCTGATTTTGCAAAAGATCTTGGAATTTGTAACTGGGGCCAGAGGCTGCGGAGCAACTTCGCTCCCGCGTAGTCACCAGGGTGAGGATGGTTCTTTGTGCCGTGGTAGCTATTAAGAAACCCGGTCATTGTCCACAATTACATTGCGCCAAGGGCTGTACAGACACCGGTGAACTGGGATGTCTGCCTCGCTGGATGCTGAGTATTTTGGGGGAAGTAAGACCTTAATCCTTCCTGGACTTGGAAATGGAGGATCAGTCAGGGTAAAGTGGCATCGCGCCATTGACTCTGCCCAAGCTGTGTCAGACGAGACAAAACTTTGATAAGAGCGTTTCTCGTTGATGACTGTGCTCGACCGTTTCTCCTTCCTTGCTCCACTCACTTTGCAGCGTTACCCTTTAACCTGAGCATGAATCAGGCCCACAGCCTCCTCTAAGAATGCCGAGTGCTGCTGCACTGCTGTTATGTCAGCTCCTACAAACTGGTGGTGTTCCCTTGGCTGCCGTGAAATGACCTCACGGTCTCCGTCTGCTCTGAACGGGCCACGTTAGTTTGCAAGCGAGTTAATGGAAACAGGGACACGGGAAGATCTCACACCACGTGCGAGCTCATTGCCGCAGGCTGTAGCAAGCAGGAGCGAGTTTAGCCGATAACGGGGCAACGGGACCATCAACAGCGGTTAAACGTGCTGGTCAAGACACAACCTCCAACTGGGGAAGGGTTAAACAGCTGGAGGCTGGAGAATTATGGCCAGAGGAAAGATTGCTTTTTAATGGCCCTGTAGTTTGGGGCTGGCCAGCTTGTATTACTGGCTCAAGATAGGTGGCCTCTGACCTGACCCAGCTGGCCCGCTCTGCACCGCGGGAGTAGCTGCAGGGCTTCGATCAGATCAGCTGTTAGGAACTGGAACAGACCAACAGAGTCAATGGGCTGGGCTCCAAAGTCGCCTGTGATTTTTGTGGGGACAGAACATGGATTTTCCGTTCTCTTCCGAGACGTGCTGTTGCCAGAAAAGCTGAGCCCGGTGTTACCAGGCCTGGCAATTTCGTCTCGACTCTGAGAATTGTAGTGTTTTCATTTGTGTGGTTGTTTGTTTGTTTTTCCTTCAGGCTTTAGCTGTGGGAGCGTCTCTCAACTTTCATGTAAAAATTATCCGTGGAATTATGATTATACATAATTATAGCTATATTTGTAGTTATTCCTTCATGATTTCTTGTAATCATAAGATCTTGTAATCTGGGGGAGAGAGGAAAGAAAACAGCTTTAGGTGCGTGTAAAATAGGCTGCAGGGGGGGGAAAATCCGTAGCTTGACTGCCTCCACCGTGGGTCAGGCACAGAGAGCTTTGCTGCTGGGCTGGGGCCCGGCCACGCGCCGTGTCCCCGGGAAGGGTCCCGGCAGCCCATCTGCCGGGGCTGGGTTTGCTTGTTTGACCGGGAGCTCCTGGCAGCGTGCAGAGGTTCCCGCTGCCGCAGCCACAGCGCGGGGTGGGAACGCTCCTTCTGCAGACAGGGCGGGAGGCGCGTGGGGCTCGATCCGTGGGGCTGGGCAGCTGCGTCGCTGCGCTGAGCAGCTGCAAAATGCTGGAGGGGGGGCGATGCCAGCGACAGCAGCTCCTTTGAGGGTCCAAGTTGTTGCTGGAGGTGCTGGCGAGTGGCTTTGTGCTGTTATCTAAACACCGTGGCGTTTAGACCGATGCTCTTTTTGGGTTTCAGCTGACAGAACAGGCGTGGCCATGCCGGAGCTCGAGGAGGTGTTTCTCAGCGGTGGATTACATGGCTGGCAGCGGGCAGCTTCCCAGGAGCGGACCTGAGCTCAGAGCTTCCCAGCCTCAGCAGAACAGGCAGAGGGAGGAGGAAAGTTGAGCTGCAGCTCCTGGAGGGACAGGAGCTCGCTGAAAGCCTTGTTAGTGCGGAGCTGGCTCTGGGCTACAGCAGCGGGCTCTGTCACCCTGAGCTGCGTCCAGCTATGCCTCCTGGTCCCCGTGGTGCTCCCCTCGACACCAAGGCTGTTCTGCCTCGTTGCTAAAAGGAGAGGTGTAGCTGGAAGACACAGCGTGGTTTAGGTGAGACCCGTCATACCGGCCTCTAGCACTGGTTGAGGCCCCAGGCAGTTACAGCTGCAGGGCTGTAAGAGTGGAGAGCGAAACCCGTTTTCCGTGGGTGAAGCTGCGTGAAGTTGCAGCATGAACAATACCAACGCACGTGCCAAGGGCACTGGAGCAGAGAGAGGCCGCAGAACTGATTTCAGGTCCTCAGAAAAGCCACTTGTTTGTGAAAGATGTGAGGATTTCGGCCCGTTCAGTTTATCCAGTGTAAGACTAAAAGTGTGGTGACCTAATACTAACAGGGGAATCATACCATGGTCAAGAGAGCCATTTAAGTGCTTCAGAAGAGGGCAGTGGCAGAAAATTAAAGATACCAATTAAACAACTTAAAATTAGGTGTAAGGCCCTGAGTTACAGCAGGAGGGTTCCGGCTGCAAGGTGATGACCTGTACGGAGGTACCAACCTTTGGAACAGATGAATCCTTCAAATCAGCCAGCCGTCGCCTTTCTGGAAAAGCTGCTTTCCTGTCACTGAGATACTAGGCTGAAGAGCTGCATCATTATATTGAGCTTTGTAGCCTGTAGGACAAAATAAATCAATAAAACTTCATGCTAGGTGGCCACCTTATCCTAACATGGCTCATTTGTGCATCAGATTGTTGACATACGGTGCCTGCAGTTGGGACAGTAAGAGAACAAGCTACCTCTGGAGCAATCTCTCTCTCTTCATAGGAATAATTGGTGAGCTGGAAGTTTTTGTTAATGAGGCTACTTAGGCCTGGAAAGGGCGAGCTGTGGTCGCAGCACCGTGGGAATCTTCAGCGCGGCAGTGGCTGCAGGGGTCGGTGGAAGCGCTGCTGTGTTGGCGTTGCGTTGGGGCGTGAAGCAGAACAGCAGGTTGGCGTTGGCGTTCTGACAGCCCCCTGAGTGCCCCATGGTGACACCCCGATCATCAGACCACCAGAACACTGCCTGTTGTTAGGACACTGATTGATTTATGTCTCACTGCCGAAGCACTTTGGAGCGGTAATGGCAAACTAGGACTGCACTGTGCAAACACAAAACCGAAGGGCACTCCCTGCTCCAGAAAGCTTTCAAACCAAACATCGCAGTGTAAACACAGCCAGAGACAGCCCACGGGGTATCGACAGAGGATGTGGAAACAACAGGCAGACATTGAGCCGCATAAGAACACGCTCTTAACGTACAATTTTCCTCGCCTGCAAAGATTTCTTCCTCTTCCAGTAGGACATGACCATATTTGGTTTTTTTTTTTTGGTTGGTTGTTTGCACTTTCTGAGCTGGAATTGAGAGCTTGGTTTGTTTTCCCAGGCATTTATGGAGGGATTTATTGCTTGTGGCTCTTTCATCAGCTGTGGGAGTGTCGGTGCACGGCGGCAGGCTGGTCCTGGCTGTGCAAGGGCCGGGCTCGCTTGTGTGACACCAAGCACAGCAGTCGCAGTGTCAAAGCATTCCATTCCCCGGGAGGGTGTTTAACCAGTCAATACAGTGTCTTCTGTCCTACCAAACCTCAGTCCCTGGGGGTCATTCTCGTGGGCTTGGAAGTATTTACCAGCCCGTGCGGTTGTGAAGTTATGCGGTGTTACCATGGCATCCCAACAACACAAGCAAACTCTGCTGGTGACATCTCTGGGTCGCCAGAGCCTGCTCTGACTTAACCTGCCTGGAAACCGTGATTAAACAGGGAATGTTCCCTTTGCAGGACAGGTGCAAGGGATCCGGACTGGCTGGCTGCAGCACGGGGAGCTGGGGAGCGAGTAGCAGCAAGGCACACGAGGCTTTCCTGGGGCTCTCCTCTGCTGGCCAGGTTGCTCATGCTACAGAAAAGAAGGCTTGAACTTTGAATGAAAGACAGACTCATCCTTACTTAAACTCAGTGGTGCTGCATGGCCGTAATTAAGATTAGAAAACTGCTTTTCGTTGATCTGGGCCTTGATAGTGCAAACCAGGGTGAAGTTCAGTTCTCTTACTGCTGAACTGGTGTTTCTGCCGAGGCTGCTGAGAACAGTTTTGCCTTTGTGATAGTTTGTCTGGCAGCAGGCTTGCGTTTTGCCTGGCTGGATTGCTTTCTGGTTTGTTGCTTGTGCAAAGAGCCCCTGTCTGCCGATACAAAGGAGTTGAGGCTGCAATGCAGCCTGATAAAATCCAGCAGCCGGGGCTTACTTTGGTGGGAGTTATTCTTGCCTGACTGTAGGACTCTAAGTCATAGAATCATAGAATCATGAAGGTTGGAACAGACTTCTAAAATCATCAAGTCCAACTGTAAAATCACACATTCAGGTTTAATCCCTGTCTTCTGAAGACAGCGCAGAGGATTTGCAGGAGAGCAGCCTGGCTCCCTCTGCGAACTCGGAAGGACCTGGAGCGATGTAAAGCAGCTGGAGGCTTCTGCTTTGTTGCTGGCTGTGTGCAGATGAAACGAAGCCTAGCCTGTCTACATCAGCCGTCAGGTCAAGTGTAGCTGGGGGGGGTAACACGCACGTTTGCTTTAGACTCAATGGATTATTTTTTTTTTTGCTGGTGGAAGCCAAGCCAGCTTGCAGGGCAGGGAGGAAGGAGTCTTGCCTCATATGTCTTGGTCTGGCTCAATCTCCCCCTTTCAAAATGAGAGTTTCCTTTTAGTAGCTAGGCTCTCCAGCCAACTCGTGTTCTTCCCGCAAAGAAGGAAGTACATATTTTGAATAGGCTGTGGCTAGAATGTGTAGCCAGCGCTATCTCGCTGTCCCGATGAGGGGAAGAGCTGAAGGGTGACACAGTGAGGTCAGACTTTGAAATCTCATGGAGGATTTACAACCTGATAGTAAAGAGGCCTGTCCCTTCAAGGCTGTTTGAAAATGCAGAAAGCCCATAAAGCTAATTTTTATCTCTGCCTCTTCTGCATAGGAACCCAGAAACTTAAGCAGAAATCTGTCCTGTCTCCTGAGTGTGGCCTGGCACATCGGGTATTTCCATATGCAGGGCGCAAGCCACCTAAACCACCTTTATTTGCACGCTAACAGGAGAGAGAAGGCAAAGCCACAGTGCCCAGAGGTGGCTGCGGCATCTCCTGCCCCTGCATGGTGCAGACTCGCCGGGTGCTGCTGGCAGAGCGCGCTGCCTGTGTCCAGGGCTGCAGCTGCCTTTGGGTTCTGCTAAACACAGAATCACAGAATCACAGAATAGTAGGGGTTGGAAGGGACCTCTGTGGGTCATCTAGTCCAACCCCCCTGCCCAAGCAGGGTCACCCAGAGCAGGCTGCACAGGACCTTGTCCAGGCAGGTCTTGAATATCTCCAGA
>Ga0065711_1031625_pt1 | contig 29184 bp, 18 predicted proteins | sample Hoacrofraction12_FD_59098 | JGI IMG/M metagenome (GOLD analysis project Ga0065711, IMG submission 59098) | Hoatzin crop microbial communities from Cojedes, Venezuela - Epithelial fraction 12 v2 (version 2) | ecosystem: Host-associated > Birds > Digestive system > Esophagus > Crop | place... | reverse complement strand
AAAAACTGAGAATGATGAGGAAAAAATGGTAATGAAACGATAATAGCTTGTATGTATGTAATGACTCTCAGCCCAAAGGAGCTCACAATATTTTGCAGCATAATAGGGAAACTAATTAAGAGAGGTCACTTTACTGAGTATTGAAATGGAGGTGCCTCTTTTGTATCTCATTGACAGCAACGATTATTAACAGCAGAACAGCAATAGTACTAAACTGCTTAGGTCTGAAGTATAAAATAATACCAAAGCTGTCTGTAGCATCTGGTAGGCAGGTTGCTCAGCCTGGGTTCAGGATTAGGAAGGCACTTTGAGTTTATCCCTTCAAAAACTGTGTTGGTAGAAACCAACCTCTCCGAAGTCTGCAGCGCAGAGATGTCTGTGCCTGAACTATTCTCCTCGGCTCCTCTTACACACAGTAAAGGGAAACAGGTACTTTTAGGACATAATTCATGTGATCAGTGACAGACATTTATTTTTTAAAATGAGATGAACCACACTCTAAAATGATAATCATGTCCTGTCTATAAAGAGAGCCTAGACAAGCAATTTGAATGTGAACAGCTTTATTGTAAATCTCTTTATTTCTGTCAGATGAAGGCCACTTGATGTATGTAGACACTAGCTGCTGTGTGCAACACTCCAGACTTCACTGGGTTGATTTATTTTTATTTTATTTTAATGAGGAGAAGAAAAACGTAGCAAAACTAAAGTGTCTGCAAGACAGCAAAGTGTATGCTTTTCTGGTCGCCTTTTACATTTAAGGCAATGCCCATATTTTTCTGTGCTCCACACCATCATATATCTTGCCACTATAACATTCTCTCTCCCATTTTCTGTACAAATTCGTGTTTTGCAGGTGGGAGTGGCTCTCTGTGCGAAATCACCATATCATTGGAGAAAGAAGAGTTCAGGATACTTGGAGAAACACTATAAAACTCACAACCCCTTTCCTACCCACCCCCATCTACCCCCCTTTTTTCCCCTTTACTTTGAGTTTAAGATCGAGGTAGTAAACGCTGAGGGGGCAGAGCCAACAGCAAGGACTGCCAAGGAAAATCTGAGCAGATATTCAGGGTAATAAGGAGAAATGTGGTAGGCAACGTTTCTGGAAGAAGAAATAGCTGCAGCAGAAAGATAATCTTTCTAGAGCAGACTTCAGTGTGTTTCAGGAATCCATTGTGATTTTAACAGGCTATGCTAGTGAACTGGAAAAACTATGTTTAGCCCAGTGCTGCATTGATGTCTTTCCTTTTATTCTTCCGAAAAGGAATTATTATGTGTAAAAATCAATACATCTATACATTCTGTGAATATGGTGACTCGGATAAATATTTAAAAAGACAATACTAACTGCCCAGACATGGCATGAGAAATAATTGCTTTAGTGACTAACATGGTACTTGGCAACATGGAAAAATTACTCATTTCTTAAAACTTCCTGCTATTTTTGAGAGTTACTATTTTCTCTGAGCTTTGTCTTTCAAGAATACTAAGTGGGATTTGTAATTGAACATAAATGAACAATTATGCTCAGCATTCAGAAGACGCAAAAGTGAGTACCTAAGTATTGCCTCCAAGTAGCTGGTTCGGAAGAAGTACCAGAAGTACCACAGAAAGAATTTTCTGCAAGCTCTTTTCAATAGCTACAATGACATTTAAACCTCAATACTAGTTTACAGTTACAAGAAAAACTTTCATAGTAGATGGACATAGTAGATGTCTGCTAAATATATAGCTATATATATTGTCCAGCAGTTAAATTCTCCTCTCAGGAGTCTTGCTGCAAAAGGATTAAACTCATTACGTATAAAGATATGATAAAACTGAACCATATTCTGTAAGGTAGGGTGCAGTGAGAAAGCAGATACAATGCAGTGTGGAAGTCTGTCAAGAAGTAGTGTTATGAAGATCCAAGAGAATTTTTTAAAATGCATTCAGAACAGATGGTATGACAGGTCCACATCCTCTGTGCAAGAGAGATCAGAAGCTGGAAAATAGTATATTTTCAGTTCATTAGGTTTGGACCATCTGGCTGTGGTGGGAGATGTTGAACTGAGCAAATCCAGGTCCTCACAGAGACATCATGAGTCAAAGCATCTCAGTCCTTTCTGTTTTGTACAATGAATCCATGCAGAACCGTAAGTTGACCTTTGCCTCATTCTGCCAGTTAATCCTATCTGCCCATACTCTGCATTGTGTCCTTGCACTTACCATCATCATTAAATAACAATTTACCAGTGAGATACTGCTTTATATTTTTTGAGTGCTCTTACAAGCTTTCTTTAATCACTTTTTTCCTGGCAAAACTCTCGGAAGCATTGTCATCACCATTTTACAGATGCTGCCACCAATCTCTGATGTATGTGGAGATTAAGAGACCTACTCAGTGCTATAAAAGAAATCAATCTCATGGGTAGGACTGAAATTCAGGAGTGTCTCTCACTCTTCTTCACAGGTTTTCCCTTTCCTGTTTGAAAATCAAGCATGAGGAATCACAGAATCACAGAATGTTAGGGGTTGGAAGGGACCTCTAGTCAGCACTGAGGACTAATTCACTAACAGTATGAGAACTGTAAAGGTATGAGGAGATAAGGATAGTGCTACACCGAGAAAATGGAAGAGCTGTCATGTGGCCCTTGGGCTGGCTGAGGTTTAGCTCATCTAGTTTTAGAGTTGAGATTCAGCAGTATGTTGTAACCACCAATCGCAGAAAGTAGCTCAACAAACCTGGGTGCTGAGCACCATTTGAGACATCCCGGGATTTCTGAGATATCTGAATGAGGCAGACCTGCTCTGCAACTTCAGCTTTAGCACAGCACCAACAGTCTCTGAATGAAGTCCCTATTGTCTTGCTCATTGGGGATAGCTGCAGTCCTGGAGTTACTGGAAAGGTGGAGCAGTCCTCTAGGCTGCCAAATACAACCAAATACAGCCATACACAGGACACAGTAGATAAGAAGAGGCAGCCTGCAGTCCAGGCATTAGAGCAGTGATCACGTGTTGGGACCATTGCATCTCCTTCTTGCGCGCATCATGTGAGACTGCACAGTCACTTCAGGCCAAAAGCATGAAAGGGATTTTGGCACCTAAAAAACATTGTAGAATCATAGAATGGTTTGGGTTGGAAGGGACCTTACAGATCAGGCTGTTCCAACCCCCGTGCCATGGGCAGGGACACTTTCCACCAGACGAGGGTGCTCAAAGCCCCATCCAGCCTGGCCTTGAACACTCCCAGGGAGGGGGCATCCACAGCTTCACTGGGCAACCTGTGCTAGTGCCTCACCACCCCCAGAGTAAAGAATTTCTTCCTTACCTCTAATCTAAATCTGCCTTCTTTTAGTTTAAAGCCATTGCCCCTTGTCCTATCAGTGCATGCCCTTGTAAAAAGTCTATCTCCAGCTTTCTTGTAGCCCCCCTTCACATGTTGGAAGGCTGCTATAAGGTCTCCGCACAGCCTTCTCTTCTCCAGGATGAACAACACCAACTCTTTCAGCCTTCCCTCACAGGAGATGTGTTCCAGCCCTCGGATCATTTTTGTGGCCCTCCTCTGTGCCCGCTGCAACAGCTCCATGTCTTTCCTGTGCTGAGGGCTCCAGACCTGGATGTAGTACTCCAGGTGGTGTCTCACCAGAGCAGAGTAAAGGGGCAGAATCACCTCCCTTGACCTGCTGGCCACACTTGTTTCAATGCAGCCCAGGATACGGTTGGCTTTCTGGACTGCGAGTCCACATTGCTGTGTTGTGTTGAGCTTCTGGTCAACCAACACCTGCAAGTCCTGCTCCTTGGGGCTGCTCTCAATCCATTCTCTGCCCAGCCTGTATTTGTGCTTGGGATTGCCCTGACCCATGTGCAGGACCTTGCACTTGGCCTTGTTGAACTTCATGAAGTTCACATGGGCCCACATCTCAAGCCTGTTAAGGTCCCTCTGGATGACATCCCTTCCATCCAGCGTGTTGACCACATCACACAGCTTGGTGTTATTGGCAAATTTGATGAGGGTGCAGTCAATACCACTGTCCATGTTTCCAACAAAGATATTAAAGAGTGCTGGTCCCAATACTGACCCCTGAGGAACACCACTCATCACTGGCCTCCACTTGGACATCGAGCTGTTGATCGCAACTCTTGGAGTGTGACCACCCAGCCAATTCCTTATCTGCTGAGTGGTCCACCTGTCGAATGCATGTCTCTCCAATTTAGAGACAAGGATGCCACGCAGGACAGTGTCAAATGCTTTGCTCAAGTCCAGGTAGATAACATCAGTTGTTCTTCTCTTATCTACCAACGCTGTAACCCTGTCGTAGATGTCAGGCATGATTTCCCCTTAGTGAAGCCATGTTGGCTGTCACCAGTCACCTCCTCATTTTCCATGTGCCTTAGCATAGTTTCCAGGAGGATCTGCTCCATGATCTTGCCATGCACAGAGGTGAGACGGACTGGCCTGTAGTTCTCCAGGTCTTCCTTTCTACCCTTTTTAAAACTCAAGGTTATGTTTCCCCTTTTCCAAGCAGTGGGAACTTCACCAGACTGCTAAGAACATCTCAGGTATGATGGACAGCGGCTTATCAACTTCATGCCCAGGCAGAGCTAGAATGCAGTGCCTCAAAATGGGATTCACACTATGTTTTGGGACAGGGTACAAAATTACCTAGTAGGAAACTCCAAATGGGAAGAAGTGTTCTCCTTCTGACACAGGCACCTACATGAAGCCAGGATCACCACCTGGCTCCTGCACAAAGGGATCCCTTTGGGGCAGGGGCTGACCACTGCCCCAGTCTTCTAGAGGAGGTTGGAGGGCAGAGTCCATAAAGGACAGGAGTAAATTCGCCCTTGCCTAGGAAGTAGCGGGCTGTGGGACCACCATGACACAGTGCGGACTCCTGTATTTCTCTCTTTCCAAGACTGTACCTTAGGCACAGAGCTGGAAGGAAGCAGGGAAGGAAGATGGCATCCTTCATTATTGCCTGTGTTATAGAAACATGAGGTCTCTGGTGCTGAAAGGTGAGAGCATGTCAGAGTCTCACCCTGTGGCCCAGCAATTTCAGGATCCATGTACAGAGGGGAGGTCTAGGGCTCCATCTCCAGTTGTGCACTGCATATGAAAGCATCCCTGGACAAAATTGTACATTGGGTGAGATGCAAGGAAACCAAGAATGTTGCTGAGGTGACTCAGAGCTTTGTCTTGTCTGCACAAAGTCCCCATGGAACTGGAGGTTAGAAAATTAAATCCCCCGGCCTGCGCTCACCCAAAGTCATCACCGCAACTGTGGCCCACAGCACAGATCTGTCCATCTCAAACGTGGTCCTCCTCAGAGGCCTACCCAAAACCAGTGACGCATGCTCTGCTACATGTAGAAGATGCACAAGCAGTCTCACACAACCACTGTCCAGCAGACAGATGGTCTCGGCCTGAACCCGTATACAGGGTCTTAACCCAGCCCTCAGCAGTGGGGTCACTTCCCTTACAATCTGCACACACCTGGAAACACCAAGTGTGTTGCTGTAACCATAGTGGTCTAAATAACTTAAAGGGTTAGGGAGAAGTGACATCGTCTATCAGAACAATTACTGCATGCAGGAACACAAAACCTTCATCATGTCTTTTTAAGTCCCTCTCTTCTTCTCTGTTGCTGTACACAAATCTCCAGCCAACATGTGTTGTCATCCTTGGAGTATATTAATTCAGGTCAAAATTGAGATTAATGATCCTTTTTCAAGAAATTACACATCCTACAGTAGCACTGGGTCTGAAGGCCAATTTACCCATGTTGTAGTGTTCTGGGACCTCTGGAAAATTATCTCATATAATCACTGGATAGCAGCCTAGGAGAATTTTGATTTGGCTAGGGTTGCTAACACTTATCTCTGATTGATGGATCAGCTACATTATACAGTTCATACTTCTCATAAAAATTTTGCTCGTGAATCAAGAGGGATACAGCCTCTTATGTACTTCATCTAATGAAATATAGATTAGTCTGCGGGAAGATTTCTGGAAGTCAGTTAGATGAAAGTCAGCCTGTGTTTCTTCTCACCAACACTTTTTGTTAAAAAAAATAAAAACAACAGAGCAGGATACATCCATTAAAAAGGTATTAGCACACAGATATGTCTTGGAGTCAAAGTGAGATTATTTTTCACGTATAAGCAGGCGAGTACCTGGTCAATTATAAACTGTTACTGAGGTGCAAAGTAATGTCCTAAAAGTCCTACTTACTGAAATCCTACCAGCACATTGAGTATGTTTGCTTCCCTAGAGTTTGTCCAATATCGAGGGTAACCTTGCAATGCTGTCAGTATGTGCTGACACAGCACAGCTTACACCTACCTCTTGAAACCAGTGAGTTTTAGTGACAAAATGAGGATATTCAGCTCAGCACACAGGGTGGCCATAAGTACCTGAAGATTAATAGTCTCACTTCTGTTCTGTGTAAGCTGCCCAGGCCTCTCTTTAAGGCGTCCCAGTTTCATTTTCACCTGCATGTGTTTGCTGCCTTCACTTTGGTGTAAATCAGGACCAAAGCAGGGGCAAGTGAGGTCTCCCAGGAGCAGGTCTCTCTGGAGAAAACCAGCATACAGCCCAGGTGTCAGGTGGCAGCCATGGAAACCTCACAGGAACCGGGAGAAGAGTCAGCTCTGCTCTCTTGTCTGCCCTCCAAGAAGCTGCTCTGGACGACTTTCCAGGTGTTGTGAGCTCTCAGCTCCCAACCATTGATGCTTTTCATACACAGATGAGACAGTGAGCAAAGCTCAGGCTGGTGACTGCTGCAATGTCCCTGCACAGTCGTCTGGGTTGGGCTATTCCGGTTACCATGGACTTTTCAGAGGCACCAACATTGCTGAGCTGTCCAGGGTGCAGGCAAAAAGGCAGTGGAAGTGGTCCTGGGTGGAGAATATGGAGAAGAGGGAACGACAACCTCTGGGAAAGACAACAGCAAAGGATGAGGGTATGTGCAGTCGAAGAAAGCAGATAAAGGAGCCCCAAGGGAACAGTGGTCCAGGGTATGGTGGAGGATGTACGCAGCGGCTAGGACAGACTGATGCCAACCACTGCAGGTCCATTTCACAGTGGAATCAGTGGAGTGGTGTTAACTTACAAGAGCTGTCGTGTGTTTCAGGCAAATATTATGGGATGGACCATGAAGCTGCTGCTCACACAGAGCTGCCCCTTACTCTGCCAGTAGCTCCAAGGACTGAAGCAGAGGTCATCCATGTAGTAAAGAAACATGGAGTAAGTAGCTCATCACAGTGGCTGGAAGCTGGAGAGGGCATATTAAATAAGCAGCTCTGTTCTCCCTAAAGGACATAATAGAGAGATACTAGAGATTTCCTGAGAGATACTCGGGAAGGGATGATAGAAAAGCAATTCCAATTACCTACTTATCTAAAAGGTGACTAGTGGGTGTCACTCACAATCAGCCTTATAGAAACAATGCACTGTAGCTTTGAGCATGACATTTCTTGTCAAATTCAGGTAATAGAAGCATAATAACTGTGTTCATTCCTCCCAGGAAGCATACTCTTATAAATTTTAGATGCAAAAGATGTCCAAGCACAGTAATTCATACCACCTGGGCCCATGGAAATTTCTTTGTAAGGAAGTTTGGGAATAAATAATGCTGTGAGAATCCCCATATCTTTTCTACTGCAATTTGCTACTGCAAGGAGCAGTTCAAATTTGCTCCCCTGATCTCTATGGTTTTTGAGGGATCTGTGCCTACCACAGGACTGCCGATCTCTGCTCTGATTCTCCAGGAAGATGGCATAAAGATTTGAGGACCCCCTTCTGCTGTCAATAGCCATAGTGAACGTTCAACAGTTCCTGTATAGCTTTTTAGAAGGACACAGAGCAATCAGAGGCTTCTCCTGAAAGGAGGAAAGGGCAGTTTGGGGTAACTTTCTCTCTCGGGCTTTGTCTCCCTTCCTTGGTCAATCAGAAAATAGTGTGTACTCCAGTCTTAATATATCCTCTCCAGCCTTGTCATATATTTCTGTGTGCATAAATATGTATGTATATATAGTGTTCAAGTCCTGAATGCATGTATTCTTGAAGACACTTTTAGAAGGAAAAGAAGTTCCAAGGTCATTTCATTGTCTTCTGCTCTCCTTCTCTTCCTGACCATGGTAAGAACTTGATCAGGTATTCATTTTTAACTTAATTATTTGCTGTGTGGTGCTGTGGCTATTTGCGTACACAAAACTGCATAGAGTCAAACACCTCACGCAGCACAGGATCATATGTAAACTTCTCATCAGAAAGTCCAAATTTCAGGACTGAATGCAAATAGAAGTGTTCACCACAGCACAACTGCTACCAAGAATAAAGAACAGCATTAATGAACAAAGATTTCCTCAAAGAATTAAGTAAATGGCAAAAGGAATAAATGACAAGGCTGACATTTTAGTAGAGCACTTTCCTTCTGAGTCACAGATGTGGGTTCTGAGTTGTACTGGGTTTATACTCAAAGGGTGTTGATCAATTTTTTTCAAATTGCTCAGCAACATGTGCTATTTAACACACTTAGTTCATGTGTCCATAAGTTATTTCTTTCTCATTTTTTTAAGATGTGATTTTTTAGATGTCTTTGCAGTTTTCATTCTCCTTAGATAGCAGATGCTCTTGAAAATCACTAGATGTTTTCTAAAAAAAGACAGAAGGCAAAGACAAAAACAACATTCATCCTGGAAAGTGTGAGGTTTTCCACCAAGCTGGACAGGCCTTCCTCTGTCACTTCTACATACAATTTATTGTCTGTTTTTGACAGAAATGGGTATACAGTGCATAGATATTATAGATTACCCGTGTGGCCTTTCCACCACTTACAATTTGCACTCCTCCCAAAGCTTTTTTTTTTTTTTAAGTTGTTTTTCAGCATCCACTAAATATAGCTGGATGCTACTTATGTACCTAGTACTTAGATCCCAATTCTTGCTATTTGTTCTCCACGATGGCTTTTTATCACAGCACCTAAAGTTGAGTGTTTATGCCAAATGGAAAAGAATCACTCATTTTTGAGTTTATTTTGGTAAAAACCTTGCAATATCAAGGATAAAAGGCTTCACTAAAGTCCACTTACATAACTCAAAAACTGCTGGGTGTCCTTCACTACTGGATATTCCTATTCAAAAAAAATTAAAGGGAAAGGGAGAAATGTAGATGTTGTGAAGTTTTGTTTTTGATACACTGCTTCGGTCAACTCCATGTTGCTTTGCACAGAACTGGACCACAAACATAGCAAGTACGACTATGCTCATAGGGAATAAAAGGCTACTGTTAAATACTACCAAACCTTTCTCACAGGTTGAGAAGTCTACATGGTGGAGAAATAATCTTTGAAAATGTTTCACAAACAAGTTTCAGGAGCTAAATTCTCATCCACCTTGGAGAGTCAATCACATGGAAATGAGTTGTAGTGTAGCCTGTATCTCAATGCATTATTATTAAAATGAGCATCTGACTCCCATTAGAAATAATATGGGAATGGCACTGGTAGATTCATTTGCAATCTCTTCTCTAAAAGACACCTTGGAGGTCAAAATTTGCAGAAATCTATATCTGTCTGAAAAGTCCAAAGCAACTAGCTGCGTGTTCTTGCTGATTAGAGGCTGACACCAAACATCATGAAAAGGAAGGAGGACTAGAAGATAGCAAACATTGATAGTAACTTCCCAGAAACCTTCTTGATTACTATCACATTGACGAACAGCTACAGTTATTAAAAAGCTTAAGATAAAATAGTAAGTACACAGGCAAATAACAGTGGATGAATGGGGACCCCACTGATAAACTTTTCTAAAATCAGATCACGCTAGCAAGATTTATAACAAATGTTATACATCTTCTTAGCGGTGAAGCACACTTGCATGTGATGGGGTGAGCTAAGAGGGCCAAGAGCAGTTAAGGACAAATACAGTGCCCTGCATCTTGTTACTAAGCATGCTTTCAGTACTCCTTTAATGTCAAAGCAGTGCAAAGACCTAAATAGGATAAATAAGGTGAGCTCAGAGATGTTATCCCCACTGCCTTACAGGAGGGCAGAATTCGTGTTTGTGAACATCATGATGTGTTGATATGTTGTAAGACTTCAGATCTACTGAGAAACTGTTCGTTATTCCATTCATTCTTCCTATTTTTAGTCACTTTAAGACCAAGTTGTGTGTTGGTCCTTCGCAGCCCGATGTTACCTGTTGTGTGTCTAGTCATCCACTTGAGATGTTCTCTCTCACAGAGCAAATGTTTCGCCCGCAACCTAACACACATTCAGCATACAAGGAATTAGCATCATCATGAAGAGTTTTGCATTGCTAGCCAGATCTTGTTTTTTTGCAGGAGAGTGAGTGCGGTAGATAATAAGAAAAGTTCACTGCTACTTCCTAAGAAGTAGAATCGGTGCCATTTGTGGGGGTTTTCTTCACTACTCCCATTCTTTATCCAGTCTGAGTCTGCACAGGATTTAGCTCTCTTTCGCTTACTCAGTGGTCAGGGAATATGTTGTACTGACACTGTTTGCCCAGTGATTTCCTGCCATGAGCAATGAAGTTGCAGGAAGCCATATGCTTTTCCTAATTATCCTTTATCGTCATTATTCAGCCACTGTCTGATTATTGATTCCAAAAAATCCAGCTCAGCATTGAGGTTTAGATTCAGTATATGAATTTTTTGAGTTACTTTAGATTAACCTCAAAAGATAAAAGAAATCTCACTGGCAAATTATACATTTATTAAGACAAATTACTGACATCCCTCAGGGACATGAAATTAAACGTAATGTGTCATGTGAAAGTTTACAGTGCAAGGCTGGGAGATTTCTTTCATCAACTTTTGCAGTGTTTCCCCTGATGTTTCATATCTATCTGGGACACATTCACCCCAAAACATAGAAGTTCCAGTCAGGAAGAAAGGAAGAATGCAGGGGCTTTGCTATCAGAGATAGAGATGTGACCATCCCATTCTATTCAGCGCTTGGCAGGCCACATCTGGAGTACTGCGTGCAGTTCTTGTTCCCACAATTCAGGAAAGACACAGACATACTGGAGGTGATCCAAAGGCGGATCATGAAGATGATCAAAGGTCTGGAAAACTTACTCTATAAAGAAAGACTGAAGGAGTTGGATCTCTTCTCCCTGGAGAAAAGAAGGCTCAGGGGCACCTCATCACAGCATTCTAGCACTTAAAGGGCAGATACAAAGAGGAAGGAGGCTCTCTCTTCACAAGGAGCCACATGGAGAAGACGAGGAACAACGGGTACAAGATGCACCAAGTGAGGTTTCTTGATATAAGAAAGAAATTTTTTACAGTGAGAGCAATCAGCCACTGGAACAACCTCTGAAGGGATATGGTGGAGTCCCCATCACTGGAGGATTTCAAGACCTGATCGGATAGGATGCTAGATGACCTTATCTAGGCTCCCTTTCCCATGAAAGGTTAGACCAAATGATCTTTCAGTCCCTTCCAACCTTGACTGTTCTATGATTCTGTGAACATATAATAAAAGGTGCTAATATTTTTTATTTTGCTTAAAACATTTTAGGGTCAGATGACCAGGATTGTAGAAACAGGGGATACAGTCATGTGTTACTCCTGAAGTCTTTCGAGACATATGTATGGCCTAAAGCCAACCCTCCAACCCAGCCTCTGCAAGGTCTCCATTACTACGGCTTTGCTGGTGCTGTGGAGCCGCTCAGGTGTCTCCTCCATAGTCCAGTGCCAGGGTATTCATGTTGTCTGATTTTAGGCCCTTACATATAGCACAGTGCAGAGCCCCTAAGCAAGGACCTCACTGATACCTGTCTTCAGACAGCCTCTGTGAAAGGCTCTCCCTCCTCTCTGGCAGACCTGTAAAGCATGCTCACCCATCTATGTCACCACTGTAGGTCTCTTCTAGAAGAGTCATGCCAGTGAAGTCAAGCAACTATTGTCAGCAGTCTGCATGGGTTCATGAACCTTCCCCTCCTCCCTTGTGCTAAGCACTCCTCTGCCACACTGCAAAATCTGCTTCAGTGTGTCTAACAATGACTGATGGATTGCTTTATTCCTGAAATGGAAGATGAAAAATCTGATGTGCCACTCTGTAACAGACCGAGTGTGAAAGAACTGAAGAAGTTAGAATGCACCTTGGAAATAATTTATGAAAAAGTACAACTTGCAAACATTGCCACCATCGATGCACAATACAGGGTGCTTTCTGGATATGTGACATGCTTCCTCTTCTACACAGGAAAAGATTTATCAAAGAGCCAAGTAACACAGATGAGAGGTGTTAGAAACGCACTAAAAGTAATTCCACATGTCATTCTGTTTTCATGAAAGCAATAACCAATCCCAATTTATTCCTCATTGCTGAACCTCTGATGATGAAATGTACCCATAATAAAGAAGGGACGCAAAAACAATTGTCATGAGAACAGATTGCACTCCAGTAACTGCAGAAATTATGGAACTGGCAATGCATCTTCTGTGTCCAGCCAAGAAGACTGGCCAGAATTACACAGCTGGTGAGCTGGATCCACAGTTTAACTACATTCATCAAGATGATAGGAATCCTTAACTCTGGTTAACAAGGACTACTCTCCAACCAGCCTGGAGATGGATAATCTCTATATCATTTTCTCATCTCTGTGAGTTACGAACAACATGTACGGCAGGTAACTTCACCCTAATTCACATTTATATCACAGTTCTCCTAGTTGAACAATACCACTATCTTAAAATAATGAAGGAAAAATATTACTGAGAATAAGGTGGAAAAATGTGAGCAACGTTCAGTACAAAAATTTTACCTCGTCCTCTCTTTACAACCTTACAAGCTGTCAAATATCATTTCTTTCTAAAAAAAATGAGACTTCTAGTTTTTTAGCTTTTTATAGGTATTTTGACATCCTTTCTGGAGGTCTTGTAATAATGTACAAGGTGAGATAAATCTGGTAAGGAGGAGGTGGGGAATACTGGAAGGCAAGATATGAGCTAAAACCCAGGGAAGGAGCTTTTCCATGACGTCCTACTAGTTTCTGACATCACTAGGCAATATTTAGAAGTTTGCAAATCAGCTGCACAGTAGTTTCCCAGTACATGCCATTCGTGCTATGCGATGAGAAATAGAGGAGTCATGTCCATGAAGACTACAACATCCTCCCTGTCCCTACTCAATGTGGAAAAAAAGCCTGAGCAAAACCTGCCTGATTTCCTGCTGCAGCCTTCCCGGTTGTCTTAAACAGCCATAAAACTTTTGCTCATCTTTCTGAACTCTGGAGTCATACTAAGTTTTGATTCTGAAAAGAATGAAAGACATTCTCTCGAGGTTTCATGCAGTAGTGGTCCATATGTAGTGTACACAGTCAGAGCAATTGGACATTTGTTTGTTTCTCTAAGTTTTTGACCCACTTTATCTTTGCAGCTTGGTGGCAAGTTACCACTTCTCGAGAGAAAGTATATCTTCCAGCGTGCAGTTTCTACAGCGTGGAGTTAACAAAACATTAATTTGTTTAATCGATTCTTGTCACTTTTCAGCCATCTTGATTCCTTAGGCATTTCCTTTGATCTCCAGCATATCTCTTCTGGCTCCTGAAACAACACTATTTCTTAAGGAGAATTAGCCTAGTCTGACAAAAGCCATTTGCTTTTCATTAAAATATTTCATGAGTTGAATATTTTAATAGTTTTGCTGAGGGAAGACGCCAGAATTGTTTGTCATTATATGCACTTTATTGACTTTAAGGCTACAAATATATGGAAGGGTTGAGAATAACAGTGTTTTCTGGAGTAGGCCAGAATGACTTCCCGCCTTGTAAAGTGCATTTTTGTTATATCTTATTTTACACAGTCACTACTTCAGTTTGGAACAATCATTTTTCACATGAAGCAAGATTTTGCTTGATCTGGCTTATACTTTGGAATTAATTGTATTTGCATTAGGCAGTGGAAATTCTGCAAAATTTTGTCTTCCTTTCGAAGAGGGTGACATTTTGTAGAAATTTTGATTTCTGTTATAGCAGGGTAGTAATAGACTGACAGCTAGCCCTCCAGTTCATGCTTTGCGGTAAACCATATGAGCGTTCATAGCCAGGGACTAGAAATATCATTTGTGGACCTGAGACCTATCCTGACATGTGCATAGAAAGTAAGTACCCATCTCATTCAACCCACTGCGATACAAAATATGTTTTTCTGAAAGTGTCGCACTCTCACTCCATTTACTTTAGAACACCCTGTGCAGGGAGTAACGTGCAAAACATACAGACAAGGTCTCTATACAGGGCTCTCCCAAGGCTGGGTCAGGGGATACGTCTGCCTTGCGCTGTGACAAGCCATCACCAGTCACCTTGGCTCTGTTCTCCCTGATTTTGTCCTGGAGCCGTACTGAGACCTCGCAGGCCCTCCCCAGCCAACTGAGGTTTCCAGCATGGGCAGAGGGGGAGCAGAGGAGGTGAGCAGAGCATGGCAGATCATGGCTAGGCTGAATGCATGCACAGGGCAGGTGTAAGCCTGAGGCACAGGGCATCCCACTTCTCAGAGGGACATGGGAGCTGAAGGAGCAAGTATACCAGAATATGAGCCCTTCTGGGGTGAAGTTACCCAGGAACAGGTCCTAACCCTCCAGCAATACCAAACTGGCTGAGGGCCCAGTTGGGAAGGAGGTGGCTTGAAGGTCAGGGAGGCAATCTACTGAGAGATTCAGCTGCCCTGCCCAAAGCACCTTCTATCTTTTTCATCTCACACCTCCCAGAGCTCCACTAATCTTCGACATATCACCTCCTGGCCCTCTGAAATCCTCCTGACACAGGTTGTACTCTCCTACCAAACCACACCCACACTGAATTTTGCTGCTGTCATCAGTGGGGTCTGCACTTTCTCTTTTGCTTACCATTGGCAGCTCCAAGCCAGCCAAAGCCACACTGCTCTGTGACACAGGGAGACATGGTAGGGAAGGGACATGGGGGGAGAGGAATCAAAACTTTTAACTGAGATTAATCACAGTCCTAAAAACATGCCTTTGCAGTACTTCTAATTCTCACCTGTAGACTCTGTTCAAACTAGGGCAGCAATCCTTCAGGAACAGTTGAATTTAATTGAAGATCCATTTGCCATCGTCTGTCCCCTACATGACACCGTGCATTTATGCACCATGGAGATGCATGTACTGAATTGAAGGAAAGGAGCAGATAAATAAAGTAAAATATTTAACACTGTCAGTGGCATTGTCATTTGCTAGTGGAAAAATCTTTTCTCAAAAATTGGACTTGGTGTTATACTGGTTTTTTTGTGATGGTTTTTATGGTGGAAACAGACTGAGACAATAGCTATATGATTTCTAAATGGAATAGATATGAGCTCTGAAACTAATAATAGGCCATGTCCATTTTTCCTAAAAATTGTAGAAAGCTCTGCAAGGATCATAAGCCAGCTTTCAAGCCAAAAAAAGAAAGCCCTCATTCAATTTTTCTAAAAGAAACAGCTTTTTATCTCACTCTAGGAAACTCAAACTCCCAGCTCAGAAGCCCTTGAACTGATTTGGTCTTTCATAGTATTTTAAATCCTGTAATTTTGGTGCTGACCCATCCTCAAGGGCAAAAGCCATCTCTGTTCAATGGGCCAGCTGGTGAGGCGCTCAAGCCCTTTCTGACTTTATACGTTGGCAAGAAAAGAAGCCCATGTCAAAAGATGATGGAGGGAAGAAATCTTCATCTCTGGGCAGTTGTATACACGTATGTGCTGCTAATGTCTCAATAGGAAGGTAACTCAAGGAATAATATCTTGAAGTTTCACATGTGAAACGTAACCCTCGCACACTCTGCAGAACAACCTCAGATGTCAATCTGCGCCTGTGTCTCCAGGTTGTAGGAGTGCAAGTTCAGCAGACAGCTGAACAGGCATCTGCTGCCCTAAGAGAGAGGAAGAAGACTAAACTTTCTTCAGTTAATGGAGTACAGTGTTGTTATCTGAGCCCAGTTTATCCTATCTTTTTCAGGAGCGCCTTATTCTTTTCAACACCAAAACCTTCAGGCATTTCCTGCAAAATTGGCAATAGCCATGGGCGAAGTACTGTTTAACATCTGTACTGACCAGTACAGATGTACTTGTCACGTAAGAGCAATGCAGTCAGTGGAGTTTGGTGAGCCAGCTACTACACATCTATCTGCTTTAGATTGAGCTGAATTGTCCTGTAAGCTGTCCTGCAAGCTCAGACCAGTTCCCCACACTTAAGGGTTTAGCACCATCTGAGAAGTCCCTGCAGATCCCACTTGGTTGCCACTTTCTTGAGCTGCCATTCCAGAAAGGTACACAATTCCCACAGTTCCCATGACATATCTGCTAGATCCTTAAAGAAGTCTCAAATATCCAAGGGCATTTGAAAGACCACCAGCTGACTGTATGCAGGGAATTGAACCTCTGTCTGTGATCCAGATAGTGCTGGGAGAATGAATTTGCCCCCAAAAGACAGCCACTGCATGATTCCCTCCAAGATGACATCTGGTGAATACAGTGGAGGTCCAGCCCATCCCCTAGATACAGAAAGATACAATTGCCCATACATAGATGCTTATTTGATGTGCCCAAGCACATTTTGTCTTGTCCTCAGCTTCTAGCCAGAAGGTCACAAGTCTCCCATAGCTCCTGCGTCCTATTGACCATCCCCCTTCCTGCCAGGCTATTCCTGGATGCCTCAAATGACATTTAGATAAGTGAATTGACTTCCTGGCACTTACAGACCATAGCCTGCGATTTCAAAACGAAATCATTGCTCCCATAAGGCTTCTTCTCATTCCTAGCAATCAGGTTACACTAAGAGAAACTACAGCTCTGCATTACACAGTGTCATGTCATCGACATCCTTCAAGATCAGCAGTCTCACACTGTGCCATGATTTCACTGCATTCATGAGTGTCTGTTCAGACATCAGCATTATGACCAGAGACTTACTTTTTTATGGTAACTTTTTGAAAACTTGAACAGTTTTTCAGAGTGCAAATCACATTCAGTCCTTTTCTTCTTTTCTAGTATTCACAAAAATTGGTAGAAAATAATCACTCTTTCTTTCATGGTTGAGCTTCATGGCTGGACAGGAAAGTTACTTGTCTTCTTCCAAACATGTCTCTCTGACAAGGGAGATAAACACAGCTGGTCATTAAAATAGTTTCGGTGCACTACTATTCAAACGGCAGGCTCCTTTTCCCAGTAGGAAAAAAGAAAGTAAATGCTATCATTCGTTTACAAAAGAGCACCTATTCAGCAGTATAATTGGACCATAAGCATAGAGTCAAATTTGGAGGAGGAGAGATCTCTATGATACAAAGTAGTGCTTTAACAAAGGGATGCTGATTTTTCTCATCTGACCTTCGCATCCTTCTTGTGACAGCAATTGATGCAAATGTATATGATTGCATGTAGACAACTCTTTAAAATTTACACTCACTTTTTCTGTTTTGTAATGAATCTACCCTTGAAGACCCAATTTGTAAAATGACTGTAAGGTGTGTGCTCTTTGGAAAAAATTGTGCTAATGATTTTCAATGCCAAAACATGTGTGACATGGTATGTCTTTTTAAAAAGATTTGAATTAGTATTCAGGACAATAAGCTTTCTTTACTGTAATAATAAAACACAGTGAACATTCATTTTCATCCTTATGCAAAACCGTGTAACAGCAGTAACTTTAAATCAAGCTAAGAAGTTCGTAACCGCTTTCTCCTTTCACTTCAACAGAGGCAAGGTTGAATTGCTGCATTTAGTTTAAGTTCATTTTCCATATGGTTGCTCCAGATACAAGCCTTTTTTGGTGACCAGTCTGTAACTAACAAATGTTCAAGACCCAAGTTCTTCCCTCACCTACTGCCCACCTGACCCTCATGCCTCCCTGAGGCTCACTCCAGTAAGCAGGCATGACACACAAGCAAGGACTAAACAGACTGCATAAACCAGAAGCAAAAGATGATCACACATTCTCTAGGAGCATCTGGTTTACACTTACAGTTCATTGGTGATTTCTCACATTTTATCATCTGTTTTCAAGGAACAATGCATTATACAAAGATCAGTACTGAAGAAAGCTACACGGGTATCAGGTTCTTAGTAAATATCTCCTATTCCTGAGCACAGCAGAAGAGAAACCAGCCAAAGACAGCTGACACATGCACCTAACCAAAGCTAGTCCTCTAGTCCCAACTTAATCTGGATTCAAGCCAGCACTGGGAGATGAAATCAGCTCACAGTCACTGATAGAGGAACTTCCTGCATGAAGAAAAGAAGGCTGGCATATATTCTCATGCTCCTGGGCCATTTGGCACAGGAAAGGTCTGAGAAGAAGTGATGGGAACCTAATGCAAGAAGGTATAACAGACATTACTTCTTCTGATGGAGTAATCTAACAGGTGCTCACAAAAGACTGAACCTGCACCTCCCTCGCACAATGTGAAGGGCTTGCTGACTCTGTGATCCTTCTCAGCAGCCATATGCACCCCCTGAGTAAACTGGTTAGACCAAGTGAGCCCAACACCAGCAGTAAACAGGGGAGATACAGCTTCACCCATGAGGAGATACAGATATTTCCGGTCACCAAATCAACCAAAAGCTGTGGCAAGGTCAGATAAGATGAACAAGAATAAGCAAGAGTCAAACCTGAGCATTGTCTCTATGCCAGCAGTGGGCAGAGAAAAGATAGTGATGAGTCTAATGCTGGAGAGTAGCGTTATTTCTGTGATAGGTGCCCATCCAGTGATGAGCTCATCCTGCAGATTACGAGAGCTTGGGTTGTCCTCGTTGATGCTAAGCCCTTCCAACTTGGTGGAGAAAGCAACAGGAGCCCCAGCAGATGCCTCCAGATTTTCCTTACCCACCTTCCTCCAGGCTGGCTCGAAAGTGTGTTAAACTAGGATGGGACTGAAATAAACAAACAAAACAACCCCAGGATTACCATGTGAAGTACGGTCTTCCCAAGCATCATCTTCCTCCATTATGCTCAGGCAAAAGTGGGCCAACATTTTTCAGTCCTGTCTGTTGAGACAGGAAATAAAGAAAGGCAAAAAATCCTTCTTTCCTGACAGATTCAGTCCAATGTTATCATAAATTGTCTGCGTTCCTAGATTCTGTTGCAGGTGGCTGAGAAGCAGAGGAGATGGCAAGTCAGCTGGTAGATTGTGTCACCACATGTCCTGTGGCCTAAAGTAAAAATAACCAATCTTTTTCTCCAAAAGGGAGACTTAATTGAGGTAATAATACATCAAGACCACATGCACATTACACTTCAGCAACACTGGTCAGCAAATCAATTTCTGTTCACTAAGAGTAGCGCTTTTGATTTCTCTGCTGAGGCTTCAATGGTCTGAAAAAAAAGCTTTCCAAAATTCTCAGGATGAAGGCTGTGGCTGGCAATTATATTCAAGGTGGCAATGCAACTATCTCGTAAAGGGGTCCACTTTGTGCAGGAAATACAGTGTCTGTAGGGGCTGAGTCAGCTAATGAAATGAAGTTTCCCAGTAGGTAGGAACCATAGCAACCCTGGCACACGGTTCTTCCAGACTAAGTTGGCTGCTTTGACTCTGTCTTCTCTGCACATACATTATATAAACATGTAAATATATGTTTCTTTTTCTTTAGAATTCCTTCTAGTACAAGACATGTCACTGCATTCATTTCCACTCTCCAAGTGCGGAAAGGAAGAGAGAACAAACACATGACAAATGTTATTCATACTGCATAAAGCACTGTTGGAAGACATTCAGATACTGAGTGATAAGATCTGTAAAAAATCTCGGTAGAATAGACTTCACTGTAGATCTCACTTGTAAGGCAAAACCCAACAAGAAAGGCTGGTCAAGGCTTCCTTCAGATGCACTGTGTGCTTCCCTTGACTCAGGGTGGTGGTCCCATGCCTCAAAGACCGCACAGGAACAACCCTCTTCCAGGAATGCAGCACATGTGTAGGAGGATGCACATGGCATGGGAGCTGTGGGTGGTATTTGGAGACTGTTACCTGGAGAAGATCAAATTCTGGGTTTCTCACATGCACCTGAAGCACACTGACTTTGGGGGAAAAGCATTCCACGAGGTTCCAGAGAATCAGATTTGTCTGGTGTCCCTACAAGACCTTATTCAGAAAGGAGCTTCCTTTCTGTCCCTGTTGAACATGTCTGTCTGCCATATATTAGAAGCAAACAAGGATTCACAGAGAGAGTTAAGTCCTCATTAGCCAGCTGGTAAACGCAGCAAAGCTTTCAGGCATGCAGGCTGCCTTTTCTATTCCAAACAGGAGCCACAAGCTTCAAGCAAAGCACAGGCTGGAACCAACTGCTGTAAGTTTAACATGCTAATGTTAATCAAGCAGATGATTTCAGAGCAAAGGTGGCTGGTATCTACAGAGCTAAGGAGGAGTGTTAGGAAAACACAGCAAGGTTAAGAGAGTGAAAGCCTAGTAATTATCACCTGAGGAGCACTGAGACATTGAAGGGTAAGGGAGAAGGAAAACCATAATATGACATAGATCCCAAATCTTTTTAGTATCCAGCAAGATTTTGAATATTACTATATTGGCTTGTCTTTTGAAGAGATCTTGCCTTTACTATCAAGAGAAATACATTTAATGAATTTACTCTGTTGAGATGAAATAAATGCTTGTAGTGAAATAAATCCTTCAAAAGAATGATGCTGATTTTTTTTAACCTTTTTGCCAGCCCCTGCATAAAACCAATAGGGTCTTTCCTATTAAGTCAACAACAAAAACTTGTAGCAGCTTCAGCCGGGAGAGGATTAGACTCTGAATTAGGACCAAGAACACTGTTCACTCACCTGTCCCAAACACTGCTCCTTCTGAAAAATAAAATCCAGTATCATTTGGAACAGCTGAGTTTTTCTTAAGCAGTCTTTTATAACATTAATGATCAACCCTTCACACGGCTGTTGTGGATAAAAAAACTCTGGTAGATACACAGTAGCAGTTTGGAAGCAGTAGATTAATGTTCTTGCTGTGCTATTTGACTTGAGTTTTTTTTTATTAGAATTTACTTTTTAAAGAGGAGATATTTACGACTGAGTCAAGTGAGAATGGAAGTACGCAAAAGCACAGCCATAACTCTCTCCTGCTAGCCAGGTCCCTTGGAACAGTCAATAAAATCACCTTTTTTTATCAATCCCCATATTGCCTCAGAGCCATGCACAAGAGCTGGGAACCATCCCTGAGTGCTGAGTTGGCACTTTTTCTCCTGCCTTGTATCTCATCAAATTATTTTTCTTTCTAAAAATCTAACTTTCTATCCTGAAAGAAACTACGTGAGCTTTGAAAAGTTTCATAGTACAGGTGTGGACTGCTGAGGCTAGCAGCCTGCCAGGAGTGGCAAAAGCCTTGAAGTGATGCTGCCAAATCCTGAAAAAACAGGCTGGGGTTTTGCTGCTGGTTGTGGAAACAGAATTGTAAGGAGGGAGTAGTTAACCACCAGGGGTAATTTTATCCTGAGAATGATGAAATTTAGGGTTGCCCACATGTCAGAGGAGACTACAACCAACCCTGACCTGATTTTGTTGGTTCTCAGCCTGTTGCTGGTTGTGGTTCTAAAATCTTGCAAATTTAAACTATCCATCCTGAAATCTCCTATTCCAGGCTGAATGGATGGTAGAAGCCAGGGCAGTAGAAGCAGAGAAACTTTTCAGGACAGAGGAAAGAAGGTTAATGTAAGAAGTCCAGTCAAGATTGAGGCTAAAGGTTTTCTATCTAAAATTCTTTAAAAATTACAAGAGAAAAAAGCTGAACTGTCATTTCAGATGAGGTCAGCAGATTTTCTCAGATCCTCTCTTTTCCCAGATGAATTGATTTGTCCTTAAGCAAAAGATTTTCACTGAATATTGGCAATGTTTCTAAGTACATCACTGTCATTGCCAAAACTGAAATTTCTGAGCTTCAGCTTGGATATGTTCTTTATGAGTTTCACATATTCTGCCTCACAATATCTGACATCTATAACTTTCAAGAAATGTAATGACCCAAAAAGGAAAGAGCAGAAGTGAAGAGCAAAAACTGCATTTGATTATTTTATGAATCCTTCAGAACACTCAAAGCAAGACAATATTGCTTATGATAACATACTGGTTGGATATGGTTAGTGTATGCAAAACACCATACTGGATGCCAGGCAATTTTTCTAATACTATGGATGATGGAACTTGTTTGGAACACGACCAAAGCAGTGTGCACCTACTTCAGTATTTTAACTGGGAGCAGGAACATGCTTTGAAGTGAATCTCATGCTGATCTACATCGCACAGCAGCCTCAGGATGTGTGAACTAGATTACTTATTGACCAGATGAAGCCAGTGGCACCTCATGATACACAATTCACTCTCTACAGGATGGCCAGGTTGTAGAAGCAGATTAGAACTGGGTCTTTTCCATCAAAAAATAAACTTTCTAGACCACTGTCTCATCAGGTTCCACCATTTATTGTATATCCTCCACTTATTGTCTCGTATGAATGAGTAAATGCCTGCCAACAGAGAATTTCTGAGCCTGGAAGAGTAAGGGGAAATCTTCTTATGAACAGCAAGAAACGCAGAATTTCTTCCCAGGTATATTTTGATATTTATGCCTGTAGAATTCAGACCCACACAACACCATCATGTTCTTAGTCCTGTTCATGGGACCACTTCATGGAGAACAGAGCTGATTTAGGATCACATTTTGAGTCACAAATGGTTGGAGGTTGGGAGAGCTCTCAGCAGAGGCCATATATGTTGCACCGTCCATGTGGTCTTCTCTAGGCACCTGCTTTTGTCTTCTGTCAGAAATGGGCTACTGACCTAGGTGGACTTTGGGTCTGACTCATCTTGACCACTCATGTTGCAGGAATTCTCAACGAACTCTGGACAACATGTCACCCCGGGCTGGTCGTTCCACTCCTGGTACCACCATTGCTGCCTCTTTCACCACGCAGATGGCATTAAAAATCTCTGATAACCTCAGGCTCTCAATTTTTTACGTCTGCAATAAAATACCTTAAATCTGGGGCTTCATTGCTGCTGTTGAAAGTTCATGATCTGAATGACACTGTTTATTGTCTCTTATTTTGTTTTTAAGGGACCTGTCACCTTCAAGATCCTGAACTTTCTCCTTCCATTAGGAGAAAGAGAGCAAGCAAACAAAATGATTGACCATGTTTCTTTTTTTCACCCTAGGCATGTTTCTGAGTACTTTCACCACATTTGCCATTCCTGCAGATCAGTCTCAGCCTTCAGAAGTGACCATTAACTCTATAAAATTAATGCATGAAAATGAGGCACAGCTAATACTGCCTTTCATCAGAAGTGTTTGCCCGCAGACACCTTCCCTTTAGACCTTAAAAAAATATTATCCATAGAGTTCCTTGTCCTCCTTTTCTTAAAAGCACAATTTGTCACCTGAGAAACATTCCTTCTCTACTGTCTTCTAGCAAGATCTATGCTACCTTACAGTGTCTGAGAATCTGGCCAGTCTCCAAAATTTTACCCCTATAGTTCAGTACCAGACACTTCAATGAATCAGAAGAACCATAACTTTCAGAAAGAAAATAGCAGCTCTCTCAGTAAGTTCATTTTAGTGAGTAAGTAAGTGAAGACATGTCTTTTCAAGAAGATATGGGGGTTAGTTTTGCCAAGTCTATGTTACTGTAAGCTTGCCTGTTTCTTAAACGTGTATTTTATTATTTTGCTATTCCTATGGTTGTAAGGCTAATGTTTAATTTCAGAAAAAATACCTATATTAATTGTAATGCAAATCATATATTTGTTGTAGGAACAAGAGATAAGGAGTAACTCCAAATCAAAGAAAGCGTGTTTGTTAAACAAAACGTGTTAACTGTGGTCTTACTCACATATCCGTGAGACTGATTTTCAAGGCAGTTTGTGTGAATTGCTGTGCACCTCCAGAAATGCTCTTTTTTTCAAACATAAGACATATTTCTAAACTCAGTCATAAAAATATTTTAAATACATTATAAATATTTTCTTTCTGAAAACAGTTATTTCACTGGGGACAAGTTTCCCCCAAATCTAATGGAAAGTCTTGATTTAGCAGTCATAATCAGTCCAGAAGCTGCTAAAGGATAAAATGTATTCGCACACATATTCATCCAGGCTTACAAGGAACAGACCTATTAATATTACAATTTATGCAAAGACAACTTGCAAGCAGATGAAAGACAAAAATGCAACAAAAGAATTGTTCTCTGCCATTTATTTCTCTTTCTGCTCATTTTAGTGTGAGAAAACAGGTTGAACTTGTTCAAGAGCACACAAGGCTGACCACTGAAAAAGAAATAAACAAAAAACTAATGGTTTGTGAGGAAATTCTGTCCTGGAGATTTGGAAGAGAAACCTCCTAGACTTCCAGATAGGAAATTCCATTGTTTTGGACACCTGCACTCTGGTTGAGGTATATTACAATTAACACACCCCTTCAAAATCTTGTGGTGCTGTGGCAGGATGGGTTTGTCAGCATACTCCTTTCAGACCCGAATTCATCCCACACCCCTGCTCTCGGCATGCCAGAAGACAGCTTCCCACAGCCCACGGGTTCCCTAGAAACATACTGCCAACTGGAACTTTGTTACAGAAAGCAAGCCACCCCAGAGACCCTTGTTCCAGCGCACGTGGCCTCTCCCAGCACACCGTGAAGGGAAGTTCAACATGTTAAACACCTCACCTTGTCTCCAAACAAGCCTGCAATTTCCAAGATCTCACAAGTAATGTTAGGGTCTTTGTGATCTTTGTTTGCAAAATCAGGGAGTTACAGAAAAGGAGATCCTTTCCTTGGACATCCACAGGGTACAGTCTGCCCCCCTGCTCACCGCATCCAAGATTTTCATTTGCTTTAGCGAACTCTCACTGATCAATACCAGGAGGCTCTGACCAGAGGCAGAACAAACACAGGAAGCTGACTTGGGAAGTCAGAGTTTCTGAGACAATCAATGGAATAAACAGCTTTGGGCCATAAAAAGAAGATTAAAATTGCACAATATAGTGAATAAGACGCAAGGGCAAAGTGACTTATGTAGCCTCCCAACCATGGCTTGCTCCATCCACACGTGGAAGTGCAAGTGAAGCCCTTTCTTTCCAAAGCAGTTTGCTGGTTTTTGCCATTTTCCTTGACCTTAACATCCAAACTCCCCATGACTGGCCTCTGTCCCAGTGGTGATACTCAACATAACTCAGTAACTCGGTGGAGTAGCTCTGTATTTACAGCAGCAGAGGACCCCAGCCCCTCAGTGCACTGATGCATGGACCTGGGTTATTAGACCTGTGTAGTGCCTCTGTTTCTGATGGGACTTTCAGGTGCTCAAATCCCAGTGTGCAATTAAACAATTCACTGAACCGTCACCTCTCTGACAGTCAGCTTTGACACTGTAGGGCAGGTATGCACCCAAAATTCATACAACAACAAAGACGTTTTACATCTTCAATATCTATGTGAAGGGAAGTGTTCCTATAGCTATATTTCCTACTGTAATTATGATGAGGGTTATATTTAAATAATTAGTTGGTGGTCCAAGTATGTGCATGTATACAAAACACCTTGATGACATGAAGAAATAAGGACAGGAGAGCAGAAACTAGGGAGGAATGAACTGTCACCATGCACACAGGTGTAGATACTTCTAGGACCACGACAGAAGACGTGGGATGAGAAATGGTATGCAGAACAATTGCATTTATTCCTTGCTCAAAGCTGTTTCTGTCATTAGATTGAAGGCAGATTCATTTCCCATTCTGCATTATTTATTACTTTGCTGTGGCATTTCCTGTTCTGAGGTATTTTTACCCATGTTTTCACCAACACTACTTCAAGGAGAACAGTAAACAGAACTTATCACACTCTACATCATTCAGTGTTTCACTCAAAGACTTTTTATGAGGGGAATATCTTTTCATGCTAAAAATATATGATCAGTTCTGGTAATAAGTTTAATAAAAGGACTGCATGGAATACAGTGCCTGCACGTTTGATCTGAATGTGCCGAAATGGAAGATGCAGCAAAGAAGAGTATTCTATTGTAAGGCTGCCTTTTATCAGTGAGAAAGAAATAAACAGACATTAAAATACTTATCATCTAGCTTTTGGCAGCTAAAAAGGAGATGTCTAAATCTCAGCTAGTCATCCTAGGCTCCCTAGAACTGATGGAGAATAAAAGGCATCTCCACAAGAATGAGCCACCTCTTCCCAAGGTATGCATAGGTAGGGTATATCCCCAGCCAAACTGCTTTTCTTGCATACAAACCTTAACTCATCCTGGGGATTGCCTACCTCTTTCCGTCAGAAATAGGGAGAAATTACAAGGTAGATTCTATTTAAGAGAAATTTTCATGTTTTTGAAATCAGTTATTTTCTGTTGTTGCATTTGCCATGCCAAATTCTTTTCTCTTGTGGACCAACCCGATCTCATACCCCTAAATAATTTAGCAAGTGCAGTTCCTATTTTGGAGTCACCATTTCTGAAGCACAAAGCACCCTCGCACAAAGGTGATAGGTGTGGCAAAGACTCTCTACTTGCTGCCAAAGAACATCTACAGAGAGCATCAACAAGCCAGTAAGGAGGAGGCAGGCAGATGTATCCTTGCACTGCAGTTGTACAGTCTTCTGGGGTACAACCGGATAATGTCCGGCTTCCTGTAGCCAGCACTGACATACCTCAGAAAAGTGTCCCCATTACTTCCAGTAGCTTCGGTCTGTAATGTGGATAGGTGGCCTTACTTGCTTCTCAAATCTGGATGAGTTATTTGGGTATTTAAATATGCAGTTAGGATCCTAACTGCAATCACCTGTCTGAGAAAAATTCCAATATGAATTTTAGAATTTTATTTATTCATAGCTGGCAATGATTTTCCTGGTGGTGTGTGGAGGTTAGAAGTTCAATGCAAGAGTGTGCCTTCAGTACAAAGGCTTTACAAGCTGACTCCCTCATCTGTAACACCAAAGCAGAAAATGTAGAGATAAGCAGCAGACAACAGAGATAAGAGGTACCAAACGTCCTCTGAAATTTCAAGGTTAGTAAAATATAGCAAATGTGAATAATGAAAAGGATGTTCAAATATTAATATACAGCATTATCTCATTTGTAACTACTGTATGTAAAGTGATAAGGGTGATATTTAAACCGCCACAAAGAATGAGTTCATGAGCACCAGCCCATTTGAATATGTTTTGCTAAATTTAGATTACTTCAGTACTAACAACTGTCTTCAAAAAGGATGTAAAATATCATTGATCTGAACGTAGAAATGCTTTCATTTAATTAATTTTAATTGTTTTTTACTACTAAAGGATATACGATTACAGAAGTTGGCAATGCATGGAGAAAAATTCTTAAAACAAAATGCAATTACCAAAAGGATTTAACCTGGAAAATACAACAAGATATTCTCAGTGAAAGGAAAAAATCTCTTTTGGTGTGTAATTCTTTAAAAAATTCAGTCTCCGGAATACATAAAATTAGACATAAACATTTCATACCAATTTTTGTACTTATTACTCTAAAAGGTTTGCTGCAGTTGATCCAGAAATTACATAATTTCTCCACGAAACTGAATGCTTGCATTCTGCTAGAGGGCTTAATGTCTATTAGTTTTATGTATCTTCACATTTACCAGATTACAAGGTGGTGGTCTCACCACAGGAACTGCTAAACAGTCCACAAACTGTTGAATGTGGTTGTGAGTCCTCAGAGTGTCAAATTTTCACCAATACTCAGCAAAAAAAAATCTGACTGTAGATCAGAAAAATATATTCGTTTCTCTAAGATTACCAACAGCTACTTCTAATCACTATCAAAAGGGAGGGTGATCATGGTTGTCCAACCTGTGCTGTTTTCTCTGGTTTTTTTAGTTGTATTGAAAGCTCAGGACGGACTTGCCTTACACTTGGTCCCCCAAAATGTACATCCATATCTGTTTTCATAATGTTTGATATCTCTTGCCAGCAAGGAAAAGACACTGGCTTAACTAAATACTACTTTTCTCTATGAATGCCAGGGTTTTCTTTAAAGGAGGAAAAAACATTGAATTTGTAAGCTGAACCACAAAAGCATATAAGTCTTCCAAGAATGTGCAGAATCACAGAAGTCTGTGGAAGAGACTGATGCTTCCTGCTTATCCCAGTGCCGACGTGGATTCCCCTCCCACTTCAAGCATGATTCAGGCCATCAGCTGTTCAAGTTTTTGGGTGACAGCTTTCATCAGCTGCAATTTTCACAATTCAGGATTCGCATCATATTCATGCCCATGTTGATCTACGGCTGCTCTTCCTACATTAAACCCAGATGATCAGGTAAGTGGTCTTGTTCAACCCCGCAGTTCATGGGTTTAATCACTTACTGTAATTAAATTATGAAGCTCTATGACCGGAATCATTCACATTTCCACTGAACCAGGGCGGAGAGATTCACTAGCTTGACTTGCACTTGGCAAGGTGAAATCTGGGTTACATTCCCTTTGTCAGTAAGTTTTTTCAGTGTTTTTTGTCCTGAGGTGCCTGTGTAAAAGGGACAGGCACACCAAGGATCCATCCTCCCCAGGCAGAGCCAAGGAACCTGTCCCCTTCTCAGTCTTCTCAGGGCTGTGCAAATCCCAGTGGCTCTGAGGTGTCCCACCACACATCTTCTTGATGCTTGGCACAGGGCGGGTGCACAGGGAGCAGAGAGGGCTCAGGACTCGTCAGGCAAAGAGGGAGACCGCTCGCCCGCAGTGAGTCTTGTAACCCCCTGACCTGTGGACTTAAGTGGAGAAGAAAGGGACATCACTTGATGGACCTGCTGCTTTATGTGGACCTGACATAAGTGGATCTGGTCAGAAGTAGACAAGCAAGTACCTAGAGAAAGTTATATGTGGATTAAAGTAATGCTTTGAATTACACAGCAACTGAATAGTGGCTTTGATAGTGCAAGTTATCAATTAAGGACTTTACAGAATCACAGAATCACAGAATGGTAGGGGTTGGAAGGGACCTCTGTGGGTCATCTAGTCCAACTCCCCTGCAGAAGCAGGGTCACCCAAAGCAGGCTGCACAGGACCCTGTCCAGGCCGGTCTTGAATATCTCCAGAGAAGGAGACTCCACAACCTCCCTGGGCAGCTTGGTCCAGTGCTCCGTCACCCTCAGAGGAAAGAAGTTCTTCCTCATGTTCAGACGGAACTTCCTGTGCTTCAGTTTGTGCCCATTGCCCCTTGTCCTGTCGCT
>Ga0065711_1031628_pt1 | contig 29185 bp, 14 predicted proteins | sample Hoacrofraction12_FD_59098 | JGI IMG/M metagenome (GOLD analysis project Ga0065711, IMG submission 59098) | Hoatzin crop microbial communities from Cojedes, Venezuela - Epithelial fraction 12 v2 (version 2) | ecosystem: Host-associated > Birds > Digestive system > Esophagus > Crop | place... | reverse complement strand
GTGTGCCCAGGTGGCCAAGAAGGCCAACGGCATCCTGGCTTGTATCAGGAATAGTGTGGCCAGCAGGAGTAGGGAGGGGATCGTGCCCCTGTACTTGGCACTGGTGAGGCCGCACCTCAAGTACTGTGTTCAGTTTTGGGCCCCTCACTACAAGAAGGACAATGAGGGGCTGGAGCGTGTCCAGAGAAGGGCAACGAGGCTGGTGAAGGGTTTAGAGAACAAATCTGATGAGGAGCAGCTGAGGGAGCTGGGGCTGTTTAGTCTGTAGAAGAGGAGGCTGAGGGGGGATCTTATTGCTCTCTACAACTACCTGAAAGGAGGTTGTAGCAAGGCAGGTGTTGGTCTCTTCTCCCAGGTAACTAGCGATAGGATGAGAGGCAATGGCCTCAAGTTGCGTCAGGGGAGGTTTAGATTAGATATTAGGAAAAATTTCTTTACTGAAAGAGTGGTTAGACATTGGAACAGGCTGCCCAAGGAGGTGATGGAGTCCCCATCCCTGGAGATGTTCAAAAAAGGCGTAGATGTGGCACTTCAGGACGTGGTTTAGCAGGCGTGGTGGTGTTGGGTTGGTGGTTGGACTTGATGATCTTAGAGGTTTTTTCCAACCTATGATTCTATAAATTGGGGAAGGAAATTTAACTACATGTTCTCGCAATAGCCTTTACATTTTCTTACTCTTGGCTTTTTAATTGTTGGGGAATTACATGTAAAGCAACTTTGACCAGTGCAACATATTTGTATATTTTGTGTATAACTTCAAAGCAGAGCGAGTACAAATGTTCATCTTGGTTAAGTCTTTTCCAAGTACGTGTATTCATTAAGCTGACCGTAGAAATTCAGTCAAACATAAGCTCAGCTATTGCTGGTAATTCATTAACAGATTCATCTATAACTTTGTCCAAAGCTTTAGTTTCTGAATCAGGTCATGAATGTCACAGTTCCTCACCAGTCCAGAAATACACAGTTGATTTGATGGCTGAAGCCAAGTCTAGCCAGACTGCGAGCAACAATATAACCTCCTAACCGCAAACTTGCTGTATATTGAATCGAGCTGTGCTTCTCCTTCCACATCTGTGGGCTGCAGAGGAAGAGGATATCCTTGAAGTATGAAACATGGCAATCTTCACCCTAACTCCCTGATGGCTGTGTTCTTGATCTTGAAGAGAGCATGTAGTCCAAACCAAGTGCTCACTCCAGTGACCTTCTGGCAGTTAGTCACTTGGCTGGGTACAGAGTATATGGAGTAAACTCTGGAACAAACCTTCTCACAGGAAAAGCTCTGAAGTGCTTTAGAAGTTATGTTTTGCCGTATATGACTGACATATAGATAAATCTGGGACACAGATCACTAGGTGTTTCACTGGTCCTTAGCAGTACTAGGAAAATTTATTCAGGAATTCAAGAAAATTACTTCATCTGGAATACCTGGTAGGGAGGTCTTTGCCAAAAAATGCAATGTGTGGAACGGAGTTTGGAGTCAAAATTAATCTTCTGAAGGAAGGTGCTATGAGATCTGAAATGGACACAAGTGGTTTACTTCTCTGTGTCTAGAGAAAAACATGTTTTTGTTCGCTTCATGTAAACTCAAGTGCCTCTGTAGCAGTCTGACTGCCCACGCTGTCCCTGGTTTGGAGCAGTTCCTAGTGAACCGAGTAATATCAATGCCCTAACGACTCTGAATCTGCAATGTAAAGTATCAGCAGTCATCGGACTGTGGATTCTCAGATACATGCAAGGTTCTGATATTCCCCAGTCCCATCTTGATATCCATATGTTATTCAGTTTTTCCTCTGCAGATTGTAGCTCTGATCAGAGAAGCGTACCCTCTAACCTCAACCTTCTGTGCATTCAGGTTTTCACTTGCGCCTTAAGCACAGGGAGACTTGCTTTATTTTAATTTGCCAAGAAGTGGACTCTTGGAGGATATCCAGGTTTTTATTGATGGGGTATTTGATCCAAGAATTTGTTTTAAAAATCTCCTCAAAAGAAAGCCTGGTGAAAGAGCCAACAGAACATAATAACCCTAATGCACTGCCCTCCTGCATCTCCTTCTGCAACTTTTCGAAATGTTTAGGAGAAGTGCTTGAGTTAATAATACCCATGTTGCCCTGGAAGTATCATTATTTATGATTTAAAGCTTTGAAAGCAAAAATACAACAAGTAACATGCCCAAGTCTGTAGCAAGCTAGAAAGTAGAGCTCAATGGCTCCCTAGCCTTATATGTAAGCTAAAAAAACCCATCATGCTTAAAGCCAGACTGTTCTAGGTAATTCAGCACTGGCAGATGTCTGAGCCCACTCCTGATTCTGCCCTGACTCTGTGTGGAGCTTTTCATATATAAAATCAACTATAATGAGGCTCCCTTTGGCCTCAGGGGTTTACCTGTGATGAGGTCTGTTGCCAGACTCCTGTGACAATAGATTTACTGCCTTCAGTTGTGGATGAAGTCAATTTGACCCAGCTGAAGCAGAGTCAGATAGCTCCATGAGCCTATGGCTCCCCATAAAAACATCCCTGCTCTGCCATTCATTGTTGCTAAGGCTGGTGGAAATAAGCCAATGTTAAATAAGGGGTGGGAAAGTATAGCCTTGCCTTAAACCATGTACAGCTGCTCTTTTGTTATTTGAGTTGTGTGCAAGGGCAAGCAGTGTTTTGGCATGCTCTTGGCTCCACAAAAGCACTGCTGAGGGAGCAAAGGAAGTTACTCCCACTGTTTTAAAAGACAGGTCATCGGACTCCCAAAGTTACAGCAGCTGATGCCTCTGGGGAGCCAGCTGTTCCCTAAGCCCTGGGGAGAGCTGAGGAAGAGCGTGTGCTGCGAAGGACGCCCTCTCCGTGGGAACTGTGTTTGAACCTGGAAAAACGGTGACAGATCAGTTCAGCATTCTCCCAGTGCGGGTCTGTGTTTTTCTAGCTGTGATAAAAGTAGTCTTCCAGGTGGCTGAGACAGGTGAAAGTACGGACCATGGTGGTGGCTGGTCAAATGCTTGAAATACTGATGGTGTGTATTTCCGTGTTCCCTTTCCCATGCGTTTTCAGGAAGTTTCTTTTTTTTCTTTTCTTCTCTTTTCTTTCTCTATCCTGTTTTACTTGTAATTTCACTTTTAAAGCTTTTTCTTCTTCTTCCTGAGCTTCCCTTTTAAATCTAAAAGAAATTAAAAAGAAATTGGTTTCAAATTCACAAAAATAGTGTTTGCTTGCTTGTTTGTTTTTCCAGGCTATTCAGTAGGCTGTGGAGATAATTTCTGCTTGCTGATTTGTTTACCAGGATCATCTTGATTCCCCTTTGGAGTCATTATACAGCTCTTCATCAAATCTTGGGGCATTTAACACTCTTGTATATGCAGATTAGACATTTTTGTGAGTAGTATCCCATGTTTGCTGTGTATATATGTATATGGGTGTGCCTGCATACACCCGTATTTCCATGTACATTTTTGCATATAATCCTCGCGACACATTTGATGTGAGGCTTTCGAGAAGGACCAGAAGCACGGCATTAGGGAGCAAGGCCTTCTTAGACAAGTTCAGTATGTTTTGATGCAGGTTTAGCAGAAGAACATGGGTGGCATACTCTGAGTGCCGAAAGGGTTGCTCTCTGGCATTCATCCACATGTTGTGTACCAGTCTCTTTCCAGATTTGGAAAACAGTTCAGCATTAACCTTTCTGAATCATCCTATGTGTTTATGTTGACCGTCACATTAGACATAGAATAACTCCTTTCCAGATGTCCACAGCCCTTCCTGATTTTCCAGTCATTAGACATCTGAACTGCTTTGGTTCCACAGATCTGTCCATCGTTGGGCCTCCACAGTAGGAGCAGAACTTCTTGAGCTTAGAAAAAAAACGCTAGAAATAATTATTATTCCTTTTGCTTCTTGCTCCAGAAGATGCATAAAGCAAGAAGGAGCCTTCTTTAACCTGCCATCTATTTCCATTTCCTGCTCCTGTAGGAAAATCCCATAGGCAGCCCCATCACGTTTTCCCTGTACTAAACTTCATCAGTCTGAGAAGTAGTGATGTTTCTTGTTCTTATTAGAGCCTTACTCTAGAATTTCACTCTTTTTTGCTTCCTAATTTCCAACATAAATTTATTAACAATCAGTTTCCATTTTCTAATTGCACTAATTGCACTAACAAACTCTCTCTTCTCCCATGTTGGTGTTTATCCACTTTATGTAACTCTGGAGAGGGATGGCGTACACTCTCAGCTGTCAACTGTGAAACTGAGCAAGCCAAGCTCTTTTAGTCACGTCCCATAAGAGACTCTCATCATCAAAATAGTCTTTTGGTGCACCTGTTCCCAGCTGAATGAACCTTTCCTGAGCAGATCACCAGAACTGTACACATTATTCCGGAGGAGTTTTCACAGTGCTACTATTTATGTGATATTAAAGCTTTTTGGCTGCTCTGGAGGCTTCCTGATGCATGCTGTTATCACACGTGCTTTATCCATAGCAGCATTACAGTGATAACTCCTAGTTAACCTTTGGAGACAGGTACACTTTCGTTCCTGTCTAGCTATTGAATGCTTAAGTTTCAGACAAAATTATAGTCCATAAATACATAATTTAGGGATTAAACTAAATTCATTAAATTAAGTTGATTAAATTAACCTGCTTTCTGTTCCTCTGCTCAGTGATGTTACCCAGCCCTTCCTGTGAGATATTCTGCTGCTTCTGTCAGGCAGTGAGGCCAGTAGCTTAGTATCATCGCCAAGGTGTCTGGCTTGGCTTAAACACACTGAGGTTGTTTACCTAGGTTTCAGCAAACTGTTTCATGGAGAGATTATTGCTTCTCTTTGCATTAGGGACTTGAAATTCCTTGTTGTCCTCCATGCTACCCTGGATGCCAGCAAGACAGAGCACAAGAGACTGCTCTTTACTCTCACCTCTGATAGCTGGCACTTGAGTGGCTCAATGTCACAAAGAGAAACAGAAAGAGGATGTACAGGGGGTAACAAAGGGTTTACCATGTACAAACTAAATCTTGGAGGAATTTACTAAGAAGTGGAGATCTCTCCCACAGCTGTCTGGCTTATCACTAGGCCAGAGTTGGGCAGAGTCTCACAGAGATGGCACAAGACAGACCTGTGTTACCCAATGAGACCCTACCAGATTTCATGGTCTTGGGGACAATGATAGATATTTTTGATTCAATACTGATTTTTTTTTTCATTTGGCAAATAATTTATTTTTCTAACTTTGCCTTTTTATCCTGATTTTAGCTAAAACTTAGCTTAAAAAAACATACATCTGAGGGGAACATCCATGAAAGTTTGTTGAATTATAGCCGACTAAAACAGGGCTTGTGTCTGCAAAGTACTTGTGTAGCATTTGCTATAGGGTTGTATAGCCTGTAGACCTCTTGTTGCAGAACTATAAGTGAAAATAGATCAGTTTAGTGCAGGAAGACAAACTAATTATCTGAACAAATTGTTAAAACAGAATTAAGCATGTTTAGTTAGGGTGCCTGCTGTCATCCTTGCAGCAGTAGTAGCTGTCTAGAGCTTTAAAGCTACAGTAGAGAAAGTGAGCAGGGCAAATGGATGGAGCAGATGTTTGATGCTTTGGCTAAAACAACATGACCCTTGGAGCTAAGCCCACTCATACTTTGGTCTCCCTCTATTTATGGTAACCTGCTTTTCACACTTATTTTACTGACAAGGTATATAGTTCTTGAGAGAAGCCGAGCTCATTTGAAGTAGAAGTTGATCAGATTCTGCATCAGGGTCTTCTCCGGCTGGCTTGAGAGACTGATAATGCTTGCAGTAATTTTTAAAGCTTATTTCCTTTTTTTTTCTGCTACATTTTATAAACTTTTCTTATTCCCTGCTTCCATTTCTTATCTCCTTTTGTTTATTTCCTTTTTCTATCTATTTTCTCTGGTCTCTTTCAAGGTTGTGAGCTCCCCTTTTTCAGTGGTGATACTCAAGGGAAATTAAAGGTTAATACAAGATAGGGGCAAACAACAATTCATTTCCAGCTGTGCTACCAGCCCAATTGGCTTTCAGCTGCATTCTGTGCTGAAAACTGATGACTTACAGTTGGCTAAAGCTGAGGGTAGGGCTGGAGCAGCTGTGATATAGCAGGACGGTAGAAACTTGCAGAAACAACTGGTTTCGTTAAAGCTGAAAAAGAATGTCATTTCCCCCCCTTCTTGTGTAATTAGGTGCTCTGAAGGTTTTCCTGTGCTGTTAGATTCCTGCTGAGAAGCAGCAAGATTTCAAGAACAAAGCTGTTTGTATGTATATAAACTAATGTAGTGAAATGTTGAAGTAATGTATTAAGTAATACTTATGCTTTTGTAAGGATTTTTTTTTTTCCCTGTGCATTTAGTGCTTTTGGAAAAGTTGCTGGATTAACAGCCCTGTAGTTGTCCATCTGTCTGGGGAGAAGGTACTGCCTGGCCCCTGGCCTGGCATTGCCTTTGGCTCACCTGCCAATCTAGACCCCCTTGAGAGGATGCTGGTGCCCATTCAGTGTCTGTTCACCCCACCACCATCCTGTGGAGGTCTGAGAAGTTATGCTTTGCTGAAGACTGTGAGAGCTTTATGTTTCAGACTATGGACCATTTGAAATTCAGCCGAGTACAAACTCATCTCGTAGCACTGAAGCTGACTTGTGAGGGCGCTCTCTGGGAGGGCTGCATGGCGTTTGCCGTGCCAAGGGAACTGTGTCTCTATGGCTGGTGACTCTGCAGAGGAACCTAGGCGCTTCTCTCTTGACCATTATTCCTGCCAGCTCCTCTTTCTGCTCTGCTGCTATAGGGGCCAATGTAGTCCTACCAGAGAGGATTTTCTTCCCGGCAAATGTGGTTTTATACTATTACCTGGAGTCTCTTTGTCTATGCTAGCAATGTTACTGCTGCTTCCCCTGGGGCTGCAGGACATACCCTGAAATGCGTCAGTGTGTTGCTGTAAATGCTGAGCGCTTTGTTGTTTCTTTAATCCATGCTGACTGCATCATTTCTGGGTATCATCAGAAAAGTACTCACTTCAACAGCAACTGCGTATGGCCCACTAGGCTTCATGTTCTTGCCTGCGTCATCACATGAAATGGCATTAGAACTGGCTAGGTCTTCCCTCTGAAGAGAGGAGAAAACAAATGGGAAGGAATAGCGTAAGTGGCTCTTCTTATCAGCAAAAAAGAGGATTTGTTTTCTCGCAGACTAAGCTGCTAATACCGAATGACATAAAGAAAGAGATAAGGGCACTGCTAAGTCTCTGAGGAGGGTTGTGGGGACAAAGTATGCTCTCCAGGGAGGATAGAAAAGACAAAACAAAGCAAAACCAATGCAATTATGGAAAGAAAAAATAAGCCACTCCAAGAGGAAGCTTAGCAGAGGAAATGGGCAGCAGGCAGCAAAGTTATGATGTCTACATCAAGGAACCCAGGGCCAATAGGGGCTGGTGAAGATCATCCGCCAAGTAACAGAGATAAGATCCGTAAGCAACAGAAGAGAATTTAAAAGAGTAAGGGGCCTAATATTCCTTACCTTCCTCCAAAATAACTTACTGTAGCTGTGCTGCTTAGAAGAGTTACTGCATCAGGATAGGTTGTTCCTGTATAAACTCCTCTGGATTGCATTGATTAGTTACAAATAAGCTTCCGAGGCCAAAGGTGAAAAATATTTTCTACTAATACTGTACTTATTTCCTGAAAGAGAAAGAATTATATGAAATACCAGAGAAAGATAACCAAGAAAGAGTGGCTTTCTTGAAGGAAGGTGCTAAAGGGCCACAAATGAGTTCGAGTATTTAGCTGGGAAGCCTAAATCACCTTTGCAAAATATTGAAAGCAAGAAAAAAATTTTGCAGTGTGATGAGATTAGGTGAACAGGCTGAAATAGAGGTGGCAGAAAATCTGACCTTTGCTTTTGTTTGAGTACCCAGTGGATTACCCATGGAAAGAGAAGCTCCTGGTAAAAGCTGGGATGAGATACCTTAGTGTTCCTGACACATCTGAGAACTTCGTAAGAGTCAAACAGGTTGTCCTGCATATTGTCCAGATCTTTAATGTAGTTATGAGTGGGACATGGTGAAAAGAACTGGTGGAAAAATCAAGACCAGCTTGCTTTAGGCATTCACCAGGCTTTCTGGAGTTGGTGATGTCTGTTAATAAGCCATTTTACCTCGTTTCTTAACTTTACCTAGTAATAATGGAAATGGAGATCTGAAACAGCACAGCCTTGTGTATTTTGGTATTTCCCCCAAATTGAGCTTATTTTAGTGGAATGAAATTTTAGTATTTTAGAGAAATGTAAGAGCCACTGATTCCTGGCATGATCTACCCTTACTTCTTGCCATGGGTTTTGCTATATTTGTCATCTGAGCTTCTCGTGTGCTGGACAACACAAAGCAGGGCTGCTTCAAAACAGAACAGTCAACTAGTTATTAGTAGCTTGTTTGTTTGTCCTCAGGCCTATTTATAAAAACAGCCCCAGGCAGGGAATTCTGCCAGCAGCCCAACCGCTAAACAATTACAGATCTTTTCTTGGAGCAGTGTGTTCAAATCTATGCAATAATTCAGCAGCAAACCATAGCCCCCACTCACATGTGAATGAAAGTAGCCGTGTTTGTGTGCAGAACTTTTGGTTTTTTTAACACAGAGTCTCAAAAAGTATCCATGTAATGTGCATAAAAATACAAAAAATAACTTAATAGGGAGCACTGCCAGTTTAGTGAAACCTGGCCCAGTGAGAGATGCAGAACTCAAAAGGAAGACAAAATGGTCAAATAAATATTAATCAAGAACTATACATAGGCTGCAAACTCAGACAAGGAATTCAAGGGACTGGTACTCACAAAGGGCCAGGCTTACCAGCTCCCTTGGGTTATGTTTAAGCAAAAAATGAAAGGAAACCCCTCTGCAAGGGAGAAGATTCCATCTTACTTTGAAAGGACACGGTAATATCTGGTTTTATCGGTGGTATGATACTTCATAGATTTCAGTTCACAAGTGTGACATATGCTTGATGGGTTTTGCACAGTTAATGTCGCATTGCTGATGAGATGCACTCTTCAGCTAGTGGATGCAGGACTATAGGGACCAAATGATAGTCCCTTGGGGGCAAAAATACGCTAGAAGTAGCAGGAGGCTTAAACGTTTGAATCTTGCTTTTGGTTTTGTTCAGACTGCTGTAATAGCATAGCAAGAGGATTTTGTGAGAATATCTTGTGAAGCAAGAGACAGTGAACAAGTCCAGTAAATCTTATGAAAGGAGAAAACATTCAAGTGAGACTTTTGGGGGAAACCCTCTCCAGTGGAGACTGCAAACTTTGCACAAGGCTGCCTCAGCCGGATCACTTCTTGGTCCAAAGTACAGAAGTCATGAACTGGAACATCTCTGCTTGGGGAATGAGTGTTTGTTAACCAGATTGGTTGTATTTCAGGGGTTTGAAATGTTCTTTCTAAACTTGAAATATTTGTCTGGATTAACTAGATCTGATGCAAGGTTTTGACAGTTTTGCATTTGATTTATAACTTCAGCCTTAAGGAAGACCTAGAATTTGGGATTTAACCCCAAATGACTATGAAATTAATTAGCTCTTTAGATATTGGGTTTTTTAAAACTATTATTTTATTTTTTACTCTCTTCTTTCTTGGAGGGTAAACAAAGCAAACCTGCCTGGCTGCTGCCATGGAGTGGTGTGGCAGGGACAGTCTACCCCCAGGTAACTTGGGCACCGATTATATAAATACACCTTTGAAACATTTAATCCCTCCATTGATGTCTGAAGATTGAGGCAAATCCTGAAGCAGCTTAAAAATCAACTGCTGTGCATAGGACAAGAGTTGAAAACTCAGAAACCCTGTCTCTTTTTCCTGTGTATACGTATTTCTGGAAAACGGGCTCTATTGAAGGCGTGACAGCGGCAGAGTCGCTGCATCTCCAGCACTTACAGCAAATCAGACTGATACGACCATGGATGGTGGAAGCCCACAGCATCGTCTGCTTCTCCTCCCACACATCAGTCTGGTAACGTGAATGAGAAAGACTGTATTTTAGGTTGCATACTCTGTCCTTGTTCACTCTTCAGGTTAATGAGAAATGACTGAAGATGTCAAGTTTTGGATGCCGTGGTTCAAAAATGAAGTCATCCAGTATTAAAAGTATATACCTCTTGAACTATGAGGTGAGGGAGTTGGGAGGAATCCTTTAGCATCTGCATAACCTTTTCTTAATAATTTGTTTATTTTGTCATATACAGACTAGTACATAATATTGGACTAAGGAGCAGATGCAGACAAAGTATAAAGTGTGAAGTTCTGTGAAGTTAGTGACCTATTGTTTCTTTTCTCTTCTTTTTCTTTTCCCTTTTTCTTTGTCTTCATTACAGTTTAAAATTGGGGAGCTGAGAAGAAATGTAGCTCTCAGTTTCAGTTCCTCCTTTTTGCACAGAGCCCTCGTGGGATTGCCCTGATCTCCCTTCCCTACAGATTATTCAGCCACTGTTCTTTGTATAAAGGGTTAAGATCTGATGATGTTGAAACCAGTCTCCTGTTTACAATCATTGCAGAACTGTAGTATGGAAATTTCCATCTGCAGCAAGATTAAAAAAAAAATAAATCCCTGCTGATTTTGTGAACATTTAGGTCCAAATAAAGAAATAGTGGCTGAATCAAGCATATTAATTGTGATTAGCACATACAATGTGTTCAGCCAAAGAGGTCTAAGCTAACTGCCCCCTGTCCTCTGATGAAATTAGCTTGCTCTGCTTCTACAGCCAGCAGAAGTTTTTCAGCATCAGCACAGGAACCACAGTTTCGCTTGCAGAGGTACCTAAACGGCTCAACCCTGATAATCTTTGTGTTGAGGTCTTCTAAAGTGCAGTGCTTCCTTCTTTAGGGAGATATGATCAAGGTAAAAAATTATTGATTTTAGAACTGTTGCTAGAAGTGGGTTAATTTTTCTTGTTATTTAGCTCTTTCATCTGTTTGGGCAATGATAAATACAAGGATGTCAATACTTTTGGAGAGCAGATTTCGTGGTGCAAGATGTCTGTGATAGATTTAAATCTGCGATTTGATTATTTCGGGAAGGAAAGAAAGGTCTGTGGTCCTACAGGCGTTTAGAAGAAACTAGACAATTGCTTAACTTCTCTAAAAGCAAGACCAGTGCTGTCTCTATTTCATATGCTGTGTTTTACACATTTGCAGGATTACAGGGGGTGTAATTTCACATAGTAGTTGTGTTGGATTTTCCATATCAGTTCTGAGCACGTGCCAATAAAGCACCTATCTCCCTGCAACCACAGAAGTGTCTCCTGCTCCTTGCCCAGCCCAGCAGTGTGACACTCATGTAGCATTTGCACTGCGCACAGAAGAGTACGCTGCTTATATTTAAAACACTGACAACTTTAAAACTTGCATTGGAGGCTCTGATGTTTTCTGTTAACCCTGGGATTTGAATTATTGTTTCTGTGTTAAGTTCCTGACAGTAGCAGATTGCAAAAAGCAAACTTCATGATAGGATGCACAATTGTGGTTTTGGGAAGAGGATCTTTCACAAGTTGATGCTTTTAAGTAGTGTTAAGGTTTGTTGCTGGGCCAGTCTGAGAAGGAGCATTTGTTTGTGAAACCGTATTGCTGGCCTGCATGCCAGTGAGAGGCAGGAACCAACCGATCCCTGTCATGTGGGCTGTGTGCTTGGTGCTCGCTCGAGCATTCTCATACGCTGGCTAATGAGCTTGGCGATCTCAGCATCTTCAGGCTGCTCTAAGTGACTGTGTTGGGTTTTTTTTTTTTATGAGAGTGAAATTAAAGGTGTTCCACGTCCTCCTATTTTGCTTTCAGGACAAGTTATAATTAATTTTCGCTTCCCTTTGTAAACCCCAATCCAAAGTTCTGCATAAGCAACAATAATCAAGGTGAATAATTCAACACTATAGCGATTTGTACTTTCAGAGGTCTTTACAAGCATTACACATTTCACTGTCACAACACTTCTGTTGTGAATGAGCATTATGCTCATTTTTTTGCTGAGCAAACCTCTTGCTGAAGTCCAGAGCAGTTGGAAGCATGAGTGAAATGATTGGTGGCATTGGGATGGACTCCAGCAATGCCTGTTGCCAAAATAAAGTGGGATGCCTTTGGGTTTGCCTGGCAGGGAGGAGTCTGTGATAATGCATAACCTCTGCACTTGCTGGGAAGAGCAAGCATCCGCAGGCAGCACCGAAGGGGGCTGTACCACGCGTGTGTTGCACTGTGCACTGACAGCTGTGGATGATCTCCTGTTGCAATAGCATGGAAGGCGGCTCCTGGGTCTCCGTCGCTGTGCTGATCACGTGTAGAGGTTTTGGCCTCGTGCTCGTTAGGTGACTGGTGCAGGGCACGCTGGAACAGTCAAGGAGGATTTGCCCGGCGGAATGAGGAAACACTGTAAGAATGAGAATCAGAATTTGCTTTTAATCTGACGGCTTTTGGGCTGCCGGTCTCTACGTGGAACATTATCTGTGGCGCAAAGAGCAATAACTGGGGCTTCCATGATTGCTCTTTGACTATTTTTTTTTAGTCATGGAGTTGTTCCACACATAGGGTCCTTGTGGGGGAGGTAAGTATGCATTAAAAAGGAGAATGTGGATGTCGGAAGTGCAGATGAAATGGTAATATGAAGAGTATTCCCACCTCAGGGCTCACCTGGGTCTCGCAGGCACTGCCTTGGTCTAGGGGTGCTTTTCTCAAGGATGCTCTGCAAGCTACTCTGTGTCAGGATAACACCCTTGTGCTGTTATTGAAGTAGAATGGTGTCTCCAGCTTCACCAGTGGTGGCAAAGGCAGTGAAATGAGGAAGGCTTCTGTGTTTCTCCCTATTTCTAAAGCCATGGCTTGAAATAACAGAAATATCTGTTTCACAGCTTTTTTTTCCCAGCCATTTCCATTGTTTTTGCTTGAGTACACAGTCTTCCTAATTCATATAGAAAGGAAATTCTACAGTGGAAGAGAATATCTCAAAAATGAGGCAAACCCCGCAAGCTCTGAGGGAGATCAGAGAATTTTTCAAGGCTTTGTTGTTGCAGAGAGGTGCATTTGTAAGATACATCTGGGTCTGCAGGCACGGGGTTTGCATGGTAAAACATGGGCACTTCAGGTTGGAGGTGAAATCCTGGCATTGGTCAAGCCAGTGGGATTTTTGCCAGTGATTTTAATCAGAGCCAGAATTTCACCCTAGGTCTATAATCTGGTGTAGTCTCCCTTTGAAGTCACATGGATTTTTAACCAATATTTTACATAACACCAAAATAATTCACTATCCACCCAATATTGTCTGTTTTCCTGTGGAACCCAAACTGAATGTTCCAAATGTGTTTTCCAAAAACTGAGATGATATTGAATTAAAAATCTGACTTTTTTCTTTTTTTAAATATGGGGTGTTTGAAGAGTCACTTTGATGTTGTGGGTATATTTTTCTTTTAAACCCATGGTCTGACCTCATAGCTAAACATGCTTTAAGCTTGAGGTTGGGATAAAGATTTATGTAAATCCCTTCCAACAAGAACTATCCTCTGATCTTATGGTCCTGTTTTATGGCTTAGAGAAATGCCTTTTAGAATCATCTGGTGAATAAGAAACTTGTGTGCCGCTGAAAAAGCGGTTTGTGTCTTTAAAACGAATATAATTATCGACTGTAGTTCCAAGTAAGAATTTCTAGGTTTAGGATTGTATGTCTGCATACACGGGGCCCTGTAGCCAAGGACTGACTCTGCTGAAACCTGAGGAAATTCCATCTCCAGCTTAAATGTACCCAGAGTTTCACTTTGTCATTGATGCAACATCTGAGGTTTTTAAGGCTGCAGGTGTGTTTTGAGCCTGCTGGGCTGCAAGAGAGAAGGTGAGATGGAAAAACCTTTGGTGCAATAGTATAAGGCTTCCATGTCAGAGTGAATTAGAGGTGTAGTGCACAAAAACTGTGTTATTTTGAAAGAGGGTTGCTTCTTTCAGATCATCACACGTTATGAATCTTTGGAGGTTTTCAAGACCAGACTGGCTAAAGCGCTGTACAGCCTGGTTGGAGTTCACTGTTGACACTGCTTGCAGAAGGAGGTGGGACTAGAGAATTGGAAGTCCCTTCCACTCTGAATTGTTTTATGACCTTGAATCATGCACAAATCTCCTTGAATAAGCGTTAGTAGATCCTTGTCAAACACAGACTAGAATTTATGAGGTGATAGTACAGCAGATAGTCTTTCTAGTGCAGATGATTGGTTTTAACTTCTGTACTCATGGACTACTAAAAGCTGGGGTTTTTGCTTTACATTTAAATTCCTCATCAGCTGTTTTACCTGTAGTTAATGTATTTGAGGCTTCAGTGCCAGTTACATTCAGAATTGGAGATCACTGGTGGAAACGATACAACAGGTCAAACACAAGTGCTTGGGGTTCATGGAGAAATTACTGTACAGCCTTCTTTGGCCTCTGCAGAAACCAAACTATTTGGGAAGAATGGCCTTTGAGGGATTTAGGAATCTATGTTGCTGCTTGCATTAAAGTAAAATCCTGGTTCCTCTTGGTGCTAGGCCCTGTATAGACATACAGAGAAAGAAAAATTTTGCTCTGGGGAGTTTATAATTATTTATGGTCAAAACTGAGGAAGGGCTTCAACAGAACCAAGCACAGGCTCAATGACTTACTAGAAGTCAGTAAGTATGTCAGTGACAGAGATGACTCTTACTTCAGTGTCCTGTACACTTGATCATGTGATCTTCCAGGATTTAGGAACTGTAATCTACATCTGTGAAGGTTTTATACTCCCCAACAACAGCATCTTAATTCAGGAGTAAAATTGGTGTTGACCTGGACAGGTTTATATCCACATATTTTAATTTACAAACAGATAAGGAAAACTTTCTTGCTATATTAATTTATCTACCTTGTCAGTTTAATGAGTTACCTTTTTCAATCTTATACCTTGATATTTTGGGTTTTGTTAAAAAATGATCGGTTGGCAGTTCCTGTTTCTTTGTGGCTTCTTCATTTGCATGATTTTTATCTTAATTTTTTTAACCTTTAATTTCCTTTCAATTCTTCCCATCTTAAAAGAGAAACCTCTGCCTTTACAGATCAGTCAGGTTGGAATAAACTTGCGAGTGTGTGACTCCAGCTAAATTTGCTGTAGACCACATCTTTTTAAAGCTAGGAGTTTTATTTGGGGAGGCTTACCTTTGTATTACTCTGAGCTGAGCGTTCCAGCCTGGGAATTGTTTCAAGTGGCAGATTAAGAGGTTTAGGAAAAGGTTTGTCGAAAGTACTTAGGAATGCAGGATTTGCGGTAGCAGGTGAAACAATTTGTCAGTGAGGTCTGGTAACCTGCCTCTAACAGTTGTCAGTCTCTAATGCCGTGGTGAAAATTAGTTCTCTTTTCTCAGCCTCCCTCATACAATTGGTCTGTTTACTTGTGTAATGCACTGCAGGCTAACTGTGGGAAAACATAGATTGTGTTTTAAAAGAATAGTTAAGCTCCTTACACTGCAAATTTGACCCATATTTTAGAATTTTGAATTTGGTACAGAAAGTTTCAGACTCTAAATCTGGTTTTTATTCTCAAAAAAATGGGACAGAAAGTTCTCCCGGAGGCCTGTTCTCTAATCGCTCTGAAGTAACATCTGTTGTTCTATAGAGGTCAATATAGTTCAGAGCAAAACAATGAATTATGCTTGGTGATGTCCCCAAGGATGACTTTAAGGCAGTAATTGGTAAAGAAGAGATGACTAGAATTAGAAATTAGTGGATCAGAATTTGTTTGGTGGAAATAACGCCCCATTTCTAAATGAGAAGATGACATACTGCTCACTACCACTTTCTGGCATCCGTCATTGGTAACCAGAGAGTCAAAATTGGCATCTGGTATTTGGAGAGTTGGGGGGCAAAGGAAGCAAGTCCTGCTTTCATGGCTACCAACCTGCTTTCCTCCGTCTGCCCGACCTGTCACCACACTGGGCTTTCCTCATCATCATCTTGAGGAACATCTTAATCAGTCCGGGATGGAAAGATGGACACATGTAAGAGTATAATCTCTTTGTCTAGCTCCTGAACTCCACCGAAACAGGAAGGTTTGGGTTTTTTCCTTTTCCTCATCCCTCTTTTTTTTGTTTCCAGAGAGAGTGCATGCTGTAATCATTCATACGGCTTTTCTTTTGCATCATGACTGTCAGCGCCCGAAGGAAAACCTTAAATTGCCAAGCACTGCTGTAAATTAGACAGGCTGCTGCATGGCTGGTTGGGCATTGTACTATGCATGCATTTCTCTAGCTGAAAACAAAAGGAATCAAGAACTGTGTTGAAATGAAAGCTCTACATTTCTGGCTGCTTGAAATTCTCTTTCTTCATTTCTGCCCCTGTAATAGAACACTTTGAAAGACAGCATTTACTGCTTGACACTAATCAGTCCAATGTTTCTGTACCTTGAAACTCCAAAACTTGCTTGATTATTAAATGCCATACCACGCCAGGGTCATATTTCACCATTGCACTCTCAACACCTATTTATTATGTAAATATTATCACAGCAAGCCCACTGCGGTGGAACAGGGCTTTCATCAGTGTTTCTGCTTTCATCACTGTTGCCCAGACAGTGTATGAAGAAAAATTCATAAGCAGCAAAGCAAACAAGGAGAATGGCGTGACTTGGTGTTGCAGTACAGTGACAACCAGTTCACCTTTCGCCACTCCAGTCTTCCTCTTCTATGGGTGACGGAGCTGGTTGCAGAAGAGTGTGTTGGCTGAGGTTGGCTTAAGGAGTCAGGACACTTTTTGCTCTTAAATCTGTGATTGAATTTATGGGCGGTATTTGTAGCGAGTTCTCACCATAAGCAAAATGGGAAGTGCTCATGTCTTTTGCAAGCACGCTGAGATTTAGCTGAAGTGTTTGGTGAACAGGTTGGGCGGGATTTTAGCCTGGTTGGAGCATTTTGAAATGTAAACAGAGAATAAAAAAAGACCTGATCAGAAAATCTACTTGACCTGTTTGTGAGTTAAAGTTTGTACTTTTTCTGGATCTCTCTTTCTCAGAAGTCATCCCTTGGTTTTGCTGAAGGGAAGGTGCAGTTTCTGCCACATTTCTGGTGTCGAACAGAAGGGATTGTGCAGACAAGAAGACTTGAGAGACAAAAAGCTTGGCACCTGTAGGACTTTGCCCATTCACTGTAGGAGTGGAGGACTGGCTAAAACCTACTGCCCAGCAATCTCAGCTAAAGTTCCGAGTGCCCAGGGAAAAAGGAGTTGATGTGGTTGAAGGAACAAACAAGGATGGACGTCAGTATCTATGTGTTTGTTCGTGTACTTCCGTGGTTATTTTCTGTGTTAATTGAGTAATTTTCTGAGAACTATATGATTTGCATACAATCAATACATATACAATACATAAGCACTGAATGAAAGGGAAAAAAATTATTACAAATTTTGTGGCTGCAAGATAACATTGAAGACTATGACGTGAGACAGCTATTAGAGCCACTTAAGACCAAGACTATTCAAATATATATTTTTCTTTCCATTTGTGATGTGTGATGAAGGGAGCCATGTCTGATGTTACAAAAACTATATTTAATTCCTGCTGTGCATCTTCAGACAGATCACAATTATATTATCTGTTTGGGAGAAAACAATTGAAACTAGAATGGATTCAGCCTTTATGAAATGAAAGCCAAGGTCTTAAGCCCGATCTCTGTGACACACCTGGAAGCATTGGCTTCCCATTCTGGACCTCAGGAAGGCACTCAGTCCAGCCTTTTGCACTAAAGCAGGACAGGTGTAGCTAGACTGGATTGCGGTCATGGATGGTCGATAGGTCACACAGAGCCAGCAGGACTGATGAAAAGAGGGAACGCCAGCTTAAGCAGCACATGGTGTTCCCACAACTGACTCTCTCATCCTGGTCCTGCATACAGGCAGATGTGCAGGTTGAAGAGCTGCCTGTGCTGAATCCAGATGGGAGGAGGAGATGGTGCTACGGCCTCCTTCATCTGAGACCACCCTTTCCATGAAAGTGGAGTGTGTGGGATGTTACGAAACTCAGGTCTAGCGTCCAAAGCTAACAACATCAGACCACCTCTAGCTAAACCGTTTCTGATTAAGTTCTTACTAGCAGGGTATGCCACCTTCCAAAGCAGCAGGTTCTGCAGCATCCCTTAGTAGTCCCTTAAACTTTGTCATCATCTTGACAGAAAATTATCCCTCGTCTCCAACTAATTCTTATTTCCTGCAAATTAAGTTGATTTATTTTTGTTCTTGGCTTAGTGACCATGGAGATTAGTTGACGTCCTTATGACAACCATTGACATGTCCTTTCTTGTCTTTGCTTTCCTAGTCTTCAAACCCCAGTTCTATCAACGTATAGACCATATCTGATAATCCTCCTCTTGTTGTCTGGGCTGTTCCATTTTGGGGCACCATGTTTTGAAAAAGCTCTTGATAAACAAGATATAACAGGGGACTCACGAAAGTCTTATAAAGTGGAAAAATTGCTTCTAATGCTCTCTGACAGCTCTGCTAGTGTACCCATTCTGACATTTGTGCTTTTTTGCAGCAGTTTCGTGTCGCTGACTCATCCTCAAGTAGTTATCCCTTTTAGCAGCTGGGCTAATAGCCAGTTGTGCCCTGCTTTATATTTAGGCATTTCCTTTCTCCTTTCTCTAGCACTTTGTAGTTTATAGTGTTTCATTTCACAGATGAAGATCATTTACCCAGTTTGCAAGATCATACTTATTACTCTTGCTGTCTCTAAGAAAGCCCAGATACCTTATGCAGTCTAAATGAAATTATTTCATAATTATTCTGAAGTATGAACTCTAACCTGTTATCCAGGTAATAGATAAAAGCACTGCCTACAGCCAGGCCAACAGTGATGCTATGCAGGATTCTTCCCACCTTAGTGGCAAGCCATCACTAGTTACTAGTTCCCCTTTTGCGGGCTTTTTGAGGGGGCCACTCTCAGGGTGATTTTTATCTATATCTTATTCCCCCAATTTGATTATGAGAGTGTCCTATGTGGCAATGTACGAATCTTTACAGAATTCAAGGTGTATTGTATCTGCTGTTTATTCTTTATTTGGGGGCTGTTTACTGCTTCAGAATACATTAGATTAGTTTGTGATTTATTCTTAAGAAATCCGTGTAAGATATTTATCTTCTTCTCATCTGGACAGCTGAAGTAATTCATTGATCCCCCAAAAGAGCCTTAAATTATAGAATAGGGTTGTACCTCCTGCTCTGTAATTCCCTCATTTGAATGATGAGAAGTACCAGTCAGAGAGAAAGAAACTACAGTGTAGTCATACTTTTATATAGTGCATATAGTTTTTTTTATGTATGTATTTTTTTTATAGATGTACATTTTAAACATATATTTTTGGATGCTTTTGTTTACTGCCTGCATACAAATTGAGAGAAAAGAGTAAAAGATTTCCTCTGCAGATGGTGGTGGTCACATAGGTGACAGTATGGCTATTATTTGAGAAGGGTGGAACGTGCCTCTTGTGCTGGTGGAGAGCAGAGCATGATTTCCTTTGGCTACAGGCATGCTTGAGAAGCTTCTATACACATTTTTTTTTCTCTATCTGTGCTTAAAAATGACCGAGCTTTGTATTATTGCCAATCTAAGACTGTTCTATCGCGTAGCGATAATCCCTAATTTATGTACATTCTGACATCTTTGACCATCTGTGTGTAAACCATGTTTTCTTGACTAGCTTTGTTTTTTAATTCTTGTATAATATGCCGTTTATAAGCTTTCAGCAGGTCTCGGTAAACAGAGTCAGAGTCTCTAAAAAGACAGCCTGGACTGTTGATTTGAGCCAGAGGGTTTGGGGTGTGGAAACCAACCTGGAGTGGGGCCCTGGTGGGTGGTGGGGAGGAGAGCAGCCTCGTAGTAGGGTTTGTGAAGCCAAAATGCTGCTGTGTAGCCCTGCCATGGGTTGATTCTAGTGCTTTTTGGTAAAGTACCAAACACAATGTGTGGCTGTTACTTTGAACACTCGTTTACCTGTTTATGTTTGTGTACGTGAGATACGAACTGCTGAGCTGCCCTGCCTCTGAAAGGGGAGCCTTGCTGCTCAAGAAAAAAGTTGCTGTTTCCTAAAGTCTCCTGGTGCGTTTTTGCCATGTTGAGCAAAGAAATAAGGAGCACGTGTACATCTTCATCCCTCTGGGCAGTTCTCAGCCTTCACTGAATTACGAGCTTGGTGTATAGTTGTGTTTGAAGTCCTTAATTCTGTAACAGTCCCTAATCCTCACCTTCCCAATTATCCAGGTGTGACCACTTTTACTCATAGAGGCAGCCCTGTTAGCAATGCCAAACACAGAGTATTGGCATTTCTCTAAGAAAAATCACTGCCAAAAAATGAGTGCAAGTACAAATAAACTTCCTTGGGAAAGCAGCATCAGTGTAGGCAGTAAAGAAGTTGCTGAAGTGGAACAATGCAGTAAACCCGATGTTGATTGGATTTAAGGTTCTAATGGCTTTCCCTTGCACATGAATCTCATATCTATTGTTAACTTTAATGAGACTTACGTGCCAAGCCTGCAAGGAGAATAGGTCCTTAATTCATCTCGCCTCCGAACAGTTTCATGAGAAAGTATTCCCATGTCTTTCTGTTGAAATTTCAGTTGACAGTGCTAACACAGGAACAGACCTTGCAATGAGGAATTCACCTCAGATCGGGCAGCTGCGGTGAGAAACGGTTCCCCGGGTAGATCCGAGAGACATGTGCCGACTAGTGCGTGCCTAAAGATCAAAAGCTCGTTAGCTCCTGCTCGCTCCCGCACTGACTCTGGGTAAATGACTTTCTTTGTTTTTCTTCCCTTTATTTATGAAAAGGAGGATAATTTGTCTTTATCTGCCTGAGAAAGCTATTGTAAGATGAATTAGAACTTGTTTGTAGAACTCTATGCGTGAGGTGTTTTATCTGCATGTTATTGTGAACTCCACTCCTTGCTAACCTGATCAGCATTTCTCTGAACTTTGATGTTAAACTTCGGCCTACAAATATCTTACGCAGTGCTGTAAAAATGAATACCAGGTGAGAAGTTTCACCAAATTTTTGCAGTGGCTTAATGATTACATTTATAGTAACAATCCTACAAACCCAGAATAATTGAAAAACAACCGACAAATCATTTGGAGCCTGGAAAATCCTAATTTGTGACCACTTTCTACCTTCATCTTCATAACATTTTTAATTTGTTTCTCTTAATTTTCATGCTAATTTGCTCTGTGTGTTGCAAAAGCTACTTCAGCCTGTTGGCAGCTCAGGAATGGGAGCAGACCTGTTGATCCTTGGCAGCAGGTGAATGCCTGGAAGAGCCGTCCACATTCATGTTTCCCTGGCAGCCAGCAGTTCAGCCAGGCCTCTTTGCGGAGCTTTTCTGGGGGAAATTCCGAACTTATTTTCAAACTTCTGAATAGCATTTTAGCTTCAGAATTTCTTTCTGTTCCCAACACCCTGGGGGTTTGCCTGCTGGCTGCCTTGCCTCCAGAATGTAGATTTTTTTTTTTTTTTGGCTTGATGGTGGCATTGTTTAGGAACTGTTCAAAAACCTTACAACCATGTAGGACAGGCAACAAAGAGAACCAAATTATCATTTTAAGGTGTTGAGGTACTTGAGGAAGTTAGGATTTCTCTCCTGAAGTCATTCTTAGTTGCTATAATAGATGTAAATATTTCTTTAGTTTTATGTAATATGTATTTGCGGTCAAAAATATTCATGGATATCAGTAGGGAAACACGACCTGTGGAGATTGCTGTTGTTAGCAATATAATGCCAGTTCTAGAGTGCTGTTAGTATTAATGTATGACATTTGTTAACAAACAGTACTCGAGAGTCATCAGTCGTTGGGAGGTCTGCTGTGGTTGTTTTGGGCTGGTTTGGCTCTTTCACTAGCAGAGCTTAAGAGCCTTATCATTTGGGATAACATTAAATTGCATTCTCTAAACAAACCCTGCACTCTTTCAACTGAAACTCTAATTATTGTGAGTTGAGTTGGTGATAGCTCTTTGGCAAAAATTATTTTATTTTTCACTAATTACAATGCTCTGAGGTCTCCTAACTGAAACATACTGAATTATATATGGACTGTCAATCATGTTTTACTTTTCCTGTACTCTTGCTACATTCCTACTAAGAAAAATAAAGTAAATTATAGATTGTCACTTCCTTTTGTCGATCGTACAAGAAATGTCTTCAGTCAGTAGTTGCTCAACTTCTGGCCAGTAATGATTCCTATAAAGCATTACATGGGTGCCTGAAGTATTTCTCTCAGATTGGATTGTTTTTGTGGATATGGATGACAAGACTGGGGTTTTGCCTTGTTTTTCTTGTATACAGCTTTACTGGGGTGTTTGTCTTAACCATCAAGAAGCAGGGAAATTCCAAGAGCATTTCTGTAATAGCTGTTGGCACATACATATTGGAGCAAATGATAATTGTGGTAATTTCTGAATGGTTTTGCTCTGTTGGTTTACATCAGATTAAATGGTGGATGGGGATATGTCTTTGTGAGGATCAATTCAACAGGTTGGGTTAGTTTTTCATCAGGATACAGAAGGAAGCCCTAGAATCATGGGGAGATATCCTAGAACTGCTCTAGCACTCCCCAGAGTCCCCAAGAAGACTCCAAAGCCAGGAGTACCTGGGATGCCACCGGCAAGGCCTGACACACAGCTCGCATGGGAGCTGTGTAGGGTTTCGTTGTGCTGTTGGAAGGCACTAACTGGAGGTGAGTCCAGCTTAAGTAACAGATGACTCCCTTGTGGTCCAGTTCATTGTGCAGACTTCCAGCGTCCTTTCAGCTTTTCTGTAGGTTGGTCTAAGAGATGGACTGGAGACACACACTTGTCTGGGAGTGCCTCTGTGTGGGCTCCCACTTGTACGTTGGGCCAGGTGACAATTATCTTCAAAGCTTTTCTTTTGATAGGCCTGTGTCTGGTGAGCAGCACGCTTCAGCTGATAGTGTTCTCTCCTCACGGTCCTCTAGAAGTAGATTTGTGAGCTTGATGTTTTAGCAGAGATGGTGATGAGAAAGACCAGGTCTTTGTTTTAAGGATTAAGCAGGATAATCATAACTTTCAGCCCCTGAAGGACAAAACACAAATTTTACTTCATAGGCTTGACCTACTCTGGAACAACACTGAGACTCAGAAAAGATGTAGTCATGTTGGAATACGTGCATTTTAGGATGTATTTGGGATAAATTGTATCCTATATGTGAAACTAGAGTGTGAGCACAAGAGATGGGGAACTTGATACCTAATGAGGATAAAAGTTAAAGACTATGTATTTTATAAGTGTGTTAGCTGGCAGAACAAAATGATGAAAGGACAGAAATAAGAGGGAGCAAAAGAAGTGACAATGAGAAACACAGGCGAATGTGTTATTGCCAAAATTAGCCAGCTGAATCGATCTCAGTGTATCAATAGATTAGCTAAATAAAATGAAGTACTCCCTAAAGTTACATGATTTAGTAAACTGCAGTGCATCATAACCAGATGAAGCCAGTTTACTTACACGCTATTAGTTAAGGCAAGGATGATTTCACTGATGTAACAGCTTCCTTTCATATCTGAAAAAAACACCTGTATGATGCAGCTTGGATACATCTGCTTTTCCACTGTGGGGAAAAAATATGTGCTTGCTAATGGAGTAACCTAGAAGAGAAGACGTGTTCCCAAAGTAACAATACAATTTCTTAAATAATAGAGAAATACTAAAAAAAACCTTTAAAAAAAGACCAAGTTGTGTAATACACCTTTTAAAAGTTTGTAACAACCATGGGAGATTTAGAAGGTAATTGAGATATGGGAGGAAAAAAAAGAGAGAGAAGAGAAATCAGAGAAAACTGGTTGCTGATTTGGTCTTGGGGTCCCATGCTTCTCTCTGTTGTTGGCTGTTTTTCTCTCTCATCTTGTTCCTTCATTGAAAGCAACAAATCATAAAGTTTTGGTTAGAAGAAGTAGCAACAGAATATCAAAATAAGTTGAAATATGTGAACTGTTAGGACAGTTTTGGGGTGATGCACTGGCATTATCCTAGGGATATTATGGGTTTTTATTTTTCCCAAGTGCATCTGTGCATTCCCACTTAGGGGATCTGGCATGGAGCTGTGAACTTTTTATTGAAATGTTGTACAGTTATGAAATCGAGCCTAAAAAGCTGAGGTTGCTGAGATGGCTTTGATTTAACTTTTCTGTATGTATGATGCATATGGCAGAACCCTGTAACTGTTATTTGTGAAGTGACAGACCTGCTTGTTTCTAACTCTTCTCCTGTTTTCCATCCTCTATATCTTGCCTCATATGTTCTCTGCTTCATGTCCATTCCTATGGACATTCTCGTAGCTGCAGTGACCTTTTTCTATATCTCTTTTCTATATTCTCCTGTTCTCTTATTCTGTTCATGTGCACTCTTTTTTATGTCTTTCCGTGCTATTCTGTTATTTGCTAATTTGTCCCCTTCCCTTGCCCTTACTCTTTGACTCTTACAGTATCTCTGTACCTCTTTCTCACTTGTATGCTTTCCAGTCAGGTTTCGGCTTTGTCTTTCTACTCTGTTTGAGATCAGCAAGGGAAGCATAGAGGAAAGATCTTTTTGACCTCAGTTTCTGTGCCTGGGACTCCCCTGATCACAAGACATGCGAAGAGCAATTTAGAGGTAAGTCCTAGCTGAGTTCTATATCCCCAGCTTGGGATATGCAGAGTAAAACAAATGTTCTCTTGCAGTTGTCTGATGAGTATGTGTGAGAAATGGTTCTTTCTCGTTGAAGATTTTTAGCTTCTCCTTTTCTGAAATGCATGATTAGTTGTAGCTTTGGGTAGATCAACAACATCAAACATCTGAAGTAGTTTCTACAGTTAAGGCCAGAGTTGGCAAAACTGCAGTTGGATACAGTCTGGCAGAACATTTCTTCTGCTGCTTTCTTAAGGGCTTCTTCAGACTAGATGCGTGATGTGTCAGATCACCTGTGTGTGGAGAAGGTCATTTCGGTGCTCCTCATGTGAGCATGATATGTCTGATCATGTGAAGAAGCCCACAGATACATGCTGCTTAATATGATGGGGCTGCCTGTGTGTTGGTCACTCGACAGGAAGGGGATTGGGATTGGGGTTGGGACAGACTGTCCTTCCAGGTCCACATAGCCCATCCCTGCTGAAAAAGATAGAGTGTCCCATTGCAGGGGGAAAATTTAAGCTTCTGTTCCCTTTCATGATTAGTCTCATAGGCTCTTAGTTGTTTTTTTTTTTTTTTCTGAAGTAAACTGGTAAGCAATAAATCATCTGCATCTTTTTTCTTTTTTTTTTTAAGCTAGCTGACAGTTGATTTCCTTCCTCTTTCTCTTTGAAGATCTGAACTCTTCTTTTGTAGTTGTTTGTTGAACTGTTGGCCCAAGGTCTAGTAAAGTTCTCAAACCTTTGCAGCCCTGTGGTTACAGAACGTATTATAAGATCTCAGGAACTGAGAACTCACGCCAGAAAATAAACAGCTATAACAGCAGTACAAAGAGCAGGGTTTTCTTTATTCTTTTGCACACAGGTTGGTGGTTGCCAAATATCCGCATCAGATTTGGGGCCTGAATTGCTTGATCTTCTGTTTAAGATTTCAAACAAAAATTGTTTGTGGTTAACACAGTGCAAAACACGTATGTGTTTCCAGTAGTTCTCTTCACTAAACTTTTTTGCAGGTCTTTGAGCTTCCTCTCTGGTCTTCACAAGTTACATAAGGAGTTTTCATCAAGTTTGAATTCCTCAAGCACTGAGAGACAGGAGGCAGAGAAATTAAGCTAGACTGGCCTTGCTCTCATTGGCAATCCTGCCTTGCTGTTGGCTTTCAGTAACCGTTTGTTTGACCATATTTTTCTTTAGTAATTGAGAAAACCAGCTCTGGGTTGCTTTAATTGAGAAAGGTACCTATCAGTAGAGAACATGATATGCATTATGTATGTGTGGTGCTGTTTTACTGACTCTTACTAGTCAAAGAGGATTTGTATGAATTTCGTTAGATGCTTCTGACTATTCCAGCCCAAATGAATATATAGGGACTTTATATAAGCATATGCAAGAAGTGTTGAAAGAATATTGGTAAGGTTATGAAGTCAGCGCCTCAAAAGCTAGGAAATATTTGGATATTCTGTGATACAGGTAGCTTGTCCAACTTGAATTCCTTTCTTTTCTACAGATGCATTAAGACACAGCTCTTGGTTCAGGTGTCCATGTAGAAGTCTGTATTACACCATTGGAGTTGTGCTAAGGTACCCTGCCAGGTCTTCAGCTGCCTTGTTGGCACAGAGTCTGACACTGGGCAGCGCTACCGGCTTCTGTCCTCTCTTTGGAGAGGACGTGTCAATCACAGAGAATATGAACATATTTCCTGTGAAAGGATGCCAGGCAAATTGGTGAAGTGCTCACCTGTAGAGCACAGGTCATGTGTAGATGCTGTGGCAGATCTGTCAGCCCTGTGTCTTGTCCTCTGTTGTCTCAGATGGTAGTAAGGATCTCTCTTCAGGCAACTGAATCATAGAATCATAGAATGGTAAGGGTTGGAAGGGACCTTAAAGATTATCTGGTTCCAACCTCCCTGCCATGAGTAGGGACATATTCCACTAGACCAGGTTGTTCAGAGCTCCATCCAACCTGGCTTTGAATACTTCCAGGGAGGGGGCATCAACAGCTTCTCTGGGCAACCTGTTCCAGTGTTTCACCACCCTCATGGTGAAGAATTTCTTCCTAATATCTAATCTAAATCTGCCCTCTTTTAGTTTACAGCCATTCCCCCTTGTCCTATCAATGGCACCCTTCATATCCATTTACTATCTTATAAGTTTAAAAACTAGGTCACATGTAAACGCCTGTGGTGAGACACCTCAGTTTAGGTGTCTTAATCGTAGTTGACTCCTGCTCATAATTTCAGATGTTCCAATCCTATATCTTCCCTTCCTTAAGGAGGAGTTGATCCTATTTAAATTTTTGAAGGTGGGCAATAGTGAACAGACTCTTCTGCCCATTTCCAACAAAGCACATCCTATGCCTTCAGCCGGTCCCCCACTCTGCACTGTCTCTAGCTCGTGACTGCTTCTTAATCACAGTTTCCATTTTGTGGATATCTGAACTCAGTTTCAAACCCCTTGTCCAGCAAGTGTTAGATTCTGTCCTCTACCTGTCAGTCCCTTGCTCCTTTTGAGATATTTCTAGACACCGTAGCTGCTTACTAGCTAGTCTGGCCAAATTCTCTCCCATACTCCTCCTCCTCTTTCTTTTTTTGAGGGTGTCAGTTGTTCAGCCCCACTGCTTCCAGTGCTTGTCCAGTGTTAACTGTCAAAGTCCCTGTATAATGTAGCTGAATTCACGTGCATTTTTGTAAGGGGAGCAGAAATGTTTACCTGATGCAATCTGCCCTGCTAAATGAGAACACTTTGACCCAAACCAAGGAGGAGATTGAAATCTCCCTCTAAAATTCACCAGAAAATCGTTTCTTGTACAGAAATTACATATTTTCTGCAATATTTTTTAGAAATGGCTTAAATATTTTAGCTGAAGTTTTCCCAGCCAGTTCCTGTTTGGGGCAGACGCGGCTTTGGAAAATTTCTGCCCTTTCTCATTACAGTTTGGCAAGGCGTAAAGGCAACTTAAAATGGGTTGTTAAAATAGGGATTGCCAAATAGTAGATTTAGATGCAATCCATGCTTTGAGCATGTGGCTGTAACTGAAGCCATATATCAAGTTTATGACTTTACAAATAGTTTTGTAAGGTATCAGAGCTGCTGACTTGCTGGGCAGCTTTCTGAGTAGCAGACACAGGAGCTGCCTCTTAGTGGTTTTTTTTTAAACTGAAGAAATTTAGTAGTGGGGTAAGATTGCTATGGACTGCTCGGTATTGTCCTGTTACCTCATTTCCTCAATATAAAAAAGAGATTAATTTGGCCTGGGAGCTTAGTGTGAGCAGCTGAATGTTTGTGGTTACATCTGGAGGAACAAGTTGATCTGGTGGTTGCTTAGAATAACAAACTGAGTTTCTTACAAAGATCTGTGTGCGATGGCGCTTGTTGCCAATGAGCATATTGTTGTGGGTGTGTATATGTGTGTGAGAGATGGAAACTCAAAGATACATCCCCAAAGTGCTGTGCTTGCTTTTTGTTCCATGTGAATCGCTCCAGTTCTTTCTAAGAGGTGTTCCTCTGTCAGGGTTGGTACTGTCTGTCTCCAAAGGTTTCATGCTAGAAGGATCTACAGCACATTTATACACCCTATACACAGCGACACACAACAGTCACAGCACATTTCACAGCTTCCAATAGCAAGGCTTAGACCTGCCATGAAAACCAAAAGCCACCACCACAATGCGCTACAGGAAGGGGGCTGCAGTAATCAAGAGTGCTACCAGCTTTTTACTTTGAAATTTATTTTCCAGGCAGGAAGAATTTGTTAGATAATTTTCCCAGGTGGCCCTGGAAAAGAGACCACACATAAAAAGATGAAAAACAACCACAACCAAACAAAGGACTTTCACATTGGGGCAGGAAGAAAGCAAGAAGAGGAAATCCATCCTGTCCCAAGCCCCTCCATTGGAGCCGTGCCCTGACAACCCAGGAGTGTACCCAGGAACAACCTGTAAAAAAAGGCCTGGGACCAAAGGGCACTAGTAACCTCCCCCCATCAGGCTGAAGGAAGCGACGCAAAGGGAAACAGTGAGTGGAAGCGGGTCCGCAATCAGGGCAGGAGGCGAACCCTTCCCTTGCCCACCACATCTCCACAGGTGCCCCTGCATAATAGATATGAGGCTCTAGATGTGGAGGACAAGACAGTGGATGGTGCAGGGGTTGACCCATCCACATCGGAAGAGGCACAAAGATCAGAAGGACCTCCCTCTCGCATTACTACCAGCTCCACAAGGAGGAAGAGACGAGTCCTAGTTGTAGGAGACTCCCAGCTGAGGGGAACAGAGGGTCCGATATGCCGGGCAGACCCTCCTCTCAGGGAAGTCTGTTGCCTCCCGAGAGCACGGGTCAAGGACATTGCTAGGAAACTTCCTAGACTGGTCCGACCCTCAGACTATTATCCTCTACTGCTCTTCCACTTGGGTGCGGACGAAGTTGCAGTAAGTAGCCCGAGGGTAATTAAAAAAGAATTCAAAGCCCTAGGATGATTAGTAAAGGAATCTGGAGCACAGGTTATCTTTTCATCGCTCCTTCCAGTGGTGG
>Ga0065711_1031627_pt1 | contig 29186 bp, 18 predicted proteins | sample Hoacrofraction12_FD_59098 | JGI IMG/M metagenome (GOLD analysis project Ga0065711, IMG submission 59098) | Hoatzin crop microbial communities from Cojedes, Venezuela - Epithelial fraction 12 v2 (version 2) | ecosystem: Host-associated > Birds > Digestive system > Esophagus > Crop | place... | reverse complement strand
CATTCAGTGTGACCTGGACAGGCTGGAAAGTTGGGCAGAGAGGAACCTGATGAGGTTCAACAAAGGCAAGTGCAGGGTCCTGCACCTGGGGAGGAACAACCCCATGCACCAGTACAGGCTTGAGGCAGACCTGCTGGGGAGCAGCTCTGTGGAGAGGGACCTGGATATCCTGGTGGGCGACAGGTTGACCATGAGCCAGCAGTGTGCCCTTGTTGCCAAGAAGGCAAATGGGATCCTGGGGTGCATTAAGAAGAGTGTGGCCAGCAGGTGGAGGGAGGTTCTCCTCCCCCTCTACTCTGCCCTAGTGAGGTCCCATCTGGTTTATTGTGTCCAGTTCTGGGCTCCCCAGTTCAAGAAAGATGAGGAACTACTGGAGACAGTCCAGCGGAGGGCTATGAGGATGATGGGGGGACTGGAGCATCGTGAGGAAGAACTTCATTACTTTGAGGGTGACGGAGCACCGGAACAGGCTGCCCAGCAAGGTTGTGGAGTCTCCTTCTCTGGAAATATTCAAGACCCGCCTGGACAAGGTCCTGTGCAGCCTGCTGTAGGTGACCATGCTTCAGCAGGGGCGTTGGGCTGGATGACCCACAGAGGTCCCTTCCAACCCCAACCATTCTGTGATTCTGTAAAAATGAGCAGTTTAGAACTTGTTAAAATGTCACAGGCTATGAGAAATGCTTGTTGTCCCTTTTGGAGCACGTGTGCATGAAACTTACAGTTTTGGGAAAGATTCAAGTAATACAGCTACTAGTAGCCCTAGATACCAGATTCTTCTTTATTCAGAAGGATAGGTTTCTTTCTAAATGAGAATGCCTTTCTCTGCATTAAGAGTGAGGCTTTTTTCTGTCTTCCAGCCGAGATGAACTATGAATGCCTGCCTAGGTAAAAGAAAGGGGTTGCAGGTTAAATACCTGTTATCCAACAACATGGTTACCACTCCAGCTGTTTCAAAAAGGTAGAAAAAGGAGCAAGGATGTTCCAGGGGACAAATACACTTTGGCACTGAAATGGATTTAAGTCCTTTTCAGTCGTCTTGATTCTGGTATTGTTCTTGAGGATCCTGCTTAATTGTAACAAAACTGCAAAGCACTAGTCTGCAAGCACTGAATTGTTTTGGGGGCTCCAGCATTTGGAGACCATTGTTTTCAGTTGAGCCAAAACACATCCCCGACCACCAACCAGTTATTTTTTCCTAGATCAAGAAATTGAAGAATGTGTCATTTCACACCAGACACGCAGACGCACCGCTTTGCTTTTGAAGTTATAAGAAGCTAGAATTAATGTTTTGAAAAGCAACAACTTTGAATTACAAAATCAATTCTTCTGTTACAAGTCATGTCAGAATGAAATACTTCAGATTTTTTCAGATTTTCTGCTAAATGTTCTGAGCTGACCCAGATTTGCAAAATGTTTTTGAGTTACTAAACCTGCACTTTTTTTAATTCCTCTTGCTAAACAATTAATCTCAGCAAAAAAAGAATGGAAGAAGTGCTGTCATTTTCTGTGTTCATAAACTTTTGGCTTCAATTGTGCTATCTGACGGTAAGGTTTGCAATCGGCCATATGCTTAGGGAGAGAAGAAGTAATTTTTAAGTGCAAACACTTTTTTTGTGAACAATTTAGTTAATTGGCTTTCCTTTGCAATATTAGAGAAGCAGTAAACATTTGGTTGTTCTTTCCATAATAAGTCTGATTCTTGGGATTTTATTTTTTGTTCCTGGGCTTTAACCAGGTTTATATCCAATTATGTTTTTGTTAAAGTTTCAGCTGCTGTATTCCCACTGCTCTCTTCAGTCTCTGAGGTACGCATCTTGTACCACTGTTAAAATATCACATACAAAATTAAAGATATTATTTCTGTCTTTTTGAAATAGTCCATATATTAAATTATTCCCTTGTGTTTAGATTACCTCCATTCCCCTAAACTTTAATGAGACTGCTCTATGTCTCTAATCTTTCTTCCTAACTTGGAAACTGGCAGCCGTTGGAAAACTTGGAAACTTTCAGCTATGGAAGTGGTCACTTTTAAAAAGCTTGTTAGTTAGCAACATCCTTCCTAATACAGATACTTTCTGTACTTAAGAAAAAGCTAGTATTGGCTTACAGATTTTGTTTATTTTAAGAAATCAAATCCTGCAGAAGAGTAAACAAAACCTGTAAGTGTGCATATGTTTCCTCTGTGTGGATTCTTTTTTACCTTCATAGAAACAGCTGTGTGACCAAAATACCACAGTTTTTTATTACATTTCCTGACTTCACCTTAGGTTAAAATATGCCAACATTTCATATTCTCTAAAGAAAAGTGATACTCTCCTGAGTCTCAGCTCTGTGCATAACTGCACTGTGTTTGTCTGATGTGTTAAAAGCTGCCTTTGCAGAACAGAAAATCTCCATTTTTTTCATCCTTAATGCAAAAAGGAAAGCAACAGGAAATGATTTGTAAAAATGAATTCAACAAGAATTTCCAGCATAAACAGTACGCAGGTCAAATACTAAATGATGACCCAACATTCTAAAGGTTTCTTCTCTATCAAAATGCATTAGAGTTGAAGTTTTAAGGTGTTGTTTCCTCGCTAGTGTTCTTTGCAATGTTTTCCACTCGATGCATCTTTTCCGTTCTTCTGGTTTCCACTAGTTCACTTTGAGCAATTCAAATCATTCTCTGAACAAGCTAATACTTTCTTGTGGGAATGAAGTTATACAGTATTGTTTCTCTGGTATTTGACTATCCATCTGAAATACTTGAGTGCTGAATACCGCCTATGGTGTTTTTCAGAAGAACTGCCAGATCGCACATACTTACTCCTTAAGATTATTTTGAGTCAAAACACTAGATATTTAGAGTTTGGCAGTCTGAATATTCAGTAGATATTACGTTTGCTGTGAAATTGATTAGCTTTGATAGAATGAGTCGTGCAAAAGGAAACACCATCCATGTACCAGTTAAATCTTAGTGTAAATGAGGGAGAATGGTGGTATTTTCTAATAAATGCAGCATAGATTTTAATGCTCTTTCCTCACTTTCCTGTAGCATTTTCCATGTGCTCGTCCTGAACATAGCAATTGTAGGAGCTGGAGTAGCAATGGCAAGATTTTATCCCAATATAGGAGGTATCATAAGGTGAGTGTTGCTTGCACAGTGAACTTGCCTGTGGTGTTGCTCTGTGTTTGCCTCTTGATGTTGAAAAGAAACAGTATAAGCGCAGGTAATTCTGTTTTTATATTTTGTGAGGCTTACACCTTTTTAAGTTTTATATAATGATTTTGAAGTAGTATAAACAGTCAGCTCTTTTAAAGTTCTGACAAGCAACTATTTGTAACTGTGCCTCTGTACCAGAGGTGATTGGAATGATTCTCCAAGTTTTATTAGAGCTATATCTGAGGAGCTTGTAACTACGCACATGCAAGAATGTGGTGTCAGTAGGAAAGTTGCTCAGTTATTGTATGGCTTCTCGTAAGTTTTTGTTTTGTGGTAAGACCATTTGAAGCTGTTTTGAAAGTCTGTAATAAAACTCCAAGAAAGCAAAGGGAAAAGTGACATAGAAGTTGTACGATTAATTTTACCATGTTAAATTAATTTACCATGTTAATAAACCTCTAGGATTTCCATAATTCAGAAAGATTAGAGGAAATAATCTAATGAGTTTTATTTTCTACGTTTGACACCACCATATTTGTAATCACTGTCATTCATTCCTAGTTTGCATCTTTCCTACGGCAACCAGGAGAGGGAGGTGTTTAAAAATATAGAAATCTGCAATTATAAAACCAGAATGACAGACTTGGGTCTGACTGGAGTAGCGAAATAACTTACTTTTGCTCAGTGGCTGATCTTTGAGGTTTTTTCCATTTCCTTTTCTTTCTCCCTCTCCTTTTAGTGAAAATTTTTGTATTCCAGTAATAGAGATGGTTGAGTTATTAATTCCAAATAAATATCATGGAATACATTTCTTTGTTTGCAGACTGATCCTGACCTCTGCTAATGTGTTCGTACTGTGCATAGTCACCAAACTTTTTGAACAGTGAACTTCCAGCTGATGAACTGCCTATGTACCATCTAACTTAGATATTTTGCTGTTTTGGTGTTGGAGATGGTTACTCTGTATTATGATGTTTCCTGTGTCTTAAAGGAATTGTCAAATATTTGAAATAAAACACGTTGTTAGTTAATAATTCACATAGGTTAGTAGGTGGAAACTCACAGTAGGGGAAAATTATTAGAAGGTTTTGTAAGCAAGGGAGTGGTTACAAAAAAGAACAGTTAAATGTTTCACTTGCTGTGGTTGATCGTGTTACCAGGAGGGCATGTTGATCTTTTCAGGTCTGAAGAATTATTTGCTAGGAGCTCATTAAATAAATTACAATAGAAGTTGTCTATTCAGGAGCATTTCTATGCTTACATGCTTTAACATGTGTCCTCAGATGGCTGGGGTGCACTGAGATTTGCAGTTCTGACAGTAAAGGATGCCTAACGAAGGATATACCGTCCACATTTTTCTGTTGCATGTTGACACATTTCCCCAAAGAAGGCAGAAACATCAAGTCAAAGATAGGGAGTCAGTCTCCAGAAGCATCTGGGAATATGACTGAAATGTCAGATGTATGTCAGAGCACAGGTACAGGGGAGCCAGGGGGCTGACCAGCACAAGAAGGGGATAATTAAATGCCAGTGAAGGAGGTGAAGGACAGCAAGGAACAGAAATTGATGTTTAGCCTGCAGGTAGTCATTGTTCAGCCAGACTGGTTTGAGGGGGGAAAGAGGACAACAAGAAATAAGAGTTAACACAAAGCGTTCTTTTTTTCTTTTCTTTTTTCCCTCTCTCCCACTTTCCTCAGATACTCTGGAGCAACATGTGGTCTGGCCTTTGTATTCGTGTATCCGTCCCTCATCTACGTGATCTCACTGCATCGTGCTGGGCAGCTGACGTGGCCAGCATTGATCATTCACATCTTTATAATCCTCCTTGGACTGGCTAATCTGATTGCACAATTCCTATTGTGAAAAATCCCCCTTCTCACTGTGGCTGTCACAAGTGGTACTGTGACATTTGGCAACAGTCTTGAGCAACACTGTCACGCATGGGAACGAACAATCCTCAATATGATCTCCTTGAGAAAAGCTGCACCTTGGAAACAAAACACATCTTTTGGGTGCTTGACAGGAAGCCTGTCTTGCTCCTCTAAAACGCGATTTTGTGAGAAGTGAAATGGTTCAGATTTGAGTGAGGTAGTTCTCCTGTTTTTGTTGAATGTGCATCAAAGATTAATGAAGCTCAAATATTTTAATTTTTTATAGCACACTTCTCAAAATACACAGCTTTCAGCCTCAGGCAGTAGAACTGGAGATATTTCTCCTTCTCTGGAGATATTCAAGACCTGCCTGGACAAGGTCCTGTGCAGCCTGCTGTAGGTGACCCTGTTTCAGCAGCGGGGTTGGACTAGATGATCCACAGAGGTCCCTTCCAACCCCTAACACTCTGTGATTCTGTGAACTCCTCTTTCCTCCAGAGGAATTGTCCTTACCTTTATTAACAAACGTGCTTTCACAGTATTGTTCAGTGACTGTTTGAAATGCTCTTTCTTTGCAGTTATTTTCCTGTTTTGTTTGGAAAATGAAGAAATTATTGTCTTTCCTTTTTTTTAGCTTAATTTATAATCATTTAGGTCAAAATGCACTCTTAATTTTGAATATGCTATTAAATTGTTTTGGCGATATTTTTCCTCTAGGAAATTCCAGCTAAGAGAAACAATAAACTCATGTCTCAGTGTTTTATTCAGAACCAATATGTACACAAGTTATTTGTCATCTTACAATGAAAAAAAGTCAGGAGGGTAAAAAAAATTAGAACAAGACAATTAAAATTAGAATTCCAGGCTTGACCTCACTTCAACTGTGTTAACTGGGCTGTTACATGCTGTGAAGTTGTCTTGTCAGGAGTTGCATGTGGTATTATGGATGCATGTTGGACACAGTGTTCATCACAGGCTTGCTGCCTCCCTTGTGTAGGGTCTTGCTCCAGTGGTCTCTCACTGTGTTTTTCCACTACATTACTCTAGACATTTTGGACGTGAGCAGATAGACAAAGCTAGCACTCTTCAGAATTGTGCACTAAATCAAATAATGTAAGTTTTAGATAATTCCTAACAGAAGCCAGAAGAATCTGGGAAGGGTTTTATTGAGGTTTATTTTTTAACTGCTTGTTTACTGACTAAGAGGGTGTACATGCATAAGCACACAGACACCATTCTTCACCTACCATCTGTGAGTCTGAGTCTTAATCCAAAACATGCAATAATTAAGTTGTCAGACACTAGTAGAGTGTCATCGTTTGTGGCTGGAGAGAGAGTAAAAACTGCTCTTTGTCCAGAATTTCAGTGTATTAAAATAATCAACAAATATAGAATAACTGAAAGAGGACTCTTAAGCAAAGCTAAATTTCAAAATAAATAAAAAAGGAAAAAAGATGGAGTGATGTAATATTTGTGAAGGAGTTGAGCTGGGAAATAATTACATTGCAGGGTAAGAATTCGTATTTTCATCAGAAAGAAATGAAAAGCGTAACCTAGATAATTACCGTGCTTCTCTGGGAATTTGTATAAATCTCTGCATTTGAGTTAGGCTCCTGAAACTGTGTAAAGGACACTGATTTTCATAAATGTCCTTTGCTTTGTATGAAATACAAGATCATACTGGTTTGCAATATTATCTGCAGAGCAGAATAATTGTTTTAGATTATCTGTTTTTGTCTTGTGAAACTTTTTGTGGCTTTGAATCGGAATTGGAGAATACGTCCATCATCTGTTCCGTATTAGAGAGCATTTGCCCCATCCTGGTCATTTTCCCTGTGTATACTCTTACCTTCCACTGATTGGTTTCCTTATTTACTAGGGCATATCTGTCCACCCTTTTCACTGCTGTCAGTATTGCAGTGCTGACACCATTAGCACTGGCCAACACATCTGCTTTTTAGGGACTGGGTCTAATCTTTCCCATAAAATACTTCCTTGAATGTCTAGGTAGTCATCACTGCATGTAATGTGATGTCTGCATTCCCTCAACATTCTCAGCAGTGCATTTCACGATTAAACCCGATAACCTGATTTTTTTTTTAATTTTCTAACAAACTTCCTCTTATTTCCAACAGTTTTTACAAATTTACCATTCCACAATTGTAGTATGTTGCTAAACCCTCCACAGTTACTTGATACAGAAGTACTTGAACACCAAAAGGAAAGTACAAAAGACGCATGATTTCAGGCGTCATTGGCTCATTCACATTTAGCTTTTGTGCTTATTTGTTATAGATTCAGTGCTTAATATAGGTGCAAACCCTGGTGAGTGCAGGCACTTCAATTTCATTATGTCCTTCCATGTTCTATCTGGATATGATTCCAGGAGTTAAATACGTGTGATTGAAGGAGACAGTAAAATGCCCATTGATTAGATGTGGTAATTCCACAGAAATTCCCAAGTAAGAGGTCATGGTGCAGTGTCTTAATTGCATCTTCTATCTGTCTTTCTTCTAATTGTGCAATGTACAATGAGCTAAGTTAATATTTAGAAGGAAATTATTCTATATCTTTCTACAAGCCTGTTTTAGCTCTGGGTTACAGAGATAGGTTCTTGCTGCACTGTTGATTTATACAGGCCTTTCATAACTTAGATCAGAATTATAAATTGATAAGTATTAAAGTGATGACAAATAGTACATGGTCATCAGCTGAAGTACATTTGCTTATGAGAAAGTATTTCTTTTACTACATGCGGTTGAGATATTCACAAGTGTCAGAAGAAAATTAGGAGTGTGTAAGTAGAGCGGCATTTTCAGGTTTTTTTTTTTCATTTGTCAACAGTCAACATCCTAAGTTAAGCAGAATTTTAAAATCTAATAGCAACTTGAATGGTCTAAAAGACCAGAAGTAGATTGCAGTGTCTCTTTTTGTGCAAGCACAAATGTAGTTCTCCCCAAACCACCTGAGGAACCTGAACATACATAAGTCTGTGGGACCTGACGAGATGCATCCTGGAGTCCTGAGGGAACTGGCTGATGCAGTTCCCAGTCCACTCTCCATAATATTTGAAAGGTCATGGGAGTCAGGCGAAGTCCCTGGTGAGTGGGAGAAGGGAAACATTGTGCCCATTTTTAAAAAGAGTAGGAAGGACTGACCTGCCAGCCTCACCTCTGTCCCTGGAAAGGTCATGGAACAGATCCTCCTAGAAGCTATTCTAAGGCACATGGAGGACAGGAAGGTGATTCGAGACAGCCAGCGTGGCTTCACCAAGAGCAAGTTCTGCCTGACCAACCTAGTGGCTTTCCACGATGGAGTGACTAGATAGTGGACAAGGGGAGAGCTAAGGATGTGATCTGTCTGGACATCTGTAAAGCCTTCAACACAGTCCCTCACAGCTTCCTTCTCTCTAAATTGAAGAGATAAGGATTTGATGGGTGGGCTGTTTGGTGGCTAAGGAATTGGTTGGAAGGTTGCAGCCAGAGGGTGGTGGGTCAACGGCCAAGTCGACGCCGGTGACAAGTGGTGTCCCTCAGGGGTCTGTACTGGGACTGGTGCTGTTCAACATTTTCACCAATGACTTAGCGAGATCAGCAAGTCTGCAGATGACACCAAGCTGAGTGGTGCAGCTGACATGCCAGAAGGACGGGATGCCATCCAGAGGGACCCGGACAAGCTCGAGAAATGGGCCTGTGTGAACTTCATGAGGTTCAATAAGGCAAAGTGCAAGGTCCTGCACCTCAGTCAGCGCAATCCCCACTATCATTACAGGCTGGGGGGTGAAGGGATTGAGAGCAGCCCTGCCGAGAAGGACTTGGGGGTACTGGTGGATGAAAAGCTGGACATAAGCCACCAGTGTGTGCTCTCAGCCCAGAAGGCCAACTGTATCCTGGGCTGCACCACAAGCAGCGTGGCCAGCAGGTCGAGGGAGGGGATTCTGCCCCTCTACTCAGCTCTGGTGAGAGCCTACCTGGAGCCCTGCATCCAGCTCTGGAGCCCCCAGCACAAGAAGAAGGACAAACGCACATGTCTTGCTTGCTCATGCGACCTGCAGTGATAGCCAGCTAATTCCAATTGCTTATATTCTCTGTTCCAGCAAATCATAATGTGATTTAGTGTAGGAGAAAAAGTAGTATGTGGGCCTGATGGTCCATTGTAAAATTTCATTTTTTTATTTCTTCTCATAGAAGAAAAATAATTTCTGCTGGAAATACTGAATTGTATCTTTACATTTGAGGTTTGCTGGAGCGAGCTGCGAGGTGAAATACTGTCAACTCCGGACATTGAGTAAGAGTCGAAGTTTTTCTTCATAACAGAACCAAGCTCCATCCCTGCCTCATTGCACTCTGAAAATCCAGCCCTCCATGTTATGTAGTATCTCTGTAATGCAAACTGAAGTTTTTTTTTGCGTGAGGCTCAAGCAGCTGCAATCATCTGTGCTGATACCATCAGGCTAAAATCCAGATCTCAAGATACATAAGGCATTAACCCAGCATGAGCTTTAGATATTGCCAAAGCATCGGTAGGCAGGGAAATTCCCAGGAAGCTCCAAGACCAGTTGTGGACATGCCTGTGTGGTGAAGGTGTGGACATGCCTGTGGGTGAATACATACAGCCTGAGCACGAGGCCAAGGGATTAGTTTTTCAGTGGGAGCTTTGTGATGAACAGAAGTAGTTGTACTTTCTAAGGATAAGGACTGATGATGTGGCTCTTATGTCTGTCTTCTGCCGTGAGGAGAGAAAGAGTTACCTTCTCCGTATCTGTGCTCATACTAACCTCGCTGCCTCCTCTGTAAAGGCCTAGCATGATCTGTTCCAGTTTCTTAATGTTATCGTGGCCCAGATTCTTCCTTTCAGCTTCTAGCAGGCTTCAGAAGGTCTCCTGTGCTTACTGCCTCTCAGTTTCCCCTTGCTCCTCCAGACTCTCACAGCTGCATCTGCTCCTATGAATCAATTTTTCCTGTTCCATCTGGATTAATAATGTAATGTTAATGTATTAAATCCTGCAGTTCTAATGATATGTACAGCAAAAACAAGCATTTGGGGTTCAAACGCTTCATGATGTAAAAGGAGGGGTTCATGGAGGACATTGTGTGTAACATTTCCGTTTCTCTTAAAAGTTCATCCTTGCGAACTCCACGTACAAAAAGTATGTGAAGACAATGGCATTTTTTTGCAGTGCGGCACGCTTTGTGGGATTGACAGTTTGCCTGCCCAGCCTCCAGGCTGCCCCCTCCTCCACCAGGTTTCCGCACAACAGGTGGCTTTTGATTACATGATCACGTAACTTTTTTCCATGAGGCGTCAGCTTAAGAGTACGAAGGTTACAAGGGCAATTGGTTCCCTATCATTGCACACTGGCAGCTCCTAACGTTGAGTGCTGGACTTTGGGCAAAGGTTAATTAACAGTCAAGAATGTGCGGTCAGCCCTAAGGTTGCTTAAAACTCCTTTGGGGCCCATGTCCGCAAGCGTCCCTCAAGCATGGTGTAACAGCAGAAAGCTGGGAGGCAGCAGCAGTAGAACTGAGTGCTGGAGCTGCTGTGGGAAGGAGGAGAGACTTCCCAGAGTAACTGAGACAGTCGAATCTCTGATACACAGTCTGCATTCTGGGAAGTCCCAGTGACTCCTGTCTACATAGAGCCAGCAGAACAGTAGTAGGGGAGGTGAGAGAGGTGGTAGCCTCTGGAAAGCGTGTTTATGCCTTTCAGGAGGTTTTGCTCCAGAGGACAACTTCAGTGAACACCTGTCACGTTTATAATGGGTATGAAGGCACCTGAGGAAAAATAATAATGGGAAAAGGGTTCATGCTTGGTAATAGCTGGTACCAGCCGTACCAGCAAAACAGTGTCCCCCTCACCTTCAGTCAGAAGCAGAAATTCATTTCCGTGAGCAGTTTGTGAAATCTGGGGGCTGTCTTTGGTCGTGAAAATACTATTTTAGCAGAGCTGTCGGTAGCTTCCTAATAGGAAGGAAAATATTGATGATATGCAAAGCACTGAAATGTTTGTTTTAGCTCATTGTACCGTGCTTGATGGGGGAGTACAGTGTAAGGTTTTCCCTCTGAGTTGGTATTGTGTGAGGCTGGAGTCACGATCAGCGTATTTAATTTCTTCTGCAGTTGAGAACACCATTAGACTTTTCTTGGAAAGGAACAGGACTCAACTTGCCAGGTCCTCTCTACCTCTCACTCCTGTAATTTCCGATGGTGGAAGCAGCGCTACGTAACTGTTGCTCTGTGGTTTGTATTTCCAGACCCTAACTGATTTGAGCGGGGCGGGAAGGGTCTCTTACTTTTTTTCAAATTTACCTGCTTGTGGCTTTTCCCGTATACCTCCTTTTTGTATCCTAAAGTAGACTAAACAGTCCAGATGAAAAATGCAGCTTTATATAAAACATTTTTTGGTCCCTTCTTAGTACGTTTATATTGCTGCTTGGCCAAAGCCCATTGAATTATTTCCAATAGCCCAAAGACTGCCTAAAAACTGCTGTCCATGTGTTTCTTTTCATCGTTGTTTGAATGGTCTTTTTTCAATTCCGTGGACCTTGTTCACTTCTGACATTTCATTAAACTGTTAGAGGAAGTTGAGATTAGTCAGGTCATTTCAAATCAACACAGCAAAGTCATTCAGCTGCAGTTTGAGGGGAGGAGGAATGCCTACGCGTTGAGTTCCAGGCTAGATACTAAATGCCACACCAAACAGTGACATTGTCCCCACTGCCCAGCTGGCTTCATCTCTTCGAGCAAAAGGAGATTGTATTACGAAATTACCAAAGGGCATTCGAATTACAAGCCGGGTGGGGGGGTGGGGGTGGGCTGTTTTGCATTGAAGCTGGTTTTTTATTTATGTCCCCAGTGTGTAGCTAGTTTTTTGCATACAGATATGTGGTAGGAGCCTGGGTCGCGATACCGAGTTCGCGTGAGCAAGCTCGGGACATCCCTTCGCCTTCCAGCGTCAGAGTTCCAGGGCTGTGGGCTGGTACGGGGTGGCAGAGGCAGCGGAGATGGTTCCCGCTGGTGCTGTGTGCTGGCTGAGCGGGTCTGGGCTTCGGGAGGGCTCGTGTTCACTCGGCACCTCCTCTCCTGTAGAAGCGAAGCACTCCTTTCTAAAGGGAGCCTGAATCTCACCTGTCCGGTCTGCAGTCCTTCGGCTTGAGAGGGAGGGTTTGCATAACTAAAGTCCTCCTCTGTTATGGAAATACAGCTGCTATTTAGGGTGCAGCCAGATTAACAACAATGGGCAAAAAAGGTCACATCCTTCCTCCGTGAAAGTTAACATGAGCAGTTTACTCTTGCCCGGGAAACTGCCGCCTTCTTCCCGAAACTAGGTTTATTCAGCCCTTGAAATCGCTTCACATTTCTTCATGGTGCCACCAACTCCCTAGCTATTTGTACAGTGGTGGTTCAGGTAGAAGTGTTCTCCCGTCTGTCCTCTTGGTACATTGTACTCCAAAGGAGTGAGGAGTTAGGGGCAGCCTCTGGTAGCCAAACTCCAGCTAGTTTCTTCTCTGAATAATTAGTTGGGATATCGAAGGCGTAATAAAATTTGCTGTTCTTAATGCTGGGGGGGTTGGATTTTTTTGAACTAACTGAAGTGTGGCCTGAAACAATACTGGTCTGTGAAAACAGTGAGTTGTGACTGCATACGCTGTTTCTGCTGCTACTCCAACAGAAGAAAAACAAGTTTAGTTAAAGAAAAACAGCAGATGACAGTATTTGCACTCTGAGGGCACTTGTTTATACTACAGACAGCACTTACTTCTGCAGGCAGCCATCATAGCAGTTGCAATAAACGATGGGCTAGAGCTCCTCCAGAAATAAACTCTTACCTAAAGGTGCACGATTTTTCTTTCCTTTCCTGTCTGTTTTCGTAGATAACTCGAGTGGCCCAGTCAGCCCCTTTCAGACAGGTTTGTTCACCTGATTTGCACCTTAGTAATAAATTGCCATTTAGTGGCATCAGAGGAGCATGTACGTGACCACAGGCTCCCACGCCTTCCCATGGAGCTTACGAGGCTGTCCCAGTTCTTTCCACAGTGAAATCTGCCCTCAATCCCCATCCACACTGGAGTGTCTATACTTACCTCCGAGACCAAACTGCAAGTAAACTTCAACCATTGGGTAAACTTGTTAAAAACCTGGCTTCTATGGTTTTATTGTGAGGGCACCACACTGTTTTCTTTAGCACATGACTAAGTCTTTTACCTTCATCCCATGTGTTTATAGAGGGAAAATCAGGCCATTGGATGGCAGAATGTTTTAACATTGCATATGCTTCCCAGCGCACCCTGACTAAAGAGGGTTTCTTAAAAATTAATCTCATAAAACGATCTTGTGTGTTGAATCAGAGATAGAAACACATCAACCCCACTTTATCCAGTGCATGAAGTGTCTGGAAAAAAATCACTGAAAGCTAAGATCCATAAGAAAGACAACTAGAAAAAGAGAAGCTTTAAAAGTCACCAAAATGCACATAATTTTCTGGCAAGGGCAGTCTAGACCTCTGGCTTACTTGGGATGGCTGCCATCAATAGGAATCTTTCCCTTTCCTTTCAATGGGCACTAATTCAGGCCTCGGATAAATTGCTCTTGAAAAGATTTTGGCAGCTAGGTGAAGATTCCATCAGAAACAGCGGGACTCGGCTTTCCATGCAAGAAGCTGGGTGTACTTCAGCAGCTGCTATTCAGGTGCAGTCGGACCTGCATCACAGTTTACATGCTGTATTGGTAAGTGTCACCTACCAGATTTACCTTTAAAAAAACTCACGGAAAACATGAGTACCAAAGTAAAATACAGAATATAAGTGGGAAGCACAATATGATTTTTTAATTTTTTTTTTTTGTGCAGTGATAACTTATACAGAAAAAAACAGAGTGTCTTTGATGTACTTCAGCTGGCTATTTCATCCTAGGGTGGATCTTGCTTTTGTTGGGCAAAAATTTACGAGCACTCTGGGATTTGTGTGTAGTTGCATTGTTGCTCCCCTACGTCCTTGTTGTTTGCCTGTTAGTTATTTGTCAGCAGCGTTTCTCTGTGGAGTATTTTATAGCACTTTAACCACACGGAAAGTATGCACCAGGCTGAACCCGCTAAATTTGGTGAATAATCCGTTGTGTAGATGCTGTCATGTATTTCTGGGGAAGGAAAAAACACTAAGGGCACTCTGTCCTGTTCAAAAACACTTGTAAGGAATGGTCCCCGAGCTTTAAAAGATCCTCCCTTTTCTAAGTGCTGTGTGAATTTCCATGCAGTTCACTACCTTCATTACGGGCTAGAGCCACAAACCTCAAGCCAGCAGACAGCTGGAGAGGAGCTGTGAACTTTTTTGACCACATTTATTTTAAAATGTGAAGCCAAAATATATAGAAAGTCAGGGAAGACTCCGAACTCAGTTTTCTGCCGTGTGCTTCTCTATCAGCCCCACCACTTGTGTATTGTACCGCACTGCTTTTTAGAGCAACTAATCCAGTTTTGCTTAACCTAACTACGAACTGTCCCTGTTCTGGCACTCCCAATGGCAATTCTTCTTCAGCAGATGAATAAATAGTTGTGTAGCCCACTGGGCATCTCTGCAGAGGAGCCACTGACTTGTGCAACACATGTAGAAAGAATCTCTTTTGGGGATTTGGGGATCTAGAGGCCTAAGCACTCACATCCTGGTGCTGACCTGTTTAGAGAGGGCACCGCTTCATATGCCTGGCACACGGATAGTGTGCATCTGTCTGCTGTTGCTTGAACCCCTGAAGTACGCATTGCACACTTTTGTCATGGAGTTTGCCTGTGCGGGGCTGTCATCAGCTGCGTCACACAACCACCTTGATACCCAGACCACCACGAGGATGAGTGTGTGACTGCAGTCAACTTGACAGTTGTGGTTCTAGCTCTGAGGAGTTCACTCTCATAGTACCTGTTAGCCCTGATGGCCTGAGTGAGTTCAAGAGGTGTGTTTCCCACTGGCAGTAAAGGGGAGGGAGCAGCTGCCGATGGGCTGCTGTAATACAGATACACACAGCCGCAGCTGCTCCAGGCTTTGTCCAGTTGCCGGGCGCTCACACCTGAGAGGGGTGTCCGCTAGCTGGCAAATGCATCATCGCTGCTGAACTTTGTATAACTCTGCAGGCTGCTTTCCTGTTCTTCAGGAACTTTCAAAGGTGATAAAATGGTTGGTGCCTTACTGAGCACACCAAAGCTGTAGAGGAAATAATAGGAAATGAATAGAAAAATGGCATGCATGTGCAGTTCCACCCAGAAACCTACAGGTGCCGAGACAGAGGAAAGCATTGTGTCATTGTTTCCGTCTTCTTACCACTCACAAGAGTATTAGTAAGATGCTCCCAAGCTCCACCAAGGTCTCACTTCAGCCAGCTACCCAAAAGCAGTCAGCCAGATATCCCAAAGCACTATGTAATCCCGCAGAGCCAGGTTAGAACTATGAAGTTGTAAGTGAATGACCTCAGCGCAGGAGAGCTGAATTTCTTCAGAAAACTGTGCAAGTGGGGCAGTCAGACACGCAAATCCATCACCCACTGTGCTTGTGTAGCTGATGCAAAAGCCTGTGCTGTCTCTTAACGCTGCCTATTGGACTATAAACCTTACGAGACAAACGGAGTATGTTACTTACAAAGCTGTTGGCAATATGATATGAAAAGTCATTCTCCTTAATAAATTATTTCTATGCTTTTAAATGTTTGGGTCCTTGACAATAATGTATTTCTGTTTGCTAATATCAAATGAATCCCTCCTGAAGGAGATAGATTCTGTTGCCTGGCCCTCCTCACAACTCCGAAGGCCAACATAACATTAAATAAACGGAAACAACCTGAACTTTGTAGGCTTTTTTTTGCTGTGAAACAACTATTATAGAAATGGCATTTAAGAGAGTGTCTTTTTTTGCCTTCAAGAGTTTTGGAGTAGTCCTCCTTTTTCAGTTTCAAGATGACCACATAGTTCCAGTAATTTCTGATCTCCCTGCCAGTTTATTATTAGTGCAACTGGCTACAAACCAGCTGACTGATGTCAGTCTCATAATAAAGAATGACAAAGCTAGACAAGGGTCCCATGAGAAGCAGAAAGAGGAGGATCGAACACAACTGTAAATGTGTGCAAGAGACTACAAGGTCTCTGGCAAAAGTTTTACTGCTTTTTATAGCACTGCTTATTCAACAGGTTTTCTTTCTTTTCCTTTCCTGGGTGTGAGCATGTTGCATTGTTCTTTGTTTGGTTGTTTGGTTGTTTGGTGTTTTTTAATATGTCATGTAATGGAGTACATGAATATTCTTATTTAATTTGAGTGCATAACTCTTCATGTAATATGACTCATGAATATATCCCACAAGGTAGAGCATCCCTAATTATTTGCTGTGTTGCCAACTGCAGTCTTATGTTTGCATCTTGCAGTTATATAAATGAAGTGTAATTGTGAAGAAAAGCCATGTTTTCCAAGGCTGCAGTGGCAATCTTTCCAGCTATTGAGTGCACAAGAATGTGGCTGCACACACCCAGAGATCTCCAGACATCAGTAAAGCTTGTGGATCCTGTCAGCTGCAGAACCAGAAACTAAGTTAGTGTGAAAGCCACCCATGTTCACTAGCTCCATTCTCGACTTAGGCTTGTCTGATTCTGCAAATAAATTTTTAAGAGTGGTGTTGTAGAAACATCAGTGCAAAAAAATGGACAATTTCAAGAGTCTATCTGGATTATTTGAGACAGGACTAAAACAGATTATAATCTGGTTCTCCTGGACTTCTTAGCACTAGGTTAAAGAAGATGCCAGATTTAGTTTGCCTTTATTACTGTGTCTAATTTTTACTGCCCTGCCATTCAGGATAGATTATTGGGGGGAGAGTTATATCCCCAAGAATAAGATTTGTGGAAACTGTCATTGCTAAAAAATGAATTGCCATCTAGCCAGCAAGAATGCTGTAGAGAAGGAAATCCTGTAGGAAATGCTGTATGGCATTATTCACCTCAGTCTGAGCTGCAGGGACATGGCATGTCACTCTTCTTACAGCCAAGAAAAGCTGTTGCATCTTCCATGCTTACATCTAAAGTCCATTCAAGGATCAAGTTTTACTTACCTGACCTGTCTCTGGGATCCAGTAGAACACACTCTGCAAATCAGTACAACATCGCCACAAAAGACATCTGGACTTCTGCATTCAAAAAAAGTGTTTTGAAGAAAATTTGAGTCTCAGCAACTGCTTTAATCTCATTTTCCATTGCCTGAACTGTATCTTTACTGTCATCTGTGCTACTCTGCTGGTGATAAAAAGTTTCCATCCTTCAGGCGATATGAATATGTAAAGCATTCCAGCAGATTCAAATACCATCTTGCCTCAGTGCAAATCTACAAAGGTGGTTTTCCAGCACACATTAGGCAACACCTAACATTTGAAAAATTCACTCTGTTTCAACAGACAGGTAATGTGCTCTGGGAAAAATTCAAACTTAACTCTTTCAAGTCAGACTATGAATTCAATTAAATTGCCTTTAGGATACACTTTCTTATTTCCAGATTTCCACGTGGTATGAAACAGTCACCTTTACAGAGGGCAAAAGTTTTACTAGGAAGGCACACTAAGCCTCATGATGTCTTTTGTTCAAGGAATCCATCAATGCATTAAAAGGAAAGTAAAAAAAAAAAAAAAAAGAGGCTTCTGCTATTCTTTCTTCATATTTGTGATGGCATCTAATGACTAGAGAAGGTCCCAAATTTTTGATTTCAGTCTGGTTTCCTACTTTTTGCAGTTTCAACAGCTTTGGCTATGATCATTTCAGTCCAAGCACAATGCTGCTAATTCTTTATTATGACCCTTTTCTCTAGTTCATTTTTAAGCTGCAGGGAATGTCTACATAGACAGGTCAAGATTTCCCAAAGGCTGAAATGCCTCTCTTTAGCAGTAAGACCCAGGACAGAAAAAAGAGCAGAACTGGGAGAAATCGCCATGGAATATTACTCCAGGGCTTGTGGAGTAGGCAAGTTAACTTGCTCCGTGGCATCAGTGAATCCCTTCATGACTGTGTGGATAAGGCCAGTACTTACCATTCTCTCCACTTTACCTTCCTTGTCACCTCTCACCGTGGTTTCCTTTGTCTCTAAGAGCCCGTCAAACACAGAGTGCAAACAGGATCCACAGGAAAGGTCATGCAGCATTAAGACATTATGCTGTTGCATTGGGTACTGAAAGAAAGAGAAAACACATAATGTTCCCTTCCATCTTCCTGTTGTCTTTCCTTAACTTAGAGTCCAGCTTCCCAGAGCTAAATGTTAATCCAACTGAAAATTGTAACCAGCTGGAAAGGCAAAGAAATGTATAAGGTAAGTGCCCATCTTTATAGATGGTCAGCAGGTCAGAGATGAATTAGACGCTGCCATCTGTAAGAGAATACTGATGACTACAAGAAACTGGGACATTTGTTTTACATCTGTTTGTAACGACAGAAGCTCCAGCAGCACAGTGGTCGCCTAACTGAATTGGGGCAGTGGTTCAATACTGACTCAGAGGGAAGTGTGCCAGCAGCAGCACTGAATGTGCATTACATATAATACAGCAGGAAATTTGGACAGCAACTTGCTATAACACTGTTTTGGAAATCCATGAGTCACTGTGTTTCTGGAATCTGAACCTTTCTCAGCATGTTTTTGTGCTAGATACCCTGTCATGTCGTTGGAGAAAGCCTGAAGGACCAATGCTGAGTTGGTTTACCCAGGATCTTCATGTTGGAATATTCTAATCCATCTCTGTCATCTTTCTTCCTGTTTCCAGAAAAACAGAATGCAATCCACTATTTTCTTCCATTGTGAAATTTTATTTAAAACACATTTGTAGTTGCACTAATATCCTTTATTAGAGCAACCCACTGAGCCTTTCACCTCAGCTGTTGCGCTCACTGACTCCTCTGATGCTTTCAGATGAGGCTCCCCCACTTCCTACCACTACGCATACAGTAGACCTTCACCGTTCTATTTCAAAATGTTCCTTGCGAGACTAGACACTAACAACACTGATACAATCACATATGCGCTCTGCAGTAGCTAAGCGGATGCCTCTGCATTTCCTTTGCTTCCTTTCTCCTCCGGCTGACAGCTGTCTTTGTCTCCAGAGCTGCACCGCTGTCTCTGCAGGCTTGGGATCCAGGCACCACTCTGAACTGATGGAAGAAGGTCCCTCCCTCCAACAAATGTGCATGATTTGCGTAATTTGTCTACAACACCTTGGCTTTTTTTCTACTTCTTACACTAAAATCTAGCACTGAACTGAATTACAATCGAAACAGTTCTATTTAATCTGAGAAATACAGGTATACACACATGCAGACACAAACACACTCTTTTTAATAAGACATTTAAATACAGTTGTATTCCAAATTATCAAAGTGCAAGAAAAATTAACAACATGGTTGTGCTAGAAGCAGGCTGCAGAGGAAAAGGAAGCTTCCCATCTTTCAAACAATTACATGTGTTAGATTGAACGTTTGAGCAAACAAGTCTTGGCAAAGATGAGTAAGATTGAAGAAATGCACTTCAGAAGGGTCAGGGCTGAAGACCGACAGCTCTGTGACAGTGTCCATCCTGAGCTGGGTTCTCAAAGTCTTTGATGCCTAACAGGCTTTCCAGATATTGGCACTTAGGCGTATTCACAATGTCTGTAACCCAACTCTGCAGGCATCTACAGTTGTCCCTGGAGTCACAAGAGTGCTCAGAGCCTACCTCAGAGGTGAGAGCAAGGGACATGCAGAAATCTGGGGTTCTCCAGCCTTTGTCACCTGCTGATCCTGGTGGAGCAGGAAGAGCCGGAGAGCGCCTAGCTGTCCCTTGAAACAGAGCCAGCAAGCAGACAGGTTGTGTCCTGCCCACGTCCGGCAGTAAAAGCACTCAGCCGGGAGGTTTGAGATTTGGGAAGCCAAGTTACACCTTCTTTTCCACAACACAAGTGGAGCAGACTTACAACAGAAGCTGCAGTCTCTCAGAGATCTTCCTAATCACCAGCCTTACAGAACCATTTCTCTCGGTTGTCTTTAAATGTGCCAAAGCCAAGCAGGTACTTTACTGTATAGAATTGATGTCTGGTTTTTAAAGAGGTCTGGATGGTTTTTTTGCATTTTATAAAACTAGTTTATTTTTTTTAAACAAGGATAGTACAAACGACTGGATAGAAAACAAACCATACTGTGGACATACGTAGCAGATGTAATATTAAAATTGCATCACACACATGTCCCTTTTTAACAGGGTCTAACATGTTTTATAGACCTGCATTTATCTGCCTGTACCGTGTCCCCTCCCACTTCTGCTTTTAGCTTTCCTCTTAGCTTTTATTCTAGGAACAGAGAAATACTGTGGTGAAATGCCACTCAGAATTTCCATGTCACCTATAGTGATTCACAGTTACAACTTTTTTTAAGACTACAGATAACTGGGCAATGAAAATCATGTTCAGTCCCCGGTAGCTCTGCCAGCCTGCCATGGCTGCTGCAATAGAAGTTAATTTATCGCACACTTCATGGGCTCTTAAGCAAAATAAAGATCAGGTTCATGATAAATCACTGCAGCACATACCCTCTGCCAACTGGTGAGTCTGGGATGGGATACTCCCCATTTGCCTATTTTTAGCAATTGCATGGCCTTTTTATGACTCTTAATTGCTGTAGTCATATAAAGTTCGTACGCAGTGAGCAGGTTTCCCCTATTGATTTGTGCAAGGGTTCTGTGAGGGGACTGCTCTGCTCTTGTGTGTCTCCAGAAAACCAGTGCTGCACAAGATAGCTGTCACACTGGATGTTTATAGTCGCGTGGACCTGCATCATCTGTGTGTGTTCTGTAAAATGCTGCTCGTAGGAGGAGCTGTCCCAGCTGCTTATTGCTGATGTTGATTGACGGGTACATTAATGGATCTTACCTGAAATAATTTGGGTGTGCATCTGAAAGCTAGCAGCTGCGCTCATCTTAAGTGTTGCTGAACAAAAACGCCTGTCTGAGCCTGATAACAGATTATTATTTGTGAATTTAGTAATAATAATAGCTGTAGAGATGGGAACAAACTAAATCTGTGCCCTGAGTCCATACCTGTGACAGTAGTATCTGAGCCCCTTGTCATTTCTGTGATGTGTGTCTTCACAGTACCTGCCTGCAGTAAAGCAGCGCTGTCTTCCCCACCTGGCAGAAGGGAGCGAACAAGGCACGCAGTGTACGTTAGCTCATGGCTTGTGTTCCGAGTCAAGCCCAAGCTCCTTGAAAGCCCACGCCACCTGTTTGTTGACTCACACTCTGACGCAAGCCTATGTGTGCACCAGGAAGGGAATCTCAACAGCACTGCAATGCCTTTTGTGCCTGAAAACTAACCCCTCCCTCCCAGGCACCATCACTTAACCCTATGGCATTGCACATTCAAGTCCTCACTCCTCTGACATGGCTAAAAAAACACGGACCTAGCTGGAGGGACGTAAGCAATTCAACCAAGGCTCCCTGGAAATCTGGGGGAGTGCTCATACCTTAACAGCTACGCACTTCTTCCTCACTTCTGGTTAATACAAAGCACAGCAAAGACCAGCATTATGTTATCCACTAGCCTCATACTGGGAGGGTGATAATTTGGGGACATCATCCCAAGTTTTCTTCTTTTTTTTCATAGCATGCGTAGGTATGAATTTCTTCAGTTTGTTTGTGTTCTCCTCTGAATGCTTTCAAAGGCTGGAAAGTTAAAATAACGTGGAGTGGTTTTAGTGCAGTGCACCACACATTGTTTCTATCATGTGAGAATTGCTTAACTGCGGTACACTTCAGCAGCACAATTTATTACAAACCTTGGAAGTCATTTCAGGAGCCCAAGGACCTCCTGGACCTTGGACCAAGTTTCAGCAAACTGCTCAGCTGTGCAGTCGCTAGGCAGATGTCTGCAAACATGTGTTCTTGCACATTTATCTGCTAATGCAAACGTCCCAGTGCAAGCATTAACACTCGAGAGCATTATGCGGATTTCAAACAATCCCTGGAAGAATTGGGTCCCATAAATGTTATTCTGACAGACATAATCCTTCTCCTCTCCTTTGCCAAGTGCTTGCTCTGACTACAGGAGCCAGAGCGCATCAAGCGATACTCCTGACGGCTTCCACTGTTTCTGATGCTCCAGACACTACAACATCCCTGCCCAGTGCTGACTTCACCCTTATTTCTATTGTTATTATTCTGGTTGGGAAAGAAGCAGCAATGTGGAAAGGAAAGATAAAACAGGAGATAAGAGGATGTTTTTATGCTTTGATCTGCACAGATGACTCACACGGGACAGGTTTATTCCTTGTCTTTCTCGGGATTAGTGCCTCAAGGAGAACCACAGCAAAATTAAGGCTCTTTTTGCTGCTGTAGAAAATAATACTTTCTTTCTTTCGCCCTGCTCTGTGAGGTCTTTGAGGCAATGGCTGTGAGTGCGTACAGCACATAGCACAATTGGCTCCAATCTTACTGGGGCCTCTCAGTATTAGTGTAATAAAAGTAAATACCAAGTGGTCAGGGCTTAATTATAATCTGGACATTCCGTGCTCTGGCAATCGATTACAGGAGCCGTTTACTTGTACCTTAAGGCGCTGAATCTACTGTTGGCATGAGGGTGAATCCATGGAAAGGGACAAGACAGCAAAGTGAAATCCCACGTTTCCTGCTCAGCGTGTAGAACGCAAACTAAGAGGAAGTGATTTCAGTAACTGAACGCTCCATATGTTGGAGCAGCTCCAGCTATGGCTTTTTGTGTTCAACTCTGATGACCGTTTCCAGGAGTCAGATGCTATTTTATAGAAGATCGAGAGTCAAAAGCTTTCATTAGATAATGATCGTATTAAGACCCAAATCCTCACATTCTTTGAAGAATTCTAAATAATTAATGTTGCAATTATCTGTTGATTTATTCCCCTCCACCCCTGATTTTGATTTGAGAAGGAACTGACCCCGATCATGCTCTGTGAAGAATAATTCAGAGATGCAAGAAAATAAAAGTGCTCCACAATCAATACTGAAGTGGGTTTCTTTCTGCCTTACTGGATTCTGCCAGCTTAAGGGTTTTGGTGACATTTTGCCTATTGTTATTTCACTTTCAAAGTCCCTTCATAATTTATTTTTGTAGTTGCAATTATTTATGTGCTAGTCTATTGTAACTGCATTATATCAGTGCAGGGAGATGTGTCCAAGGTTGAATTTTATCCAATATATTTATAATGTCTTAAGTAAACAACAACAACAAAGTGTGGTGAACTTGTGAATAAATTCCTTTGGATCTGTGGCACTGGAAAAAAAAAAATCACAAGTTTATGGACCTCAAACAAAAGAAATACTGCAATAGTAACAGCCTAATACTGTTACTAAAAATGTTGCAAAAGACCCCCTACAGACATATTTCCATAGCCATTCTCGTTATATTAGCTTGGCCTTGGCTTCAGAGTGTATTTTTGGTTGAATATGACTTATAAGTATTACCGTAACGTCCGGAGGCTCAACTCACTGTGTTAGGAAATGTACATGGTAGGGGACCGTTGCTGTTCTGAAAGGCTTTGCAACATAAACGAGCAGGACGTGTGGAACTGAAGGGGCAGCAGGCAGGAGGTTCATCCACCTGGCAGGAGTGTAAGAATTGGGCCAGGGAAAAAAACCCGGATCTACTTCTCGCCAGGTGTCCCTGCTTCTGTCTGCTCCCATGATGTGCTTCTAGTGGTACTTCTACCAGTACCCAAGCCACCCTGGAATGGTATAGGACTGGGAGCTGCTGCCTCGCCATGGTTTCTGTGCCAACTGCTGCCTGTTCAAAGCACGGAGTGTCAGTGGTGGGACCGCTGCTGCCAAGCAGGGGCAAGCAGCAGGAGCAGGCACCATAGCTGCTGTACTCTGGATGCACAGCTTGGATCAGCCAGCGAAGCACATGGGGGTGTACCTGGAAGAGGTGCAATGACACATATTTTCCTTCAAGCTTACCTTCTTCTATCTGTTGGAAGTGGATAGATGGATATCCAAACATGGAACCAGGCACAGGAGGCTGAGCTACTGCTCCAGGTATGCAATGGGTCAAAACTGGGCACCTGTGATATCATGGGCAAGTTCTTCACTGCGCAACTGTGAAGTCCATCTCTTGAGAGTCCTACTGCTGCCAGAGGTACCTCTGTTTTGCTAGGTGGTTTGACTGGAAAACATGACCTCGAAGGGAAGAGGAGAGAAGGGAAATCGGAAGCCAGAGGACACAAATCCTGCAGCCCCTAAATCACTCCAACTTGCAATAATCATAAGACTTTTCAAATAAAAGTTTCACTCAACCATGAACATTTTGTGAGTGCCCTTGAGACATTCTTTCAGAGTCTATTATTGCTTCAGAGCAATATCTGTAATTGAAACAAATAATAAAATCCAATAAAGAACAAACAGGGACAGTTTTTTAGCCTTAAGGCCAACTGGTAGAGCACAGCTGATAGCCACACAGCTGCATTTTCTTCCTGTCAAACAGCATGGCTGCATGCAGAATTGCCATGGGGAATGCTCCCTGGCCTCTGCTAGGTCATTCTGAACAACATATGAATACTATGGACAATCGCGTTTCAGTACGTGTTTCGTGTATGCTGGCCCCGCTTCAGAACTTGTCTAGATGTAGCCTGATGTGTTTGTTCTAGAATATACTATATGATCTTCTGAGGCTGTATGATACGTGCTATGAAATATATATAAACAAAGCTACATACTTGGGTTTTAATGCATTTTCATTAATAACATGGACATGAGTATTAAATTTCTGTTATTATGCTGTCTGGTGATGCCTGTTTGATTCTTTATTTCTGTGGCTAATATTTAGAAATATCTTGTATTTTCTTCTAGAACAGGTCTCATCACTCTTGTGGAAATGCTCTTGTAACTTTGCCCTAAAACTGGGGGAGCAGAACCCTGCATGGATCTGAACTTGCCAAGTAATGACGGAGTGGAGTGCTGTAGGTGACAATCTCCAGTCAGCCTGGCAGCAGGACCTTTCTGGTGAACAGACAACACAGTTCAAGAGAGATGTGCAGGTGAAGTACCCAAACAAGTCTCAACTGTATTTAAAGGGAAAATAATCAAAGGAGACAACACAGGAAACTCCTCATGCTTTGTTTATCAGAAATATAGATGTTCTTTATTGCTCACTGCTCCCTTATTACAAACAAAACAAACATGAGACATAGGAGCAAAAGGAAGAAAACAACTGAATGGCCAGACCAAACAAAAGAAGAGATATGAGGCTAAGATATTTTGATGGTATCTAAATTCTGCTTCCTGAAACATTCTGTGCAAGGAACGTCAACTGACTTCAAAGGTCCAGGTCTCAACACTACCTGCAGGAGCCTGTGTCATTTTGCAAGGGGCAAATCCTGTGCCCTGGACAAATGAAGTAAGAGAAATTCAGGAGGGCCATCTTCGCAGACTTTCTTCCTTGGTTCTCTTCTGTGAGTCTTACTGCATGAGTGGGGTTTTGGCAGACAAACTCTAAATAACCACACAAAAGTATTGCAGAGTCTGAACCTTGCAGAACATTACAAACAAGTCTGAACTACTTAATCTCTGCTATTATTACTAATGTGTTTTGCAGTGTTACGCTATGGCCTTTGACTGGCTTTGGACATACAAAGACCGGACTCAGATCAAGTCCATCCAGCCCAACACCGCACAACAGTGCCCAGCAGCAGATGCTTAGGGGGAGTTTAAGAAAAAGGCCCAGTGGAATGACCCTTCCCCAGCAGACCTTTCTAAACATGGGGAATCAGCAGTTCTGGTATTTCTTAAACTAGCAGGATCCACTATTTAACAGTGGACCCATCGTCCACGAATTTACCTACCTGCCTTTTGTAATTTTGCGCCCCACAGCAACCTGAGAGAATGAATTCCACAATATTCTCATGTGAAGAAGGAGTCCTGTTGTCCAACACCTCACATAGTTTCTCGCTAGTTCTCATCTGACACAAACTAGTGAATACTTGTTGCACATTTAACCTTCTCCACACGTTTCATGATTCTATGGATCTGTACTTTATAAAGCCTTTTCCTCTCCCACCATTCCCTTTACATGTTGAAAAATCCTGTTCTACTTCTGTTCCTCCTGCATTGAAGCTGCTGTATACAACCTCTAAAAATCCTTTCTGCCTTCCTTTGAGCTTTCTCTGCTTCTACTTATCCATTTTGATGTGGGATTGCCGGCAATCAGGAATGTGTCATAATGATACTTGAGGGATTGCTCTCGATGTCTTTCCTAACAGCATTCTCAGTGCTCTGGTCAGCGCGGTGATCTCTCCACTGAGCACCCAGAGGATGGCTTCCCAGAACTATCCCCCGTGACCCTCTCATCCCTGTCCTCAGTGGTAACAGCTCATTCGGAGCTATTGACTCCCACCCCAGATCAAGCTACGGAGAAACAAGCCTGGGAAAGTCCCGTCATTTACTAAAACTGCTGATCTATATGAATGTTAATTGCAATTAAGAGTCCTGTTGGGTCGGTACTAATTAATTATCATACAAGTACCACGACAGACTGATGATAAACTTCCTGAGAGCTTAATCCTAGTACACACAAAACTTTTAAGGAGGATGGGCAAAACACAGATCACGATTTCTAGAAGAACTGGAAGAAAACAAAGACATGAACATGGCTTCAACTTGGTCTTGGCGTTCTCTGCTGCTCAATGCTCTCAATTAAAAAAACAAAATGATACAATTTAAAAAAAAACAAACAAACAACTAAATAACCATACCAAATGAGAACAGATGAGAGGGGAAGATATTTAGGAGAGTCTAAATTCTAGAGAGTAACATTAGACTCTTTTAAAACATAAATTTAATTAAGGGGTAAAATATAACTTACGAGCTTTGTCTGTTGCCTTCATTTTACTCTGGTCCTGGTTCAAAAATGTGCTTTCGCATAGACCCTGCTAAGCATGTGAGTGGATCTCACTTGGCACCACCAGGTCACTACAGTGGTGAAGAGTGGTGGACATCTAAGCACCTTGCTGTGAGGGACAGATACCAAGCAAAGCCTAGACAGGAAAAATGCCACAAAGTCAGAAGATACTACAAAACGCTCACAGTACCAGGCTAAAATGAAATTTAAAAGCTCTGATATTTGTGTTATGTACTTAAAAAACCCGCAAGCGTGTAAACTGATGCTGAACGTGATCTCTGTTTGTGTTTATAATCGACCATCCTCCCCTCGTCGGGAACATACTGCTCCACACGCTCTCTGGTCAAGCACCATCAGTTTGCCATTTCTGCTACCCTGGGCTTTGCTGCTACCATAGTCTCTCACTTGTTAAAGGTGCATAAGCATGCAGGCTGGTTTTTTTTTCTTCGCTCTCTCTCTTCAGTTCTACACCAAAACATCCTTTTTGCATGGAATAATAACGTATCTTAAGATGCGGTACTTGTACTAACACATCCATGGAGTAATGTAGGGTTTTGCTAATCTCAGTAGTAATTCAGGCTGAAAGTGCTTGGCTTGGCGTGCTTCCATGGTTAATGCTTGCCCGCATACGAAGGCCCAGAGAAGCTGCCTCAGAGCCCAGAGTGGTGAGGTGCTAACCTGATCCCTCCGATGGCGCCCAGCTGGGGTTTCCAAGACATAGCAAGCCTGGTGGTGGGAACAGGGTTGCAACAGCCAGCCTCACATCCCTTGTGCAATGGAAAGTCTGGAGAGGAACCGGGTGACTGCTTGCTTTCTTGATCTCTGGCAGAAGATTGCAGAGATGCCTCTTCCCCGCAGGCAAGCTACATCTCAAGGGCAAAGCAGAGATGTAGAAACTGCAAGACAATAAAGTGTGATTAATTCCTCTTGTTGGTGAATGCTGCAGCCCAATTTCCAGGTGTTTTTAAGTGTAATCACTATCTTGCTTACATTCTTCTGGGAAGAGATCCATTCAAATTAGCGCAACCTCTTCGGTCTCTAATTGACTGCGTAGGGGTGTGGATCAGGAGAGCTGTTTGCTGCTTGGCCTGAACAAGATAAATGCTTTTGGGTTGAAGACAGCAATTACAGCAATTGTGCGTGGAATTGTTTGCATTGTGTGTCTTCTGGTTTTTCTAAGCATCTTGCAGTTTTGGGGATGTTATCTACTCCTGATTTAAGACCTTGTGAACAATCCCCCGCTTTGCGAGGAGCAGAGCAGATTGCGCGCTTTGCTCTCAGCAGCAGTTCTCACAAAGATAAGCCTGTTTTTTGTTGGTTCCAGGCTGTGCTCCAATTTGTTCCATTACTTTCTGCATTTCAAGACGGCTCTGGAGTTTCTGCCTCAACCAGACCCTGCCAGAATACCTGCACGGGAAAATGTGTTCTGTGAATTACACTACGCTTACTGAAACCAAGGGTAGTTCTGATCTCCCAAATGGCCCATTTTGTGTTGTCACTGGGATGCTGCTTCGGCGTTGAGGCGAAACTGGGAACTTCTGCATAGGCTGCCATGCAGCGCTTCTGTGCGCATTCTGCGAGGAACTGCTTTACGTACCTCTTCAGGCAGCACGTTTGAGTTGAAGATACACCGCATTTAGCGAGGCACTTCCACCTCGAGAACTTGTTTCCCTTGCTGATTTGCCAAACCTGTCATTTGGCCTGTGGGATATATCACAAAGTGAAGCTGTTTACGGAGTCGGAGGGTGGAACGCATGAGGAATCGCATGAAAAGCTCATGCCTGGCGCTGCGAGTGTGGGAAGCGCCGCTCGTCCCACCTGCAGCTGCCTAGAATGAAGCAGAGATGTGCTCCGCCGCCCCAGCACCAAGTCTGGGCCCAGCAGCACTGACACCACCGGTGAACGACGTCACCCGTTCTGTGGCAGAATAAAATCGTGGTTGTGCAGAAAGCATTTTCCTCGTGCTGGTCACGGATTCTTTCCCAATAAAAGCTTTTAACAAGGAAAAAGATTGTTTTGGTTTGGGCTGAAACTCAACTTCTCAGCTCTTTTGCAATTTTCCAACCCTCTTCCAGAAGTGGAAACAGCTTTTTCCTCGTTAAAAACCAAAAATAAATACCGAAAAGAGCGCCCCGGTGCTCGCAGCGGAGGACCCCCCCCCCGCCCCCTCGGTGCTGCGGGGCCGCCATCGCCTCAGGCGGGCGGGCGCAGGCCGGGGCGCTGCCTCACGGCCGAGGGGCGCGGGCGTGTCCCCCTGAGGGCGCTGGGCTCGCGCCGCGGGGC
>Ga0065711_1031626_pt1 | contig 29186 bp, 16 predicted proteins | sample Hoacrofraction12_FD_59098 | JGI IMG/M metagenome (GOLD analysis project Ga0065711, IMG submission 59098) | Hoatzin crop microbial communities from Cojedes, Venezuela - Epithelial fraction 12 v2 (version 2) | ecosystem: Host-associated > Birds > Digestive system > Esophagus > Crop | place... | reverse complement strand
TCCAGAGAAGGAGACTCCACAACCTCCCTGGGCAGCCTGTTCCAGTGCTCCGTCACCCTCAGAGGGAAGAAGTTCTTCCTCATGTTCAGATGGAACTTCCTATGCTTCAGTTTGTGCCCATTACCCCTTGTCCTGTTGCTGGGCACTACTGAAAAGAGTCTGGCCCCATCCTCTTGACACCCACCCTTAAGATATTTGCAGGCATTTAGAAGGTCCCCTCTCAGCCTTCTCTTCTTCAGGCTGTACAAGCCCAGCTCCCTCAGCCTTTCCTCGTAGGGGAGATGCTCCAGTCCCCTCACCATCCTCGTAGCCCTCTGTTGGACTCTCTCCAGTAGCTCCTCATCTTTCTTGAACTGGGGAGCCCAGAACAGGACTCGGTACTCCAGATGGGGCCTCACTAGGGCAGAGTAGAGAGGGAGGAGAACCTCCCTGGACCTGCTGGCCACAGTCTTTTTAATGTACCTCAGGATCCCATTAGCTTTCTTGGCAACCAGGGCACTCTGCTGGCTCATGGTCAACCTGTCATCCACCAGGACACCCAGGTCTCTCTCCACAGAGCTGCCCTCAAGCAGGTCCGCCCCAAGCCTGTACTGGTGCATAGGGTTTTTCGTCCCCAGGTGCAGGACCCTGCACTTGTCCTTGTTGAACTTCATAAGGTTCTTCTCCGCCCAACTTTCCAGCCTGTCCAGGTCTTGCTGAATGACAGCACAACCTTCTGGTGTATAAGCAGAGAGATACAAAGGAATGGAGTTGTGTCTCATTTAATAATGCAAGAGTCAGAACCAAATCTCAGCTAGGCCCTTCTCATAGCCAAAAAGAGATATGGGCACCTCCAGAACTGCTCAAAGATCGAAATTTAAGTGGAGTGAACCACACTTAGAAGTCAATATTTTTCTCCAAGGACTTTTAAGGGAGGCTGGGCTGACTGGGTCTAGACACCCAGTTTCTAGTGACTAGAAATCAGCATCTTGGTGCTGTTATAATCATCACTGGTTTCACTGCTGCCTTCATTTGTTCATAAACAGCCTTTATTCCAGCACATTCCCTCACTACGACCTTTTGTCTTAATACACTTGTAAAAAAATATCTTTCTCTTCCTTATGACTTCATTGGCTAGCACTAACTGATTCTTGGTTATCTTGCTGATGTGTTGTGAGGAATAATTAATGTTTGTGTTCTGCTTTGAAAATGAACATCATTGCATCAAATGCTCGTTTGAGGAAAAGATGCTTTTTGATGTTCTTATCTTTTTTGTGCAGGCTTTAATTGGCTCTGTATTCATCTTCCTCCCAGTCTTTCAACTGTGAGTTCACTTCTTTTTTAACCTTAGATCTTTGAGTAGTTTCTTTAAAAACACACAAAAGCCACTCTTTATCTGCCTCATTCATCTCTTTCAGATGTCTGAATTCCCAGGGAGAAGAAGGAGACAAAGACTGTTTTTCAGGTCGCAAGGAAGACAGATAGGCATGCATGCTAGTTAGGTGGAGTGAGGAGAATCTTTTTGAGGGGCTGCAGGGAAGGGAAAACATGGTTACTACTAAAAAAAGGAGAGAAATCGCAGTTGTGCTTGTCCCTGTGCTTTTGTTTCCCACTTTGAGAAGTCCTTCATTAGGCTGGAATTCCTGTCTCTTAAGGAGAGTAGAAAGTGCTTTTCATTTTTGCAAGATTTTATGTTTCTGAGTTTCCTTTTTGCTTCAGAGGGATGAGGGGGAATACAAACAGAAGCACCGATCAGATGATGGTGTTAAAACCTGAAGGAAAAGCAGAAGGTAATGGCCAGCTCTCTTTGGACTCGGATTCACCTTATTTCTCTGTAGAGGAGACCAAATTTCCAGCACTTGCAAATTACAAAACTAAACTGGACAAAACCAGAGAAAATGTATGGTACTGTAGAAGTATTACAAAAACATTGTGATTTACAAGATGTCCCAAAAGTATTTGTATTTTTAACTCCAGAACCTTGAGATTTTGTGCCTGTTCAAACAGTTAAATTTTCCTCTACATCTTTCACAAAAATGCATGGTAATCTAAACGTACAAATGCTAACAATCTACAGCAAACAAGCAAAAAAACTCAGTAAAAAAAGCTTGTTGTTGTGGCCTGCCAGTGATCAGATTACCTGAATTTGACACACTGGCTAGCTATTTTCTGAATGCCTGACCCTGTCAAAGCTGGAAAACATATAAACGCTATTACCTCTCTGTTGACTCACACTAAAATATATTATCATTCTGGAAACTCAGACAAAAAAATAAAATCTGAATAAAGTACATAGAAGTAAAGAAAGGAAAGTAAAGATCCAGCCCTAATAAATCTGGAAATAATTTCTCCGAAAAAGGATAAGAAAAACATCCAGACCTGAAGACCTCTGCTTTGGACTGTGTCTGGTTTTCATACTACGTTTTCCAAAATTCAGCCACAGCTTTAGAATGGATGGTCACTTCTTTCGTATACTTGGTAATAGCGAGGGAATATATGGCCCATATGAATTCATTTAATCATGAAAAAGAAATGTCTCTTTTTAGTACCAAAAATTCAGTTTGGCTCAAAGCAGTTTTTTGTGATCACATTTTTGACCAGAGATTGCAGGCAGTGCCATGAGATTTAGCTGACCATCTGTACAGCTTGTGTATTGAATAATGACTATCACAACATTTTAGGTTGGTTGCTTGCAAGGTGTTGATAAGCCAGAATTTCATTCTCACTAGGTCATCCATATCTGAATAAATTTTCAGTAACAAACAATTTGGTAAAACTCACATCCTGTATGAAGAATAATGCGAGCACCAAAAATGATGAATTAGGTTTTATGGTCTTTATCTCTTATGACTTGCAGTAGTTTAGCCTGTTATAAAGCAGTTTGCCCTTTTGAAGTTGTCCTGGATATGAAATCACCAAAATGATGGATGGAACTACAACTTCTGGGTTTTTAGCAGTATTATTTTCAGGCAGAGCTCCTAAAGACAGGGAATGAATTCCAATACATTAGGTCTTAAAGATTGTGGAGAAAAGCAGAGCCATGGTTAGTTTTACCTCCTATTGAAGAACAAACAGACGTAAAAAGTGGAAACTAATGCTCTTTGCTACTGGTTTTGCTGGGTTTGCCTTTCCTAACCAGTGATTTCTTGGACTGAATCACTGATGATACCATCTAGACACAGAAAAGATGAAAAACGGCAGAGGGACAATGTCAATTAGTTTACATAAACACTTTCTATGGATTGTCTTACCTGTGTGACCTTATTTACACGTCATACTGCTGCATGCAGTCCAGGCACGCACAGATTTATCTTGGCTTTTCACTTTCTTGTAGAACTTGCACAAAGTCTCTTATTGTGTATGTTGGTAGCTCATTGCTTCAGCTGACTTTGTTCCTGTTTTTTTTGTTGTTGCTCTCCATTATTTCAGACCTTACCTTATTATTAGGAAAGTATTGCATAAAAACAACTTACAAAAGGTTTCAGGTTTTTTTCCCTTTTCCAAGCTGTATTTCAACATAATAGGCTGAGCAAATACAACCATTTGGAAGATGTACCTGCTCATGGCACGGGGGCTGGAAGTAAATGATCTTTAAGGTCCCTTCCAGCCCTTACCATTCTATGATTCTATGATTCTATGCTTCTATGAACCATTTTGTCTTATGACTGTTACCACAAAACCAACAAAAAACACCATACTAACTTTGTCCCTGCCCCCGCCATTATTTTCTTTGTTCGTTTAGTTCCAGACAATCAAAATTTTTTAATTTCCTTTAAAGTTCTGATAGTAACTATGCTCTGAATAAAAGTGTTGGAACTGTAACAAGCCATCATAAAGTCTTCTGGGATTGATGTGAGAACTAAAGGTGTTTGATGCTACTGATAGAAGCTCTCTAAGCAGAAGGAAAGGGGCAAAAAACACAGCAGGACTGACCTGCTAGTGAATAAACACTGCAGTGGTCCCACTAACATAGAGCTGTTTTGTTTGGGGAACTATCTAGTGGTCTCTAAGTCCACCTGTACTTAAACCGATAAGTTATTATTATTCATATTAAATATATATGTTATATTACATAGTGAATACAGTTCACAGTTAATATCATATTTATGTTCCATCTTGACAGTAAAGAGTGCCTTCTGTCCAAGGGGTGCAGCCTGGAGCAGCAGCCGTGAGAGAGCTGTCATGGAGCACATGACTTGACGTCTCCTGGGATGTAGCGGGACTGCCTGGAGGTTCCACACAGGTTGTCTGTGTCTTGCGGTCACTTCCACCCATGGCTGTGGGCACTGAGATGTGGCTGGAGATGGGATGAGAGTACCCATGGTGTCTTGGCCATGCAGCATCCCCTGGACACATGTCAAAGCAGGTGCACCGTGAGAGCTGTCCTGAGGGATCTGCTCCCACATCTGTTGTGGAAGGACCAAGGCTCAGTTTAGCACGAGCTTTTCTCCATTTTCTGAAAAGCCTTTACTTAACAGGAACTGTATTGTTCAATTGGGGCTTTAAAAATTACAGCAGAACGAGCAAGTGGCATTAAATCATTTCCTGAGCTAGAAATGATAGCCAAAAACCTAATCTGGAGGGAGAGCAGCCAAATATCTTAAAGCTGTAATTAGCAGAGGACTACATGTTACATTTTGAAACCCACTCTCTATGAAGGTTTAAACATTACTCACCAAATGGAATACATTCAAAGTACACTGGAATCTGTCCCTTCTTTGTGTTTTAATATGCCCTGTGACCTACACTCTTACCTAGAGCTGTCCAGAGGCGTTTAGTCTGCCTTTTTTTCCAAAATCACCCAGACGTTCTTGCTCCAGAGAAAGGACTTGTGTAAAGTTTAATGTCCTTAAAAAGCATCACCAAACCCAACAGCCTGAGGATACCATTCATAAGATACTCAGCTGCTATTCAATGGCTCATGTGGATAGTGGATCTATCATTTTAGATGGCTATTTCCTTGCAGTTCATACCCAATTTTACTTTAAAATACAAGCCCTGTTCCTCAGTGGCTGTAGATCAGTTATATCTACCTTAACAGTTTATTCAGCACCATGGGAGTAGGTTGGTAGATCAAAGAAGATGCCTCCATCTGCATTGCAGGTGGCTCAAGGTGTTTACATCTGACCAGATTAGTGTGATTCCCTGCACCACACTTCCCCTGGCTGCATGTAATTTGAAGATATGTAAAGAAGCAGTCACTGATCTAGATCCATATGTCACTGATGTGGCTGGAGGGCATGTGATGGAGACCTCCTGCTTAGTGTTTTATGAAATGAACATCATTCTCTTGTGCAAAAACTACTTCTCCTACTTCTCACACCAGACTCGTGCATGGGGACTAGCGATTGCTCAGGACTTTGCTGCAGAATGGCTTGAATATTCTAGATCAAAGCAGTGACAAGAGCACCAACTTCAGCATCAGTTCATTGCAAATATATTTTTAGACAGTTGTGTTTACCTCTAAACGTTTCAGGAAGTCTTGTAGAACAGACCTTACCGGAAATGTATCATGTGAAGGTATACTACCTGAAGCAGCAACCTAAAAGGGCAACCGCCACAAACTGAAGCATAAGAAGTGCCAGCTGAACATGAGGAAGAACTTCTGCACTCTGAGGGTGACGGAACACTGGAATAGGTTTCCCAGAGGGGTTGTGTAGTCTCCTTCTCTGGAGATATTCAAAACCAGCCTGGACAAGGTCCTGTGCAACCTGCTTTAGGTGACCCTGCTTTGGCGGGGGGGGGTTGGACCAGATGGTCCACAGTGGTCCCTTCTAACCTCTACCATTCTGTGATTCTGTGATTCCGTAAAGCTGTTATAGGAAAAAATATGTGAGTCTAAGAACCTCTTTATAATACCCTTTAACAAAAAAATTGCCAGTTCAAGTCAGAACACTGCTAATAATTTGCCTTGCAGAAGGACTGGGTTTCAAGAGAGAGAAAAAACTAATTATATTCTGAAATGAGTTACAAGGAAGTAAAATTATCATTGGTTTGGCTACTTTGGAGCCAAAACATGTTCTGGAAGGTTGTATTTTACCTCTGGTGACCCAAAGGACAGAAATAGTAGAGAACATGAGAAAAAGGAATATCTTTTCATGGTCACATTTTTTTAAATTATTCAAGTAAATTGTGTGATAAATCTTCATTCAGTTAAAGCTTAGTAAAAGTCAATTTTATTAGATTGAAAATTATTATAAGAGACTGAAAGGATTAATGCAACAGAAATTCTAGATCAAGTAATTAATCCTATTACAGGAGGCAGACAGCCATTGTACTTTAGCATATTATATATTTAAGTTTCTAAGGCATATTCTTCTGTTCTGTATATTTTTGTATTATGAAATCTCTGTTATTTCTAACAATTTCATTTTGATATTTCAGGTTAGATTCACAGAGAACTGACATTCCTAGATTTGTAAAACATAGTTTAGATTTATGTCTAATGCTGTTTTTCTATATGCTTGCTTTTTAGCAGTAATACAATGTGAAAAGTAAGATTGTTGCCTAAGGCTACAAAATCCAGTGCTCTGTATCATAAAATGTTTACATATACACTTATTTTTTTGTAGGGGTCAGTGAATGAGGTAATGCATTTCTTCTAAAATATAAGCTAATTTGAGGTTGAAACACTTCTTTGCACGTTATATTTTTTTTGTTTATGCCTACCACTGACTGTTGACTCAGCTTTCTATGGTCACGATTCATCACAATGCTAAAGCACGTAGGTAAGTCACAGATAGTGCATAGTAACTTCGGTATGACTCTTAAGTAATAGGAGCGCCTATTATTTATATAAATAACAGAAATGCAGGTGAAAAAGTTTTTTTTTTTTGTTTTGGTTTTTTTTGCAGTGGAGAGCACATCCAATCTAATAGGTATTAACAGAAGCTCTCCTCTCCCCAATAAATCTATTCCACCAGCCCAGTATGCCACTGTATTGGTTCTTGAGTGAGGATTATTTGGGGATTCAGGGCCAGAATTTAAAAAGACACCAGGACCCCAGAATCCATTGGCTTAATCGCTGTTTAGTAAGATTCTATATCTCCCCCCGTTAGACACACTCGCCATAAATATTCAGTTTCTCCTGACTTACGGCCATAACGTTCTTGTAAAATTGCCATCTAAATTGGACTGAATGGGCTTGTTTTTCGGGTACAATCTCCTGCTCCACCCCGAGGTCCAGTAGTTTCTTCTTGTTTTTTAGTGGGTCTGGCTTCATGTACAGGAGGATTTGGAGGGAATAAATCATTTTCCTATGGTTCACGGTTATCGGGCTCACCCTATATATTTCTGTCCAATTATTCAGTGGATATAACTAATTTCCTAACCTGTACAATGTCAGGAGGATTGGAAGCCTGCATAAGCATCATTTCAACCTTTTCTCCCAATTTCTGTTTTTCCTTTCTTTCTTGCTGTACCTGTTATTGCAGTTGTTCAATTGTTTTCAATAGTAATAACTCAGATGTCTTCCTGCTTTCCATTTCTTCTTTTAGGTCTCGTTCCCTTTTACTTCTTTCTTTCCTATCTTTTTGCGTGACTTCTAAGCAGATGCCCAGCATTTTGCAAATAATTCCTTTTCCCTCTTTTACATGAGTACTAGCCACCTGTAGTTCCTTTTTCATAGCCTCCCAGTTCATGCCAGTTGTCATGAGCCTGTTCATCTGAGAAATTGAGAAGTGGATTTATTCCATTTTTTGGTAACTAATCAGTGATACTACTTGCCATCCTGTTGGCTATGCCAGTTTTTCATGAATGAGTGATCAGGTCGCTGAAAGAATCACCATCAAGGGTACTTGCAATAAATTATTTTAATAAGAATTTATAAAATGTGATTTGACAAAGTACATTGGCAAGGTTCACTCTATGACCTCTCAAATGAATGGAATACAAAATCGAGGTAGAATTAAGATAACATGATTTATACAGAGTTTGAAAGAAAAGATATAAGGGGTAAGTGAAACCCTCCCACTGAGTCACAAGGTTCAGAAAGGATCCCCTTGCTTGCTAAACTGCTTCTCAGAGAGAGCCTAGATGCAGCTGTATCCCAAGTTAGCCTCAGGTCATAATGGTTTATGTTTAAAGGATATGTCTAGCACCAATTCAAGGTGTGTTCACAGTGAGAGAGAAAATCACAGAATTTTAGCAGTAATTAATCGTTACTTAACTTAGTATTTACAAAGTGATTAAAGAGAATTCACTACTACAATCACAATAAGAGAATATTATTGTTTGAATCGATTCACACGTGCACACACACATGCAGACAACATGCATAGATAAAGGTACCTGTTAAAATTCCCCTTGAGTTCAGTGAAACACTCAGTTCAAAAACTAATGGGTGAAGGTCAAGCCTCAAGGAGTGAGGGATTGCTGTAGTTCAGCCCAGGTCCCATCAGTGACGATAACTTTGAACCTCAGAGTTGGAAGTGCTCTGAGAGGCATCCCACTCTGAGGCAGGCACTGGACGCAGCCCACTGTGGTCCACAAGGGCTCAAAGGCCCTTCCTTGGTACCGCTGTTTATAGGGTCTCAAGATGATTGACTTTGGTCAGTGAATTTCCATCCTGGACACAATTCGGGTTGCTAATTACTGGAATTCTCAGGATTCCAGTAATTCTGGTAACAATCTACCCAAGTTACAGTTCAGGTAGGATACGTTCCAAGGCTGTCAGGGGATGACTGATTGTTCCTGCTCTCAATACCCACCTTGGGCAGGTAACTGGAGCTCCTGGTACAGCCAGTGCTATGCCCCACCTAAGCCATGCAAGAGTTCCTGGCACGGTCAAGGGATGCTTGTCTGCCAACCTCATTGCACAAAGGCTAAGACTTGACAAGAATTCCTGAGACTGTAAAGCAGTCCAGGGTGGACGGGCAGCTGTACCACCATGCCCAGCTTCTGTTCCAAGCAGATCTCAGACAGATATTCTGTTCAAGAGATACTGCCAAACTCATTGGTATACAAATTTTACTCAAAATGTCCAGACTTTTTTCTCCATGTGTTGAGATATGTGTCTCAGCCTGTGCCACAAGAAGGGCTACTTAAAGCAAGGATTTAGAACTGTTTGAAATAAACCATTTAACATTTTAATTCGTGTTACAATACAGAACAATGCAGAATGACCCAAAGCCCCACCCACAGGTAGCGCAAGTTGATTTTGAGGAACCATACCGTCTTGCACTGGAGGGAATCCTGACCCACAGATATCACATCCCATGTGAATTGCATTTTTGGTCTGTATAATTTCTGGTACAATAACCAGTTTCATGAATACTCATGGGCTTATTTATCCATTTTTGAAGTTATGTTTATCTGTAAACAAACAAACAATTCCCTCTTCCCCCAAACCTGGGTCTGAATGCAGGATTATTCCTGATAAAGACAAATGTGCAATCAGTTTTGTAATTATCCCTGTGAATCCTATCTTTCTGTGCGAGGAGAAATTTCATTTGATTCCTTTGATGTGCATTGTATTAAGCCTGAAATGTTAAGATAAATTTTAGGTGAAGTCATTTAATAAAAGTTTGTAAGTTCCCTATAAAAGACCCTTACACTGCATTAGATTTATTAACAGTTATACTGGAAGTGTATGATGAGTTCTGTGAGCCTCCAAACCAGGAGCAGGAGACACAATCAGTGCCTGTAGACCCTGCTGTTCCTTTAGCACAGGTGTTAGGAAGAGCATACTTGCTTACCCAGAAACTAACAGCAAGGCGAACAAGGATTTGCTTCTTCCTTGTTGCAAGCAGGCAGCATGTGGCCCGGAGAAGTTGTCTTGCTACCTTGCAGCAAGACTGGTTGGGCTAAAGGAAACTGAAGAAAGGAGAAAGGGAAGGATTATGCTCAAATCTTGGTAGAAAAATCCCATTTTGGGTTTCTGGTTTCTGTGTTTTGGAAGATTGTTCTGAAAATTATGGAAATAAAGTGAAAAACGACCTATGCACAAATGGGAAGGTGAAGTGTTTACCTGGGTGGACAGCAGGTGCAAGAGGACACAGGTGGAGTCGCATCCAGTTCTACTGGCACGTCCCTGGTCCAAGGCTGTCTTTAAACTCTCACAGACCCCTGTGGTTAGAGTGCTACAGCTCCGTGAAATTCAGGAAAATGCTTTTTCACCAGGAAAGATAAATGCAGGAGCCAAAGTGGGAGCAGTTTGCTCACTACATGTACTCCAAAAGGAATAACTCCAGTGCTTGCCAGACTATTCTGGACAATCAGACTACATCAAATTTAAACCTCAAATAGGAAAAAAAAAGGGCCTAATATTAAGGCTGCAATAAAAAAAATGATTGAGTTTTCCTAATGGCTTACAAGGGATATATCTGTGCTATATTTAGAGAATATGACAAAAGAAAAAGCCATTTAGTAATCTGGAGAACTATTTGGACTTTCAGAGCTGTCTTCATTACGTCCCTACTCTTGTTCTGCTTGGTGGTCTACTTTTCACTTTCTTTTTCAAGAAAGATAAAAAACAGCATAAAACTACTAATTTCTTCCAGGGATAAAAGTGTATCTTCACTTTGACACCTTCAGGAGTTCTTGGGCATAAAATGAGAAAATGTATGATTTTTGAAAGCTTTTATCCATTGTGGATTTGTTAGCAGTTCTGACAAACTGTTCTGGTTTGTTGGGAATTTGCATCTCCAGCAAGAATGATGGAAAATCATGTCCAAAATGCCACTGCATTCAGCAGCAAACAATGGCAACCATTGTGACTACGGAAAGTGTTATTATATTGGTTTTCTTATTAATATTGGAAAGTATTGGAGACTTGAATGAGCAGGACATCAACTATTCAGTGAGAAAATTATAAGATACACATAGAGGAAAGCACCATACAGAATCGCAACAGAATAAGCAATTAATATAATTACACTACAAAACAATTTTAGTGTCTGAAAAACAAGAAAAGAACTTGTACTCTTGGGTCAATTCGGCTCCCAAGGATTATAGAGATAGACCTGGGCTATTCATTTTAAAGCAATCTTAATTTGATCACATTTTTCTTCTAACTTTGAAATTTTGTTTATTTGGTTGTCGTGGTGCACCCATTCCTTCAATATGCTTCAACTCTTTTGTAATTGCATAGAATTTTTTTCCCCCTTGGTTTTAAAGTCCCTCAGTGTTTGCAGGGAGTTCACAGGGAGACTAGGATTTGAGTTCAAACTCATCACAGCTTATAGGGTGTCTGTCACACTGATGTACCTGCACACTATGAAGACTTACCCAGGTTGTCCACTGAGGCAGAGGGAAGGAAGCAGGAGACCTTGCTTCTTGGTCCTGCTCAGCCTGAGAGGGTTTGATTTCCCCTACTGCTTAGTCCAGAGACAAATCCAACCATGAAGAACATGCCTCACTAAGTAGGAGCAACTCGCCATCCCCACCACTGAAGTTGTGCATCTACACTTTGTAGAACAAGAGTGTAAGTTATAAAGCCAGACAGAAAGGCTTGAGCAGAAGCAGCCTGGCTGAAGACATTTATCTGGTGGTTGCCTAGGGCCACACATAGAAACAGTGCTTGCACCAGGACAAGAACCAAGGCTTTTATTTCACATGGTATTGTTTCTTAATAGGCCTAGCACGTATATCAAGAGAGAGCTTCTTCAAGCCCATTTATCTAAAAAAAGATCAGAAGAGAAAAAGATATTTTTAATGCCAACCAAGTGCTCCATAAATAAAGCTTTCTGATGCACAGGTCAAATGCAGCCCTCACACATTGCTACAGCAGACATTTGCTTTGGCAGCAGAAGCGTCTGAATGGGGTCTGCAGTGTCTCATTGGAGAATCATGGAGCCCCATTCATCTCATGAGCTGAACTTCATTTCTTTTGCTGTGTAATTACATTTATAGCTGTGTGCCAATTGTTTTTGTATATAGGATTGTTTAAAATCAAGTCTTAATGTAGCTCCTAACCTGTATTCAATCCATATTAAGCCCATCTTTTATATTCACCATACAAAAATTAAAATAAAAAATTAATAATCTATATTAGATGTAACAAAATTTTTAAAATTAAATTGATCATTAAATTGAACATAAAATGAAACTTAATAATCTGGTAAAACTAATTGCCAATTATGATTCACAATAGAAATACAAACAAAAAAACTGCACTAAGTTCTAGTTCTTCTTTTAGCACAAGTTCAGAGATAGCCACACTGGAGACACTTCTTCAAACATGTCTCAGGTTATTATTGATCAGGCCTGAGCTCTGTCCTGACAGGTGCCAGAAGCTGCACCAAGAGAGTGGGCAGTTATGGATGTTATTCTTTCCGTACTCAGTCCCTCAGTTTGCAGTTCTGGCAAGAAATATATAATCAAGAACTAGCAACATAAATAAAAAAAAATATTCATGAACAGTAGACAGTATATGAAAGAAAGCTGGCTTGTGTGACTACCCTCTCACACTCATACTCATCTGTCTTTGGTTTTGAGGGGAATAAAAGCAATAGTAACTTTTTTTTTACACAACTTCAAAGGAAGGAATAAATTGCCACAGTTTGCTGAAGATACTGTTGTCTACTACTTCAGTGCTTTTTTTTTGTTGTTGATATTGTCATTGCAATGAATATTTGTGTTCTCACTAGGAGTTCCAAAAGATTTCTCTTTCCTCCAAGGATAGGTCCCTTATTTTCTTCAGTTTTCTGTCCATGAAACAATAAAAGGAGATAGTGACTGATTTTTGGTGGTGGAGGCGATAGTTTTATGGATCCCAATACTTTTACTCAAGAACCTTATTCACAAAATAGTGTTACTGAGACAGTTGGGTTTTCTTATCTGTTTGCTTTATACTTTGTTTTGCATATCAGGCATATGAGGGTCTTTTGGGCATCACTTTCGACTAAAACAGGGAGATAGCTCAGTTATACCATTGAGTCAAGTCAAATTATTGAGCGATAATAAATATAGACTTACTAATTTCTCACATTACTCTTCTTAGATTCATATAAACCATAAACAGGAGTCACCGTCTCACAGGTAAATGAGAAAGATACTTCTCAGGTAGAGGACAGGGACAAAGTATGACATCTCACATCAAAATATATTGTACTGTTAGCCAATGGACTTTTATGTTCAAAAAATAAGAAATTAAAATACAGTTCACAAAATACCAGTGAAAAGCAATAAATGCACTTTCTGCCTAAATATTCAGATTCAAATAGTATAAATTCTGTGGGCAATTCACTTCATTTCTCCCAGGTCTCAGCTACAGGAAGTAATACACAGCTTTATTGCAGTTAATATACTAAGGTCTTAGATGAAACCAAAGATTACCTTTAATATTTTGGTTTCCTTTCAGATACTATTTAGTCTACTGGAATAAACCATTTAAAAGTCATCCTGTAACGTTTTAAAGTCTCTCTATGAAGCGTGTCAATTAGGGACATAAGAGGAAATATGTTTTAGGTCAGATTTTACTTTGTTAATTATACTAAATCAAGACACACAGAAACTCTTAACAGAATTCAAACATTGTAAACAATTTCCATAAGATTTATAGCAATGACTGACAAAGTAGGTGGCCTTCTACAACGGGGTTACAACATTGGTGGGTAAGGGAAGAGCAACTAACATAATCTATCTGGACTTGTGCAGAGTACTTGACACTGTCCCGCACGACATCCCTGTCTCTAAATTGGAGAGACATGGATTTGTCAGATGGACCACTCAGTGGATAGGCAATTGGCTGGATGGTCACAATCAAAGAGTTGCGATGAATGGCTCAATGTCCAACTGTAGACCAGTGACGAGTGGCATTGGGACCAGCACTGTTTAACATCTTTGTCGGCAACACGGACAGTGGGACTGAGTGCACCCTCAGCAAGTTTGCCAATGACATCAAGCTGTGTGATGCAATCAACACACCGGAGGGAAGGGATGCCATCCAGAGGGACATTGACAGGTTTGAGAGGTGGGCCTGTGAAAGCCTCATGAAGTTCAACAAGGCCAAGTACAAGGTCCTGCACATGGGTTGGGGCAATCCCAAGCACAAATACAGGCTGGACATGGAATGGATTGATAGCAGCCCTGCCAAGAAGGACTTGGTGTTGGTTGACAAGAAGCTCAACATGAGCCAGCAGTGTGCACTTGGAGCACAGAAGGACAATCATATCCTCGGCTGCATCAAAAGAAGCATAGCCAGCAGGTCAAGGAAGGTGATTCTGCCACTCCACTCTGGTGAGACCCCACCTGGAGTACTGCATCCAGCTCTGGAGCCCTCAGCACAGGAAAGACATGGAACTGTTGAAGTGGGTCCAGAGGAGGGCCACAAAAATGATCCGAGGGCTGGAGCACCTCTCCTATGAGGAAAGGCTAAGAGAGTTGGGGCTCTTCAGCCTGGAGAAGAGAAGGATCTGGGGAGACCTTGTTGCAGCCTTTCAGTACCTCAAGGGGGCTTACAAGAAAGCTGGAGAGAGGGACTTCTTGCAAAGGCATGTCAGAAGGTGATAGGACAAGGGGTAATGCCTTTAAACTGAAAGAGGATAGGTTTAGATCAGCTATAAGAAAGAAATTCTCTACTATGAGGGTAGTGAGGCACTGGCACAGGTTGCCCAGGGAAGTTATGAATGCCCCCTCCCTGGAAGTGTTCAAGGCCAGGTTGGATGGAGCTATGAGCAACCTGGTCTAGTGGAAGATGTCCCTGCCCATGGCAGGGGGGTTGGAACTAGATGATCTATAAGGTCCCTTAGAACCCAAACCATTCTATGATTCTATGGCTGTACCCCAAAAACTCAATGCAGCATCTACTTAGGGTTTGAACTGTCCTAGATTTTATTGTAATTAACTAGAAATATATTCCTGGGGAAATAAACTGGACTTTTATGTAATGAACTGCATATTCATTACATTAAGACAGACTCTGCTGAAAATCTGATATGTTGTGTCAATTTTGGAAAACTGTAGCAAAGCAAGGTAATTATGTTTCTGAATTTTAGACTAGATGCCAAAGAAAGTCCATGAAAAAGGCTTCTACCTAACATATAACTAATCTAAATGTTTAAAGTAATTTGCAAATACAGACAACCTAGAGGAACATTTCAATTAGTTTCTTCACACCTAGCTAGTATGTAAGTATGTATGGTTTTGTCTGCATATGTTTATTATGTTAAATGTCTTCACTCTCTGTTTATTACAACATATGTCTTCACTAGTATTTGGTTTAGTATCTGAAAATGTCTCATTTCCACAATTAAACATATCAACTGATAGCACTAGTCTGTAGTCCATATAATAACTGTGTTAATTCAATTGCTGGTGAGCTAATATTTATTTCATGATTAGGATTATGAATGTTATTAAGCCAGATAATTTCTGGGAACATACACCATTGTATGGCAGGGACTGAAAGGAAGAGATTAGTTGAACCTTCAAAACTGGGCAATTATGGAACATAATTTCTGCTGCCTCACTAAGGAAATTATTCAGATAGCACACATGATAGCTTTTACAAAACCTCAGACAACTGCTAAAAATATTTCATCCACTCTGAACACATGTACTGCATGTGTCTCCTTGACATCATAATTTCAGCTCTTTTACCTTTGCTGCCTGATGATTGAAGGCAAAAAATATTCATTTAACTGGGTCTTACAGTTGAAAAAAATATTCAAAGTCTTTTTGAATTAGAAATACCTTTAATATTTTTTTTTAATTTGTAGTTTCAAAATACAGATTTGCACAAAATAGAGAAGGAAATGGCTGCTTCAAATTTCTAGGAAGTTTTGTAGACAGACTGTCCACCTAAAATTTGTCATCATGTGTCTCCTACAGAAATTATGTTCCTTGCATTAGAGTGGAGATGTTTTGTACTATTTTAAGTTATCTTTATAAAGAATATTGACTATGTGGTCAATTTTAATGTTTGAAGTTAATCATAAGAACAGCATAATGTTGACAATTTTATTATAAAATGTCAGACTCATAAGGAAGTCAAAGTAAATGATAGAAATTTACCTACTGTCAGAAATACGCTGAAATTTCTAAGTTTTTCTGTTCTTCCGTTATCTCCTCATTATGGCATCAATGTAGCAGGAGCAGTTTATGTTACTCAGGTTTCTATGGTGCTTTTAAGAGCAGGAAACTTCATAGAGATTTAGGCTTGTATTAATAGCTGCCAAATTTCGTGTGCTTATGTGTGTATATAAATACACACAGTTTTGTATATATGCAAATATTTAGAGAAAAAAAGCAGAAGCTGGTTAAATTGTCCAAGCATTATTTTTCATAGAATCAATAGAAAAGAGACACAAAAGAAAAAGAAATGGTAATTGTCTCTGAACTTAGTTTCTTTGGGATTATGATTTCACTGCCATTCATAGAGTGTTTTGATATTCTTTGAGGTCTAACAGAGATCTGGTTTTGTGCAACCATCAAGAATACTGACTTGGCCCTGAGCAGGAAAAAATTCTTAGGGTGATTTGGAAGGTATCTGATGTTTCTAGGCATTTTCAAATTATTCTGTTTCACCTAAAGCAGCTCTTTAGTTAGTCTACTAGATTCATCTTTCCTATAGTTTTCAGGACAAAGAGCTGATAAAGTGTTTGATACTGTCTTTGGTGTCATCAAAGTAAAAGGCTTAAATAAAAGCAGTTTTAGTGAAAGGCTAAATTATTTTTCCTTATTCAGTTGTTTTCTTTGAGACTGGTACCTTTAATATCTCTTTCCCTTAAGAACACTGTTAATTACAACAGATTTTCTATCTTCTATCAAGGCCATGATTGTTCTGTCTTTATATGCCTACTTTTCTAAACAAAAAAAAAATTAATTTCTTCATACTAATTGAAAGCCTGTCTGCTGGTACAGCATTTCTAAATGTTCAAAAAGGCAGCAGAAGGAAGCCAGAAAGACCTCAAAGTTTCAAACGTCATCAGGATAGTGGGAGTGCACCCATGTGGGGAAACTGAACTGGACCAGAGTTCAGGCTCACATACCATCCCTCAGTCATTCACAGGGTTTAGTTGCACAGTGAAGGGGCCCTCTCCCAGGAAAATCCCAGACTTCAGTTCCACGTATCCTCCACAGTTCTGGAAAAAGCATGGACCACGGAGTCTTCCTGACAGGTAGGATAGATGTAGCCATCATATTTTGAGGGGATAAGAGAGTTTAGCCGTATGGACACGAGTCATACCAGGCCACTTTCCTTAAGGGTAGAGAATGGGCACTAATCCAAGAGAGACATTGATTTAGTGTGCGTATGCAGCCTAGCTTTCCAGAACGAAGTCAGTAAGAAGGTGGATCTCAAGATTAGCAGAAATACCTTGGATAAAAGTAGCTTTCCAAAATAAAAAAACATATGCTTGCAAGAAATCTTGGGCCAATTTATTGCCAAGCAACCTTTGTAGGTCATACTTATATATAGTTCATATACACAGTCCATACGAAGCAAGCAGCAAGTCTCTCAGGGCTAAATCCTGCTTCTTGCACTGAATCATGCGGACGTATAGTAACATTTTCAGAGGCCATATTGGTTGAACTGGTTGTGTAAGACAACATTAAGACCCATGCCAAGGTTATCTGCTTTCTACTCATGCTTCTCTTCTGAACTGTCAATATTTTTCTGGATATTAATTTATCTAACATTTTGATTTGTCTTCCCAACTGTATTGAGATTAACTTGTAGGGATATTTTATTTTAAATTATTTCAGCTTCCTATCAAGAATTCCTCAAAGGTGACAAAGGTGATTTGATGCTTCTGAGACAAACTATTATATGTGAATGTGTATGTAGTATCTACAATAACAATTACACATATATAGTATTTATATAATTCATGAATTGAGGATCAGTTATATAAGCCATTAATAATTATAAATTTTGTGGTTTTCCCCAGTAAATTGCATTACGGAAAAAGAACTTTCATCTGTACGCTTGGTTTCTTTGCTTGCTATTTTTTATCATGACACTGTCAAATAAAAGCCATGCTGTGCCTAACTGCTGGAACACAGAGTTCATTTGAAACACTGTTGGGTATCATTGTTTGAATTTGGGACTTCACTTTCTTCTCACTTTTACCAGTTTAAATATTAATTTCTTTTCAGTCAGGTTATTTCTGTTTTGCATCAGTGATAGTGCAAGGCAAACCAGCCCCATCATCTTTCAGTGGCTGACACACGTGACTCTTCATACCAGCGATTTACATGTGCCTCCCAGCACCGCAGTCACTTGGCAGAGCTGCTTTGTTAGGTTTTCCTGGTCTCCAAAACAGAGTGACCACATGCAAAAGACCCTCTGGGAAAGGCCCGTGCAGCACCCTCTACTTCGATATCACGCCTAGGAGAATGCTAGTTCGTACTTGCCAAAACCACACCAGGGTACATTTTAGCTGCTTGGTGGTGTAGCCGAACATGTACCCATGTCTGGGAACATTCCTGGGCACCCTTTAATGTGTTAATACAGACAAAGCAATTGCAGCCTGTGGTTCTAATGGAAAATAGGAAATGCGACTGGATGCTTCTGCTGAAAAATGTCCAATGGTATTAAAAATTTTGTCTGCATCGGCTCATCTTCCACTTCATAAAAGTTAATGATTCAAAGCATCTGGTTGTATTAGGCTCACTAACATCCTTCTGTGTTTCCTACCTCCTGATGCGAAATGAAAAGTTTGTCTTCTCAACATTCTGATACAAGGTCTGCAAATCCCTTTATAGAAAATCCATGTATCGGCTACTGTCACTTTCCTGACTTGAAAAGCAGTAAGAATATTTTTCTTGTACATGCTGGCTGCATTCAAAATAATTTTTGAGACATTTCCTAATATGTTTGCACTCAGATGTCATCAGCCTTTTAAGGACTTAGCTATGTCTTCTTGTTTGGTTAGTAATTGAATTTACTGTTTTTGCTGTGAATCTTGGTTATGTTATGTTCTCTTCCCTTGATGCTGATCTCTGAAAATGCTTAGTAGCTTTATATAAGATTTCCCAGGTTTCTTCTTGTGTTGTGGCTATTTTTACTCACTTTCTTATGCTTTTCCAATTCTACTTAATATTGGAAATCCTCTAGATGACATAAAACATAAAACAGAGGAGTTTTGTTATTGTATCTTTTTCAAAAGCCCTTGAGAACTTTGGCCAGGATTTCACAGCTCTAACAAACCTTGCCATTTGTGACCATTAAAAAATTCCCTCTTGTGCTTTCTCATCTTGAACGGCAGCAGTCACAAGCAGCTATCATAATGCTAGCCTTGTGTGAATCCTACTAAATAAAGTCTGCTGTGTGATGGCACAAAAGCATCTCAAAGACTTACAGCAGAGCAGCCACAAGTTCCTTACTCATGTCATTTACTGCAGCTATTTCTTTCACTCTCTGGGTGCAGCTTGTAGTCTGGTTATCCAGTGAAACCATAGCAACTACAGAACTGAGTCATAGAGCGGCCAGAAACATTCACAGGGTTACTCTTGCCTGATAACATGGAACCACTGAGAATTCAATGTAGAATATGATGTTGCCAAAGATCAGGAGAACACACAGAAATTTCCCGAGTTTTTATGAAGGGCATGTATGTAATGCACATCATCATTCACTACATGTGTTACGCTGACAGCTGTCTCCCACTGTGTTAAAGGGGTCTAGGTTCTTCTTCATTTAACAGTGAAGCACTGATGAACAAGTGTAAAATCTGGACGGAAGAAGACTGAAAACGAAGTTCATATAGAATATATTAACTTCCTATTACATCATTTCAGTGAAGCAATCTTTAACTAGAAGAGCTATGGGAAAAGAGAGAGAACCAGTGAATAGAGATGTCTTGTGAATTACTCACACAATAATAACAGAAATCACTTGACTAACTCTGGAAATGAATGATTATACTTTTGTTTGTTTTTTCAAATATTACCCAGTGAGCTGATATATGAATACTATTTTACGTGAAAAAATTTCTTAGGAAAAAAGAAAATGATTTATTATTCATTTTTGAAGAGGTTTTTGATTATTCCTTTTAAAATGAATATTTTTAAAGGAATGATTTTAAACTTCTGTAAATAATATATTTTAGGTATAAATTAATTTATGTGTTATAAAATTTAAATTCTAAAATTATAAATCAATTTTTAAAAGAACAGTTCCTTTAAAGGAATGTGATTTTTAGGGAAACCACAACAGTCACTGACCTCCACAAATAAGGAGAAAGACGTCCTCTATATGTGTTATAAATAAGATCAAGGATGGCCAATTCCTAGTACTTCAAATTGGCATGTAGAAAAAATAGCCCACCTCTGTAATAAGCTTACTTTATTGTATGCAGGAATGGTGGGCAACTCACAATTAGAGGATGAAATTACCCAGGTTTAGGACAAAGTGTGACGTGTTACTAGGTTCAGGTTATGCATTTTGAAGCTTGTTGACAACCTACTGAAGTCAAGAGAAATATCTAGATTAATTGTGTTTTTTTATATATTGTCTTTACTGGAGTAATCCTAGCGACGCAGCACTATACATCACACAGACTGAAATTGTTGACTGCCACCACATTCCTACTGGTGTTCTCCCAAAACCTGAAAATATCCCATTTTAAAAAATGTGTTAATTTTCAGGATCAATACTTTGATTTCTCTCTGCCTTGTTCAGATTAAATAGTTTTGAATTCATCTTTAACTCTGAGTAACCGTCTTCCACTCAGAATTTAAGACTGTCAAGACTTTTTTTTTGGCGAAGGCTGTGTAGGTCTGCGGCCCTCATCTCCTGACTGTCCAAGCTGTCACTTCTTCAAAGTGACTTCTGGTTCCCTCTTGAGGCTCATATCTGGTCTTCCTTCACAAAGAAACCAGAGAAGGAGGGAAATAGTGCAGGGCGGAGTCCTATGCCCAGAGGGATGATAAACAAACGTAGGGTGAGCATTATCCTAGACTGGAGAAGCTGGAGTACCTCTCAGCCAGGTACTTAGAGATACTTCAGTGACATGCTGAAATGAGGATTATGCATTCAATATTTTTAAACTAATGATGCCTTCAGCCTTGTGAAGTAGTTTTATTAACCTCTCCACTTTTGAATAAGAAGTATGTTTATGGATTGCTGTTTTAAATCTCATATGCAACCTTTACTTTGAAAAGAAAAAGCAGATAAACTTTCTATGAATAGAAGTCAGTGAGTAAAACCTAGATCTTAAAGTGATCCAGAATTTTTTTTCTTTCTTTCTTTACTGAACTGCATTATCTTTCTAGTTACTGGAGTGCTAGAAATCCCAAATGTGTGGACACATCTGTGGGATCAAAGCAGGACAAAAGTATGTACAGCCAAAATATGGTCTTTAAGGCTTGCAAAACACTTACATTTTATGAAACTCCTCAAAATTGAAGTCTACTCCTGTGCATGGCAAGGTCTGCAGGCCAGGTAGTTTTCTGTCTTTCCTGCTTGAAAAGAGTGTGCAAGGTCTGTGAACACCCTCAACCACTGCACAGGGCACAGCCACTGCTTGCCTCTCAAAACACAAAATCAAGACTTTTTAGAGGAGTTGTGTGCTGGTGGGTGCAGTGGCTGGTTTGTTTTACTGTCAGTTCAGCAGTGTGATGGCTGGATCACTGACTTGAGTTGGGGTCCACTTGACTGTGCCTGAGGGGATCCAGATCATCCTCCCCAGGCAGACAGCTCAGCTGGCAGCCTTGCCCTTAGCAAGATGAGAGTCATTCTCTTTTTTGGGGGTATTTGTAACTTAGCATTGCATCTTACATGCACAGTAACTGGTTGTAGTAGGTAAAAGTTTCTAAAAATCTTAACTTTAGATAAAGGAAATCTCAGTGAGTCATTTTTGTTCTAACACTCGTAATTCAAAGAATAAGAAGAGATAACGTTAAGACAGGCTGTTTTAAATGCCTATTAAATTGTTGTAGTCATCTAATTATCTGGCTCCCTTCTGCATTTTATAGAAAAAAAAAAGAAAAAAACAAACAAAAAAACCACATAGTAATTTCTGCTTGAATAAAGGCTTTCAGGACAGAAGCGTCACTTCAGAGGCTACAACTCAGCCACTTATAAAGCTCCCTCTACTTAGTATCGAAAAACTTTTGGCTCCATAATATTTCCATAGGTAACTGTATCTAAAAAAAACCCAACAGGCTAAAATGCAAGAAAATAATTCTAAAAATGACAGGCTAAAATATCATGGCTAGTTATGGTACATCAGTGTTACAACATGCAAACTGATTATGGCACCTTATTCCTTTCTAGCAGGAACACATGCAAATGCAAAAAGTTTTCTGGGTACAGAATGGCAGTAGTACATCGAAGACACCAAATCTACATGGAGGCACCTCGCTTTCCTCTTCTGTAATTAAACCCTTTCTCATAGGGAAGGACAGGGCTGAGTAGAAATGGAAATGCATACTGTATAAGAAAGTGTATGAACACTAATATAGTGATGTGATGAAAAGCTACCAAGCTGTTACCTTGAAAATTTTTGTTTGTTGCTCATGCTCGCACTAGTTTTTGTGTCACAGTTACAAGGAACTATTTTTACTTTTGACACTGCTTCACATAAAATCCAGCTTGTTAGTCAGAATGTTAAGTGAAGAATCTACCTTTTGAAAGACTTTTCATTCTCTATGTAATAAAATTATTCATTATTCCACAATTATAGAATCATAGAATCATAGGTAGGAAAAGACCTCTATCATCAAGTCCAACCATCCACCCAACAACACCATGCCTGCTAAACCATGTCCCGAAGTGCCACATCTACACATTTTTTAAACACCTCCAGGAACGGTGACTCACCCTCCTCCCTGGGCAGCCTATTCCAATGTCTGACCACTTTTTCAGTAAATAAATTTTTCCAAATATCTAATCTAAACCTCTCCTGATGCAGCTTGAGGCCATTGTGTCTCATCCTATTGTTAGCTACCTGGGAGAAGAGACCAACACCTGCCTCACTACAACCTCCTTTCAGGTAGTTGTAGAGAGCAATAAGGTCTCCCTTCAGCCTCCTCTACTCCAGACTCAAAAAACACAGTTCCCTCAGCTGCTTGTCATAAGTCTTGTTCTCCAGACCCCTCACCAGCTTTGTTGTCCTTCTCTGGACATGCTCCAGCACCTCAATGTCTTTCTTGTAGTGAGGGGCCCAAAGCTGAACACAGTACTCGAGGTGCAGCCCCACCAGTGCAGAGTACAGGGGCATGATCACTTTGCTACTCCTGCTGGCCACACTATTCCTGATACAAGACAGGATGCTGTTGGCCTTCTTGGCCACCTGGGCACACTACTGGCTCATGTTCAGCCAGCTGTTGACCAGCACCCCAAGGTCCTTTTCTGACGGGCAGCTTTCCAGCCATTCCTCCCCAAGCCTGTAGCACTGGATGGGGTTGTTGTGACCCAAGTGCAGGACCCAGCATTTGGCCTTGTTGAAACTCATGCAGTTGGCCTTGGCCCATCGATCCAGTCTGTCGAGATGCCTCTGCAGAGCCGTCCTACCCTCGAGCAGCTCGACACTCCTGCCCAACTTGGTGTCATCTGCAAACTTACTGAGGGAGCACTCAATCAACTCATCCAGATCATTGATAAAGATGTTAAACAAGACCAGAGCCAAAACAGCCCTGGGGAACACAACTGCCAACTGGATTTAACTCCATTCACCACCACTCTCTGGGCTCGGCCATTCAGCCACTTCTTCATCCATGCTCTCTGCATGACCTAAAAATAAGTCCTCTCATCAAGGAGATATTAAACTGATAAGAACTGATACTACACCTGATCTTAGCCAAAAGGCCAAGAAGCGATGCTCTGTTCCTCACAAGTGCGCCCCTGCAGCACCCACAGTCTGTATTTTCTGCATTTTCTTCAGAGTAGTGAAAATGGAAGACTTTTGTGTCCTGTGGAATGTCTACCTACCAGCCAAATTTAATTTATCTAGTTGCAATCCTGAAATGTAAGATCTGTACTGATGTTGATTTATCCTGCATATTCAGTATTTGGAATAAACTACGAAATGTAGAGAATTTCTTAAGACAATTGACCAAGGGAAATATTAAGTTGATGAAGTGTAATAGGCTTAATATTTTTTCTCTATATATTCAAAATATTATAAGGAAAATATTTTGGAAAATTGATAAACTTAGTTTATACATGAAGATGACAATCTGACATTTATTTACAGCAATAATTCAGAACTTCATCAGACTGTCTTTTTGTTTCAGTGGCAGGGCTGAAGGTGATTAAAGAAAGGAAATGTCATTTCTTGGCATCTGCTGTAGTCTGAGTTTGCAAAAAACACGGATATAAACCCTTGAATTTGTTTCCTTTTGAGCAAAGAATACATAAAAGATTAAAATCATAAGAAAGGAGAAGTCATTAATCACATATTTTGCCTTTTTCCCATGGCAAAACCCAGTGTTTTTGCAGAAACAAACCCTGCAGTCACAGTAGTGTCGAGTGGGTTCTGCACAATCTATGACTGAGTAAATTAAAAGTGTAACCTGGAGAGATATACTTAAAAAACAGAAAGTTTTTTTCTCATTTTTACATGCAAATTTCACCTAAGGAATTATATTCATATTTTATTCCTTGTGAAAGTCCTCACAGCATGATCTTCATGAGCGTTTGCAATATTTTGATTTCTTCCTTACAGTATCGCTGAAATGGCTCTTGTCGTGATGATTCTGAAGGCCTTTACCTTGTGTTCAGCAGCGTGTGTGAGCTATTGCTGCTTTCAAATCTGCGTGGCAATTCTGCAGCTAGTGCCAAACAGTACTCATTCGTGCAAACAGACTTATTGACTCCAGTGCAGGTCCTTGGGTTTATAATGTCGATTAAGTAAATATTTGTAAGTCAGGATTGTATAAACAGCCCCTCCAGTCACTGGCATCTTCTGAAGCATTAGAAGAACAAACTGAAATGGCTAAAGCCTGTTTCTACACAGTGGTAAGCAAAAGAGGAGCAGGGATTGTTGCCTGCCACTGAAGCCAAACAGGCTGGATTATTTTCCTTCAGTAAAGCAGGCAGCTGGTCACCTCCAAAGCCTCTGAAAGTAGGTTTGGGAGGCTGTGTAAGATGGAGGGAGTGAAAACAAGTGCAGCCTTCGGGAAACTGCTCATTTGGACGTCTAGAGTTGGGAGCAACTGGACCACCCTCTGAACAGTACCAAAGCAAAACTAGTCACTGTGGTCTGAAATAAATCCAGAGGAGCAGGCAAAGAATTAGAGTGTGGATGAGCAGGGACCTGTTGTTTGAGTCTTCTCCTGCCTCTTTTTGATTCAGAGAGGAGGTGAGCCTTTAGAAGCAGCAAAGCCATCTGCCTGAAATTATTGTGCTTGTGATCCTTCTCCAAAAAAGCAGAAAAATTAGAAAGTATGCAGAACCCTCCAAAAAGAAAACCCAACACCAAATAACAGAAATGTCTTATTATGAGAGTTTTCACCGTGATCTGGGAAACTGAGTCACGTCATTTAGGAAAAGGAAAAAAAGCAGAGCTGCCCAGTGCTGTGCAAGTATAGCATGTTCACTGAAGCCTAAGACTGGATGAAATTATATTAGAATTAAGGAACTTCTTGAAAATAGAGATGCAAAAGCAAAGAAGCAAATCAACAAAACTTAGTATATCAACAAGATCGATTGCAAAGTGGTTAAATCTGTAAGAAGTGAAGACACTTGCTTTGTTTCCTACAGCAGGGTTTCATAATGACATGTTGATGAAATTTGATCATTAGCAAAAGATTTATGAAGAACTTTTTATTCAGTCCACTAGTCAAAATATATTCATCTACAAAAGTACCAACTTATTTAATAAATATTTTTTGTGATTTATTTCTGTTAATGGTGAAAACAGGCTCTTCTGCTAACTTGGAAACATTTTGATGGTTCAAGAGATTGTTGCATTACTGTGCATCACGTATTCTTAAACAAAAAGATGTCCAAATGCCTAACATTTATTTTTGATGTTGATACTAAAAAGTTTATAAATCAGTTAAAATGTTGCAAATAAACAATTATTATAAATAGACAGTAAATACTAAAAATGACACAGTGATTGTTTGTCTACATATGATAGACCCACATGTTCTGGGCTCCCCAGTTCAAGAAAGATGAGGAGCTACTGGAGAGAGTCCAGTGGAGGGCTACGAGGATGATGAGCGGACTGGAGCATCTGTCCTACAAGGAAAGGCTGAGGGAGCTGGGCGTGTTTAGCCTGAAGAAGAGAAGGCTCAAAGGGGACCTAATAAGTGCTTATAAATATCTGCAGGGTGGGTGTCAGGAGGATGGAGCCAAAATTTTCAGTAGTGCCCAGCGACAGGACAAGGGGCAATGGGCACAAACTGAAGCAGAGGAAGTTCCGTCTGAACATGAGGAAGAGCTTCTTCCCTCTGAGGGTGACGGAGCACTGGAACAGGTTGCCCAGGGAGGTTGTGGAGTCTCCTTCTCTGAAGGTATTCAAGACTCGCCTAGAAAAGGTCCTGTGTAGCCTGCTGTAGGTGACCCTGCTTCGGCAGGAGGGTTGGACTAGACGACCCACAGAGGTCCCTTCCAACCCCTACTATTCTGTGATTCTGTGATATTAAGCCATCATCTAAGAATACTGAACTGTAATAGTCTTAGAGAACCTGCTTTTGAGCTTTTCAGTGTCATGAATAGCATATTGGTTCATAAACTTTCTGGTGTGAATGCAGTTCAGCTTAATAGGGTGCAATGGGAAAAACAAGCCTGGAAGTAATATAGATAAGCAACCACACAACAATTTTCAGGGATGCGATTGCAGGGCAATGGCATATTTCCAAGCCACATGACTCAGCTGTTCTACTGGCTGGGAACAAGCAGATCAAAAAAGTTCTCCCTAGCTGAAAGGCTATTCCTAGAAGAGAAGCCAGCCAGCAAATGGCCCCTATGCAAGGGAAGGGAAACTGACAAAGGTGAGCCTCCCCGCCAAATAAAGCTACTCATGTGGACTTACTTGATGATTTTAAAATGTACACTTTTGCTGAAGTAATTTGTTTCCCAGTAAGTAGTACCTTCTCTAAATAGATAGCTCATTGGTGATAGTGGACCATTAGCATAGGAAAGGAGACACAGAAAGAGCCCTCATTCAGCAGTCTTGGGGAGTACTACCTCCTCCACAGGAGAAAGTTGGGTTTGTGGTTGCTTATGGGGATGGTGTATCTGTAGAAAAAAAGTGTAGGTGGTTCCAGATTATGTGTGGGGTGTGAAGGAGGTGGCCCAGAGCAGACAGTGCTAGGATATTCCACTTTGACCAGAGGTACTACCTTCCTTTTAGTAAAAATAAAGTAATAAATGGGAATTTATGTATCTAAGCAAATAATAACTTCGCCCTGATTCCCCACAAAACCAAAAATACTATTTCAAATAGAACATCTGAAACAAAATACTAAAAACTTCTCAAAAGCCTCAAGGACTGTAAAGATGAAAAGCACTATATCTATAGACAAAATCAACTCTTTGTGCCTTATTTGTTTTAAGTAGGGTGAGAACCAGCCTAAATCAAAACGTAAGAGCACATGTTGCAGAAATCAATGACACTGACATGTGAAATGGGATGTGCTTGATTATTTTTCTTAAAATATTCTTTAAAGTAATTGGTAAAGCTATCTGTCAACAGAAACTGTGCCCTAAAAATAAAATAAAATTATTTTGTCCTGTGGAATTAGAAGAGGGAGCGCCAAACAGGATATAGCAGCTTTTTCTTTTATCTATGGAGTGCCCTTTTTTTTTCACTTTTGCTGATCACAAACACATATTAATTCAGGGTGAATACAGCAAAATAGAAATCTTGAGGAATTAGGATACAAGTCTCAAAAATTCAAGGGACAGTGACCCTTCTCTTACTTCCGTTCACTGGTAGCACAGTGATTATCCTGTTTGCTGAGACAGAAGACCTGTTCCCAACTTTTTGTACATGCTCTATGCAAGATGTTTTCAAGTATTTTGTGATGTCACCTTTCTGTGAGTGCAATTCTTTGTCTTTAATAAAAATGCCTAAGAAGATTAAAGCACAGACCATGCACAACTGTTTATTTGATCTGAAATGGTTTATTTATTCATTTTCTTTGTTTGCAGACTTGCTTGAGCCTGAATTGAATTATTTTTTGTCCTTCTTACAACCACTGAAATAAAGATACATAAATATATATATGTATAAATTCCTGCAGAGAGCAATGCTCAGAAATTCTTTGTTTGGTGGAGTCTTTTCATTGCCACTAACAGCTGTTGGTTTGACAGCAGCTTTCTCTATTGGTTTAAAGGCTTGAAAACAATATCTTTAGCTAACCGAAATGATTTACTTGTTTTGTTAGTCCTAATTTTTCATTCTAAACTGTGGAAGCTGGTAAGAACAATTCCACAGGAGTATGTTAGTGATATCTATTAATATGTTATGTGGAAAATAAATGGGTTTGATAATTCTGTACAAACATATTAATCATATTGGAATGTGCATGTACCATCTGGCATAAAATGTAAAGTCTAAGAGAACAGGGTGTGATGTTGTTATCACCAAAACTCCATGTATGTAGAAATAAAGACTCCTTATACTTACATAAATTAATACATTTCATGACACAAATGACTGAATTATACAACTCAGTGATTTTTCTGTGTCCTCAGTAAACACCGAATGTTTTGGGGAGATATCACTGACTGATTGCTTACTGATTCATTTGCAATGTTAATTACATGAACATGATAGCTCTCTCCATGATGGGTAGGAAGCTGTTGACAGGAAGCCCTTTTCCAGTGATGGAACATTCTTTTCCCATGGAACTGCTTTTTCCTTCAGCAGTGCGTTCACTAAACGGGCTGCATCAAATGGATTTTGGTAATTGCACTAAAAAGGTTTCAAAACAAAATGAAAAATAAGGCAAAAAATCTAAGAAGGATTTGTGGCCTTTTTGTTGTTGTTATTTTAGATTCTATGGTTTACGTTGGAATCGTGAAAACATAACAAAACTCAACAAAAAACAAAAAATGAAACAAAATGCTCTCAGGCTGACAAAACAAACAATTTTTCTCACCAAGATCAGATTGAAGTTAGAGACAGTACAACAAAACAAAGACTTTATCACAGAATAACAGAATCACAGAATAGTAGGGGTTGGAAGGGACCTCTGTGGGTCATCTAGTCCAACCCTCCTGCCGAAGCAGGGTCACCTACAGCAAGCTGCACAGGAACTTGTCCAGGTGGGTCTTGAATATCTCCAGAGAAGGAGACTCCACAACCTCCCTGGGCAGCCTGTTCCAGTGCTCCGTCACCCTCAGAGGGAAGAAGTTCTTCCTC
>Ga0065711_1003201_pt1 | contig 29189 bp, 14 predicted proteins | sample Hoacrofraction12_FD_59098 | JGI IMG/M metagenome (GOLD analysis project Ga0065711, IMG submission 59098) | Hoatzin crop microbial communities from Cojedes, Venezuela - Epithelial fraction 12 v2 (version 2) | ecosystem: Host-associated > Birds > Digestive system > Esophagus > Crop | place... | reverse complement strand
CTCTGTGGGTCATCTAGTCCAACCCTCCTGCTGAAGCAGGGTCACCTACAGCAGGCTGCAGAGGACCTTGTCCAGGCGGGTCTTGAATATCTCCAGAGAAGGAGACTCCACAACCTCCCCGGGCAGCCTGTGCCAGGGCTCCGTCACCCTCAGAGTGCAGAAGTTCTTCCTCATGTTCAGACGGAACTTTCTATGCTTCAGTTTGTGCCCGTTACCACTAGATAAATAACACTTATGAAGCATTTACTGTTGCATGAAAAGTTTCTAATATAATTAAGCCAAGAATCAATTAAATTACAGACTCTGAAGAGTGAAAGGTTGAATCCATTCTAATGTATTTGAAAGTGCTGCTTTAAGTAGTTTGGCTATTCCTAATTTGAACCCTGAACTACTTTGCTTAGGACAGTATTCCCATTTCAGTGGAATAACTCATGGGAGCAAAGTTAAGTGTACACTTAAATGCTTGTAGGGTTGGTGTTTAATGGTTAAACAGTTAATTGCTGAAAATGTCAATGGGAAGAAATAAGATTATTAAGCCAAATAAAGACGTTTCCTCAACCCCAGTGCTCTTTAAGGAAAATTCTCAAAAATGCATTTTTTCATTTGTTTCCTTTACTAAAACACAGATAGTTTTGCTTTTTCTGCAGCAAATTCTATTAAACAATGATTCTCTATTTCGGCTACATTTGCATGTGCTACTCCAGTACAGATACTTTGTGTTGGTGAAACAGGCCTGTAATGTAACCCCTACGTACCATTATATCTTTTTAGAGGAATTAACATGAAAAAAACAGCTTTTACAATAATAAATACAAACTCTGTTCCTCCCTCCCCTGCAACATATCCTTCAGTTGCTCTGGACAAATTATCCAAACGCAAGTGCACTTAGGTGCCAGGGAAAAAAGAAAGAGAAAGAAAGAAAACCATCCCCCATCTCCAGGAATGTGTGCACATTCAGGGAAGACAGACGTGATTTTGTCTTTTGAAAAATGCAGGCATGCCAAGTACTTCTGCTGAGGGAAAGAGTCATGTGTACAGTACCCACTTCACCTCTGCTTCACCTAAGTTCATTTTCTAAATGGCGTTCCCTATACCATAGCCAACAAGAAAACTGTCACCATTTCCTGACACCAACATCTTAATACATATAAGCATATGCATACTATTCCAGTGCATGATACTGAAGCGACCTGCACATTACAATATGGTCTTAAAATAAATGGAAGCGGTATGCTTTATCACAGATCACTAGAGAAAATGACCATTAACATATACATACTTGTTATAATTGTGGTTAAAAGAAGGTGGTAGATGTCTATTTTCTGAAAAAATAAGATCCAGAACTATGGTTCATACTTTCTCTTGCTTCATTTCACCATTACTGTTGCCTCCCTCAATGAAATAATACGGTCAGTCCTGCACATACACAACTTGTGTTTTTCTGTTAGGCATTATCAATGCTTACAGGTATCGCCAGGGTCCTACGTGGGTGGTTGTATGCACACATTCCTGCACCACAGGAACATCACTGACTTCATCTCTGCTCTCTGCAGTCACAGAGGTCACCCACAAGGGTCTCAGTGCAGGCTGGGTTTTATGGGAACAACTGAGGTTCCACCATTGCTCCGGCACCTGTCTTTATGATGATGTTATAAGTTCTCTTAAAATGCTCAGAATAAAAGTCTGGAGGATAGGATTGTCATATCCAGGTTTTAAAATTGGTAATTTTCTTTATCATGACAGTGGTTTTGTGGACACACCTTCTAAGCAACACATGAAATAATTGCAGTGAAATTTTAAGAGGATGCCCAGCTGAAAACTATTTGTCCCTACTAGTAGTAGAAGTGTTTTAAAAACACAGAGAAATTTGCTATTCTCTAACCATTCTGCTGCTATTTAAATGTCACTTGACGATGCTAGGTAACACCCTGAGGTCAGTTGTGCCTCTACAAATCCTCTGAGGGTCCCCTAACTTTCTTCGTAAGCTGCCCACAGTGCCAGATGGCCAAAAGAAACAGTGAAAGGCTCCAGTCCCTCCACCCCACACCAGTTGGTGCAGACAAGCCAGGCTGGAACAGAAGGTGAGCTGTGTCAGCAGAAGGCCTGTAGGAACTTACCTCTATCACAGATCAAGGCAAAATCAGGGACTCAACATGTTTAGTCCCTGCACTGTACCCAGAGTATCACTGATAACACACTACCCATTATTTGTTTTCCAGCCTCTACGGACGCAGCAGCCTCCTTTTTTTTTGCCATCATATCCTCATATGGCTTTCTAACATCTCTGGTTCTCATTTGCTGGAGAAGCCCTTCAAATGTTACTAGAAAGCAGGAGAACACCTATAACATTTTTATATTAATAAATCATATTGTCATTCAAATAGGTTTACAATCCCAGACCTATATCCCAAGTTGTGTATTTTTGCTTTTTTTTTTTTGCTTTTTTTGTGATGAGAAAACCTGGCTACATGGCATATTTTACTGACTGTTATTTCTGCTGCTTTGTAGTTTTCTTTTCATCTATCAAGAGGTTACATGACAGGATTTTTCACCCTTGAATGTCATTTCGGTCTCACCTTTACTTCAGAGGAATATATGATTTTCTTTGTGCAAGGATCCAACACAAGCCCTGTATGAAACTCTTAGAAAAACATTCCTAGCCTTAGCCAAACTCAAAATGCTGCCATGCACACCAGTTCAGAAAAGAACAAATCCTGGCACTCTACCTCAGATACATGCCCACGCAAGTTGGCAGGAGTTCATCCGTGCCAAATCTCAGAATTTGACCCAATCAAAGATCCGTCTTTACGGTTAAGACAAAAAAATCCAACAAAAACAGGAAATCTGTGGAACTGACCATGCTTAAACAGGTTTAACTGTTCCTCGTTTACACCGCAGAACTTCAGCCGAATTTTTCACTGGTATGCCAATATTGACAGCAAATCAGTTGCATTCTGCATTCAGCTACTCATGAACAAAGTTGTGCTGGCAAAGTTACAGTGGCATAATAAAATCACTATTGTTTTGTCTTTGTACTAGTTAAGACATCTACATACCGGTGAAGAACACTTGCAATTTAGTGTCATTTACATTGGAACTGGTACTCCTTTAACAGTATACTCGCAGTTAAAACAGAGCAACTCAGTGGACACTATGAATGGACTCAGTCAACACAACAGCCATCTCCTCCAGCCTACAACAGGCACTTCAGGACACCTGGAATCATAGAGTTTTTAAGAGCTTTGTTTCAGCAGAAATGAATGTTTGTGAGAAACACGAAAGAGTGAGAATCACCATAGAAACAGATAGATATAAGGTACAAAAGAGTAGGACATAAGCCCTTGGGAGCTTGACCTTCGGAGAAAGCTAGAAAGTTTTCTCACTGAGAGCTGGAGGAGAGAAGCTTGAATTTCTAAATAAAAAATCTTCCTGTATACTGGAAAGGGAGACTTTATCTATTATTTATGAATAACAGGACTGCATGAAGAATATCTGGCTCTGTCATCAGTTTCTCCTCCTCGTGAAGCAGTTGAGAGACTACCAAACTTAGCCTAATTCATGTCATCAAAGAGAACGGACTCTTTTTTTTCCCTATTTAAATTTTCAACAGACTTTCTTTGTAATCTCAGATCAGGCACTTCCTGAACTCATTGATTCACCATCTGTAAATTCGGGATATTGACTAAAGGAGAGTCAATAAGCAAGTATTGTAAAGTCAAAAGCTAGAAGAATGCTGCATATTAGAAGTATTTGCACAGCCTGCCTACCTATGGATTTCCAAGCATTAAGTTAAACACCGCAGTTGTCAATAAGTGGCAGAGAGTTCTCCTGGCGATGAATCAAAATTACAATGGTAAGCACCCTGAGGCTACAGCAATACAACGGCTGCCTGCCATGACACAGCCTATATCTAAGAAGAGCTGCTTCTCAAATGTTGCAAAATAGAGACATTGGCCTTATCTCCAAGTATAAGGGGTCCCTAGGCAGAGCTCTTTCACTAAGCTCATCGCATCCTCGAACTTTCAGATTGTTTTTCTTGTCTCCCTCACTGCTAAGCAATGATGTTTATAGTTTTCTTTGTACATAATAGGTGCTAATACAGCCCTGGAGCTGGCTGGAAAAAAAGGATTGGAATTTTCAGTCTAATCTAGTACATCAAATGGATCCTGTGCAATGACTCGAGTACCAATGTTATATGCACATCTTGGTTTGCTCACTTGATGAATGATTTAATATAAGCATACTTTGTAGAATTTAACTTAGAAGAAGACAAAGTATAATGGACAACTATATATTGTTATGGTGAGAGTTTTATATTTGCCTGACTTAGTTTGGCTGAGTACAAAATTACAATACAGAATACCTCATTATTATAAAACTACTATTGCCATCGTTCAACTTTCTTCTGTTACGGGAGAGTTTATTTTAAATGTTACAAAGTTTAAACTTGGGCTCAAATTGGAACATAAACTGAAGATTTAAGTCTATCTACAATGGCTATTTTCAGTGCTGGTGAGGCACAAAATGTCCAATGAGTCCAACAGTTTACAAAGTGGTGTAATAACTGAGGAGCACAGGGCTATTAGTATGATTATTAATACAAGGGTTACTAATATACACCTTTAAAGTATAGAGCTCAAATTCTTTCATGCAGCAGCTCAGGTTTGTACCGAAACTGAATGTTTGACATGCATCTTTTGTGTAATGCTTAGAGATTTTTGAACAGTTTCGGGTATTTGATTTCACACTGAGGCAGTACTTTTCCCCCCCTTTTAAAAATAAAAAAGGGTTTTTAAAATAAAGCATCTTTCTGCATTGTTCAGTAAACCTGCTGGATGAGCTGTAACTCCATAAAGTTTAGGAACTCATTTATTATGTTGCTAGATCAGACACTGCATTTTATTCACACAGGGCATCTCTAAAACCTAGCTTTCATTAGAGCTGTGGGGAGGCCCAGTCTTTCTCCCTTCACTCGAGAAGGTGAAGCTCAAGAAGATAATTAACCATGAAACAATGAGGAGGCTTGCTGGGTAAGCACTAGTGTGAAAACAGTTACTCCTCACAAAAGAGGGGAAATTAGCTGGCTGGGTAAAAAAGGAAGTGTCAGACTGGAAGACTGAAAGGACTGCCAGCATAAGTAGATAGCTCTATGCATCATTAATGCAATTTTTTTAACACTTAAACTGCACTGCTTTCTAAATTTAAATGCACTTAAATGCTATGTGTTAGGGGAGATTAATATGCCATCTTAAAATAATTTCTCTTAAACTTTCCATTTTCACGTTTCACCAGTTTTAGTCACTCTTCCCATGTATGAAAAATCACTGCCTCTTAGTATTGTATTCTTGTTTACAAAGCCAATGTAAACAGCACTTTCTAAAAAGATTCAGTTTACTCATTGTATTTTACAAGCACATTATTTTACATGAATACAGATATTTTTATGAACAGAAAGTTTTTTTGATGTTACTGTTTCACAGAGTAAAGACTTATGATGCGCTTTTCCTTTCAAAACTTCCTTCTACTTGAACAGTGTTCCCTGAAGCAGCCACATTTTTGGCAGAAATTCAGTTATATGCTATGCCAAGAGAAATAGAATAAACAAACACTGCTTAATGCAGCTGGCTAGGTAATTTACATATTACTGCACACCAAACACGAAGACCTGAATATGGATTAGAGCTACAACGATGCCACAAATGTCTTACATGTAAGGAGAAATGAAATTCAGATCATCATTGGTAACAATTTATGTTTTATTATTTAATGTATCTTATAGTACCTCTGACACATAAATGTATGCACATATCTAAATATTAAGTAGATATATCTAACATATTTTTCTGTATGTTTTCCAGAAAGATGTTCTAGAAATATCTTGAAAATCTGTTAAGTGGGTACATTTTTCAAAGTTTTCTTCTGGTGAAAGCAGACCACCTAAATGACCACATCCCAATTTCTGGAAATAGCAAAAATCCCAAATACAATGAAACCCCTCTAGGCATTCCTTAAAACTTCTTTGCTATACATAAAAATATACCATAGGTAGGCCTCCAAACCTGCAAGTCCATGTGCTTCAAAAAGCATCTGTCATTTTGGGTGAGATCAACAGACCATTCCGCTAAGTCCATCTCCTGCAGTGGCCAGTAGTGAATGTTTATGGAAGAGTTAAAAAACCCTCCAACACATTGAGTGGTATAGAAGCTGCCATCCCAAATTTGAGAAGCCAGTCTGTGGGGACTTTCAGAGTTGGAATTCAATAAGCATTAATCAATGTCTCCTCCCTTGATTTACCTAATTATTTAAAGAACTTATTTGTATTTTTGCTATCCATGACATCCTGTAGGAACAAGTTTCAGTTTTACGAAATGAATATAGTATTCCCTTTCGACTGTTTTAAATCTCCTGCCTGATAATTTCATTGGGTACCTTTTACTTCATGTGTTAAGAAGAAGAGTGAAAAATTGTACCTTATTTATTTTTCATACATTTTTAAAACAGTTTTTTATTGTATTCCTGTCTGCTTACAGCTGATGCAGCTCCTAGAACATCCTGTAACATTGCACAATGAAACACTGATTATGCATATACTTACTGAAGATCCTGCAAATACATTTCTATAATGGCTGCAGGATTGGGACCCTATAATCCAATACGGAAGCCCCTTGTAAAATGGATATAACTGCTGAACAAGCTGTTAGAATATCAGGTATTTTAGTTTGGCCTGGATAAATGCCAGGTGCCCACCAATACTGCTCTATCACTCCCCCTCCTCAGCTGGACAGAGGAGAGGAAACATGATGAAAGGCTCAAGGGTCGAGACAAGGACAGGCAGAGATCACTTACCAATTGCTGTCACAGACAAACCAGACTGAACTTGGGGAGAAAAGGGAGTTTAATTCATCACCAATCAAATCAGAGCAGGATACTTAGAAAATAAATCCAGATCTTAAAACACCTTTCCCCACCCCTCCCTTCTTCCCGGGCTGTTTCACTCTCATTTCTCTACCTCCTCCGCCGAAGCGGCACAGGGGGACAGGGAATGGGGGTTGCGGTCAGTTCATCACACGTTGTCTGTGCCGCTCCTTGTCCCTCAGGGGGAGGACTCCTCACACTCTTCCCCTGCTCCAGCGTGAAGGTTCCTCTCACAGGAGACAGTTCTCCACTAACTTCTCCAATGTGAGTCCTTCCCACAGGGTGCAGCTCTTCACAAACTGCCTCAGCATGGGTCCCTTCCATGGGGTGCAGTCCTTCAGGAACAGGCTGCTCCAGCGTGGGTCCCCCACGGGGTCACAAGTCCTGCCAGCAAACCTGCTCCGGCATGGGTCCTCTCTCCACGGGTCCGCAGGTCCTGGAAGGAGCCTGCTCCAGCGCGGGGTCCCCACAGGGTCACAGCTTCCTTCAGGCATCCACCTGCTCTGGCGTGGGGTCCCTTCCATGGGCTGCATGTGGAGATCTGCTCCACCATGGGCCTCCATGGACTGCAGGGGCACAGCCTGCCTCACCATGGTCTTCATCATGAGTTGCAAGGGAAGGCTCTCTGCTCTGGCGTCTCGAGCACCTCCTTCTCCCCCTCCTTCTCCACCAACCTTGGTGTCTGCAGAGTTGCTTCTCTCACATTATCTCACTCCTCTCTCTCGCTGCCGTCTCACCTCCGAGTTTTTTTCTTCCCTTTCTTATGTTATCCCAGAGGCACTACCACCGTCGCTGATTGGCTTGGCCTTGGCCAGCGGTGGGTCTGTCCTAGAGCCGGCTGGCTCTGGCTTTATCAGACATGGGGGAAGCTTCTCACAGTTTCTCACAGAAGCCACCCCTATAGCCCGCTCCGCTAACCAAAACCTTGCCACACAAACCCATAACATAAGGTTTCTTCCTCTCTTTCTAAAAATTGTTTTGTTTGAGAACTTTAAACAAAATATCAGAAAATGAGCTTCAATTACACTCACATACCATTCCTTGCAGAACTGGGGTCATTATACATGCAGTGCAATAAGTCATTACACTAATCAAAAAAATCACAAGTTTGTTTGTTGTTAAGTTTCCCTCAACTCTAATTTTTTAAACAATGCTGGCCTGAGTCATGATTTTATGATTAGTGGATATTAGGCACCTGAATAAAACACTGACTTCTTCCTGTAATCTGAACACAATGCACTGCAATGAGAGTCGTTATCTGCTGAGAACTTTTAAATATCTGGCCCTATACTTAAGAGCCTAAATAGGAAGTGAGTTTCTTTGAAATAAGACCTTTGTCCTTGAAAATAAAAACCTAGCCATTTTTTTCTTTTTCTTTTTTTAATGAGTTATTTTTGCCATTTAAAAGGTGTTTGATGTTTCTTTCAGCATCTGCATGCACTAGAAACACCAGATTTCCAGTTTCTGAATCTTACATATTTTCCTACTAAAACTGATTATTCCCGAGAATTCACCTAAAGTTTTTATGTATCTTACAGTTCTAATGAACGTTTCAGGAGCAGGGAATGTCTTTTTAGCACAGCTGTGGAAAGTGCTTTACTCACACTATTTCAACCATTATTTAATTTGTAGCAGAAAAGGATGAACAGATTGACAGACGGTTGGTGGAATATATGTCACCACACTATAAAGACCTAAACTGTGACGTTGACTTTTCCCATTATAAAGTCATACAGGTCACATTTCTAGATTTTATAAGATAGAACTCTGCTATCCCAATACCTGAATTTTTGTAATTACTTGTTGAATATTTATTTCTAAAAATTGTGGCAAGCTCATTTACTAATATTGTAGTTACCTATAAATGCAAAGAAATTAAGAATGTTAGATACACTACCAATGAGGGTCAAATGTTATTACCCATGAGAGATACGACAGCGCTTTCACAATCATACGTTGAATTAGAGAGCTGTGCGATAAACTGGTACTTCTGAAGGCCTCACCGGCATTCTAAATCTCTTGAGAGTTTGTAAACACCAACCATCTAAAAATATCAGATCAGCAGAGAAGTATTACTAACTTTCTACCAGCTGTGAAATTCCCTCACCCAACTCCAAAAGAGCCCCAGTCTGAAACACAGAGTCGCCAGCAGACAGTTGAGAAACAGAAGTATCTTCTGGCTGCACGGATGAACCTGAACATGAATTAAGCTTTGTATATCCCCAAAAGAAAAGATTTCCAGCTTCTCAGTGGGTACCTCTGATCAGCCTTGAAAGTTCCTGAGGTACAATAGGTTACAGAGTTTAAGCAACTTTAAAATATGTCAGTTTGCCCTCTCTCTGAATTTATACATTTGAATCAATTAAAACTGCATTAACCAGAAAAGGAATACGAAAGGAGTCCAGAGAAGTAATCCATTTTAAATATATATATAGATGTATGCACAAAACTTTGTGGCACTGAGCCAGGAAATTTATATAATTCTTTGCCTAATATAATAGAGCATAGCAGAGAAAAAATTCAGAAGTATATGTGACTTAAAGAGAAGAATTGTCAGTCACTGAAACAAACTGCTCACAGGATACTACTAAAAACATTAGTACAGACACAGTATTCTATACCCAATTCAGACACCACGCTTTGACCTAATGTAACACCAAGAACCTAGTGCTATAACACTGTGATCATGATATTTTCTGCCTTGAATACCTGAAGTCAGTTTTTCACTGTAGTATGACTTGTGGACATGATCAAGGAACCATGTTTGGTTTAAAAATAATATTGGGAAATATATACTTTAATTATTTTGCTTTAGTGGCCTTTTTGTTTAAAACCATGATCAGCTATTACAAAGCATTCCCAGTCTCATAAAGAAACCTGTCTTCTAAAAAAGCAAGTAAATTTCAAATACTGCACAGAAATGTTGTGTACTTTGTCAAGAAAAAAAAATCAAAGAGGGCTTGGGGTAATGAAGTATTGCAGCAATTGATTTTTGCATTTGAAAAACTCTTTACTTTTATTTTAATTTTATTTATCTTCCTGTGCTCACGCCAACAACAAAAAAGTAACTTTCACCTCTCATGTTACAGAGTTTGCTGGGTACCCTGCAGAGGGCAAAGAAACCAAATGTGTCTGCAGATTTAGCAGGGAGTCACAGAAGAGAAACATGCATCTCAGAGAAGTATATTCACTCCAGTTGAGGTGGATGGTGATTGAAACCTGCTACTGTAGGACTGTGGTTGAACAAGCTATAAGAAATTTTTTTGTAGGTTTCATTATACTGGAAACTACAAATTTGTGTGTAATCAACACCATCAAGGTCAGCAGGAAATGCTGTATGTCTGGAAATTTCAGTCCAGAGAGGACTGGAAGAGCAACGATGCTGAACTACTCTTTCTCCTCCAGGTGGTTCACCTTATGGAGCACTGGAAGAGGCTCCTAGGAAAGCCTGTTCCTAGCATTGTCCACACTGACACTGTGCTACACATGGAGACTTTCTATGCAGTGCTGCCTTTTCATTAACAGGAATGAGCAAAGGTCACACCAGCAACAGGGTAGAACTGGTGAGTACATTTTCTCTCAACCTTAACTGTTCAGCTTACTCCCAAATGAGCTTCTGGGACTCTACAGAATGTTAGGAGTATGTTCCTTTCCTTTCTATCCTCTCCAGTGGGAGACCTCAGGCTTACTATGGCTGAACAGACACTGTGCAATAGTGAAACAGGGCTGCCTTAGTCTCTGGAGTCTGGATTAACCATTAGTCTGTCCTTGCCTAATCCAACCAACAATGAAAGAGACCCACAAAGTGATTAAAATTAGAGCAACAGCTAAAAGTATGACTTGGTGGAAGTAAGCTCAGATGATCACCTCTGAGGGTCTGCTCTCTCAGAGGACTGGAATTTGTTCTGGTTTGTCTGGGGTTATGAGTTTGAATATACCCTTTGGCCTTCCTATCATTTTAAAATGCCATGGCAAAACATGACAACATCTGCCAGAGGTGAGGGAAACAGTTCAATAGTTTAGCAGATTGGTAATGTTACATGGAGCATTTCAGCTCTGAATTGTTGCCCTAAACTGTTAGTTAGTTGTGACAGAAAGTTTTGCAGCCTGTGAGTATGGAGAAGAGACCTCTGTGGAAAGACTTCAAGGTATTCTTTTTCTTTCTGCTCACTCTAAAAAGCTGACACTGCAGGTGACCACTCAGGAGATTTTCTCAAGAATATAACGCAGCATTTATCTGAATTTTTAATTATTTTTGACTAAACTCCATTGAGTCTGCTATTTTTTTATCAAGATCTGCTCAACAAGAAGGATTTTGCCAGCTTTAGTTTTGCCACATCATCCAGACTGCTGTGAAGGCTGCCATTATGACTATGGCTGGTCCTCAAGTAAATTCCAAGAAATACAGAATTTCTTGCAAGAATGTGGGGCATATCACCTATCTTCAACTGAAGTCCAAGAAAAATTTAGACCTATGTTCACCATTTATGTAACTTTCTTCTAGAACCTACAGATAATTATTCCACGTCACAAATCAGGCATGCAATGCAACCCAGAAGCTGAAAACCATACGCACCTCAACTACAAGGATGGTGCATCACATTACAGTCTCTACAATAAAATATCCATTCATTTTAAAAATGAATATTTTACGGAGTTGCCAAAGTGAGTAATTTTCAGTGTTGAAATATGAGTAAACCAAGATGACTGACAGAAAGAAATAGAAGCAATCAAGATTGTACTGTCATACGCTATACTATGAAGAGGCCCAATACCAAAACAAAAATGACTTGTGGTAGCTAATGAAAACAACAATTTGTAAAGGTTCAAACATAAGTCATTAAATAATTACTTTGTGAGAGCCAGATCATGTAATAGGTGTTCAGCACTCTACAACACGTAGTGTGCCCTTCTCAGCGAATGAAGTTATTAATTACTCGGTACTTCGCTGTATTAGGCACTTTGGATGAACTTCCAAATTTTATGCAAGATTTTTAGCTGGATCCCACTTTACAAAATAATGGGTTGTGATAAAATAAGAATCTGTTAGAAACTAAGTTTTTGTTTAGTGAAGCTATCTAACAAATAACTGAACAATGACAAATTCATTTTTTACCTCCAACAGCAGGTTTTTTGTTGGGTTTTTTAAAAGCTTAGAGCAAGCGTCAGTCCATGGTTTGAAAAAATATTGCACCAGTGAATTAAATATACAGATGTGAAGGGGAGACTCCATGCCTAGCATTATTAAAACCTGTTTTCTGTTCCAGAAAGCATCACAGAAACAGATAAATAGAGAAAAGGGACAAAGATACCAGATCAGAATCAATATAGTGTTTTTAAACAACTTGTTTTTCAAAGTGTGTTATAAATAATGAAACCAAGAGGAAGTTGGAAAAAATCCAGAACAGAGCTTTAAGCGGGCTCTTTACCCTCTAAGAAACAAGCTTGTGGTAAAGAGAGAGGTGTTTTTTTTTTTTTTTTTTAAGTGAGCTGTCTCACCATTGCAGATTTTCCCAAGTCCTTACAACTCTAATTAAAATGTGGTAATTGGTTATGTTACCTCAATTACCATGATGCATGGACATTGATGCAAAGCGACACCAATTGAATCCCTTGGGTGTTATACCCCAAGGCCACCCCATTTATTGAGGCCTTATTATTTTCAATTACGTGGCTGGATGTACAGCATACTTTCAAGCCAACACAGATGTGGGTTTTGCTGGACACGCAGTGTAGTGTACACATGGCATGACTCAGGAGAACCAGACAAATAAGAACAATTTTTTTTTTCCATGAAGCACAGTAGTCAGTGATCAGACAAATGAATATTTCATACATTTACAGGACAATGTGCGAATTACTGCACCTTAAAATCGCCTTAGCTCAAAATCTCTGTTTTAAAAGCATGATTAATACTGTCCCTTCAATAATTAGCCTCTCTGTTGAATAAGAAAAGAGATTGTCTGCTTCTTAGAACAGATATGTTTCTCACTCAATGAATGAGCAGTCTGGAGAAAAAGCAGTTTCTCCAGTCATCAAAAAGGCAGGAATATTGAATTGCAACTTAAGAAGTAAATTCCATCAGAAACCACAGTTTCATCTCTCTCTCAGCCATAGGAGTATAACAGTTTTATACACTCCATTATTAGTAAAACAGTCCCAGAAAAGTGAATTTCCATGGTCACCTCATCGTATCTTTCTATACAGAGACATATCTGACCTGGGCAGGACACCCCCAAACTGTGAACATCTGTAGCTGCTGGAATAATCCACTGAGGCTAAACACAAAACTTACATTGGGTATACCACTGACTGAGCAAAAAACTGCATAAACCAACTTACATACTTCCCCTTTGACTTACTGTTGTAAACTTGGGGGCATGGCCATGACTGAGTCTGTCCCAAATTCTTTTTTAACTGTTCAGTTTTTCAAGAAGACCAGACCCTCTAAAAGAGAGTGTGCAGTGAGCTAAAGCTTCTCCAGCTGTTGAGCAGGAATTTTAGACGGCAATTTTGGGGTTTAGTTGACTAGACATTGTTGCTGTTGCTGTTGCAATTGCCAGACAGACTCCTTTTTCCTTTAAGATGGTTGCCAGCAGGTTCTTGTAAGGCAAACTATAAGGCATCTGTGTAATTCTGAAGCTAAAATTTAGGTGACATATAGCATTATATCAGAAAACTATGGAATGATAAATCTAGGGGAAAAGAATTTACCACGAAAAAACAGATGGGGGAAATAAAAACCTCTTTTGCTAAAACAGATTAGGGCTGCTTCCAGTAACAGACAAGTGTCCTATTGTTTTTTAAAAGTAATCTTTGGTTTTTTCATTGTATGAATACTTCATTCTTTATAGCTAGATTAACCTACTGAGTCTAACTACATTTCATCCTTCTAGAGTGATTCTTATCGATAATTTCACATTCTAGATATAACTTTTGGCTTATGAGAAGGATAGCTTTTAGCAGACTTTAGGTGTTTGTAGTACATGTTATTATCTTCTTGACATTTATAAATTTATGGTGCCTGCTATCACAAAAGTTGAGCAAAATTAAACACTGCTGAAAACCATAGATTAAGGCAAACCTAAAGAGAAAAAAAAAAAGAAACATAAAAGCCTTTTGTGGTTATTTCCAGCATACCTTTGTAATGCTACAAGTGGCCCAGATAAGTGACTGAATGTAACAAGGGGCAGAAACAGGAGAAAGGAAGATCCCCATACACAAATTGAGAAGACAGCAGAAGATGCAAGTGACTCTTGTACTTATATGAAGCAATATAATCATTTGGGCTATCTTATTTACTGTTAGCAAGTCAGATGCCATGAATGAGTCAGATGCCATCAGGGTATAAAAACATCTCATTTGTTTTCATAAATTACAGTATTTTGTGGGCAACCACAAATAAAGACTTATTACCAAGGGATACTGTTTATGTGCCAAGACTGGCACACCATCAAATACAGAGAGATAGGGAAGCAGAAGAAACAGTCCTGGTACCCACCCAAGAAATGACTACACAGGAACTGAGTGAAAAGGAAGGCTAGAACATGCCAACTCAGGCCAGGGAAGACAAAGAAACCTGAATCCTGCAGTGACTGGGGCATCTTTAAATGCTGAGAATACAGATAGTTTTATCAACACAATAAGCTTGTAGATACTGACATACTTCAAAGAATCATACTATTATAAACAAGCTTAGGATGAGAAGTTCCAAAACAAAACAGCCCACGATGAAAATTAGATGAGTACCACGACAGCTCTAAATGGCTGCCATTTCTCAGCAGAGTGGTACACCCCCTGCCCAGTGGAAGTCTACTTGGCCCAGCAAGTAACTCCAGACTACCTCAGGCCAAGTGGGAACAAGGCAGCATGCACCTTGCGAAGCTCCCAGTGTCTGGATGTAAGGCGTTACTCATACCCTCAGCATGTCTCCACTCCTGATCGATCGCAATCCCAAACAGAAACACAAGACTGACTTCACCCCTGCTGCAAGTGCAGCGTCAAGCTCGAATTAGCTCATAACAGTTTACTTAAAGTAACTGCAGCTGCAAGCAGCAAACTGCTTCCACACGGCAGCTGCCCACATGCAAAAGGAGATAATGCACTTTCACTGCAGCGACTTGGACCTCCTTTCAGCACGCTCTAAGCTATCTCACAAGTGCAACTGTTCCAAGTTCAACAGAAGATATATATTTACTATAACAAAATGGTAAGTTTTGTAGATAAAAAAGGCAGTTCATCATCTTTGTGGTACTTTACCTTTCAGAGAAATACAGTAGAAACTGAGACCAACCTCTCTTGGGCAGTTATAGACCTAACAGATACTCAGACTCTAGCAACTAAAACTTGGAATTCTGAGAACTATTTTTTGGTTTGGCTGTTGCCTAATACTGCACGCACTTGTGCTTGAGGCTTCAAAATGCATTTGGTTTTTCTACTGCTGGTCAACTCGTTAAGCATTTTGTGTAGCACTAACCAACAGTTTACTAGAGCTATTGATGTAATGTATTAGGAATATGACTAAAAATACTTTGAAGATGGAACTACCACAAAAATATAACCAGTATTTCTCAGGAGAATTAAAAAGCTTTACTATTATATTGTCTTTCTTCATTTAACAATTTTTTCAATTCCTCAGTCTCATATTCATCTTCTAACATGCCCAGCCTATGTAACTGCTGACTTCTGTTCTCATTTCTTGATCTCCCAGATTCATTACCATCAAAACTCAAGAATGTTGTCTCTCTGCCACTGGTGAGATGGCATTTGTCTTCTTTTATTTCTTGGCTTTCTTCTCATATAAATATGAATGTATTGTTTAAAACTCCTACCGCCAGTTTCTGTTCAGCTTGATTATGGATCCTCACTAACTCTGTTTCTTCCTTTAATTCCATTGAAATTTCTGTAACATTTTCTCATGACCTTTGTTTAACCAGCATCTGTTTTACTTTGACTCCACTTGATCAGATTCTCAGCAAATTACTGCCTTGGATTCTTCTGCTCTCTATATTCGTTTTCTGCCTTCTCTGTGGTTTTGTGTTAATCGCACTTCCTTCATCATCTGCCTTACACTGGACTCAGAGAATCACAGAATCACAGAATTGTAGGGTTTGGAAGGGACGTCTGGGGATCATCTAGTCCAATCCCCCTGCCAAAGCAGGGTCACCTAGAGCAGGCTGCACAGGACCTCATCCAGGTGGGCTTTAAGTATCTCCAGAGAAGCAGACTCCACAACCTCCCTGGGCAATCTGTTCCAGTGCTCCGTCACCCTCAGAGAGAAGAAGTTCTTCTTCATGTTCAGATGGAACTTCCTATGCTTCAGTTTGTGCCCATTTCCCCTTGTCCTGTCACTGGGCACCACTGAAAAGAGTCTGGCCCTATCCTCCTGACACCCACCCTTAAGATATTTGTAGGCATTTATAAGATCCCCTCTCAGCCTTCTCTTCCTCAGGCTAAACAAGCCCAGCTCCTTCAGCCTTTCCTCATAGGAGAGATGCTCCAGTCCCCTAATCATCTTTGTAGCCCTCCTCTGGACTCTCTCCAGTAGACTCGAACAAGTCTTTTTCCTTACCTGCTTCCCCTTCTCCTTTTTAGATCATACTACACATTCAGATACCTGCAGTTCCCATCTCTGGAATGAGGGCTCAGGTAAACTCCTTTGCATCTAACCCTGCTCTTCTATCTGTCTGTTAAATATCTTCTTAGTGTCCATTAACACAAATTAATCACAGACAAAATGAGACTCTTGCTCTGTCCTCCCCAAATCTCCTCATTGCTTCATGCTTTGTCAGTACGACTGTGCTCCCTTTGGCAAACTGCGTCAGCTATGACATCCCCAGTTCTCACTAGCTCTGTCAGAGGCATCTTGGCATCATTAAGATTTGACCTTTTTCTGTTGGTCATACAGCGAAAGCTCTTGGATGACCTCCTTGGTTGTTTCCAATAGCATTCCTCTTCAGTGGATACTTCGCTCTCTGCACATAGATGTATAAGGAAAGGCTGAAAAAACAATCTTTTCTTTTCTCTATAACCTTGTACAATCACATGTAACTTCAATATTTTTACACTTCTTCCAACCAGATCAAATTTTGAACCCTTAACTGACTCTCCCAAATTATCTGCATCTCTTACACTGTCAGTTGATGACTCACATGCTTGTAAGAGCAATGCTGACATTTCATTTGCTTTCCAAGGCTGTCTTCCTTCCATGTTGCCTCATAAAGAGACCTGCACCTTTTGATTTGGCCTGAAAGTCTATTCAAACACTGATCCTTCCTCTGGTCCCATTTCTATCTCAATATGTAAAGCAGAGCAGCAAATAAACCGAACAGGCTGAGGAGCACTCCCACTTTATAAAATTTGATAAAGGTAGGCAGGCAACAGATTATTATTAACTTCAGTGGTGCACTTCTCCACAGCACCCTCCTCGCTAACTCACCACTTCTTGGCCCATTTAGACTAATAGTATTTTCATCCAGGAACTGTTAGTATTTCTGAACAATGTCTTGCATATCTTCATGCTACACTACCATAATTGATCAAAAGAACTACAGCTTCTGTTATTTTTGTAAAGGAACTTTAACAAAAAGTAGTCAAAACTAGTATTTCACTGTTAGACAATTTTAGGAAGCATGTAGACTTCAAGAATTTTTTCCTTTTATTTGCTTGGCGTAAACCTAAAAAAATCATGTAAGCTAAATATGCGTCACTTGTTCTCACAAATCTCATCAAGGCTCTTCAGTGTGTGCACTACACAGGGTTATCATCGCTGTCAGTGTAACTGCAGTAAAGAGACTGCAGCATTGTAGCATAAAACATGCTGAGCCTATTCATCCATTACAGTCAATAGTGTTACAGTAGGGATTATTCTGTTCTTCCTATGGTTTATTGTTTAAATGTAGATACTGCTTTGTAATATAGTTTTATGCTGTCGAAAACCTGTCTAATTCATGCCACTTAATGGATGGTTTAAGCAGACCGCTATTTTGCCTCTTAGGAATCATTTCCCTGGATAAAAGCAAATTAATGCATTTTACTTATATTCAGATAACATAGAATTGCATATTAATCACATACCCATGGCATTCTATGGAAATACACATCTACTGCTGGGATGCTAATTAAAATCAGTCTTACTTACACAGAAAATACTTTTTCTGAAATATATTTACAATAAATGAAATATGTTTCTGGGCCCATTTCTGTTAGGTACAGGAGAAGATTATTTTCATTACTTGGCAGAATCAGATGTGATGAGACTAAATATCCAGCAAACAGAACACGTGTATTGTGAGTTTATCTTATTAATCAGTTTTGTCCTAGAATACAATGCTTTGTGAAAAACTAAAGCTTTGCATGTTGGCAGTAAATACTAGGAATGGCATCTTCAGTCAGAAGAGAACACTCTGAGGTGAATGTGTTTCTCTTGCACTGAAAAATGTCTCTCATGAAGAATGAAACCACATGAGATCTTTTTAAAGCCAGCATCACTCACCAAGTCTTCCAGTCTCTTCTGTAGCCTTGTTTGCCACTGGACAGCTTGCATGACGATGGCTTCCCACCTCCTCTCAAGGTTTACAATTATCAGCTGCATGGACTGGTGATCCGCATTTAGGTTGCAGGTCTCCTGGTCATCCAGGAGGTGCTGGCATAATCGCAGCACAGAGGCTACGCCACGGCGTCTCTGTTTGATCTCACAGCATAGAGACTGCAGGACAGATAAACAACAGATGTCAGTGTGGAATACTTTGCAAATTAAAACATTAACTATTATCTGATATTTAATGGTGCCCAGTTTCTGTCTTACAACAGTTTTTTCAGCTCTTCCATAAATTCCCATAGTTAGTGTCCAAGCCTACTGTTTTATTTTCAGATAAACAGTCTCAAGCTTAATAGCACAGAAGGAGTAAAGCTACATTCAGTCTCCTTCAAACAAATGCCATACATAGCTAACTGTTTCAATAATGTTGAAAGTTTTATGGTGTAGACTTCCTTTTTTTTCATTCAACTGGGACACATCTGAAATGAGTTACTCTGACAGTAATCACCCTCAGAAAGTCTTCAGGAAAAGACAGGGGAAAAAATTGTATTCATGCAATGATTTGTTGAAAAAACAATAGAAATCATGGGTCATAGGTACCTTGTCAGAGGAGAAACCTTAAGACAGGAGAAAATTTAGTATAAAATTCTTTACAGATGCTTTTTGTTATCATAAAATATTTCCAGGGAGTTCCTCAATTAGATGTAGGAACAGTATGATAACTGTATCCTTCTTAAAGATGAGTTATTCACTGCATTTATTTCATCATAACCATTCCAGTGCTACCAAGAATGCAGTTTGATGTGAACTGCATGGTGGGAGACAATCGCTAAGCCCTAACATTGCAGAATGCTGATGGGAGCCAGGATATGTTGGTTCTACGCCAGAAACCTAAGTAACTAACTGAGAATCTCATTGAACAGCAATATAAATAAGGCATCTTACATGCCAAAACTAATAAGAGATCTACCACCCGGAAGCAGTTAATGGCCTGAGGTGCTTTCGAGCATGGTTTTATTCACAATCACATTCTACCGTCATTTAACATCAAATCAGGATTTTATGAACTCTAAATGTGTTTTAATAGTAATGTCTATGAAGCTGGGGTACACAAGGCACAAACACATCCAAGGATGACTGCTTCAGCCCAGCTTCTGAGAGCCTATACTTTTACAGCATTGCATGGTTCAACTATTCAACTATTGTCCTAGGCCTGTGCTACTCCTGCATTTAACAGGACCATGCTCCACACGTGGGAGCCTTCCAGATAATTTAAATTGTGACTTGCCAACATCTGTTTCCCTCTGTGGGATGCCACAGATGAAAGTGCATGACCCCATAAGAAAATCTGAACTATCATCTGTTTTGAAGACAGGGTATTTGCCTTTAAGCTTCCAGTTAATCATAATAAGCAAACAAAAAAAACCCCACCTCATCTCTCAAAGCTGTTCATAAGCGTTAGCTGATAAAAAATCAGGACCTGCCCTCCTGAATTTTATTAGCAAAACAGCAACATTCGACAGAAAGTGAATTCAAGTTCCAGATTTTCATATCACCTTTTCTTTAAAAAATTGAATTTATACATAGAAATATTGTACCTCAGATGAGTATTTTGGCGCTGGAATTATGTGCTTGATCAATAATACTAAGCTGAAAGTCTGAAGCAAAACACTGGTATACACATCTAAAAGTATATATCTTTGCTTTGCCAATGGATTGTGTGCAAGCGATTTTTTTTGTTCAAAGCCTTCAAGAGAAATAATGATTAAACCCACAAACATAGCTGAATTACTAATCTACTTTCACTGGCACAATTGGGCCTTTCTAACAGTTAACAGATTGCTTATTAATCAACAAGGGTAAACAAGACAATGCAATCTCATTTAAAGCAGAAGTTCTAATGCCTAAAAGTATTTGTGTTCAAAATGTTAACCCTGATAAAGCTTCATTAGAAGACATCTTAAAATGATTAAGTACATTTCATTGTAAAGTACACTGAGTAGTATATCAGCAGGTGGACATTTCACACAGATGTTCCACTTATTGATATAATGCATTCTATAGCTATTTAAATTACCCTAACTGTGTAATAGCTACAATTCTATTACTTCTATAATGAGAGAACGCTGTACCTTTAATATTTCTGAATTTTAAATAAGGTGAATGACAAATTCCCAAACCACTATTTATGGCAAAATATGACCAGGAATTTTATTATTCAATTTATACCAGAGCTGCAGTTTCACTTACATTTCCTGAACTTGCCCTTATTTATTTTCCTAGAGTAATTTCTAGTTTCCTACATAGCTGTTGATGTAACCACCATGTTTGGCACGTATCCTTTCTGATGCTGTTCATTAGCCTAACGTCGCATCAGAAAAAAAAATCCAAACCAAACCAACCCAAACCAAACAATCTACCTAAAGTCAGGGTTCTTATTTTACATTGTATAACAGCTAAAGCAATTCAGTTTTATGGAAATGATGGTAAGTTATATATTAATGGCAGTCAAATCTATGTAGATCTGCATTAACTTCATGGAAGTCAATACAGCCCAGGAGCTGGCCCTATAACATTAACTTACCTTGATCTACCTGATTATGTCATCCCTTATAAATATTGTTCATTTTTGAAACAATACCATATAATATGATGAGGTAAGCCATACTTTGTTCATAAGCCATTATATGGGAGTTTAAGCGAGGCCTTTACACAGTGTTATCTGCGAGCAGAGCTGCAGCATCCAAGTCATCTCTAATTTACATCAGTTTTACACCAGCATAATAACAGTAGCTTTACTGAAGCTATTTCTGATTTACATGGCTGTGACAGTACAATTAGGCCTATGGCACTTTTGTTTCAATTTTATTACATGATATTATGGTTAATATTAAACAGGAGAAGAATGAAGTGCTTGTATCTAACAGTGTGTTGAAAGAGTTTGCTATAGCAACAATGCTTTAAAAGCCAGAGAACTTAATCATGTAAAGACATCTTTAAACCCCATATAATAGCACTAGCAACAATGAATCTAAGCAGTATTAGGGTCCGGTATACAGCGTCGTAAAGGGACACAATAGTTGCCTCTATCCTATGACATGACTTCTCACAGCATTGTGTATCCATCCATGTTCTGCTATGGTTAAAATGTCACGCCTCTATAAAAACCTGTCAATATGGTAACCGTACATGCAAAGCATGCTTCCAGGACCACGGTCACTTTAATTATTTGCAAGGTACATTCCACATTGTGAGTTAACAGCTATAACTCATGATTAATGAAAAAAAGGAAAAGAAAGATGATCATCATCTCTACTGAGGCTTGGGCCTGATGTTCCACAGCTGCTACAGCAAGCTACCGGGAACTTGACAGTTCAGAAAATTAGGAAATGATCTAACAGCAGACTGAGAAGCATCACTCAGGCTCGCTTAGTCTCCTGTGTGCAGAAGATTTGCTGAAGTATAGATTAAGAGATCAGGCACTTTCGATTGTGGTTCCTCACACTATCATGTGTCCGTTGAGCTGTGGTAACTGTAAATACAACCCAAACCTTTGCAAATGTGCGAGAAACACATTCACTGAAATCATTTGTAGTGAGACTTGATGTGTTTGACTTTTTTGCTGCAGGCTGAGAGTATAAACAGTAACTGCAGCTGCTGCGTATGAACTTGACTTTGTGTCCAAGTCCTTTGCTTTGCAGCAGATACCCTGATAACATTGAGGTGTTATTCATTATAATGTTATTACGAGTCATATTTTCCCATACTAAGGATTCCTGTCTGTGGTGTTAAAATCTTGAAAGATTTTTCTTCCCTCTGCCTACTCGTATTTTCAGTGCTTTGAAGTTATCACCCGCATAGCTAAAAAGGGCTAGCTGAACCTACTTTCACAGCTTGTTAATACCATGCCTTAAATCATCTGGAAAAGCCCCTGCTGAGTCGAACGACATCAAACGCTCTTTCCAAGCCATGGGCTAATGGCACTATCTATGGGGATGGAAGTAGCCATGATCCAAACAGAAGGTGCTCTGCATAGCTGCGTGACTCCTAAGTGAACAGCATATGACCAGAAACATGTGTGCAGCTTTAGGCAGTGCCAGAGAGTGTGGAAGCATAGAAAGGTGGGAAGTTGAGGAATATTAGAGCCCCTCAAGCCTCAGTCCCCCTCCACCCCTCAGCCTTCCTGCAGTGTATCAGTGCCTGGGCTGTGCCACACCACCTGCTCTGCCCGACTGACGGACATGGATGGGAGGTCGGCTTTCTCACACAACATGGTAGATGAGTTGGCCACTGAAGCACTGGTACATCAAGGTTCTTGAGCAGGTGTTTAATATTAATCATTTAGAAGTACTAAGGTTCTCATTGAATTCAGTGGGTCGACTTGTGCTTAAAAACATTTAAAAATCAGTTTAAGATTAGTTCAGTTCACTTAAATCCATGTAATCCACATATCATCACTACATAAAACGTTAAGACACGATTTTTGTGGCATCATTTTTTATGTATTGTTTGGGGAATTCATTTTTATGTGATCTGAAGTTCTTTCAACCATTTCCAACTTTCTTGGTTTCACTCTACAATTAGGAATAATAAAGATCCATGTAGAGGTGCCCAGAGCTTAGAAAACAGTTAGAAGGTGACAAATGGTAGCTTACACAGATGGATTTTCTTTGTGCTTTCAGGTCCAGAAAAAATCATAGAATCATAGAAAGTTCTGGGTCGGAAGGGACCCCTAGAGGTCATCTAGTTCAACCCCCCTGCAGCGAGCAGGGACACCGCTAACTAGATCAGGTTGCTCAGAGCCCTGTCCAACCTGGTCTTGAATGTTTCCAGGGATGAAATGCCAAGCTATACTGAGACAAAGCTATTTCTAGGCTTATGTGGCATTTCTGTGTATGGGCAATGTTGGGTGTTTTTAGCAAAATGAAGGAAGCTTGACTGCAGATAAATCTGGAATGACCAGATCCAAGATGAAGTTTCTATATAACCTTGGTCTGTTAAAGGCTTACTCTTTCTCCTTGTTACGGTATGTGGGTATGTGAGGGAGGGAATGGTACCCTTCCTATTGCATTGTTGGTTGCCTGATGGAAGACAAAATAAACTTGGAACTGTTGCTATTTAGTACAACAGCCATACGAAGAAATTAAGGTAAAATCTGAGAACAGAAGCTAACTTTCTGACTATAGCACCCAAACTGCAACTCTTAAAAACATGTAAATTGCCTTTCTACATCTCATTTTGGCTAGTGCAGCACTTCAGTTTTCAAAAATGCCAATGTAAAACTTTAAGAATCATGGCTAACATCACTAATATACCAATAAAGGGAAAACAGGAAACTATAAGGTTGCAAACGCTGGGTAAAGTTTAGCTTCCAGTACTTCCTGTGAAATGGCAAAGCCAGTTGGAACTTCTCTTGTCTGGGGTGATGCATCCCGGTATTTCACAGTACATCTTTACAGGACACGTGGTGAAAATAAGAATTTCAGTTTCCGAATGGAAAAGAAACCCAATAATTACTAAAAAAAAATTAGTAGGAAAGTAATTCCTCAAAATAAAAAAGCTAAATGAAAAAGATAGGAAATGCATGATAACTTGTCATCTTTTAGAAAAATACTGCCAAACCTGTGTGCTTTTGCTGATTTCAAGGTTAAAAGAAAATGTCACCTAATAAGGAAACTCCACTCAGTTGCATACTGTGGGACTTAATCTATATTGAAGCTAAATATTCTATAAGTATGCAGTGAAGTGCAAAAAACAGCAATTGAAAAATGACATGATTAAATGGCACAACATGCAATCATTTGTTCTCAATTATATCAATGTATCTTCTTCATTTCAAGGAGTCAGGCAGAAATATTGTTTTTTAAATGCCTCTATTAAATTGGGCACCAATAATAAAATAGATGAGAGTCCTAATAAGCTCATTTACGTAACATACATCACACACTACAAAACTATTCTCTCCAAACGGGTTTCTTCATCAATTTGTCTCCTGGTTGTCACCAGTCTTGGCTATATTAAAAGATTTTAAAGGCACAAGGCTTGCAGACCATTCAGTGGAAAACCTTTGTACTTAACCCTTGAGAGAGCTTTAATGCTAATTATGGAAAAAATATTGATATAATATCTTTGCTGTCACATTTTATTATGATGACGTTCACAACAGAATCTAGGACTGACATTTTAGAAATATCATCTAATTGCAAGTCAAAAATACAGAATGACAGTTTAAAGTAGAATACGACTTCGTTCAAAACAGCGAACCAGTTCTCTTTATTTAAAAGCCCTACTTTTAATAGCACTACAACCACTAAATTGCTACGCTGATCATATCTCTCTGTAACTCATTGCTTAGCTAAGTGTTAAGACATCTCTCTTCCAAGTCTAAGCACAATTCACTATGTTGCTTGTGAACCGTGTCTGTTTTCATTAAAAATGGCAATGAACTAATAGGAAAAAATACTTCATTTTTGCACTGGCTTCAAAAATCTATGTAGACACATCCTACATATAATCAAGCACTTATATTGATTCATTTAGTTCATTATCATTGAAAAATTACATTGGAATTTGTGTTTATTTGCAATCAGTAATGCAAATAAATTTCTTAATCAGGTAAATGTATTTATTTGAAATATAATATTTATTTTTAAATAATATTCTAAAAGTACCCATGTTCTTTCCCATTTTTCTGTAGAAGTGCAATATATGCATTAAAACCAGTATCAATTCAGAATAGATTCTTCTGGGCTCATTCCATAAAAGCTGCTACTATATCTGTGCGACACTTTTTAATTTCTTTGTTCTACTCCTTATGCTCATTTAAGTACTTCAAAATATTTGTTTGTAAGAATACAGTTCAATAGTCTGATATTTACCTCATATTTCCATTTAACTAGTAACATGTAATATACTTCTTTCCATAAATTAAAAACACTATTAAAATTCCAGACATATAAAACAATATGAAGATTAAGTTCCTATAAAAGAAACTATAATAGCTTACAGATTGCTTGTATCATTACTAAAGCGCTGGTATCTATTACAGTGTCTCCCTGGAATAAAGAATGCACTTTTGGCAATAATCTGTTAAAAAAGTGCCCATTATTGTTAAGATGCTCCTATCTCAGCTCTAAACTAGTGTGCAGTTACAGGTAGGTAACTTTTAAAAATAAAACTGTTGGATGTAAATGCATCTTCCCTACTGAAATACAGTTTAGCTTTTCCAAGCCTTATTTTTCTTGTGTTTCATACAGGAGATTAATTAGATTCATTTTCACACTGAAATATTTTAGAGCTATTTACTACACACTGCAAAGTTGGGGTTAACTTGGTTCCAGGGGATAAGCCAAGTCATTCAGACAGAGGAGCCAGACGTGATGGCAGGAGGATCCATTTTTCTAGTCTGGCACTGTTTGCATTATAAATGCCTTCGGTTCATGCCCTCTTTTCACTCAGTTTGAGAAATTCTCTTTCCAGAGAAACAGATCCAGCAGAAAAATATTTAAAGAAATGGCACAATTTTCTAGGATTTCTTTTTTGCCCCTTAAAAATGCTAAAATAAAAGTAGGGAAGGCATCAGACAGGTAGAATAAGTATCAGTGCTATGTTTTGCTTTTGTAACAAATCCTGAACGTTCATTTGCCTGTAAGCAGACATTACAAACTTGAAATTTTTTCTAGATCATCATACTGGGCAGAGTTTTAAACAAATGTGTGTGGAAATTCAAGAGATTAAATGGCTTAAGGTACAGGTGGAAAATTTACAAAATCAAGTGAGGCATAAGTTAGGCTCAACTCTACTTCCAGTTGTTGGAATTCTCTTATAATTACAGCTTAAAATAAATCAAGAAGTTTCTCAACACACATCGCACATTAGATGCCAAGAAACCCCCTCCAATTGCCTAAAAGCTGTTAGGTATCAGAATTTCAGCCACCTTTAATGAACAGTTAAAACTGTTAAAACTTTGTATCCTGCCTCAGAGCTATATAAGAGGCTTTAAAGGAAAAAACTTCCTTGCATGGATATACATCAATACCTGTAACCCTCAGGCTGAGGTTCAGATGTTAATATTGTACTTACTTCCCTTCTTAATCTAGTTCCTCCACAGATCGTGGACATGCATTTTTGCTGTCCCTGTGCAATGGGCCTGGTATATTGCAAAATGTAGCGAGAATTTACCCTATTCTGAATTACAGGAAAAAAAACATCCTGTAGTGCATTGGTATTACCTTTTTATGGGAAAGCAGAGAACATAAAATAAATTAGACTAATCTTTTGGGGACTTCAGGACAGGCAGGGTGATAGGAAAGGGAAAATAAACACATCTAATGAGTAAGGAAAAAGAGATTTCCTTTGGCTTTTTTCTTGTGTCACTGAAGCAAATTTAGCCTGGATTCAAAAATGTACAGATTTAGCTGCTCCAGGGTAAACAGAGGAAAATATATTATGGTGCTTTCATGTGTATCTATATATGCACAAGGACAACAAGCAGGCTTTCCTGGAAATGGTGTTCCTCATCTTATTTCAAAAGAGCAACGCATCCCCAGAATGGATATATCATTAAAACATCATTTTCATTCTTTTGCCACATCTTAATCATAAATATACACACAGACATAAATTTTTTTATTTCAGCTCAAGGCAAAACTAAACGTCCCCAATAAGAGAGGTTACTTCCATCAGAATCAACCAGAGCCAGGCAGCACTGTGATGAGGCAGGTTCACTCCTATCTGAAGTAGGCCAGCCTACCTCTATATCTTATTTGTATAAATAAGTTTCAGGCAAGTGTTTGCATAAATATGTTAAATATTAAGTTCACATTAACTTGCCTCTTGTAGAAGTTAGGCAGACGTGACTTGGGCATGCACATCTTAGCCCCAGGGCTATGAGAAGGTTAGAATCAGAGGTGAAAAGGTTAGAATTAGAGGTGAGGACAGAAGCGGGTGATATGGTCAAGATGAACTGTGAATGGCAGTCAAAAAGCTAAGGGTTGTCAAAAGCCAGATGTCTAGATGAGGTGACTGTGTATGATGGTCTTAGTGGCTCAGTGTTACTCATACTATTGCACCTTCAACTGCCATTCTTCCACTGCCTGGACAACAGGGTTGGGTTAAGAGGACTAGTTAGGGTGAAAGCAAAGAGGGCACAAAACAGGCTTTCTTTCCTTCACTAAAGCTTAGACTAGAGAACACAACAAGGTTCTTCTTATTGTGCCCAAAAACATGGAATAAGCATGACTGCGATAAAGGAAAAGGAGGTGCCTACAAATGACATTGCATCATCAGCCGTTGGCGAAATGCACAGAAAATTCATCAGACTAGAGGCCAGGCCTTCAGTTTTATTCTGACATCAGGCAAATGCAGCGCTTTCTGAACAGACCAGTAAGGGAATCATTCTGCAATGGACAGAAATCCACATACCTTTTTTTTTTCCCCATTGACTTTATGCAGCAAGCATAATCTAAGCTGCTCTGCTGTCTCTAATAATATGTGGCCAGTCTGCAAATCCTATTTCTGACTGACATCTCATACTTGTGATACATAATATAACTGATAAGGATTGCAATAACACTTCAGAATGTATACCAAAGGCCTGTTATTTTTACAATCATATTCTTACTCATACTGAATTATACTTTACCCTGCAAATAATTCTGCTAAAATCAAAATTATTTTTAGTGAGAGTAAAGGTACTAATACAGTCTATAATACTACTCCCTATTGGGATTATGATCTATTAACTTACATGCAAAGATGAAACTTGGAAAACCTGTCCAGTGCTGAAACCAAAATTAGGCAACGGTCTAGTAGGTCAACGATCCACCAATTAAAGAAAAGCCTCATTAGTAGGATTTAACGGCTCCAGAGAACACTATTCAATCAATAATCCACTAATATCAGAGAGATTTGCACCTGAAAATGCAATACTATGGCTCCAAAGGGGCAGTTATAGACAATTAAATAAATCGTATAATCACATGCAGTAGTACAAAGTGGACCTTAATGGAGACAGTACAGTGAATTTTTGTTAAGTCTCTATTTCCAGTCCACACTGTACTTGTTTTTCAATATGTTATCACTAACAAAGCGAATAAAGCTTAGAGGCCACCCAAAGTATCGACCCTCACTGTAAATTAGTGCAAGTCTATCTTGGCTTATTTTTAGGGGATTCTTTCTGTTCTTCTTTTGCCATCTTTTGCTTTCTTCTCATTTTCCTTTTCCCTTTCCAGATTGATAGTAACAGAAGAGAAAGATTCTGGTTTTGCAGTAAACAGATCTTGAAGGCAATAGCAGGACAATAAGCAGTCACATTTTCAACGAGTCATTTGGGTGGGTCAAAAGAAGAACATCAATTATATCTTCATTGATAATGACAATAATCAGTGACGGAACTGATGACACCAAACTGGGAGGTGTGGTAGATACACCGGAAGGCTGTGCTGCCATTCAGTGAGACCTGGACAGGCTGGAAAGTTGGGCAGAGAGGAACCTGATGAGGTTCAACAAGGGCAAAAGCACGGTCCTGCACCTGGGGAGGAACAACCCCATGCATCAGTACAGGCTTGGAGTGGACCTGCTGGAGAGCAGCTCTGTGGAGAGGCAACTGGGTGTCCTGGTGGACGACAGGTTAACCATGAGCCAGCAGTGTGCCCTGGCTGCCAAGAAGGCTAATGGGATCCTGGGATGCATTAGGAGGAGTGTGGCCAGTAGGTCGAGGGAGGTTCTCCTTCCC